>Ga0310811_10001724_pt1 | contig 27207 bp, 21 predicted proteins | sample YCmetagenome_FD_207642 | JGI IMG/M metagenome (GOLD analysis project Ga0310811, IMG submission 207642) | Soil microbial communities from experimental microcosm in Duke University, North Carolina, United States - YC | ecosystem: Engineered > Artificial ecosystem > Soil microcosm > Unclassified ... | reverse complement strand
GCAACGGCGGGCGCGACAATGGTGGACGAAACGGGGGCGGCCGCTTCGGCAAGTTCGCCCATACCTATAATCGCTGGGAAAAGCCCGCGATGAAGGACGTCACGCCGAAGAAGTCGGCGTCCGCCGGCGGCACATCGACGGCGGGCTTCCGCACCGGCGAGCGAATCTTCCACCAGAAATTCGGCTACGGAAAAATCACCGCGGTCGAAGGCAACAAGCTCGAAATCGCCTTCGAGAAGGCGGGAGCGAAGAAGGTTCTCGACAATTTTGTCGAACGCGCCTGAGACCGAACCGCCGCCCGTCCTTCCGGCCCACTGGCAGATCCGGCTCGTCGTTCCCGCGCCGGCGGTCGCCGCCATCGAGGAGGCGCTCGAGGCGTACGCCTTCTCGATTGCCTCATTCGAGGATCCGGGCGCGAGCGAGCACACACCGCCTGCGCAGCGTCCCTGGACGGTGACGGCGCTGGCCGCCGACCGGCCGCCGCTGTCGACGCTCACCGTGCGCCTCACCGAAGTGTCGGGCCGCCTCGGCATCGATGTCCCGGACATCGCGATCGAGCCGCTCGCGCCGCGTGACTGGCTCGCCGAGAACCGCCGCTATTTCCGGCCCCAGCACATCGGCCGGTTTTTCGTCGCCGATCCCGCGGACGCCGCCTCGGCGCCGTCGGGCGCGTGGACGATTCGGCTCGCCGCCGGGCCCGCCTTCGGCAGCGGTACGCATCCGACGACACGCGGCTGCCTTACCGCGATCGCGCGCATCCGCGCGCAGCACGGACGCCGCGCCTTGCGCCGCGTGCTCGATCTTGGCACCGGCTCCGGCATTCTCGCCATCGCCGCGGCGCGCGCCGGCGCGAGCCGCATCATCGCCAGCGACTTCGATCCGTGGGCGGTGCGCACCGCGCGCGAGAACGCGATCCGCAACGGCGTTGGTGAATGTATCGACGCGCTGCGCGCGGTCGGGCCCGCGCATGCGATCAGCGCCCGCGGCCCCTACGATCTGATCCTCGCCAACATCCTGGCCGCGCCCCTTCGGCGCATGATGCCGCGCATGGCGCGGCTGCTCGCGCGCGGCGGGCGGCTCGTGCTGTCGGGCCTGCTCGATAGCCAGGAGACGGGCGTACGCGCCGCCGCCCGCGATCAGCGCCTCGTGCTGGAGCGCAGGATCATCAACGGCGAATGGCCGACGCTCATCGTGCGACGGCCATAGCCCGACCCGTTTGACGCGTGCGGCGCCGGGTTTTCGATGCCTTGATGAGATGAAAGGCGCTGAGGACGAACCGTGGCAGATCCTCGCGCCGCAATCCGACCTTGCGCAGCGTCGCGTCGGGGAGATTCGCGAGCTCGCGGAATAACTCCGCTTCGCTGCGTGCGATGTCGAGACGCTTGATCTCCTCCTCGATGAAGTCCGGCAATGTCTGTGTGAGGAAATTGACGACATCGGTGAGCGTCTTCGCCTCTTCGGCGTAGGGGAGGCGTTTGGGATCGAGGACGCGTGTCGACGCCCTTTTTCGCGAGGAGCCTTTACGCGAAGAGCTGCGAACCGAACGACGCGCCGTCTTGCGCACCATGAGAGCCTCCGTATTCATTGTGGCTTATACTCATCCACGACGATGACGGCGACGTTGACCTATCTCAAGGGAGATCGGACATCCGCGCAAAAGAAGACGGCCCGCAGAGCGGGCCGTCAGGAGCGCGGATGATCCGGGGGAGGGATCAGAGCCGCGGCGGGTCCCGGCGTTGCGCCGGGCCGCGAGCGAGAGCGGTTCGAGCGGTCTTACGCCGCGATCCGCGTGTCGTCGTTGGCGGGCGCCGTCTCGGTGACGAACACGCCGAGCTTGCGGGCGACGTAGTTGGAGATGTCCGAGTGGGTCAGACCCCGGGCGGCCATTTCCTCATTGCTGAGGTTGAAGAGGTCGCGGGAAACCTCGGCGGCGGCGATCGCGCGGTCCACCGAGCGGACGAACTCGCCAAAGCTCGCGAAGAAGTTGTAGATCGCGGTGGTGGCGCGGGCCCAGTTGGCGAAGGGGAGAGCGTCGGCGTTGATCGGGGCGGTCATGTCAGTTAGTTCCTTCGGGTCTTGCTCGGTTGGCTGCGCCCCTATGGCGCCGCCGCTACGGGCTGTTCATTTGGTGCACGACATATCTATGCCCCACGCAGGTATTCTTCCAGTGCATTGTTAACAGACGAGCTATGCGTAACTCACATATTTTCGCGCAACGGTAAGAAAACTTTCATCTTTTTGTGCGTTGTTCGGTGGTTACCAAGCCCAGGCCCTTGCGGACGCCCACTGGCGAGACCAAGGTCTATCCATGGCGACTCCCTTTGATACAGGACTGTCAGGACACCCACGCGACATCGGCGAGCGCGAGCTCGGACGATTGCTGGATGCTGCCGGAGACCGCCTGCGGCTAACCGAACCGTCGCCGGCACTTGCCCGTGACCTGCTGGCCGGGGTGGTGGCCGCTCCCGTCCCTTGGGAGGGGGACGAGGGCTGGATGCCGCTCATCGTCGACCGGCCCGCGCGCGAGCTGGCAGATGCCCTGCGCACGCTCAAGACTCGCCTTGCTGCCGCCCAGCCGAGGATCGAGCCGGGTGACCGCGAGACCGCCGCAGCCCGCCTCGAGGCCGTCCGGGGACAGCTCGCGACGCGGGGCTTGGCGGGGTTCGTCGTTCCCCTCTCCGACCCGCACCAGCTCGAAAATCCCCCGGCCAATGCCCAGCGGCTGCGGTGGCTGACCGGCTTCACCGGGTCCGCGGGCGTCGCGGTCGTCCTTGCTGAGGAAGCCGCGGTGTTCGTCGACGGCCGTTACACCCTGCAGGCGGAGCGCGAGGTCGATCCCAAGCTCTACCGCCACCACCACGTCACCGAACGGCCGCCTGCCGACTGGACCGCCGCAAATGTGAGCGCCGGCGCAAGAGTCGGCTACGACCCGTGGACGATGACGGAGGACGAGGTCGCGCGCTACGTCGCGGCGCTCGGCCGCGTCGGCGGCACGCTCGTCGCCATCGAGCCGAACCCTGTCGATGTTGTGTGGGCGGATCGACCTCCCGCACCCGTGTCGCGCGTGTGGGTCCATGACGCGCGGTTTGCCGGCGCCTCGTCTGTGGAGAAACGCGAGGGGCTGGCCGCGACGCTCGCCGCCCAGGGAATCTCGACGGCAGTGCTGACGCTGCCGGATTCGATCTGCTGGCTACTCGATGTGCGCGGCGGCGACGTTGCGTGCTCGCCGCTGATGCTGGCGTTTGCGCTGCTGCATTCCGACGGTCGCGTGGACCTCTATGTCGACAGCCGCAAGCTCACCCCCGAGGTGCGCGCGCATTTCGGCTCCGCCGTGACGGTGCACGCCCCGAGCGCATTTTCGGGCGCGCTCGAGCGCCTTGGTGCCGGTGGTGCGGCGGTGCTGGTCGATCCGGGCTCGGCCCCGGCGGCGGTGTTCGGCCGCTTGGGTGCGGCGGAGGTCACGCGCCAGGCCGATCCCTGCCAGATGCCGAAGGCCTGCAAAAGCGCGATCGAGATCGACGGCATGCAGGCGGCGCACGAGCGTGACGGCGTGGCGATGGTGCGATTCCTCGCCTGGCTCGAGGGCGCGGTGGCGACCGGCATCGACGAGCTCGGCGTCGCCGAGAACCTGCTGCGCTTCCGTGCCGAGGGCGAGTACTTCCGCGGCCTGAGCTTCCCGACCATCGCCGGCGTCGGCCCCAACGGCGCCATCGTCCATTATCATTCGTCGCCGGCGACCAATCGGACGCTGATGCCGGGCGACGTGTTCCTGCTCGATTCCGGAGCCCAGTACTGGGATGGCACCACCGATGTCACCCGCACTCTCGCGGTGCCGGGGGCGGTGCCGCCGCGCGAGGCTCGCGAAGCCTTCACCCGCGTGCTCAAGGGGCACATCGCATTAGCCCGCGCGCGGTTCCCCGAGGGCACATCCGGTTCGCAGCTCGACGCCATCGCCCGCCTGCCGCTGTGGGAAGTCGGCCTCGACTACGACCACGGCACCGGCCACGGCGTCGGCCATTATCTCGGCGTCCACGAGGGGCCGCAGCGGATCTCGAAGGTCCCGAATCGGATCGCGCTCAAGCCCGGCATGGTGGTGTCGATCGAGCCCGGTTACTACCGCACCGGTGGCTTCGGCATCCGCATCGAGAACCTGGCCACCGTAGTCCCCATGGGCCCCGGCGAGCGGCGGATGCTCGGCTTCGAAGCCCTGACCGTGGTGCCGATCGACCGCGCCATGGTGCTGCCGGAGCTGCTGACCTCTGACGAATCGGTCTGGCTCGACATCTACCACAAGAGCGTCCGCGACCGGCTGATCGGTCGCCTCGACGCGACCGCTGCCGCCTGGCTCGAGCGGGCGACCCGGCCGATCGGCGCCTGAGAAGATTCGTTAACCTTGGGTTGCCGCGGCAATCGGCGATCGCGGGAATTTGAGCCAATCCTAACGCGCCTTTAAGCTGCATTGCGTAGGTTCGCTTCCGAACGAGGTGAGCGGCGCCGTCGCGCCGTGGTTTGCCTCGCGCCGGAGGCAGCGGTGAGCTTACGCGTCGAATCGGTCGGGGCGATTGCGGTGGGCGTGACGCGCAAGCTGCGCGACGTGCCCGGCGTGCGTCTGCTGCTGGCTGCCTTCGGGTGGGCCAATCTCCTGCTCGGCCTGGCCGGCATGTTCGTACCGGTGCTGCCGACGACCGTGTTCCTGCTGATCGCGCTGTGGGCGCTGTCGGAGAGCTCGGCGCCGGGCTATCAGTGGCTGCGCCAGCATCCGACCTTCGGCGAGACGCTGCGTGCCTGGGACGATCAGGGCGCGCTGCCGAAGCCGGTGAAAATCCTCTCGGTTCTGGGCCTCGCGTCGAGCGGTGCGTTCGTCGCGGTGTTCGCCGACACCGACTGGACGTGGTCGCTCGCGATGGCGGCGATCCTGCTCGCCGCCGGCGTCTACATTCTCACGCGACCGGATCCCTCGCTCTGATCTTTTCGCTCCGGGGCGTTCGCCTCAGACGCCGATCAGCTTCAGCCAGTCGTCCTCGCTCAGAATCGTCACGCCGAGTGTCTGCGCCTTGTCGGCCTTCGAGCCGGCGTCGGCGCCGACGATGACGTAGTCGGTCTTCTTCGACACCGATCCCGCGACCTTGGCGCCGAGGGATTCCGCTTGCTTCTCGGCCGCCTGGCGCTTCATGGTCGCGAGCGTGCCGGTGAACACCACCGTCTTGCCGGCGACCGGCGAGTTGGCCGGCGCCTTTGGAATCATCACCGCCTCGGCCTCGACTCCCGCCTTGTCGAGCGCGTCGAGGGCGTCGAGGTTATGTTTCTCGGCGAAGAAGTCGACGATGTCGTCGGCCATGCTGGTGCCGATGCCGGCGATCGAGTTCAGTCGTGCATAGGCTTCACCGACATTCTCGGGCTTCTTCTCGTCTGGATGCTTGCGGCGCTCCTTGCCGGCCGCGATCATCGCCTCGCGCCAGTCCTCGACCGTTCCGTACTCGCGGGCGAGGAGCTTCGCCGTTGCCTCGCCGACCTGCGGGATGCCGAGGGCGTAGATGTAGCGCTCGAAGGCGATGTGGCGTCGCGATTCGATGGCCGCGAGGAGGTTCTCGACCGACTTGGCGCCCCAGCCCTCGCGTTCCATCAGCTCGGCCTTCTTCCCCTTCAGGCGGAAGATGTCGGCGGGAGTTCTGACCAGCCCGTCCTGCCAGAAGGCGGCGATGTTCCGGTCGCCGAAGCCCTCGATATCGAAGGCGTTGCGCGACGCGAAGTGGATCAGGCGCTCGACGGCCTGCGTCGGGCAGATCAGGCCACCGGTGCAACGGCGTGCCGCCTCGCCCTCCTTGCGGACCGCCAGGCTGCCGCACACTGGGCAGCGATCCGGCATCACGAATTTCTTCGCACCTTTGGGCCGCTTGTCCATCACCACGCCGACGACCTGCGGGATGACGTCGCCGGCGCGCTGCACGATTACGGTGTCGCCGGCGCGGAAGTCCTTGCGCGCGACCTCGTCCTCGTTGTGAAGAGTGGCGCGGGAGACCATGACGCCGCCAACGCCGACCGGCTCCAAAATCGCGAACGGCGTGAGGACACCGGTGCGCCCGACCGAAATGCCGATCTCGTTGAGCCGGGTCTGTGCCTGCTCGGCGGGAAACTTATGGGCAATCGCCCAGCGCGGCGCGCGGCTGACCATGCCGAGCGCCTCCTGCCAGTCGAAGCGGTTGACCTTGTAGACGACGCCGTCGATGTCGTAGTCGAGCGTCGCGCGCTTCTCGCCGATGTCGGCGTGGAAAGCGATCGCGTCCTCGGGCCCCTTGCAGAGCTTGGCGAGCGGATTGACCGCGAAGCCCCAGGCTTTCAGCTTCTGCAGGAACTCCCAGTGGGTACGTCCGATCGGGCCCGACACCTCGCCGAATGCGTAGGCGAATAGATGCAACGGGCGCTGCGCGGTGACGCTCGCGTCCATCTGCCGGAGACTCCCGGCCGCCGCGTTGCGGGGATTGGCGAACACCGGCTCGCCGGCCTCGGCGCGCGCGGCGTTGAGCTTCGCGAACGCGGCCTTGGCGATATAGACCTCGCCGCGCACCTCGAGCACCTCGGGCGCCTTGCCGTGGAGCGTCTTCGGCAGGTCCTTGATTGTGCGCAGATTGGCGGTGACGTCTTCGCCCTCGACGCCGTCGCCGCGCGTGGCACCCTGGACGAAGCGGCCGTTCTCGTAGCGCAACGAGATCGACAGGCCGTCGATCTTTGGCTCGCCGACGATTTCGATCGGCTCGTCGGATTTCAGGTTGTGCTCGCGTTCGAGGGCGCGGCGGATGCGGGCGAAGAAATTGCGAACGTCGTCGTCGTCGAACGCGTTGTCGAGCGACAGCATCGGCACGCGGTGGCCCACCTTGGCGAAGCCCGCGGCCGGCGCCGCGCCCACCTTCTTCGACGGGCTGTCCTCGCGCACGAGGTCGGGGAAGCGTTTCTCGATCGCCTCGTTGCGGCGGCGCAGGTCGTCGTACTCCGCGTCCGAGATGACCGGCGCGTCCTTCTGGTAGTAGGCCGCGTCGTGTTTCCTGATCTCCCGGGTGAGGCGCGCGAGTTCGGCCGCGGCCTGGTTGCGGGTCAGTTCGCCGACCGCGAGGGTGCTGACATCCTTCGTGCTCATGGCAGCGACTATCGGGACTTCAGGCGTTTCCGGCAAGGAGCCGATCGGCGGCCGCGCGCGCCTCGTCGGTGACACGGGCGCCGGCCAGCATGCGGGCGATCTCCTCGCGGCGGTGGGACGGCTCGAGCATGCGCACGTCGGCGGTGGCGCCTTGGGACGCGACCTTCTTCTCGACCCGGAGGTGCCGGTCGCCGCGCGCCGCCACCTGGGGCGAATGGGTGACGACGATCACCTGGCGCTTCCGCGCGAGTTTGGCGAGGCGCTCGCCGATCGCCGCCGCGGTCGCGCCGCCGACGCCCGAATCGACTTCGTCGAACACCAGCGTCGTCGCGTCTCCGGCCGCTGCAAGTGCCACCTTGAGCGCCAGCATGATGCGCGACAGCTCGCCACCCGAGGCGACCTTGCCGAGCGCACCGGGCGTCGCACCGGGAATCGTCGCGATCTCGAAGGCGACGCGCTCGGCGCCTTCGGGGCCCGCATCGTCTGGGCTGAGGGACTCGAGGCAGGTGCGGAACACCGCCTTCTCGAGCTTCAGGGGCTTGAGTTCGCGGCCGACGATCGCATCGAGCTCCGACGCCGCCTTCGTGCGTGCGTCGCTCAGCGCCTTCGCCGCGGCGACGAACGCATCGCGCGCCCCCTTGGTGCGCGCGGCCAGCGCCTTGGTCGCGTCGGTGCCCTGGTCGAGCGCCGCGAGCTTCCCGCGGATCTCGTCGAGCAGCGCCGGCAGCTTGTCGGCCATGACGTTGTATTTGCGGGACAGTTCGCGGATGCCGAACAGCCGTTCCTCGATGGCTTCGAGGCGCCGCGGATCGGGATCGAGCTCGCGGGCGAGCGCGTCCAGTGCCGACTCCGCTTCGCCCGCCTCGAGGGCCGCGCGTTCGAGCGCCTGCAGCGCCGGCGCGAGGCGCTCGCCGCCGGCACCGGCCTGACGCGCGAGCATGCGATGGGCGCTGTTGAGGGCGCCGGAGACGCCGCGCCCATGGCCGATCTCGGCACGTGCCGAGGACACCGCCTCGGCGAGCCGTGTGGCGCCCATCAGGAACGCGCGCTCGTCGGCGAGCTTCGGCTCCTCGTCGGGCATGGGGTCGAAGGCGGCAAGCTCGGCCTCGGAATGGCGCAGCAGGTCTTCTTCGGCGCGGGCCTTGTCGGTGGCGGCGCGGGCCTCGGCTTCCGCCGCAGCCGCCTCGCGCCACGCGGCGTAGGCGTCGCGCGTGGCGTTGGCGAGCGCGCCGTTTCCGGCGAACGCATCGAGCAGCGCCCGATGGGTCGCCGAATCGAGGAGACCATGGGCCTCGCTCTGGCTTTCGATCTCGACCAGCAGCGTGCCGAGGTCACGTAGAAAGCCGACGCTCACCGGCTCATCGTTGGCAAAGGCGCGCGAACGGCCGTCGACGCCGACGACGCGGCGCAGGACGAGCGAGTCGTTGAACTCGATTCCACGCTCGGCGAGCAGCGCCCGTGCCGGATGGCCGTCGGGCAATGCGAACTCGGCGGTCGCCGTCGCGCGCTCGGCGCCGCGGCGGACAACCGCGCCCTCGGCGCGGGCGCCGAGGGCGAGGCCCAGGGCATCGAGCAGGATCGATTTGCCGGCGCCGGTCTCGCCGGTGAGCACGGTCAGGCCTGCGACGAGGCGAAGGTCGAGGCGGTCGATGACGACGAGATCGCGGATCGAGAGCGCCACCAGCATCGGCGGGTCGCTCTCAGAACACCGAGTTCCAGACCCGGCCGAGCCAGGACGTCTGACTCGCCTTCGGCTCGAGGTTCTGGGCCATCAGGAGATCGTAGGCGTCGACGTACCACTCGCTGCCGGGGAAGTTGTGGCCGAGTACGGCGGCGGAGGCCTGCGCCTCCTCGGTCAGGCCGATGGCGAGATAGGCCTCCGTCAGGCGCTCGAGCGCCTCGGGCACCTGCGACGTGGTCTGGTAGACTTCGACGACGCGGCGGAAGCGGTTGATTGCCGCGAGGTACTGGTTGCGCTTCATGTAGAAGCGGCCGATGTCCATCTCCTTGCCGGCAAGGTGGTCGCGGGTGAGGTCGATCTTGATCTGCGAATCGCGCGCGTACTCGGTGTCGGGAAAGCGTCGGATCACGTCCTGCAGCGAATTCATCGCCTGCTGGGTGATCTCCTGGTCCCGCGTGATGTCGGTGATGCGCTCGTAGTAGCAGAGCGCCTTCAGGTAATAGGCGTACGGCGCGTCGCGGCTGCCTGGGTGAAGCTGGATGAAGCGGTCGAGCGCGGTCAGCGCGTTCTCGTACTTGTTCGAGGCATACAGCGCATAGGCCGACATGAGCTGTGCCTTGTTGGCCCACACTGAGTACGGATGCTGGCGGTCGACCTCGTCGAAATACTTGATCGCCTCGCCGGCGTTGCGGTTGATCGTCAGCTCGTTCATGCCGCGGTTGAACAGGGATTCGGGCGGCGCGTCGGCGACGGTCTTGGGCTCCGGAGTGCCGCAGGCGGCGAGCGCCAGAACGAGGCCGATGGCGCCGGCACGGCGGAGATTGGAGAAGCGGAGCGCGACTGTAGGACGCGACATGGGCCTGCGATGTTCGGTGACGAGGGCGGCCAGACTATACCATGCCTTCCCGAGCCGTCGAATCGCGCGCGGATGCCGCCGGACAAAAGAAAAGAGCCGGCGATTGCCGGCCCTTTCGATCGGATGGCTTGGATGATCTAGGCGCGGACCGCGACCAGTGGGCGGCTGTCCGGGGTCGCCACGCCGAGGAGCGCCGCTGACATCGGCACTACGGAGTAGGCCGTCGGATCCGAGAATAGCTCGACCAGCAGGCGATGATTGAGGCGGTGCCCGGTGCGGAAGCCGTCGAAGCGGCCGATCAGCGGCCCGCCGGCGAGGTAAAGGTCGCCGAGGCAGTCGAGCGTCTTGTGGCGCACGAACTCGTCCTCGTAGCGCAGGCCGTCCTCGTTCATGACCTTGGTCCCGCTGACAACGACCGCGTTATCGAGAGAGCCGCCGCGGAGCAGGCCCGAAGCGCGGAGATGGCTGACCTCGTTCTCGAAGCCGAAGGTGCGGGCGCGGGCGATTTCGGCCTTGAAGGCGCCGTCGGTGAGGTCGAACACCAGGGTCTGGCGGGCGACCAGCGTGTTGGAGAAGTCGATGGCGAGGTCGACGGTGAAGCCGGCGGCCGGCGACAGCCCGGCGCGCTTCGAGTCGTCGGAAACCATTATGGGCTTGTGAACGACGATGGCGCGGCGCGGCTCGGCGAGCTCGGCAATGCCGGCGCACTCGACCAGGAACACGAACGGCGCGGAGCTGCCGTCCATGATCGGAACTTCGGGGCCGTTGAGCTCGACCAGCGCGTTGTCGATACCGAGGCCGGCGAACGCGGCCATCAGGTGCTCGATCGTCTGGACCTCGACGCCGTCCTCGTTGCGGATCGCGGTGCAGAGCTGGGAGTCGACGACGTTGCGCCAGTCGGCGGCGATCAAGGCCTCGCCGCGCACGATGTCGGTGCGGCGGAAGACGATGCCGTGATTGGCCTCCGCCGGGTGCAGCGTCATCGCGACGCGCGCGCCGGTGTGCAGGCCAACGCCCGAGCAGCCGATGGCGTTCTTGAGGGTTTTCTGGAACACGAACTCAACCATGGTGGTGGTGCACCGGTAGCAAAAAAAGTGGCTCCGGGAATGGGTTGTAATCCCACCGCCCGGAGCCCTCAAATCACTCATTGTTACCGACTGTTACGTCGTTAATGGCCGAATTTTATTGGGTTTTGTGAACCTTTCTTTTACCTGTCCTCAGGGCGGCGTCAATTGGCCTGACGACGCAGGAAGGCCGGGATATCGAGCAGGTCGTCATCACCCGCGCTGCGGGTCGGGGTGGCTGTCGGAGACTCCAGGCCACCGAGCTCCGGTTGCTGCGGCTTCGCCACCTCGGCCTTCACCGGGGCCTTCGTCTCGGCCTTGGGCTCGGAGCGGGTGGGCTCGGGCAGCGGCAGCGACGCTTCCGCCTCGGCCGCCGGGGCTTGGGCGTCCCGGGCCATCACCGGCTCCGCCGCCTGGCGGGACGGTCGACGGCTCGAGTTGGCGACGATCTCGAGGATCGAGGTCCACCGGCGCGGCTTGGCCGGGGCCTGACCGCCGTTGACCAGCGCGGCCTCGTTCATTGCGTTCGGCTTCTGCGCCGGCTGGGCGCGGATGCCTGTCTTGGCGTCGACTGGCGGCGGAGCGACGAAGTGCTCGTCGGTCTTGGCCTTGGCCACCGGGGCGACGACCGGAGCCTGGGCGACCGGAGCCGCCGGGGCCTGGGTTACCGGGGCGACAACCGGCGGAGCGAAAACCGGCTCGACCTTTGCCTCGATATGGGGCTGGGCGACGACCGGTTGCGTGACCGGCGCTTCCATGCGCGGCTCGTGCTGGAGCGCGGTCGCACCCTGGACCATCGGCTGCGGAGCGTTCATCGCCGTCGCCATCGCGGCCGGGGAGGGCTGGCGGCCCGCCGGCTTCGGCTGCTGGTCGCGGTTGACGAGGCTGATGACGCGCGGCGCCTTGGGCTGTGCCGCCGCCTCGGCCTCGATGCCGGTGGCGATCACCGAAATGCGGATCCGGCCCTCGAGCGACTGATCGAAGGTCGAGCCGAAGATGATGTTCGCCTCGGGGTCGACTTCCTCGCGGATGCGGTTGGCCGCCTCGTCGACCTCGTACAGGGTCATGTCGTGCGAGCCGGTGATGTTGATGAGGACGCCGCGGGCGCCCTTCATCGACACGTCATCGAGCAGCGGGTTGTTTATAGCGGCCTCGGCGGCGTCGAGCGCGCGGCGCTCGCCGGTGCCCTCGCCGGTGCCCATCATCGCCTTGCCCATCTCGCTCATGACCTGCCGGACGTCGGCGAAGTCGAGGTTGATGAGGCCCGGCATCACCATCAGGTCCGTGACGCCGCGCACGCCCGAGTGCAGGACGTCGTCCGCCATCTTGAAGGCCTCGGCGAACGTGGTCTTCTCGTTGGCGATGCGGAACAGGTTCTGGTTCGGGATCACGATCAGCGTATCGACGAACTGCTGCAGCTCCTGGATCCCGGATTCGGCGAGGCGCATGCGGTGGATGCCCTCGAACTGGAACGGCTTCGTCACGACGCCGACGGTGAGAATGCCCATCTCACGCGCGGCGCGGGCGATCACCGGAGCGGCGCCGGTGCCGGTGCCGCCGCCCATGCCGGCGGTGATGAACGCCATGTTGGCGCCGTTGAGGTGCTCGAGGATGTCCTCGATCGCCTCCTCGGCGGCGGAGCGGCCGACGTCGGGACGGGCGCCGGCGCCGAGGCCTTGGGTCAGCGCACGCCCGAGCTGAATCTTGCGCGAGGCGAGCGACTGAGCGAGTGACTGGGCGTCGGTATTGCAGACTACGAACTCGACGCCTTCGAGCTCGGAGCGAATCATGTTGTTGACGGCATTGCTGCCGGCGCCGCCCACGCCGAGCACGGTAATGCGCGGCTTCAAGGCGACATCCTGGTTGGGAATGGACATGTTGATCATCGATGCCTCCACATTGGCTGGGAGAAGGTTGATTGGATTAGCGAGTGACGGACGATCTGCAGCGGCCGGGTGCCGAGACCGGCAAAGCGGTGAGCGCGCCGGCCGACGAGCCGACGTGCGCACCGCGAAGGCGCGCCCGACGGGACGAATCCCGCCGGACGGGTGGGAAGGGGTGCGGAGAGGGTCCTAGAAGTTTTCACGGAACCACAAGCCGAAGCGGCCGAAGAGGCCGTTCGACTCCTCCTTCTTTGCGCGTCCGCTGAACGCGCCTTCGGGCGCGGCGGCGTGACGGCTGGTGGCGTAGGTCAGAAGGCCGGCGGCGGTCGCGAAGGCGGGGCCTCCGGTCGCTTCGGCGAGACCGAGGATGCGCAGCGGCTTGCCGCGGCGGACCTGCTTGTCGAGAACCTGGGCCGCGAGTTCGGGCACGCCCTGGAGCTGCGAGGCGCCGCCGACGAGGACGACGCGGCGTCCGGCGCGGCGGTCGAAGCCGCTGGTCTCCAGGAGCGCGCGGGCCTGCTCGAAGGTCTCTTCGAGGCGCGGCTGGATGATCGAAGTGAGGATCGAACGCGGCACGTGATTGGCGTGCTCGCGGTCCTCCTCGCCGACCAGCGGCACGTCGATGATCTCGCGGTCGTCGGTCGGCGACGGCAGGCAGCTTCCGTACAGCGTCTTCATCCGCTCGGCGTGGGCGAGCGGCGTCGACAGGCCGCGGGCGATGTCGCTGGTGACGTGGGCGCCGCCGATCGTCACGGTGTCGGTGTGGACGAGATTGCCGTCTAGGAAGACGGCGATCGAGGTCGTGCCGCCGCCCATGTCGATGACGGTGGCGCCGAGGTTCATCTCGTCCTCGACCAGGCAGGCGAGGCCGGCGGCGTAGGGCGAGGCGATCAGGCCCGCGACGTCGAGGTGGCAGCGCTCGACGCAGGTCTTGAGGGTGCGGACGGCCCCGGCACTCGCCGTGATCGCGTGCATCTTCACGCCCAGCGTCTCGCCGTACATGCCGCGCGGGTCGCGGATGCCGCGCGAGCCGTCGATGGTGTAGCCGACGGGCACACAGTGGATCAGCTCGCGGTCGGAGCGCGCGGCCGATGCGCGTCCGTAGGAGACGACACGGCGCATGTCGGCGTCGTTGACCTCGTGACCGGCGATGGACACCTCGAACGACAGCGTCTGCGACATCGGCTGGCCGCCGGAGAGGTTCACGACCACCTCGCGGATGGTCTCGCCCGCCATCTGCTCGGCGGCGTGGACCGCGGCGATGATCGACAGCTCGGCGGCCTCGACGTCGACGATCTCGCCGGCGCGGATGCCCTCGGAGCCGTGGTGGCCGATGCCGACAACCCGGAGGTTCCCTTCGTCGTCGGCCTTCGCGATGAAGCAGCAGAGTTTTGTCGAGCCGACGTCGAGCGCAGCGACGAGCTCGTTCTTTCCTTTTACCAACGCCATGATCTAGCCCCGTTTTGCGGTGTTGCGGTCCTCACGCGCTTTTCCCCTTTTTCCCCGGCTTTGGCGCGTCGGCCGGCGGGTGTGCAAGGCGCACCGTGAGCCGGTCCGGAAGTCTCATGTCGACGACCGAGATGTCGCGGGCGAGCAGTTGCTCGCGCCGATCTGTCTCGGCGAGCCGCGCCCACGCGCGGCCCGGGTCGGTTTCGGGCAACTGCACCTCGATGTCGCCGGCGAGATGGACGTCCCAGCGGCGGGCGCTGACGTAGGTCAGCGACTCGATGCGGCGATAGAGGTCGGGCTCGGCGGCGAGCAGGCCCAGGATCGTGCGCGCGGCGCGCGGCGCGTCGTCGCCGATAACGATGGGCAGGTCGCGGAACCGCGAAAGATTGTCGCGGGTGAGCACGCGGCCGTCGCTGTCGACGAGGGCGAGCTTGCCGTCCTTCTGCCAGAGCGCAAGCGGCACGCGCTCGACCAGGCGGACGAAAATGGTGTCGGGAAGCTGGCGCTCGACCACCGCCGTCTTGACCCACGGCAGCTCCTCGATGCGCTCACGCGCCGCCGCCGGATCGATGTCCAGCATCGGCGTGCCCCGGGCGACTGCGAGTGCCGCGAAGATGTCCTCGCGCGGCGTCTCGCCGCGGCCCTCGACCAGCACATCGTTGACGACGAGTCCGAAGGACGCCGTCGCGGCGACGATCCGCTCGTGAACGTGGGCAGCGGCGGTCGCGTAGGAGAGATTTTTCCACAGCGTCATGCTGCCCGTGGTCACGCCGCCGACCAGCAGCAGCGCGCCCGCGCCGATGGCGACCGGCTTGACCCAGCGCGGTGTGACGCGGCGGCGCGGCGCGGTCGCTTTGGCCTTGGTCTTGGTCTTGCGGGCACGGCCTAGCGCGGGCACGACGCATCCTCCACGATCCAGTTGACGAGTTTTTCGAAGGTGATGCCGCGGTAACCGGCGATCTCGGGCACCAACGACAGCGGAGTCATGCCGGGCTGGGTGTTCACTTCGAGCACGTAGAAGTGCCCGTCGCCGCCCTTGGTGTCGTCGAAGCGCAGGTCGGCGCGCGACACGCCGCGGCAGCCGAGCACGCGGTGCGCGGTCAGTCCGATCTCCAGCACTTCCTCATAGCGTCCCTGCGGCAGCGGCGCCGGCATCAGGTGGTCGGCCTTGCCCTCGGTGTATTTGGCTTCGTAGCTGTAGAAGCCGCTCTTCGGCCGGATCTCAAGGGCGCCGAGCGCGCGGTCGCCCATCACCGCGACGGTGATTTCGCGGCCGGGGATGTAGCGCTCGACCAGCACGGTCTCGCCGTACGGCCACGAGCTCTCGTGGAACGGCGGATCGTTCTCGCGGACGATGCGGACGCCTACGCTGGAGCCTTCGTTGACCGGCTTCACCACGTACGGCGGCGCCATGACGCGCCCGGCGAGGATGTCGTCGCGATGGGCGACCAAGCCTTCGGCGACACGCAGGCCGGCCTGCGCGAACACCCGCCGCGCCGTCGGCTTGTCCATCGCCATGGCCGACGCCAGCACGCCGGAATGGGTGTACGGGATCTCCAGTATCTCGAGCACGCCCTGGACGCAGCCGTCCTCGCCGAAGCGCCCATGCAGCGCGTTGAACGCGACGTCGGGACGCGGGGTGAGCCTGGCGATCAGCGCGGTCATGTCGCGGCTGACGTCGATCGTGGCGACGTCGTGGCCGAGCGAGCTCAGCGCGCGCGCGACTGCGGCGCCCGACACCAGGGAGACTTCGCGTTCGGCGGACCAGCCGCCCATCAACACGGCGACGCGACGCTTCGTCGTCATGGCGCCTCCGTGGCGACGGGCTCCAGCGCGCCGGCGGCGGGAACGCCGATGCGCTGGATTTCCCACTCGAGCACGACGCCCGAGTTCTGGAACACGCGGCGACGCACTTCCTCGCCGAGCGCTTCGATGTCGGCGGCGGTGGCGGTGCCGGTGTTGATCAGGAAGTTGCAGTGCTTCTCCGAGACCATGGCGCCGCCGCGGGTCAGCCCGCGGCAGCCCGCCGCGTCGATGAGCTGCCACGCCTTGCGGCCGGTGGCCTCGGGGGCCTTCGGATTCTTGAAGGTCGAGCCGCCGGTGCGGACGCGCACCGGCTGACTGTCCTCGCGCGTCGCGCGGATCTCGTCCATGCGGGCGCCGATGGCGGCGGCGTCGCCCGGGTGGCCTTTGAGCCGCGCCGAGGTCACGATCCAGTCCTCGGGCAACTCGGAGTGGCGATAGGTGAGGTGGAGATCGGCCGGCGTGAGCTGGTGGACGTGACCCTGGCCGTCGACCGCCTCGGCGCTGATCAGCACGTCGCTGAGCTCGCCGCCGAAGGCGCCGGCGTTCATGCGCACGGCGCCGCCGATCGTGCCGGGAATGCCCGACAGGAACTCGAGTCCGGTGAGGCGCGCATCGAGCGCCGCGCGCGCGACGTTGAGGTCGAGTGCCGCGGCGCCGGAGACGACCTCGTCGCCCTCGGCGCGAATGTCGACGAAACCGCGACCGAGGCGGATGACCACGCCGGGAACGCCGCCGTCGCGGACAAGGAGATTTGAGCCGACGCCGATCACCGTCACCGGCACGTCGGACGGCCGGCCCTTGAGAAAGGTCACGAGATCGTCGCGATCGAGCGGGCGGAACGTCACGTCCGCCGGACCGCCGACGCGGAACCAGGTGATCTTCGCGAGATCGGCGCTCGCGGTGTAGCGGCCGCGCACCGTGGGCAGGCGCTCGATGAGGGATTGGCTCTGGCCGGCCGGCATCATGTCGCCCCTCCGCGGCCGGTTTGCGCCTTGGCGAGAGCGACCGGCAGCGCCGCCGCCCAGTAGGTGATCGAGCCGGCGCCGAGACAGACGACCACGTCGCCCGCCTTGGTCCGTTCGGCAATCATCGCGGCAAGCGCGTCCTGGTTCGGCAGCGCGACGGCGGCGTGATGGCCGTGCGTGGTGAGGCCTGCGACGAGATGATCGCGGTCGGCACCCTCGATCGGCGATTCGCCCGCCGGATAGACGTCGGCGACGATGACGATGTCGGCGTCGTTGAAGCAGGTGCAGAATTCCTCGAACAGGTCGCGCAGCCGGGTGTAGCGGTGCGGCTGCATGACGGCGACCACCTTGCCCGAGAACGCGTCGCGCGCCGCGCGCAGAACGGCGGCGATCTCGACCGGGTGGTGCGCGTAGTCGTCGATCACCGTCACGCCGCCGGCCTCGCCGACCTTGGTGAAGCGGCGTTTGACGCCGGCGAAGGCCGCGAGCCCTTCGCGGATGACGTTGTCCTCGAGGCCCATTTCGCGGGCGACGGCGATCGCCGCGCACGCGTTCTGGACGTTGTGGCGTCCGTACATCGGCAGCCGCATGTCTTTGATCGTGCCTTCGGCGCCGGCGCCGCCCTCGGCCGCGCGCTCCGAGACGACGACGTCGAAGCGGGCGCCCTCGGGGCCGAGCTTGACGTTGATCGCGCGGACGTCGGCCTGCGGGCTCAGGCCGTAGGTGACGATCTTGCGGTCGGCGAGCTTCGGGATCATCGCCTGGACCTCGGGATGATCGAGGCACAGCGCGGCGAAGCCGTAGAACGGGATGTTCTGCACGAACGACAGGAAGGCACGGCGCACCGAGTCGAAGTCGCCGTAGAAGTCGAGGTGCTCGGGGTCGATGTTGGTGACGACCGCGATGGTCGCCGGCAGCTTGATGAAGGTGCCGTCGGATTCATCGGCCTCGACCACCATCCAGTCGCCATCGCCGAGGCGCGCGTTCGAGCCGGACGCGGAGAGAATGCCGCCGACGATCACCGTCGGATCGAGGCCGGCGTGCTCGAGGATCGCTGAGATCAGCGAGGTCGTCGTCGTCTTGCCGTGGGTGCCGCCGACGGCGACCGACCACTTGAGGCGCATAAGCTCGCCGAGCATCTCGGCGCGGCGCACGACCGGCAGCAGCTTGGAGCGCGCCGCCTGGACCTCCGGATTGTCCGATTTGATCGCCGACGAGACGACGATGACACGGGCTTCGCCGAGGTTCTCCGCCGCGTGGCCGACCGACACCTTGATGCCCATATCCCGCAGGCGCTTGACGTTGGCGCTGTCGGAGACGTCCGAGCCCTGGACCGCATAGCCGAGGTTGTGCAGCACCTCGGCTATGCCGCTCATACCGATGCCGCCGATGCCGACGAAATGCAGGGTACCGATCGAGAGTGGAAGCGCCCTCATGCGCCCACCGCCTTTCCATTTCCGCCGTTCTTCGGCGCGTTGTCGTTGCCGTCGCGGGCGAGCACGTCGCGCGCCGGGCACAGCCCGGCGACTAGCGTCGCGAGGTGGCCGGCGGCGTCGGCGGTGCCGAGATCGCGCGCCGCCGCGGCGAGCCGCGCAAGGTCCGGCGGATAGCCGAACAGGAGCTTGAGCCGCGTCGCCAGAGTCTCGGCGTCGAATGCGGGCTGCGGGATGACGATGCCGGCGTCGAGCGCTTCGAGCGCGCGGGCGTTCGCCGTCTGGTGATCGTCGGCGGCGTGCGGGTAGGGCACGAAGATCGCGGGCCGCCCGGCGCAGGTGATCTCGGCGATGGTCGAGGCGCCGGCGCGCCCGATGAACAGGTGCGTGGTGCCGAGCCGCGCCGCGAGGTCGGAGAAAAACGGCGCGACTTCGGCCTGAATGCCGTTGGCCGCATAGGCCGCGCGCACCTGGTCGAGGTCCTCCGGGCGCGCCTGCTGGGAAACGACGAGCCGGCGGCGGATCTCCTCGGGCAGGCGTTCGAGCGCGGCCGGGACGACGGTCGCGAACACGGTGGCGCCCTGGGACCCACCGGTGACCAGGACGCGGATCGGGTCGTCCGCGCCGGGCGCCATATAAGAAGTGTCGCGCAGCGACCGGACGGCGCCGCGCACCGGGTTGCCGGTCATGACGACCTTGCGGCGCGCCGAGGCGCCCATGCCCTGGACCTCGCGGAACGAGGTCGCGATGGCGGTGACGCGCGAGGCCATTAGCCGATTGGCGCGGCCCATCAGCGCGTTCTGCTCGTGGATCACGGTCGGGATGCGCAGCGCCGTTGCCGCCCACATCGCCGGCACCGAGGTGTAGCCGCCGAAGCCGACGACCACGCTCGGCTTCAGCTCGCGGAACAGTCGTCGCGATTGCATCGTGCCCTTGAGCAGCGACAGTGCCGTGCGGGCGCGGCCGATGATGCCGCCGGTCATCCGGGTCGCGCTGATGGTGTGGGTCGGCAACTGGCCGAGCTCGCCCTTGTAGGCTTCGCCGCGCTTGTCGGTGAACAGCGCCAGCGTGTAGCCGCGTGAACGCAGCGCCTCAGCGAGAGCCTCGGCCGGAAACACGTGGCCGCCGGTACCGCCGGCGACGAGCACAATGGGGTGGCGCTGGGATTGGGCCTGGTAGGCGGGGAGCGTCGCCATCATACCTCCCCGTAGCCGGCCCGGCGACGCGTCAGCGCCAGCACGAGACCGAGACCGAACGCGATGCCGAGGAGCGACGATCCGCCGTAGGAGATCAGCGGCAACGTCATGCCCTTCGTCGGGATCAGCGCCATGTCGGACGACATGTGGATGATCGCCTGCAGCCCGAACTGCGTCAGGAGGCCGGTCACGGCGTAGATCACGAACAGGTTGCGCTCGCTCATCATCCGCCCGAAGCCGCGCAGCACCACGAAGGCGAACATCGCGACCAGCAGCGCGCACAGCACGAAGCCCATCTCCTCGCCGGCGACGGCGAAGACGAAGTCGGAATGGGCATCGGGCAGGAACTCCTTCACGGTTCCCTCGCCGGGGCCGCGGCCGAACAGGCCGCCGTTCATGAAGGCCTCGAGGCCGGTGTTGATCTGGTAGGTGTCGCCGGAAGCCGGATCGAGGAAGCGGTCGATGCGGCTCGCGACGTGCGGGAATGCGAAGTAGGCGCCGGTGAGGCCGAGCGCGCTGAGTCCGGCGATGATGCCGACCAGCAGCAGCGGGATGCCGGCGACGAAGAACTGCGCGAAGGTGAAGACCACCATGACCACGGTCATGCCGAGGTCGGGTTGCATCATGAGGAGCCCGACCGTCACGGCAGAGACACCCAGCGCCAGGTAATTGCCCGGGAAGCGCTCCTCGGTGCGCCACAGAGACAGCAGCCACGCGGTGACGACCGCGAGGGCGGGCTTGGCGATCTCGGAGGGCTGCAGGGACAGCGGCCCGAAGGCGATCCAGCGGCGCGCGCCCTTGATCTCGCTGCCGATGAACGGCACCAGCAGCATGAGGAATAGCGAGATCGCGAGCGCGATCAGCGCCACGCGCCGGGTCTGCTTCGGCGATAGCAGCGACACCGACAGGATGATGACGACGGCCGGCGCCAGGTACATGAGCTGATGGCGCACGAAGTAGTAGGAGTCGAGGCCGATGCGGCCGGCGACCGCCGGGCTCGCCGCCAGAGTCAGCAACAGGCCGATGCCGATCAGGATGGTGATGGCGGCGATCGTCCAGTGATCGACCGTCCACCACCAGCGGGCGATGACCGAGGTGTCGTTGCGGGCGAAGCTCATGCCGAGGCTCCTTCCCGCTGCGCTTCGCGGACGATCTCGCGGACCAGCGTCTTGAACGCTTCGCCGCGCGCCTCGAAGTTGGCGAACTGGTCGAACGAGGCACAGGCGGGCGACAGCAGCACCACGGCGTTCTTGTCGGCGCGCGCGGCGGCGAACGCCTCGCGCGTGGCGACGTCGAGCGTGCCCGACATCGTCGTCGGCACCTGGCCGGCCAGCGTGGTGGCGAAGTCGTCGGCCGCCTGGCCGATCAGGAAGGCGCGGCGGATGCGCGGCCAGAACGCGTCGAGTCCGTTGATGCCGCCTTCCTTGGGAAGGCCGCCGGCGATCCAGTAGATGTTGTCGTAGCAGGCGAGCGCCTTGGCGGTCGCGTCGCCGTTGGTCGCCTTCGAATCGTTGATGAAAAGCACGTTGTCGAGGCTCGCCACCCGCTCCTGGCGGTGGGCGAGGCCGGGGTAGGTGACGATGGCACGGACGATGCGTTCCGAATCGATGCCGATCGCGCGCGCGGCGCTGAAGGCGGCGGCCGCGTTCTGGGCGTTGTGGCTGCCGGGCAGCGTCACCGCCTCGTGGAGATCGAGCAGGCGTGTCGCGCGGCCGACGGTGTCGTCGACCAGACGGCCGCCGAGCGCGTAGACGCCGCCGCCGACGGTGCGGGTGACCGAGATGCCGACGACCTTGAGCCGGCCCTCGGCCTCGAGTTCGGCGGCGATGGCGCGGCACGGCTCGTCGTCGACGCCGATCACCGCGGTGCCGCCGTCGCGGACCATCGCGAACATCCGGTGCTTCGCCGCGATGTAGCCGTCCATGCCGCCGTGGCGGTCGAGGTGGTCGGGCGTGATGTTGAGCAGCACGCCGACCGCGAACGCGCGCGTGTGGAGGAGCTCGAGCTGGTAGCTTGACAGTTCGAGCACGTAGTTGCCGCCGGCACCGAGCGCCTTGAGGCCGAGCGCCGCCGGGCCGAGGTTGCCGCCGACCTCGAGGGTCAGGCCTGCCTGGTCGAGGATGTGGGCGAGGAGCGCCGTCGTCGTCGACTTGCCGTTGGTGCCGGTGATGCCGAGGAAGCGTGCCTCGGGCTGGGCGCGGACCAGAAGCTCGATGTCGGAGATCAGCGGCACGCCCGCCGCCGTGGCGTTGGCGGCGACCGGGTGCGGCTTGGGAAAGGCGTGGGGAATGCCGGGTGACATCACCAGCGCGTCGATGCCGGCGAAATCCGACTCCGCGAGATTGCCGACCGGAATGCCGGCGCCGAGCGCCGCGTCGCGCTTCGCCGCGGCGTCGTCCCAGGCGGTGACGCGCGCGCCCGAGGCGAGCAGCGCACGCGCGGCGGTCATGCCCGAGGCCCCGAGCCCGAGCACGGCGTACCGCTGGCCGGCGGTGAACGACAGATCGATCACGCGTACTACCTCAACTTCAACGTAGTAAGCCCGATCAGCGCCAGAATGACGGCGATGATCCAGAAACGGATGACGACGGTCGGCTCGGCCCACCCCTTCTTCTCGAAGTGATGGTGCAGCGGCGCCATGCGGAAGACGCGCTTGCCGGTGAGCTTGAACGAGGCGACCTGGACGATGACTGAGAAGGTCTCGAGCACGAACAGGCCGCCGACGATGGCGAGCACGATCTCGTGCTTGGCGATGACGGCGACCGCGCCGAGCGCGCCGCCCATCGACAGCGATCCGGTGTCGCCCATGAAGACCATGGCCGGGGGCGCGTTGAACCATAGGAAGCCGAGGCCGGCGCCGACGAGCGCGCCGCAGAACACCGCGAGCTCGCCCGCGCCGGCGACGTAGTGGATCTGCAGGTAGTTGGCGAACACCAAGTTGCCGACGACGTAGGTGATGAGCGCGAAGCAGGCGGCGGCGATCATCACCGGGACGATGGCGAGGCCGTCGAGGCCGTCGGTCAGGTTGACGGCGTTGGAGGCGCCGACCATGACGAACACGGCGACCGGCAGGAAGAAGAGGCCGAGCTGGAAGGTGGTGTCCTTGAGGAAGGGCACCGCGAGCGCGGTGGTCAGCGGGTCGCGCGACAGCGACATGAAGTAGGCGGTCGCCGCGGCGGCGACGAGGCACTCGGCCAGGAGCTTGGTGCGGCCCGGCACGCCCTTGTGGCTGCGGCGCGTGAGCTTGAGGTAGTCGTCGGCGAAGCCGACCAGGCCGAAGCCGCCGGTCACCAGCATCACCGCCCAGACGTAGCGGTTGGTGAGATCGGCCCACAGGAGCGTGCCCGCGAGCAGGCCGAGCAAAATGATCAGGCCGCCCATCGTCGGCGTGCCTTTTTTGGTGAGGAGATGGCTCTCGGGGCCGTCGGTGCGGATCGGCTGGCCCTCGCGCTGCTTCGCCTTGAGCCAACGGATGACGGAAGGGCCGCAGAAAAAGCACACGAGCAGAGCGGTCACGACCGCGCCGGCGGCGCGGAAGGTGATGTAACGGAACAGATTCAGAGGCGCGAAGTCGGTCGCAAGCGGCGCCAGCAGGTTGTAGAGCACGTTCCCTCGGTTCCTCCGTCAGTGTCCGTTGGCGGCGACCGGCGCGTCCGCGAGCAGCGCGGTCACGATCCGGTCCATCCGCATGCCGTGCGACCCCTTGACGACGATAACGTCGCCCGAGCGCACGAGATTTCGCACGGTGCCGACCAGCTCCTCGGAGCCGATCGCGCGATCTCCTTGCATCGACGTGGGCAGCGCGCGATGCAACGCGCCCATCAGCGGACCTGCCGTGAGCACGAGGTCGAACCGCGCGCCCTGCAGCGCGTCCGAGAGCTCCGCGTGCAGCCGCTCCGCCTCGACGCCGAGCTCGAGCATGTCGCCGAGCACCGCGATCCGCCGTCCGCCCGTGCCCACGGGCACAGCGCCGGCCGCCGCGAACGCGGCGCGCATCGCCGCCGGGCTCGCGTTGTACGACTCGTCGAGGAGCACGAAGTATCCGCCGTCCGTGGCGAGATCGTGGCGACGACCGCGGCCCTCGGGGGCCTGGATTTGCGACAGCGCGCGCGCTGCGCGCGCCACATCGCCGCCGAGCGCCGAAACCGCGGCGAGTGCCGCGAGCGCGTTCAATCCCCAATGCTTGCCGGGAACAGCGAGGCGAAGCTGGACCGGCTGGCCGCCGATCTCGCCGACGACATCGATGCCGCGGCCGTCCTCGGTCGGGGTCGCGGACACAAGCCGCGCCCACGCATCGTCCCTGGTCCCGAACGACAGGATCTTTTTCGCGCCGCGCTCCTTGGCCCGCTTCGACAGCAGCTCGAAGTACGGCGTGTCGCCGTTTATGACGGCGATGCCCTCGCCCGGAGCGAGTCCCGCGAAAATCTCGGATTTGGCCTCGGCCACGTCGTCGAGCGAGGCGAAATGCTCGGTGTGCACCGGCTCAATCGCGGTGACGACCGCGACGTCGGGGCGCGCGAGCTTCGTCAGCGGCTCGATCTCACCCGCATGGTTCATGCCGATCTCGAAAACGGCGTAGCGGGTGGTGCGCGGCATGCGCGCGAGCGACAGCGGCACGCCCCACTGGTTGTTGAAGCTGCCTTCGGCCGCATGGGTGGCGCCCTGGGCGCCGAGCGCCGCGCGAAGCATCTCCTTGGTCGTCGTCTTGCCGACGCTGCCGGTGACGGCGACGACGCGGCCCATGATGCGGGCACGGGCGGCGCGGGCCAGCGCGCCCAGCGCGCGCTCGACGTCGTCGACCATGAGCAGCGCGGGATTCTCCGGCAGGCCGTCGGGCTTGCGGCTGACCATCGCCGCCGTCGCGCCGTTGGCGAGCGCGGTGCCGACGAAGTCATGGCCGTCGCGCGCCGCCTTCAGCGCGACGAACAGATCGCCGGGAGCGATCGTGCGCGAATCGATCGACACTCCGGTCGCGCGCCAGTCGCGCGTCGAGCGTCCGCCCGTCGCAGCTTCGGCATCGGCAGCATTCCAGAGTGGTGCTTCCCAGTTCATCCTTCCCCTTTAGCGGCCGCCCCGGCTGCGCGCGGCGTCGCGCGCGACCGTGCGGTCGTCGAACGGAATGACCTGATCGCCGATGATCTGGCCCTGCTCGTGGCCCTTGCCTGCGATCAGCAGAACGTCTCCGGCCTCGAGCGAGTCGACGGCGGCGGAAATCGCCATGGCGCGGTCGCCGATCTCGGTGGCGCCGGCCGCGCCGGCCATCACGGCGGCGCGGATTGCGGATGCGCTCTCGCTGCGCGGATTGTCGTCGGTGACGATGACGCGCTCGGCGAGATCGACGGCGATGCGGCCCATCTGCGGGCGCTTGCCGGGATCGCGGTCGCCGCCGCAGCCGAACACCACCGAGAGCTTGCCGGTGGCATGCGGGCGCGCCGAGGTCAGCGCGTTGGCGAGCGCGTCAGGTGTGTGGGCGTAGTCGACGTAGATCGCGGCGCCGTTGGGCAGCGTCGCTGCGAGCTCCATGCGCCCGGGCACGCCGATCAGCGCGGGCAGCGCCGCGGCGACGGCGTCGGTGTGTTCTCCGCAGGCGACCAGCAGTCCGACGGCGGCAGCGACGTTGGACGCCTGGAACGCGCCGATCAGCGGCAGATCGGCGACGACCTTGGTGCCGGCGATGTCGAGCGTGAGATGCTGGCCGGCGCTGGTCGGCGCCACCGCCAGGATCCGCACGTCCTCGCCCGTGGTGCCGAACGATACGATACGCTGGTGGCGCGAGCGCGCGACCGCGGCAACCGTCTCGAACTCCGGCGAGTCGGCGTTGATCACGGCGAGGCCGTGGGCCGGCAGCAGGTCGGCGAACAGCCGCAGCTTGGCGGCGAGATAGGCCTCGAAGGTCTTGTGATAATCGAGGTGGTCGCGGGTGAGGTTGGTAAACACCGCGGCGGTGAGCTGCACGCCGTCGAGGCGGTACTGGTCAAGACCGTGGCTCGACGCTTCCATCGCCAGGCGATCGACGCCGCGACGCTTCAGCTCCGACAGGATGCGGTGGAGCTCGGTCGGATCCGGCGTCGTCAGCGTGCCGGGCTCGCGGTAGTCGGGGGCGGTGACGCCGAGCGTGCCCATGCTTGCCGCGTCCTCGCCCATCGCCGTCCACATCTGGCGCGCGAAGTTGACGATCGAGGTCTTACCGTTGGTGCCGGTGACGGCGGCGATGCGTTCGGGCTGGCCGGCGAATACGCGGGCCGCGAGCAGCGCGAAGCGCTTGCGCGGATTGTCGTCCTCGAGAACGGGGATGCTGGCCGGAAGCTCGCCGCGCAGCGCCTGGGCGACTCCGGTCTCGACCAGCAGCGCCATCGCGCCGCGGTTCACCGCGTCGGCGACGTAGGCACGCCCGTCGCCTCGGGTACCGGGGAGGGCGGCGAATAGGTAGTCACGCTGCACGCGGCGCGAGTCTGCGGTGAGACCGAGGATCTCCCGATCCGCTTCGGCCGCCTGCTTCTCCAGTCGCTGTCCCATGCCCTTCACGAGTTCAGTTAGCCGCAAGCCGTTTGCTCCGGGGCGCCGCGACGTTGAGATCCATGGCGTTGAGCACGTCGGGTGCTTTTTCGTCGACGGGGGAGACGCCGAGGATCGACGCGGTGCGCGCGATCACGCGTCCGGCCACCGGGGCGGCTGTCCAGCCGCCGGTTGAATAGCCGTAGGTGTCCTTCGTTCCGTGCGGCTCGTCGACCATCGCGAGCACGATGTAGCGGGGTGCCGTCATCGGGAATGCGCCGATGAACAGCGAGAGGTTCGCCTTGCGCTTGTAGCCGCCGACGCCGCTCTTCTCCGCCGTGCCGGTCTTGCCGCCGACCAGATAGCCCGGGACCGCGGCAAGCTTGCCAGTGCCCTCGGTGACGACGAGTCGCATCAGTTTACGCACGGTGTACGAGGTTTGCTCGGAAATCACGCGATCGCCCGGCACAGGCTCGTTCGGATTGCGCTTGAGAAGCGTGGCCGGATGCAGAACGCCGCCGTTCGCGACCGCAGCGACACCGGCGGCGAGATGCACCGGCGTCACCGACAGGCCGTGACCGAACGCGATCGTCATCGTGTTGACCTCGCGCCACGGATTCGGAACGTGCGGTGTGCCGAGCTCGCCGATCTCGAGCGACAGCGGCTTCGTCAGGCCGAACCGCTCGATGTACTTGCGGTGCGTGGCGACGCCCGCCTCCATCGCGATGCGCGCGGCGCCGAGGTTCGACGAGTAGCGGATCACCTCGGGCAGCGTCAGCCAGCGGTTCTCGCCCTTGTAGTCGGTGATGGTGAAGCGGCCGACCTTGATCGGGTGCGCGGCGTCGTAGCTCGAGTTCAGCGTCGCCGTGCCCGCGTCGAGCGCCATAGACACGGTGAAAAGCTTGAACGTCGAGCCCATCTCGTAGACGCCGAGGGTGTCGCGGTTGAAGATCGCTTTCGGGTCCTGGCTGACGGGGTTGTGCGGATCGAAGTCGGGCAGCGACACCATGGCGAGGATCTCGCCGGTGTTGACGTCGAGCACCAGGCCGCTCCCGCCCTCGGCGCTGAACTTCTTCACCGCCGCCGCGAGCTCCTCGCGCAGGATATGCTGGACGCGCAGATCGATCGAGAGCTGCACCGGCTGCGCGCTCGAGCGGAGCTGCTCGTCGAACGATTTCTCGATGCCGGCGAGTCCATGGTTGTCGGTGCCGGCGTAGCCGACGACGTGGGCCGCGTCGTTGCCCTGC
>Ga0310811_10001723_pt1 | contig 27228 bp, 24 predicted proteins | sample YCmetagenome_FD_207642 | JGI IMG/M metagenome (GOLD analysis project Ga0310811, IMG submission 207642) | Soil microbial communities from experimental microcosm in Duke University, North Carolina, United States - YC | ecosystem: Engineered > Artificial ecosystem > Soil microcosm > Unclassified ... | reverse complement strand
TCTCTTTTGAAAATAAAGAGTTCAAGAAATACAACGTCGACTTCAGCAAGTTCGCTTCGATCCTCTTTTCCGACTTCAAGAATGACGTAAGAGATACCTACGATTCATCGGATCTGTACGATCTGATTGCGCAGTTTAAGGCGAAAGTAAAATACCCTGAAAAAAATGCTTCAACGCTCGCGGTAGAACCTCAGAAAAACAATCTCGACATGAAAGGGTTGTCGAAAATCATTACCGGCCTCCGTGGGATCAAGACGCAAGAAGAGCTTGAGCTAATTCGCAAAGCGGTGAAGATCTCCTGTGCGGGTCAAGTAGAGGTAATGAAAGCGATGAAACCAGGAATGAGCGAACGCGAAATCGATGGTATTCATCAATTGGTGTTCAAAAAATATCAGGCAGAAGACATGGGCTACCCTTCCATTGTAGGTGCCGGCAATAATGGATGTATCCTTCACTATGAAGAAAACTACAAGCCAAGTGTATCCAATACGGAATTGATTTTAATGGACCTCGGAGCAGAATATCGCGGGTACACCGCCGACATCACACGCACCATACCCGTAAACGGAAAATTCTCGCCGGAACAGAAACTTATTTACGAGCTGGTGCTCAAAGCGCAAGAGGAAGGGATGAAGGTCTGTAAAGCCGGCGCGCAATTGAAGGACATCGACAAAGCGGGGAGGGATGCCATCAATAAAGGACTAAAAGAATTGGGGATCATTCAAAATGAAACCGACCGACACATGTATTACCCTCACGGATGTTGCCACCACATTGGCTTGGATGTACACGACCGGGGTACAGGCGATCTGCAAGAAGGAATGGTGATTACTATCGAACCAGGAATTTACATTCCCGAAAATTCGGCCTGCGATAAAAAATGGTGGGGAATTGGCGTGCGCATCGAAGATGATTTTCTTATTACCAAAGAGGGTTATGATCACCTTTCTGCTTCTGCACCTCGGACGGTAAAGGACATTGAAGCGACGATGAAAATGCCGAGTGCCCTTGACGATTTTGTTTTGCCGACTTTGGATCCCAAGAAATAACAATTGTCCAGCCGGACACCACGGAGATAGCTGGCCTTTATTGCCAGCTATTTTTTTATCCCTGCCTGAATTCAGAGGGCGTCATGCCAGTGATTTTTTTAAACACAGTGTTGAACGAAGACTTTGAATGATAGCCCACCTGCTCCGCAATCTCTTCAATTTTTATATGGGGCTGATCCTTGAGAAGGCGTTTGGCCTCGTTCACACGGTATTCCGCCGCCAACTCAAAGAAATTTTTGTTCAAGCCCTCGTTTATGGTTTGCGAAAGTTGATGGACCGAAATTTTTAATTTGTCGGCCAAGTCGGGTAGTGAGAAAGCCGGGTTAAGAAAAGGTTTTTCAATTTCCATTACCTGTGCCAACCGAGAAAGAATCGTCTCTTTTTGACTGGATGACAGTGATGAACTTTTGTATTTCGCTGTATCATCTAACGTAGCTTGCTTGAAAAAGCCCGAATTTTTGATCAATCTGAAACTGGTCAAGTAGACACTGAATGAAATGCATGCAGCAAACAAGTGATCCCCCGTATCGTTTCTGTTGGACAGTTTCACCACGATAATCATCACAAAAATAGCGGCGATGACGATCACTTCGTTTCTCAATAAGATCAGAATAGGGTTTGTGGGTTTCCAAAAGGATTCATTCTTGCTGCGAAACGTCTTCCCGATTTCAATACACGAAAGAATGATGTAAATGAAAAGGCTAGACAAAATGAACTCCGTCGCGTGGTGCGTAATCCAGTTTCGTGGATCGCTTTCCGAATGCGTATCGCGAAATGGCCCTTCCGGGTGATAGGCTCCCATGAACCCGTTGTAGCGTGAATTTTCAGAACTCAAAAAGAATGGAAGTAGGATAATGAAATACAGAATCGGGGTGACAAAATGCAAAAGTTGCTTTCGATCCACTGTTCCTTCCGCTCGGCTACGGGTCAGTAAGTAGAGTGCGGGACCGATGGCAAACGCAATGGGCTCGGAAAAGTCAACGAGGTACAAACAGTTGACGATATAGCCGGTATACATGATGAAAATCTCAATGTTATTGAACGCGATCGCCAACAACAAAATTCCTTGAAAGAAGTTGGCCTGCACTTTTCTGTTTTCGCCCGTAAGAAAAAAATAAGAAAGAAAAAAAGCCTGCACGATTCCGAGAAAAATGAAAATGGCGAATAAGTCAATCCGATAGGTCATGCTCAAAAGTAGCGATTGTGGATGTGGTTTGCCCGCTTAACAATTTGTTAATATGCCGTCTTTTTAAAACCTTCGATCCATCATTACCCCCCTAGCCCATGAATTTTCTTCCCATGTTTCGCAGCCTTAAACTGATTATCAATTACAAAACGTTCGTTGTAACAGGCCTTGCTGTGCTTTCAAGTTATTTGTGTTATCACTATGGATTCACGGCAAAATTTCCCGATATGCTCATCGGGATAGCGATCGTGTTTCCCGTGGTTTTCAGCATCGGTTCGGCATATACCCGAAGGGAGGCTGCGTTGCAACGCTTTGCCGAGTTCAAAGGCCACGCGATAGCGATTTACTATGCTTCTCGCGACTGGTCGACAGGGAAAGATCATGACTTGGCCAACAAAGCCCGTGTTTTGATTGTAGACATGCTGGTGACGATGAAGAATATGTTTAAAAGTAACGAACGTGAAGTATGGGACAAGGACGAGAAGACCATTTATGAATTGTTTTCAAAACTTTCTGCGCTCACCATGGAATTTCGGCAGCACGGCGTGCAGAGTGGAGAGGTCTCACGAGTAAGCCAATACGTGAGCAAAATGATTATCGCATTTGACAGTATGCGAATTATCCATCGCTACAGAACGCCAATTACATTGCGTGCCTACAGCCGGGTTTTCATTTATTCTTTTCCGATCATCTACGGACCTTACTTTGCCAGTACTTTTCACGATTTTTCGGCACAACTGGAATACGTGATGCCGATCATGTACTGTTTTATCTTGGTGAGCCTGGATAACATTCAAGACCAACTTGAAAATCCATTTGATGAGGTGGGCGAAGACGATATCGTGATCGATGCTGAGGAGACCGCGATACACCTGAAGTAGACTTATTCTTTGATCAATTCAAACTCCACCCTTCGATTCAGCCTTTTCGAATCGTCTGTTGTCTCTTCCACGATGGGCTTAGAACTTCCATACCCGATGGCCGTAATACGTAAGTCGTCAATTTTGAACTGCTCCATCAAATACGTTTTGATGGCATCGGCTCTTGCCTGTGAGAGTTTTCGGTTGAGATCCTCGTGACCATCGGAGTCGGTATGTCCCGAAATCTTTAATTTTTCTTCGGGGTGATCGATTAAGAAATTCCCAACCTTCGCCAGGTCATTGTGCATGCCAGGCAGAATATCCGATTTCCCATTTTCAAATTCCAGCGAGATAAAAGCGATTTTACTTTCAATGGGCTCCGCAATATGATAATTCCGTTTGTTGATCAAGCTAAAATCGTAAGTGCCGTCTTCGCGTAAATATTTCGGAGCCACCTCCACCCCGTGGTCCAAATCCACCACCGAGACAATTCCTTGCATGGGCTTGCCTTTTTGATCGTGAACTAGTCCCGAAAGTTCAACGACCGCTTCTGGATGCGCCTCCATCGGCAGTAAGAACGAAAATAGGTCCAGGTTTTTAATGTCTTTTTCATCCGATCGCGCATAATATAGCTCGTGACTTCTTGAATCGATGGTGAAATAATATTCGCTGCCGGCTCCATTCACCAACGGCCCTATATTTTTAGGCTCGCCCCAACCGTTTTCCTGTTTGTAGGATTTGTAGATATCAAAGTCGCCAAAATTAAGTGGATGGCCGTCGCTTGAAAAATACAGCACGTTGAATTTGTGATGGAAGAATGGACTTACTTCACTCTTGATCGTATTGATAATCGGCCCTGCATTTTGTGCTCGCCCCCAATTTCCTTTTTTGTCTTTCACCGAAAAGTAGATGTCTGACAAACCGAATCCGCCCAAGCGGTTGCTTGCAAAATAAAGGGTGTCGCCGGTGTGGTTTATCGCAGGCTGCGACTCCCATCCGACGGTGTTGACGTTAGCGCCAAGATTTTTAATGTTTCCCCACGTACTGTCTTTCTGCACCGTGGCTACAAACAGGTCACAGTTCCCAAACCCTTTTGGTGCATTGCACCGAGAGAAGAACAAATGCTTTCCATCCAGACTCAGGCAAGCAGAGCCTTCGTTGAGGTCGGTGTTGATGTTTTTGAAAGCCTGCGCCTCAGACCAAGCACCATCCACCTTCAAGCTGTAAAAAATATCCTCATCATAGGCACGTTCGTGGTGCTTGTTGCGCTTTGAAGTAAAAAGCAATACGTAGTCTACGTTGCCGATCGTTGGCCCATAATCTTCTTTGGTTGAATTGATAAGGTCGCCCATGGGCTCGAGCACCGAGTGAGGTGGCCGTAGCGTATCAACTTCTTTACGGTAATTCACCAGTTCGTAATAATGCTGCAAGGGGACGTAGTATTTTATTTTATCCGTCTCAATGGAGTCGTATTTTTTCCGGTAGATGTTGTTGATGTTGATGCCTTGCTTGTGGTGCTTGAGGGCAAGTTTGTAAAGAAGAATCGCCTCGCCCTTCGGTCCAAATTTTTCAGCCAGTTCGGCCAGCCTCCAAATCATCGCTACGTTCTCTGTAAAATTCTCGATACCGAAATTCTTCACGTAACCTCTCAACACCTGATACATTTCTTTTGGCCGGCCGCTCAGTTCTTTCAACTTTTTAAGCTTGGCGGGGTCTGTATAATACCTCAGTTTGTTGACATTGGGGAAATTGAATATGTCAGACTGACTGTAATGGGTAATCGAGTCATCGACAAATACGGTTTTTACTACTTTGTTTTTGCGCCCTTGGGCAAGACAGGGTTCAAAGCAAAGCACGCTACAAACAAAGGCAGCCAAAAATGCTTTGAATGGGTTCATAAAGCGTTATTAATTCAAGCCATTCTACGTAAAATGGCTGAAAAATATGTCATTAGCAAAAAATTAGCGAGGCGGGCGGTTGACGTATTTATTGATTGGCATAAGGATTGACCAATAGGGTGTCTATATAATTTTAATAGGAGTCGCAACTTTTTTGTGTCAAATTGGCACTGATTTTATGTTCAAAGAAATAGCTATTGCGCCAGCCGATCAACAGGAAACTGAAGAGTTGATCCAACTCATCAACCCTGAAAAAGATATTGAGCTGCGCCCAGAAGATCTTCCCGAAGAGCTTTCCATTTTGCCGATAAAGAATACAGTGCTTTTTCCCGGAGTTGTTATTCCAATCACCGTCACGCGTCAAAAGTCGATTCGATTGATCAAAAAAGCGTACCAAGGCAATCGAATCATTGGAGTAATCGCCCAGAAAAACAAGCAGGCAGAAGACCCCGCCATTGAAGACCTGTATCGCTTTGGAACAGTGGCACGAATCATCAAAATGCTTGTCCTTCCCGACGGCAACACAACGATCATTATTCAAGGCAAAAATCGTTTTGCAATAAAGGAATACACCAGCGAAGAACCATTCTTGATGGCCCGTTTCGAGCTGCAGATTGAGCCCACCCTTAACCTGGAAAGTAAAGAAGTGAAGGCGCTGGTGCAGTCTTTGAAGGACACCGCCACTAAAATCTTGAAGCTCAATCCGGATATTCCACAAGAAGCGCAAGTTGCTCTGGACAACATTAACAGCACTGCCTTCCTGATTCACTTCTTGTCGTCCAACTTGAATGTGGATGTCGCCGAAAAACAAAAGATTCTTGAGGTAAGCAACATCATCGACCGCGGCACTTTGTTGTTGCAATACATGATGAAGGAAATCCAGATGCTGGAGATAAAGCACGAGATCCAAAAGAAAGTGCACACCGACATCGATCAGCAGCAACGTGATTATTTCCTGCGGCAACAGATAAAAGTGTTGCAAGATGAGCTCGGCTATGATGGACCTGATAAAGAGATAGAAAAACTTCGCAAGCGTGGCGCCGAGAAAAAATGGTCAAAAGCAGCGGCAGATCATTTCAACAAAGAACTAGACAAACTTCAGCGTACCAACCCGCAAGCCCCCGATTTTCCTGTGATGATGAACTACGTCGAGTTCATGCTGGATTTGCCTTGGGATGAGTATACCAAAGATGATTTCGATTTGAAGAGAGCCAAAAAGATTTTGGACAAAGATCATTTCGGTTTAGAGAAAGTGAAGACACGCATTTTGGAGTACCTCGCGGTCCTGAAATTAAAGCAAGACATGAAAGGGCCAATCTTGTGTTTGTACGGGCCACCGGGGGTAGGCAAAACGTCATTGGGGAAATCGATCGCGAAGTCTTTGGGAAGAAATTATGTGCGTATGTCGCTGGGCGGCGTGCATGATGAAGCCGAGATCCGTGGTCACCGCAAAACCTATATTGGTGCTATGCCCGGGAAGATTTTGCAAAATATCAAAAAGTCAAAATCGTCGAACCCGGTTTTTGTGTTAGATGAGATCGACAAGGTGAAAACGGATTTTCGCGGAGATCCCTCCTCCGCATTACTTGAAGTGCTTGACCCCGAACAAAACAATGCCTTTGGCGACAACTATTTGGAAGTGGAGTATGATCTCTCAAAAGTTTTGTTCATCGCCACGGCCAATTCGCTTGATACCATTCAACCGGCGTTGCGCGATCGCATGGAAATCATAGAACTCTCGGGTTATACCGTTGAAGAAAAACTGCAGATTGCCATTCGGCACCTGGTTCCGAAACAGATTAAGGAGCATGGCTTAGCCATCGACGACGTGAATTTTTCGAAGGAAGGCATTTTGAAAATCATAGAAGCTTATACGCGCGAGTCTGGAGTGCGAAGTTTGGAACGGAAGATCGGCTCCGTTGTTCGCAATATGGCAAAGTCAAAGGCGATGGAGGAAGAAATACCCGCGGAGATTACGCCGCTGGAAGTTGTAAAAATACTTGGTGCCGAAATATTTGATGAAGAATTGTATCAAGGCAATGATATTGCGGGTGTTGTAACGGGTCTGGCCTGGACGTCGGTAGGAGGAGATATATTGTTCGTAGAATCTAGTGTGAGCAAAGGCAAGGGAAATCTGACGATCTCAGGGCAACTCGGCGATGTCATGAAAGAGTCGGCCACGGCAGCCCTTTCCTATCTCAAAGCGAATGCAGACTCGTTGCATATCGATCACCGCATATTCCAAAATTACGACTTGCATATCCACGTGCCTGCCGGTGCTGTACCAAAAGACGGCCCGTCGGCCGGGATCACTATGCTGACGTCGCTGGCTTCCACCTTCACCCAGCGAAAAGTGAAATCGCAGGTGGCCATGACGGGCGAGATTACCTTGAGAGGAAAAGTTCTTCCGGTAGGTGGTATCAAGGAAAAAATTCTTGCAGCGAAACGCAGTGGTATCAAAGAGATTATACTCAGCACAAAAAACAAACGTGATATTCAGGAAATCGAGAAATCGTACGTGAAAGATCTATCATTTAAATATGTCGACAACGTTGATGAAGTGCTGAAACTCGCTCTCTTGAAAGAAAAAGTGGATCATCCTATTCATTTTAATTTGCCCGACGTAAAAGCGTAATTCAGGTATCGCGAATTGTTAATCGTCGGCAGCGAGCAACAATTTACGCCTAACCATCAACTATTAACTTATAACTTTGCAACATGCTCCATCCCAAAAGTTTGACTCCGCAGCAAATCGTTCAGGAGCTCGATAAATATATCGTGGGCCAGAAAGATGCCAAACGCAACGTTGCCATAGCGCTGCGCAATCGTTGGAGACGAATGAATGCTAGCCCCGAAATGAGAAACGAAATTGTTCCCAACAACATTCTCATGATTGGGGCCACGGGAGTAGGAAAAACGGAAATTGCTCGTCGGCTGGCGAAAATCGCGGATGCGCCGTTTATAAAAGTAGAAGCTTCAAAATTTACTGAAGTGGGTTATGTAGGGCGTGATGTGGAGGGAATGGTGCGCGATCTTGCCGAGCAAGCCGTGAACATGGTCAAGTCGCGCAAGAAGGAAGAAGTGAAAGAGAAAGCTGCACAGGCGGTGGAAGAAATCATTTTGGATGCGCTGATTCCCCCGATGAGAAAACCTGCCGGATTCTCGGTAGCAACGTACGGAGATGAAGGGAATCAAGAAGCCCCCAAAGACGACGTGGAACTTAACGAGCGCACCAGAAATATCTTCAGGGAGAAAATAAGGAATGGTGAATTGGAAGATCGAAAAATCGAGATCGACATCAAGCAGAACAACCTTCCCGGGATTGGCATGGTAGGAGCAGGTGCGATGGATGAAGTCTCGATGATGAATTTGCAAGAGATGCTCAGCGGAATGATGCCGAAGAAAAACAAGAAAAGAAAACTTACGGTGGCAGAGGCAAGACGAGTACTACTGGAAGAGGAGGCAGCAAAGCTCATCGACATGGATGAAGTCAAGGAAGAGGCGATCCGCAAAGCAGAAGACGCAGGAATTATTTTCATTGACGAGATCGACAAAATTGCCTCCGGCGGAAAAAAGGGAGGAGGCGGACCAGATGTGAGCCGTGAAGGGGTGCAGCGAGATCTGCTTCCGATCGTTGAAGGAAGTACGGTGAACACAAAGCACGGCGTAATCAATACCGATCATATTTTATTTATCGCAGCGGGCGCGTTCCATGTGTCAAAGCCCTCTGATCTGATTCCCGAACTACAAGGACGCTTCCCTATTCGTGTTGAGTTGAACAGTTTGACAAAAGATGACTTTGTCCGAATTCTGAAAGAACCCAAGAATGCGTTGACGCGCCAATACCAAGCCTTGTTCGAGGCAGAGGAATTTAAAATTGATTTTGACGATGAAGCAATTGACGCGATTGCTCAGACGGCGTTTGAAATAAATGCAGAAGTAGAGAATATCGGCGCTCGGAGACTACACACGGTGATGAGCAAACTTCTCAATGAATTCTTGTTTGACGTGCCTGATAAGATTTCGAAAGACAAGGCCATCAAGATCACCAAAGCCATGGTGGACGAAAAACTGAGGGAATTGGTCAATAATAAAGATTTGAGTGAGTATATTTTGTGATGATTAGGAAGTTCATTCTGTTCGTCACTGCTATTTTCTTATTTCATTTTTCCTTTGCGATATCATCGGACTCAACTCGGGAACGCTACATCAAACGTTTCCCCGATTACTTCTTTATCTGGCCCGTGGTAAAACAAAGGAGCACGTCGTTTGATATCGAAAACCTCCCAAGCAAGACAGAAAAGCTTTCCTACAAACCGAATGGCAATTATGGGCTCGGTTGGGGTATGTATATTTTTGAAATCGGTTTTGAGTTAACATTTTCTATTCAACCGAAACAAAGCACCCAATATTTATACGGCCACTCGCGGGTGAGTGACCTTCAAGCCAATGTTCTTGGGAAGAACTGGGGAATGGATCTATTTACGCAGAACTATAACGGGTTCTACCGCACGGACAAAAACATAACTATTCCGCCATCCACGCCGTATCCACAGCGCCCCGACATCAGTACCTGGAACACCGGCATCAACGGCATTTACCTGTTCAACAAAAACAGATATTCCATAAGAGCCGCATACAATTTTTCTGAAAAGCAGATAAGAAGTGGTGGGTCGTTTTTGCTGAGTGGCACGCTCAACACTTTTAGTTTGCGTGCAGACTCAGCGGTGTACGGTGCAAAGTACGAAGCTCAATTCGGGACGACAGCTGATTTTAGCAAATTGGATTACACCACATTTAGCTTGGCACCAGGCTATGCTCAAACTTTTGTGATAAAAAATTTCTTCGTCAACACATCCCTTTCTTTTGGCCCCGCAAACCACTGGGTGAGTTATCAATCAGCTGCAGGATCGAGAAAAGAAATCACCCTCAATTCGTTCATTGACTTTCGAATGTCAGTAGGATATAACGGCGATTGTTTTTTCAGTGGCCTCAGCTTTATCACGCAGGCTCGCAATATTAAAATGGACCAAGTACAATTCACAAGTGCCAACGCTACGTTCAAAGTCGTGGTGGGATATCGCTTCAAGGAATTCGGAATTTTGAAGAAGAGCGTGCGTGATTTCGTTCCATTCGTGAAAAAGGATAAAAAATAAGGTGACTGAATAAGTCAGTTGACTCATATTGTCGCAGGTTTGACTTTATACCTTAACTTGCATTAAGTCAACTAAATACACCCCACCTTGATCGTCACCCTCGTTGGCATCTTGCTAGGCACTGTTGTCATGTTCTTTGCTGTGTCGAAGACGGCGAAACTGCGCGTCCTTTTACTGAAAGGGCCCAATGCCCGACGATGGAAAGCATTGATCTATATGATGATTTTCTTCCTTGTGGGATATGGAATCTCCGTTGCGTTAGTGATTTTAAACAAAGTCGGTATTCTATTAATGGTGACCGGCGCAGTTTTTTTTGTGGGCGCTTTTTTTGTGTTGCTTGTCGTGATCACTGCGAAATCAGATATTGAAAGGATCAAGGATGCCAGTGCCTTCCTGGAAATCAAAAACAAAGAACTGGAGAAAATAAATAAAGAACTGGATCTGTTCGCTTATCGCGTGTCACACGATTTGCGCGGACCAATTGCCTCTATTCGTGGGCTAGTAGACATTGTTCGGGTAGCCGAGTCAAAAGAAGAAATCGAATTCTGCCTTGAGAAAATTACCTCGAGCACGGTCAGGCTCGATGGCTTCATCCAAGACATTTTAAACTTATCAAGAAATTCAAGGACTGATGTTCAAGTGCAGTCGGTCAATGTGTGCGCTATGGTTGACGACGTGACAGATAGCTTGCGCTATATGGACAGCGACGGACGGGTTGATCTGGTTTTGAATTGCTCACAACCAACCATACAGACAGATCCGCTCCGTCTCAAGATCATTCTGACTAATCTGATTACCAACGCATACAAATACCACGACGCGCAAAAGGAACGATCCATTATCGAGGTTACTTGCGCAAATCAAAATCAGAACCTTGTTATTTCGGTGAAAGACAATGGCATTGGTATTCTGGACGAACATCGGGAGAAGATTTTCGAGATGTTTTTCAGAGGCACAGATAAATCAGTTGGAACTGGACTTGGTCTATATGTGGTCAAGGAAATAGTGGAAAAACTTAATGGGTCGATCGACCTGAAGACCATCGTCGGACATGGTTCGGAATTTATCGTTACTCTTCCAAGCAGAAACTGAAGTAAAAAGAAAAGGACTCTTTCGAGTCCTTCACAAAAGTTGATTGAATAAACTCAGGCTACCCCGTCCGCAAGAACGATCACCTTATTTTTCAAAACCTCCACAACGCCTCCCGTAATGGTAACTTGCTGAGTTGAGTCTTTTGACTTATAGACCACCTCACCATCCTTCAGCAAGGACACTAGCGGCGCGTGATCATTCATTACCTGAAAAGAACCATCAGCGCCAGGAAATGTCACAATCGTAACATCTCCTTCGAAGATTTTTTTTTCAGGTGTGATTATTTCTAAATGCATCTTTATTCGGGTTACGTGTACAGGTTACATGTTGCATGCCACGAATTGGCACAGGAACTTGCCACCTGAAACTTTTAATTATCCGTTCGCTTCTGCCATCATCTTCTCGCCTTTCGCGATAGCTTCTTCGATGTTGCCCACTAAGTTGAAGGCCATTTCTGGAAGATGATCTACCTCGCCGTCCATGATCATGTTAAAGCCTTTGATGGTATCCTTGATATCAACTAAGGCACCTTTCAAGCCGGTGAACGCCTCAGCTACGTGGAAAGGTTGAGACAAGAAGCGCTGTACACGTCTTGCACGAGACACCGTCTGTTTATCTTCTTCAGATAACTCGTCCATACCGAGGATAGCAATGATGTCTTGCAATTCTTTGTAGCGCTGGAGAATATTCTTTACACGCTGCGCGCAATTGTAGTGCTCGTCACCGACGATGTCAGCGCGGAGGATACGTGAAGTTGAATCCAATGGATCCACTGCCGGGTAGATACCCAACTCGGCAATCTTACGACTCAATACCGTTGTTGCATCCAAGTGCGCAAATGTGGTGGCGGGAGCGGGGTCAGTCAAGTCATCGGCAGGAACATATACCGCCTGTACCGAAGTGATTGAACCATTCTTCGTTGAAGTAATACGCTCTTGCATTGCACCCATTTCAGTGGCAAGCGTAGGCTGGTAACCCACGGCAGAAGGCATACGACCCAAAAGAGCCGATACTTCAGAACCCGCTTGTGTGAAACGGAAGATGTTATCGATGAAGAACAAAATATCTTTTCCTTTCCCTTTTCCGTCACCGTCGCGGAAGTATTCGGCCACGGTCAAACCAGATAATGCCACACGTGCACGTGCACCCGGAGGCTCGTTCATCTGACCAAACACGAAGGTGGCTTTTGAGTCTTTCAGTTTTTGGCTGTCCACTTTTGATAAGTCCCAACCGCCTGCGTGGAGCGACTTCATGAACTCAGGACCATAATCAACGATGCCCGCCTCGATCATCTCGCGAAGCAAATCGTTTCCCTCACGCGTACGCTCACCCACACCCGCAAACACAGAAAGACCAGAGTAGGCTTTCGCTATGTTGTTAATCAATTCTTGGATCAAAACGGTCTTACCCACGCCGGCACCACCAAACAAACCAATTTTACCACCTTTGGCATAAGGCTCGATCAAGTCGATCACCTTAATCCCGGTAAAAAGGATTTCAGATGACGTAGAAAGGTCTTCATAGCGCGGAGCGGAGCGGTGAATTGGCAGCGACTGCTCGCCCTTTGGTTGCGGGATACCATCGATCGCCTCACCAATCACATTGAACAAACGGCCTTTGATATCATCACCGATCGGCATTTTGATAGGCATTCCGGTATCGGTCACTTTCATGCCACGCACCAAGCCTTCGGTTCCATCCATAGCCACCGTACGAACCCGGTCCTCGCCCAAGTGCGTCTGGCACTCCAGCACCACGCGCGTGCCGTCGCCTTTGGTTACTTCCAATGAGTCAAGGATGTTGGGTAGCTTGGAGCCGGGCTCATCAAAAGCCACGTCCACCACCGGACCGATTACTTGTGTGATTTTACCGTAGTTAGCCATTCGTTCAGAATTATAGTTAATGCGTTGATTTATAACTGGTTGAGGACTATTCGGGGGAACCCTAAAAATCCAGCCGCAAAAGTATGTTTTTCGGGGGTTTATGCAAATGACAAACCCAAACTATTTACCTCGAAATGAAGAAAAATTCAATGATTTTGAAGCGATAACGAACGGCGCTATTTCACAATCGTAATTTCCATGGCGTCCCCAATTTTCCACACGGGCTTGCTGTTGTAGAAGATTTGTTTAGGGTATGAGCTACTGGCGATGAACGTGTACGTCAGGGTATCTGTGACTCCTGGCTTAAGCTGAATCAAGGTTTTTTGCAATTCGCTCTGATATTGGAAAATAGAGCTTTGATAGTTGATAAAATAGCCTGCCTGGCGGGTATCATTAGTAAAGACATATTGACCGTTGATGGTGGGCGCTGCCGTTTGAGTTAACGTGCCGTTGTCGCTAACGATTTCCAAAAGCTTTACGTCGGCCGAACTGTAAATTCCCGTCTGAGGTTGCAGCAAATCGGGATTCGTCGAAGACTTGTAAAAGAAATAGTAGACCGCGCGAGGGTCGGGTCCACATGGACATACTTTCCCACAATCAACAACAATCACGGCAAGAAGAAAAATGACGAAAACTTTTTTCATGGCACGAAAATAATGATTCGAAATCATAACGTTGGACGCTAGCGTATGAAGAGGGTTTGAAATCGGGGTGGAGTTAATTTCAAGCCATCCGTGTGATCTGTGTCAACTGTGGTTATTTTTGTGCCATGGGTATACGTTCTGTTTTGGCAAAGCCGTTTGCGGCCTATATCGCAAAAGAAACAAGAGAGTGGTCTTCGAACGCATCAACCTCTCAGGAAAAAATTTTTCAATCGTTAATCCAAGTGGGCAAAGGCACATTGTTTGGCAAAGATCACGCCCTCGATCGTGTGCGCTCGTACCATGATTTCAAAAATCAAATTCCTGTTCGTGACTATGAAGCTCTGAAACCTTATGTGGAGCGTGTTCTGCACGGCGAGGAAAATATTTTATGGAAGGGCAAACCCGAATATTTCGCAAAAACCTCTGGAACAACTTCGGGAACGAAATACATTCCTATCACCAAGGATTCAATCCCCAATCATATCAACAGCGCTCGCAATGCCTTGTTGAGTTACGTGCACGAAACAGGCAATGCAAAATTTCTTGACGGTGGACTGATTTTCCTTTCAGGATCCCCGGAGTTGACTGAGAAAGCAGGCATCAAAACGGGCCGCCTGTCTGGAATTGTAAATCACCATGTGCCTGGCTATCTGCGAAGCAATCAAAAACCGAGCTACGATACTAACTGCATCGAAGACTGGGAGCAGAAGCTTGAAAAAATTATTGATGAAACTTTGAATGCCGATATGACTTTGATCTCAGGCATTCCACCTTGGGCACAGATGTACTTTGATCGAATTGTTGCCCGCACGGGGAAAAAGATAAAAGACGTGTTTCCAAATTTTTCGATGTTCGTTTATGGTGGAGTGAACTTCGAACCCTATCGTTCAAAGCTGTTTGAAACGATCGGCAAAAAGGTAGATGCGATCGAAACCTACCCGGCTTCTGAGGGCTTCATCGCCTATCAAGATTCACAACACGCCGAGGGACTTTTGCTCTTGCTCAATTCAGGAATCTTTTTTGAATTCATTCCTGCGGAAGAATACTTTAACGACAAACCCACTCGACTTTCAATTGACGATATAGAACTAGGAAAAAACTACGCATTAGTAATCAATAGCAATGCTGGCTTGTGGGGCTACTCTATTGGAGACACGATCAAATTTGTTTCTAAAAATCCCTATCGAATAATCGTCAGCGGTCGTATCAAACATTTTATCTCGGCGTTTGGTGAGCATGTGATCGGAGAGGAGGTAGAAAAAGCGATGAAGGCAACGGCTGAGAAATTTCCCGGAACACATCTTGTGGAATTTACGGTGGCACCAAATGTTTCACCAAAAGAAGGAATGCCACATCATGAATGGTTGATTGAATTCGCAAATCAGCCGGGCGACATCAACGCGTTTGCCATGGAACTCGACCATCAATTACGCAAACTGAATGTCTATTACGATGATTTGATCACCGGAAATATTCTGCGCACGTTGAAAATAACTTCGCTTCGAAAGAACGCATTCATTGATTATATGAAATCGCTCGGAAAACTCGGAGGGCAAAACAAAGTGCCGAGGTTAAGCAACGACCGAAGGATTGCGGAAGAGTTGTCGAAGTTTGTTTCCGAAACCTAATTCGATTATTGATTATTGATTTGCCTCGTTAATATCACTAATCAATAATCACAACTCACAAATCAAGTTCGCTTCTTCCACAACAGAATTAGCGTCGTAAAAACTATTCCTGCCGAAATTGCTACCGCCCACCAATTCATTTTGCGACACTCCGCGTACATTTCGTAAGGCGACAATGCGAACTTGTTAACGAGCGGTTTCCAATAAACATTTCTGCCCGCTAAAGAGTCGGCGTTGGAGGAGACAATGTCCCAGGGCATTTCAAAAGCATTCAAATATTTTCCATCGCGCGCGAAGCTCATAAAATGGGTGCGAGATGTCAGCTCTTTTGAAAGCGAATCAAAATCCTTAGCCGCTTTTAGCCTGTCGACAGGTATCGATAAAGTGTCGAAAACTTTTGGGATGAGGTTTTCCACCTTTTGGTCATTTTCGATGAGTTTGTAAACCAACTCCCAATTTTTTGAAAGCGTGTCTAGCCACTTTTTGTCACTCGTATTTTTTCGAACAATGGCCTCTATTAAAATAATGGTCTCTTTGAAAATCGCCAACGTGGCAAAACGATCATTGATTTTCTCATTCAGTATCTGCAGGTATAAACTGTCGGCCTTTGAAATAGGCTTGCCTTCGGCAGGTAGCCGCTGAATGAATAGACTATCTTCTTGATTGAAAAAATCCCTTGGCGAAACCATTTTAAATCGGTTGATCGGACGTATCGTTTCAGAATATCGGATATAGGTGTAAAACCAACGGAACTTCTTCTCGAATTGCGAATGAACATGGAACAGCGAATCGTTTGTGTTATCTAATTCTTTATTCAGTTCTTGATCAGATGCAAAATGCTTATTCAATTCGATGCGAAATTTCTTGTCTTTCGCCTTCTCGGTGGAGCTTTCAAGCGAATTCACTTTCGTCGCCCATCCGTTCTTCTCTGAAATCCCATATATGTTATTGGTAGCTACTTTCTCTTCTGCCTTTTCGAAGGTGATGGTCTTGTCAAGCGAGCCGTCCTCGTTCACTTTGGTTCGGAAAGTCATCGGGTTTTCGCATGAAATGATCAAAATGGCGCAAGCGCAAATAATCAATAGTCGCATTTTCATATTCAATTGATTTTAATTTTTATTTCAGTTTACCTCTAACACATTCTAAATATCCTTGGCTTACTCCGAATCGACCTCCACAATCTGCAAACAGACTGTGCCTGACCTTTCCCTGAGAAAAATTATCGCGGAAGATTTTTGAGTTCAAAACTACCCAGTGATCGGCGGTTAAGGCTTGGATATTTCGCAGCTGTGCCGAATCCCGGAGAAATTCAACTGCAAAACTTACGAGCAGAACAACAGACACCGCCGTAAGCGCCACTCGTGCGCGCGCCCAAAAGGGAACAGTGAATATAGAATTTCCATCCGATCTTTCGTCGGCAATTTTTGACATGACATCGCTTGTGAGCCGCGCCGCATTAGGTGGAACAATTTCGTCAGTAGCTAATTTTTTTATTACTCGCTGTGCTTCATTTATCTCATCAAAAGCGACCGCACAAGAAGCGCAAGTGGCCAAATGAGCGTCAAGCAATTCCCTTTCACTCGTTGAAAGCTCCTCGTAGAGATAGATATTCTGTTCAAATTCTTTGCAGCCCATGTCATTCCGGTTTTTTGACGCTATAAAATTTTTGTAAGCCTTCTTTTATCTTCAATCGCGCGTAGTACAAATTACTTTTCATGTTGCCCGCCGACATTTGTAATGCCTGGCAAACTTCCTCGGGTGTCAGCTGTTCAAGATCGCGCAGCACAAAAACGGCTTTTTGCTTTTCCGTTAACTGCTCGGCCAGACGCACGACAATAGATTTCAATTCTTCGTGCTCCAGTTTGTCTTCGTCAATAGATGGCTCATTTCCTTTGCCCCTCCCTTCGCTCACTAAGTTTTTCTTTCGGCCTGATTTCAAATGGTCTAGACAAAGATTCGTCACCATTTTGCTCAGCCATGTCTTCACCCTGAATTCAACCTTGTACTTCGGTAAATTCTTCCACAGCTTCACAAAAGCCTCTTGCACTATGTCTTCCGATTCATTTTCATCTTGCGTAAACCGGAAAGCAATTGAGTACGCCAGGTGCTGATGCGCTTCCACCAACTGGCGAAACGCCTGATGGTCACCTTCCGCAGATTTCCTGACTAGGTTAAGCTCGATTGCTTGGTCCATTCTGAAAATTACAACTAATACGAGGCAAAGGTGAATCGGTCAAATGGAATGAGAGAATTGAGTAATTTTGGGCCATGATCTCTGTAGAGCAGAAGGAAATTATCATTACTACATTGAAGCCATTTCAACCAAAGAAAATTGGTGTATTCGGCTCATATGCGCGGGGCGAAAACACGGAGGGGAGCGATTTGGATTTGTTGGTAGAGTTTGGCGCCAAACTCAGTCTGCTCGATCTTGCTGGACTGGAACAAGATTTGACGGAGCATTTGCGCATTAAAGTGGGCTTAGTTACGCAGGGTGGCCTTAGTCCCTACATTAGACCTTATGTGGAAAAGGATTATAAAGCTATACTTCCGTGAAGGACTACAAAGTCTACGTTAGCCATATTTTGGATAGCATCGACCACATAATTGCCTATACCGAGGGAATGGATTTTAATTCTTTCAGCAAGAATTTTATGGTTCAAGATGCCGTAGTCAGAAATCTTACCGTTATTGGAGAGCCGACCAAACAATTGAACAACGACTTTAGAGAGAGGTATTCGAACGTGCCATGGAAAAAGATTGCCGGCATGAGAGACAAATTGGTTCACGATTATTTCAGAGTGGATATTGAAACGGTTTGGGAGGCAGTTGTCTCAGACATTCCAGCTCTTAAAATAGAACTGCAAAAAATTCATTCCCAGCTATAGTGTCTTCATCAAAAAAACGTATCGCCATCCTCGGCTCCACCGGATCAATCGGTACGCAAGCGTTGGAAGTAATTCAATCACATCTCGATTATTTTGAAGTGGAGGTTTTGACAGCTCAAAACAATGCCGAGTTACTGATCGACCAAGCTAAAAAATTCAAACCGAATGCGGTGGTTATTGTGAACGATGATCATTACCAGAAAGTGAAAGAGGGGTTGGCTTCTCACGATATCAAAGTTTTCGCTGGAGAAAATGCGTTGGCCTCTGTTGTTCAAATGGATTCGATTGATTTGGTGTTAACTGCGCTAGTCGGGTTTTCGGGACTAAGGCCGACGATAAAAGCAATCGAAGCTGGAAAAAATATTGCCCTTGCCAACAAAGAAACGTTGGTTGTAGCGGGTGATCTGATAACAACGCTTGCCGCGCAAAAAGGCGTCAACATTTATCCTGTGGATTCAGAGCACTCCGCGATTTTTCAATGTATCGTTGGCGAGTTTCATAATCCGATCGAGAAAATAATCCTTACGGCCTCTGGCGGACCTTTTCGAGGGAAGAAAAACGCTGAATTGAGTAAAGTAACCAAAGCACAGGCACTCAAGCACCCTAACTGGAACATGGGCGCAAAGGTCACCATCGACTCGGCAACGCTCATGAATAAAGGGCTCGAAGTGATAGAGGCGAAGTGGCTTTTCGGGTTGAAATCGGATCAAATTGAAGTGGTTGTTCATCCACAGTCGATCATTCACTCGATGGTGCAGTTTCGCGATGGTTCGATCAAAGCGCAACTCGGCCTGCCCGACATGCGTTTACCGATCCAATTTGCAATGACTTACCCCGAGCGATTGAACTCTGATTTTCCAAGATTCGATTTTTCAAGATACCCGTCCCTGACGTTTGAAAAGCCCGATACGGAAAGTTTTCGTAATCTTGCGCTCGCTTTTGAAGCACTGGCCCGCGGTGGCAACATGCCCTGTGTGTTAAATGCCGCAAATGAGGTAGCCGTAGCGGAATTTTTAAGCGAAAAAGTGGGTTTTCTAGAAATGACAGATGTGGTGGCGAATTGCTTGGAAAAAATGGACTTTATTGCGAAGCCGACACTTGACGATTATCTGCTCACGGACAGGGAAACGCGCATTAAAGCAAAGGAATTCATTTAGCAGCGAAGGACATTTTCAAATTAACTAATCTTCAAATTTTCAAATTGGTAGTATGGAAGGATTGATTATGACGGCCCAGCTTTTGTTGAGCCTTTCGATATTGATTGTGGTGCACGAGTGGGGTCATTTTTTTGCAGCACGCACATTCAAAATTAAAGTAGAGAAGTTTTACCTCTTCTTCGATTTCCTGTTTCCGATGGCCAACGTCCTCAATTTTTCTCTTTTAAAATGGAAAAAAGGAGATACCGAATATGGCGTGGGTTGGTTCCCGCTTGGGGGCTATGTGAAAATAGCGGGCATGGTGGACGAGAGCATGGATAAAGAACAGATGAACCAACCTCCACAACCTTGGGAGTTTCGCTCAAAGCCCGCGTGGCAACGACTCATCGTTATGCTCGGAGGTATCATCGTGAACGTGATCGTTGGTGTTTTGATTTTTATTGGCATGACGTATGTCATCGGTGACACATCAGTTTCCAACGACTATGTAAATGCACACGGAGGGGTAGAGGCTCGTGAACTCGCGCAAGGTCTTGGCATTAAGTCAGGCGACAAAGTGGTCAAGGTAAACGGCCGAACAATTCAAGTATTCGATGACGTGTATAAGCCAAATGAGCTGTTGACACAGGATGCTAACCTTACGGTGCTACGGGGTGCTGAAGAAGTCAATATTTCTGTCCCCTCCAATTTCATCGAAAAATTAAACAGCAAAGGTTCACTTGCGAATTTTCTTATCCCTAGAACCGAAGCCGTGGTGGATTCAGTAAAAGACAAAACCGTTGCAGAACGTGTCGGGTTAAAAAAAGGCGATCGATTTGTTGAAATCAATGGCCAGCCCGTAAAATATTTTGATGAAGTCTCTTCTATTGTCAAGCCCTTTAAAGGTGATAGTATTTCCTTTAAGATTTCAAGGGGAGGAGAAAGCCTGTCGTATAAAGCGAGTTACAAAGGAGAAGAAGGGATTGGTTTTTATGCGCAACGCCTGATCCCCAAAGAAGGTTTGATCACTACTAAATATTCATTTGGCGAATCGGTGGTGCTTGGGCCAGGTAGAGCATTTGGAGTGATTGCTCTTCAATTAAAGGCATTCAAAAAGATTTTTAGCGGCGACATCTCCTTGAAAAAATCACTCTCTGGCCCCGTGGGTATGGCCAAGATGTATGGCAGTACTTGGGATTGGGAAAATTTCTGGCGCATGACGGGTCTCCTCTCTATGGTACTCGCCTTTATGAATTTGCTCCCTATTCCCGCGCTCGACGGCGGTTATGTGATGTTCTTGTTATATGAAATGATCACCGGTCGTGAGGCATCGGAGAAATTCTTTGAAAATGCGATCAAGGTGGGAATGGCAATTCTCTTGGCACTGATGGTGTTTGTGTTCTACAATGACATTGCGAGGGTCATTACGGGGAACTAGAATTGTTTGCTACTTATCGGATAGTTGATCGGTATTACGACCATTGACTATTAGCCATTAACGGCCAAAAGGTCACTTAAACACATCGAAGCAAAACTCTTTCAGGTAATCCGCTGCGTCGTCTTCGCCCGCATCGAGGGCCTTGCGTAGGCAACTGCATCCCTCTTCCAGTTTTTCCTGCTGCACCAGCGCCACACCTTTATAAAATATAGCCGAGATATTCTCGGCATCAACACGCAATGCGAGGTTCAGATACTTTAGAGCGAGGTCGTAATTCTCATCTTCAACACAAAACGATCCTGCATAAACGTAGGAGGGGGAATAATTCACGTCAAGTACGATGGCGTTATTCAAGCAGATGAATGCGCTATCGGTTTTTCCGAGAGCCCTGTAAACACTGCCAAGCGCTGTTTCAAGTTCCGCATCGTCACCGATGCTCCGCACATACAGAAAATCTTTCTTAGCTTTTTCGTTCTCGCCCTTACCTGCCAGTAGAGTGCCTCGCCAGTAAATCAATTGTGGATTGGAGTTGCCAAGGTCAATGGCCTTTTGTAGGTCGGTCAGTTGCGCTTCCTCATCTTCCTTTTGACGGTTGATAAGCGCACGTAGCAATCGAGGCTGTGCGCTCTCGGGAAATTCCGTTATGAATTTATCGACGTCGGTGAGGGCATGATCCAAGTCGCCGGCACTGTAATAACTAACGGCGCGCTTGTAGAGTGGCTTGAAATCGCTTTTGTCTTTGAGCTTTGATTCATCGATGATTTTCGTGTAGAGTTTTGCTGCGCTCGCATAGTCTTGATGACTCATAAGTGTGTCGGCTTCGGTTTCCCATTCACTCCACCGGGCTTGCTTCTCTTGTGCGCGGGCAAAACCCACGTAAACCAAAATGAGAAGGCAAGACAAAAACAATTCGTTACCGCAAAGGCGTGAGGGCGCAAAGGGATGCAAAGTACGTAGTGCCTTAACGTCTTCGCGGTTAAATGAAACTGCTGACATCCCTCGATTTAAACAGTAGTGGCAGCTTTGTTGCGTTCGCGCTTACGATCGGTTTCGTTCAAGAATATCTTTCTCAACCGGATGGACTTCGGAGTCACTTCCACATATTCATCGGATTGAATGTATTCCAACGCTTCTTCCAACGAGAACTTAACGGCCGGTGATATTTTCATTTTCTCGTCTGAACCCGAAGCGCGCATGTTCGTGAGCTTTTTGGTTTTGGTCACGTTGATTACTAAGTCACCTGAGCGGCTGTGTTCACCGATTACTTGTCCTTCGTAGATTGGCTCACTTGGATCGATGAAGAACTTTCCGCGGTCTTGCAGGTTGTGTAAGCTGTAAGGGATAGCCTCACCTACTTCCATGCTGATCAATGATCCGTTTATCCTTCCTGGAATTTCTCCTTTGTACGGTTGATAATCCTTGAAACGGTGTGTTACTACAGCTTCACCCGCGGTTACGTTCATCAAATAATTTCTCAACCCAATGATACCACGAGCAGGCATCTCAAATTTCAGAATCATACGGTCGCCTTTAGGTTCCATGTTTTTCATTTCACCTTTACGCATAGAAACCGTTTCAATCGCCTTCCCCGCAACGTTCTCCGGTAAGTCGATGGTCAATTCCTCAATCGGCTCGCACTTCACGCCTTCAATTTCTCGGATGATTACTTGCGGCTGACCGATTTGCAATTCATATCCTTCCCTACGCATGGTTTCAATCAAGACCGACAAGTGAAGTACACCACGGCCGAAGACCATGAAACTGTCCGCAGAGCCCGTATCGCCCACACGAAGAGCAAGGTTCTTTTCTAATTCTTTATCAAGTCGCTCTTTGATGTGGCGGGAGGTAACAAACTTTCCTTCTTTGCCATAGAAGGGAGAGGTGTTGATCGTAAAAAGCATGCTCATCGTGGGCTCATCAATGGCAATGGATTTCAGTGCTTCAGGTTTATCCACATCTGCAACAGTATCGCCAATCTCAAAACCTTCCAAGCCAACAAGCGCACAGATTTCTCCGGCTTTCACTTCTTCCATTTTCTTTTTCTCAAAACCTTCAAACACGTACACTTCTTTTACACGTGTTTTTACAATGGCCCCGGTGTCGCGTTTCACCAATACTACAAACTGACCTGTTTTTATTGAACCGCGCTGTACGCGACCGATGGCCACTCGGCCGATGTAAGATGAATACTCAAGCGACGTAATCATCAGCTGAGTAGCGCCTTCAGACACTTTCGGTGCGGGAATATGTTCGATCACACCCTCAATCAACGCGTTGATGTCGGTAGTGGGCTGTTTCCAATCTTTGCTCATCCAGCCTTGTTTCGCCGAACCGTAGAAAGTAGGAAAGTTCAATTGATCTTCAGTAGCATCAAGCGCGAACATCAGCTCGAACACTTGCTCGTGCACTTCATCGGGGGTACAATTTTTCTTGTCAACTTTATTGATCACCACAATTGGCTTCAATCCCAATTGCAGCGCTTTCTGCAATACAAAGCGAGTTTGAGGCATGGGACCTTCAAAGGCATCGACCAGCAACAAGCAGCCGTCCGCCATATTCAACACACGTTCCACCTCACCGCCAAAGTCGCTGTGGCCCGGCGTATCGATGACGTTGATCTTATAGTCCTTATAGCGAACAGAAACGTTCTTGGCCAAAATCGTGATTCCGCGCTCGCGCTCCAGGTCGTTGCTGTCCATGATCAGTTCGCCAGGGTTTTCGTGGTCTTTAAAAAGGTGCCCTGCGTGTAAAAGTTTGTCCACCAGCGTAGTTTTGCCGTGGTCGACGTGAGCGATAATCGCTATATTCCTGATCTTGCTGACTTCCATAAAACGTTAAGTAATTGCCCTATATTTTTTTGAGGCCGCAAAGATAGTGAGAAATGTGCGAGCAGCCTCACAAAACGGCATCATGATTGCTTAAATGGCTACCTACCCCTAATAAAAGTCATTTCAAAGTGTACCGATTTTTTTACCTTTGCCCCTAATTTCCCGTCAGAAACATCAGATTTGCTGGGTTTTGATTGGGATAGGTACTGAATCCAAGAATAAAACCTTATTTAAAACTTAACTAAGACGAGCAATGGTTGATTTATTTGAAAAACTGCGCATGGAAGAAGGGCCCTTGGCAAAATACTCTCACTTGCCCGATGATTACTTTTTCTTTCCGAAACTGGAGGGAGAGATCGGGCCACGCATGAAGTTTAATGGAAAAACTGTGCTCAACTGGAGTTTGAATAATTACCTGGGCTTGGCAAACCACCCAGAGGTTCGCAAAGCGGATGCTGAATCTGCAGCCCAATTTGGTTTGGCGGCGCCGATGGGTGCGCGCATGATGAGCGGAAATTCGGTTTATCACCTTGAGTTGGAAAAACAACTCGCGGATTTTGTGAAAAAAGAAGATGCCATGTTGCTGAACTACGGCTATCAAGGCGTTCTTTCAGTAATTGATGCGATTGTAAATCGTAAGGACGTAATCGTATATGATGCCGAATCGCACGCTTGTATTATTGATGGCGTCCGTCTTCACATGGGAAAGCGTTTTGTGTACACGCACAACAACATGGAGAACTTGGAAAAACAACTCCAACGTGCTACCAAACTTGCAAATGAAACAGGCGGCGGAATTCTCGTGATCACTGAAGGTGTTTTTGGAATGAGCGGAAACATGGGTGATTTGAAAGGAATCATTGAACTAAAGAAGAAATACAATTTCCGTTTGTTTGTTGACGACGCGCACGGTTTCGGATCGATGGGTCCGACAGGTGCAGGGGTCGGCGAAGAACAAGGTGTACAAGACCAAATCGACTTGTACTTCTCTACTTTTGCAAAATCTATGGCAAGCATCGGCGCGTTTGTTGCAGGTGACAAAAAGATTTTGAAATTCTTGCGCTATTCAGTGCGCTCGCAGATTTATGCAAAGTCAATCCCTATGCCGTTGGTAATCGGGGGACTGAAGCGCCTGGAGTTGGTGAAAAAGCATCCGGAATTCAGGCAAGATCTTCACAAAATAATGAGGGCCATGAAAAGCGGCTTAAAAGAAAGAGGGTTTGCCATCAATGAAACACAAACACCTCCTACGCCCGTTCTTTTCAAAGGCGGTGTGGGCGAGGCTGCCAATATGTCGATGGATTTGCGTGAGAATTATGGGATTTTCTGCTCGGTGGTGATCTATCCGGTGGTTCCAAAAGACGTGATTATGTTCAGGATCATCCCCACGGCGGCCCATACGTTGTCTGATGTGGAGGAAACTTTGACTGCGTTTTCAGCCCTAAAAACCAAGCTGGACAGCGGATTTTACCGTAAAGAAGAGCTTGTTTCAGTCACCAAGTTTTAAAAAAGTGGGTTTTTAGCTTGTTTTTAAAGGTTTTTATTTAAATTGGCGTAAACAAGCAATCCAATTTTTACAACTAAACAATAGAACAATGAAAAAATTCGAGGAACTCAAGGCTTTGATAGCAACCATCGAAATGGATGCCGACAAGTTTTATAACAAGGCCAATAGCGCTGCTGGGACCCGTTTACGCAAGGGAATGCAAGATTTGAAGAATATTGCGCAGCAAATTCGCGCTGAGGTTCAAGAGTTGAAGAATAAAGAAGCCAAGTAAGTCGTCTCCTCGGCGGCTTTGAATAAAGGATGGCCCTTTTGGCTGTCCTTTTTTTATTGCTGTCAACGAGCCCGATGACCGCTCACCCGTTCGATGCCTTTCAGGCGCACTAAAAAAATCTACTTTTGGTTGTTCACATTAAAATATCAAAATCTCATGATTCAATTAAAGAAAATATTCGTTGTCGTTTGCTGTATTTTATGCTCAACACTACAAGCACAAAAACTGGAATTGAAATGGAAGACGGACACCGTTCTTCGCGTTCCCGAATCGGTACTTTATGATGCAGAAAGAAAAGTGCTTTACGTGGCCAATATCGATGGCAAGCCGGATGGAAAAGATGGCGTTGGATTTATTTCGAAGATCAGCCCGAGCGGCAAAATTGAAAACCTCAAATGGGTCACCGGCCTTGATGCGCCAAAAGGCATGGGCGTATACAAAGGTAAGTTATACGTAGCGGACATTTCTCGCGTGGATGTCATTGATATTGCCTCCGGGAAGATCTCCGATAAAATTGAAATCGAGGGCGCCAAGTTTTTGAATGACGTCACAATAGATAAAAATGGAAAAGTTTTTGTGTCTGATACGGGCACGGGAAAAATATTTACGCTGAACGGCAACAAGGCGGAGCTTTATTTTGAAAGTGCTGAATTCAAAGGTGTCAATGGACTGCTCGCGGAAGGAAACGACATCTACGTAGTTGACTTTGCAAATGGTAACAACTATCTCCTCAGTGCCGACAAGAATTTGAAAAAAATCGGAATGTCGTCACAGGGCGCAGATGGCGTGGTTGCACTTGGCAAGGGGGCACATCTGGTGTCGAGCTGGCATGGCGAAGTTTATTATGTGAGCGCTACGGGTGAAGCCAAGAAATTGCTCGATACCAAAGAAAAAAAGATAAACGCCGCCGACATCGAATATGACGCCAAAAGCAAAATGCTCTTTGTGCCCACGTTCTTTGCAAATTCAGTGATGGCCTATGAACTGAAGGATTAGGTATTCGATCATTTCGTCAAGAAAAAGTCTCGTTTTGTCACGAGACTTTTTTCTATGCCCAACCTGCGCCGCGGGTCATTCGTTTTTTCAAAAAAGGATATGGCCATGAAAAAGATTGCGCTTGCATTTTTGGTGATTGGGTTAATGAATGCCTCTTACGCTCAATCAAGAAGGGACAGGGCGGTTGGAGGGGGTTGTGAGGCTTGTGATGAAATGTATGAAGGTATGCCACAAAATTTATCTTGGCAGACCACCATTACCGATGCGAACGAGCCCGGGGAGCGGATGATCATCAAAGGAACGATTTTCAAGAAGGACGGGAAGACTCCCGCTCCGAATGTGATCTTGTATGTCTATCACACCGATAATAAAGGTTTATACTCGAGGTCGCCAAATCAGACGCAAGCACTACGCCATGGTCACTTGCGCGGGTGGATGAAAAGCGATGACAGAGGCAGATATGAATTCAGAACCATTCGACCGGCTTCTTATCCCAACCGTAGGGCGCCGCAACACATTCACCCACTGATCAAAGAAGAAGGACTTATGCGCTATTGGATCGATGAATACCTTTTTGACGACGATCCTTTGCTGACAAATGAAGAAAAATCAAAACAAAGCAATCGCGGAGGCAGCGGAATTGTTCACCTAATAAAGGAAAATGGCGTTTGGATAGGGAAGCGTGACATCACCCTTGGAATGAATATTCCTGGCTACTAAGTTGGCGACCGGTCGTTTTAAATCGTTGCAAAGATTTTTTTTGGTGCTTTA
>Ga0310811_10001722_pt1 | contig 27235 bp, 22 predicted proteins | sample YCmetagenome_FD_207642 | JGI IMG/M metagenome (GOLD analysis project Ga0310811, IMG submission 207642) | Soil microbial communities from experimental microcosm in Duke University, North Carolina, United States - YC | ecosystem: Engineered > Artificial ecosystem > Soil microcosm > Unclassified ... | reverse complement strand
GCCCCGACGAGTGGGAGCACGCCTGCGGCCTCGGCGGCCCGACGCTGTGGTGGTGGGCCGAGCACTGCCCCTTCGAGCGCTCCCCCTACCCCTACGCCGACGGCCCGCACCGTCGGCGCAACCCCCTCGGCCTGCACATCGCGCACGAGGTCTACGACTCCGAACTCACCAGCGACCCCGCCGTCGTCAAGGGCGGCGACGGCGGCGAAGCCGTCTGCGGCGGCTACGGCTCCTTCGTCGAGTGGCTGCCCCTCGCGACCGCCAACCGCAACCCGGGCCTGGCCCAGTTCGTCCGGGGCGAGGGCGCGGGCACGCACGAGGAGTTCAGCGTCCGCCCGGTTATCGAGCTCTGATACGACGGCGGCCGGTGCGCGGCGGGCCCGGAGACCTGCCGCGCCGGCAGGGCTTCCGTTCCGGGTCGGGAATTCCGAGAGATTCACTCGCTGTCAAGGGCGAACGCCCGGGCGGATTCGAGTTCTTCGGCTGATGCGGCGAGAGCCTCGTTGATCATTTCGAAGGCGCCGGGGCCGACGGGGATTCGCAGCGGGGTCGGCGCGGGCGAGCCGACGACGCGCAGGACGAGTTCGGCGAATTCCGCGGGACGGCCCACAGCCGGGTTCTCCCGCATCCCGCGGAACATCCCGATCACGCCGGCGAGATCGTCGTACGCGGGGAGCTTGGCGGAGGCTTCGGCGAGTGCTGTGCCGTAGTCCGTGGCGTAGGGGCCGGGCTCGATGACCGAGACGCGGATGCCGTGCGCGGCCACCTCCGCGGCGAGCGCCTGGCTCATGCCCTCCAGCGCCTGCTTGCCGCTGAGGTAAGCGGAGAGGCCGGGCACCGGGGAACGCGCGCCGAGCGTGGAGATGTTGACGATGTGGCCCGAACCTCGGGTGCGCATGACCGGGAGCGCGAGGCGGATCAACCGCCACGGCCCGATGACGAGGCTCTCGAACTGGTCGCGCAGCTCGTCGTCGCCGACCTCCTCGACGGCGCCGAACAGGCCGCCGCCCGCGTTGTTGACGAGCACGTCGAGACCGCCGAGCCGGTCGACGGCGGTCTTGACCGCGTCCTCGCACTGCTGCGCGTCGCGCAGGTCCATCGCCACCGGGACGAGGTTGTCCGGCCAGGCCTCGACGAGTCCGGCGAGGGAGGACGTCCGGCGCGCGGTGACCACGGCCCGATCCCCCGCTTCGGCCAGCGCCCCGGCCAGCGCGAGTCCGAGCCCTGACGAACATCCGGTAACCAGCCAGCGACGTGCCACAGTGGGTCCCCTCCGACGACGTCATGCAGTCAGAGGTCTTCTACCGCACTGCGTGCCTCGCGATGCGTAGCGCGGTGGTGGCGTTCAGCCGCCCGTCGCCGAAGAGCATGCTGAAGACGCCGCCGAGCACGCGCGGGTCGGTCTGCAGCGCGCGGACGACCACGGCGGCGGTCGCCGACCGGCGCAGCATGACCATGGTCAGCCGGCAGGAGAGCAGGTGCATCCGGTGGTCGGAGCGGAAAGCGCGCTCGAACCCGGTCAGCGCGGCGGCCAGGGCGCGACCGTCGGAGAGGTCGGCCGGCAGAGCCTTGATCAGGCGCTGCGCAGCGGTCATGGCGTACGCGATGCCCTCGCCGCTGACGGGGTTGATCATCGACGCCGCGTCGCCGATCAGGGCCGCGCGCTCGAACGTCAGCGGGGGCATCTCCATCAGTGCACGGAGTTGGTGCGCGCGCTCGTCCCTGATCTCGCCGATCCGAAGGCCGCGCTCACGCAGCCGGTCGGCGAAGTCGGCGAGCAGCCGGCGCAGGTCGGCGCCGCGCTCGCGCAGCTGGGAGATGGGCAGTCCGACGCCGATGTTGACGGTGCCGTCGCCGACCGGGAAGACCCAGCCGTAGGACGGCAGCAGGTCCCGGTCGAACTCGAACAGCATGCTCGGCCCGGCGGCACCGGCCTCGAAGTCGGGGCTTTCGACGTACGCGCGCATCGCGATACCCGAGTACTCCGGGTCCATGCCGTCCTTGCCGACGAGGTCCTTGCGCACAGTCGAGTACACGCCGTCCGCGCCGATGACGAGATGTGCGCGCAGCGACCTGCGCGCGCCCGACGCGTCGCGCAGTTCGATCGTTCGTACACGATCATCGTAACCTGACATGCCGACGTACCGCGTGCCGGTCATGTCCTCGGCGCCCGACGCGAGCGCCGCGCGGAACAGGTGCTCGTCGAAGTCGAGACGCGGCACGACGAACACGTCGGTGGACGTGCCGCGGATGTCGGGGACGGGACTCTCGCTCCGCTCGCCCTCGGTCCCGAACATCGTGATGGACGCGATGCGCGGACGGCCTTCGAGCACCGAGTCGATGCCGAGCTCCCGCAGCACCCGGACGGCGCCGGGTCCGATGCCGTCACCGCACGTCTTGTCGCGAGGAAACGTAGCGCGATCGATCAGCGCGACCCGCAGTCCCCGCCGGGCCGCCGCGCACGCGGCGATCGCCCCGGCCGGCCCCGCCCCCACCACGGCGACGTCGAATTCGGCCTCGGCGCCGACGGGTGATTCGACGGTTTCGACAGCGTTGTCGGGGATCAGGTCCGCGTTTTTGTGATCAACCACGCCGGTAAGTCTCGCATAGTGCGCCGATCGGGTCCTAGGAGCGCCGGGGCCACGACAACGGCCCGGCGAACGCGCAGACTGGAGGGGTGGAATCGTCGTCGTGGGAGTTCGGCCGGACGGTGCGCCGCTGGCGTGACCGGGTCCGGCCCGAGGTGGTGGGCGTGCCGGTCGGCCGGCGCCGACGCGCGGCCGGGCTACGCCGCGAGGAGCTGGCCGGGCTCGCCGGGATCTCAGCCGACTACCTCACCCGTTTGGAGCAGGGACGGGCCACCGCGCCCTCGGCTCAGGTCGTGGAGGCGCTGGCGCAGGCGCTGCGGATCTCCGACCGGGAACGCGACCTGCTCTACGAACTGGCCGGTCATGCCTCTCCGGGCCGCGGCGTCGTCCGCTCGCGCGTGACCCCGAGCGTGCAACGGCTACTCGACCGCCTCGCACACACGCCCGTCGCCGTACACGACGCCACCTGGACGCTGGTTCTCGCCAACGCCCCGTACGACTCGCTGATGGGCGAGACCTCGGCATGGCACGGAATCGAACGCAACTCCATCTGGCGCAACCTCCTCGGCCCACGCTCACGTACCGTGCATACGGCGCAGGAGCAGGCGGAGCACGAGGCACGGCTCGTCGCCGACCTACGCCTGACGGCCTCCCGGTATCCCGCGGACCAGACGCTGCGGCGCCTGATCGCAGACCTCGCCGACCAGAGCCCGCGCTTCGCAGAGCTCTGGGCTTCCGACACCCCGCCCCCGCCGCCCGACACCTCGAAGCGGAAGGTCGTCGACCACCCCGAAGTCGGCCGCATCACGCTCGACTGCGACACGCTGATCGTCGCGGTCGACGACCTGCGGATCTCCGTCTACACGGCCGAACCTGGAACGGAGGACGCCGACCGCCTGGCGCTCGCCATCGTCCTGGGCACGCAGACGCTGCACGCCGAGGCCTGATACTGGAACCAGGATGAGCCGCGGGGGGTGCGACTACCGCCCACGGAGTGCTCGCACCGCAGAAGCGATACGGCCGGACCGGCCGTCTGCGGAGTCCTCTTCCTCGTCGCTCCCTCCGGCCGGCCGTTCCATGGCGGCGTACGCGGCGCCGGGGTAACCCGGGTACGCGCCCTGCATCATCGGGACAACCCCGGGCGGGACGACCATCGTGGGCATCGGCACGCGCGCGGCGGGACTGTCGTCGGCGGCCTGGGCGGCCTGGATCTCCTGGAGCGCGGCGGCGTTCGCCGCGTTGAGCGGGATACCGGCTGGCGCGGGCCCGCGGCGTGGTGTGCGAGTACAGCGGCAGCCTGGTGCACGACCACGGAGCCGCGATGCCGCCCGCTTGGAAGGGCCCGTTCACCGGCTCCGACGGCAAGGCGATCGCGAACGCGGCCACCGCGACGCTCGGGCTCGTGCAGGGCCCGGTGCTCTCCAGCCGAGCGGCGCGCGGCCGGCCGCCGTCCGCCGCTACTCGTCCTCGATGCGGTCCTCCTTGTCTGCGCCGCCGCCCAGGCTCCCGTCGCCGTTGCCGCTGCCGTTGACATGGTCGGAGATCCTGCGGGTGAACGGCTTGGTGAAGCTCAGCGCGAGGTAGCACGCGGTGCACAGGGCGCCCAGGATCGGGAGCCCCGCTGCGCACGCCGCCCCGACCGCGGCGGTCATCCATATCCCGGCCGCCGAGGTCAGGCCGCGCACCGAGCCGCGCTGCGTGAAGATCAGCCCGGCGCCGATGAAACCGAGGCCCGACACGATCTGCGCGGCCACCCGGGAAGGATCGAGCTGCACCGTGCCGTGCGAGACGATGTCGCCGAACCCGTACTTGCTGACCAGCATGAACAGGGCGGAGCCGATGCCGACGACGGTGTACGTACGCAGGCCGGCGTCCTTCTGCCGCCACTCGCGCTCCAGGCCGATCAGCCCGGACATCAGCACGGCCAGCCCGAAGTCGCAGATCTGGGCCCAGCCCTCACCGGTGCTCTGCGCGATCCCGCCGGCCAGTGGTGTCATCGGAACGCTGCCGTCAGTCGCGGCCCTCGTCGGCCGCGTGCTCGCCGTGCGCGATCTGGTCGACCAGCGCCCGGCAGAACTCCGCCGCGTCCTCCGGCCCGCGCCCGGTGACCAGGACGTTCGGGCCGCAGCGGCAGACCACGACCGGGCTGTCGTGCCACAGTCCGCCGGCCGCGGTGATCTCCTCGGCCATTCCCGGCCAGGAGGTCAGCATCCGCTCGTCCACCAGCCCCGCGCGCACCAGCAGGCCGGGCGCCCGGTACAGCGCGGCGATCGGCTTGCGGGCCAGGAAGAAGGCCGTGGCCAGGGCGATCGCTGTGGGTGCCCGGAACAGCGGGTCGTCGGCCTCGTGGTTGCCGCACAGCACGAGCGCGTCGTAGTCGTCCACGCGGACCTCGCTGAGCCTGCGCTCCAGCGGCGGCTCGCCGTCCGCGCCGAACGCCTTGAGAAGGCCGGCCTCGTCCTCATCCGGATGGACCAGCACCGCCCGGCCGCTCGCCGCGCGCACCGCCGCCCACGGGTGCAGCGCCTCGGCCTGCGCGGCGCCCTCCGCGCCCATCAGGAAAGCGACGGTCCGATCCGCCAGCACGCCCCCGACCTGCACCTGTCTCGACATCTGGGCGCCCATTCCGACCTCCTGTCCGGGGAATCCGCCTCAGGCGACTGCTCCATAATTCGCACTAACCTGTCCATTCCGGACATCGCTAAACCAACTCCGCGAGAGGTGTTTGATCGCCCCGCACAGGGCAACCCGGCCGAGATGACCTCTACCGTCCACTCGCCCATCACCCCCTCCACCGAACCCGAGTCCGTGCTCGCCCTCGCCCGGCAGCTGCGCGTCGACTCGATCCGGGCGACCACGGCCGCCGGCTCGGGGCACCCGACCTCCAGCATGTCCGCGGCCGAGCTCGCCGCCGTGCTGCTCACCCGGTACCTGCGCTACGACTGGGGCGATCCGGCGCGGCGCGACAACGACTACTTCATCCTCTCCAAGGGCCACGCCTCGCCGCTGCTCTACGCGATGTACAAGGCCGTCGGCGTGATCGACGAGGCCGAGTTGCTCGGCACCTACCGGCGCGGCGGCCGCCTCGAGGGGCACCCGACGCCGAAGCTGCCGTGGGTGCCGATGGCCACCGGCTCGCTCGGCCAGGGCATCGCGTACGCCACCGGCATCGCGCTGGCGGGCGCCCGGATGCACGACGAGCCGTACCACGTGTGGACCCTGTGCGGCGACGGCGAGCTGGCCGAAGGCTCGGTCTGGGAGGCGCTGGACAAGGCCGGGCTGAACAAGCTGACCCGCCTCACGGTGATCGTCGACGTGAACCGGCTCGGGCAGACCGGGCAGACGGAGTACGGCTGGGACGTCGCCGCGTACGCCGCCCGGGCCCGCGCGTTCGGCTGCAAGGTCATCGAGGTCGACGGGCACGACGTGCGCGAGATCGACGCCGCGTACGACGCCGCGCTGGTCTCCGACCGGCCGACCGTGATCCTCGCGCGCACGGTCAAGGGCTACGGCTGCTCCGCCGTGGCCGACTCCCCCGACTGGCACGGCAAACCGCTCCCCGCCGACCTGGCCGAACAGGCCGTTGCCGAGCTCGGCGGCCCGAGCCACCTGCGGGTGATGGGCCCGGGCCCGCTCGGCGCTGACGAGCGCGACGCGACCAGGCGGCGGCACGTGCCCTCCTCCACCCCGCCGTTCGTGCAGGCCCCGACGTTCGAACAGGGCGAGGAGGCCGGCACCCGGGTGGCCTACGGCAAGGCGCTGGTCGCCCTCGGCGCGGACCAGGACGTGGTGGTGCTGGACGGCGAGGTCGGGAACTCGACGGGCACCGGCCAGTTCGAGGAGGCGTTCCCGGAGCGGTTCGTCCAGTCGTATATCGCCGAGCAGCAGATGATCGCCTCAGCGGCGGGCTTCGCCGTACGCGGCTGGCGGGTGCACGCGGCGACCTTCGCCGCCTTCCTCAGCCGGGCGCACGACTTCCTGCGGATGGTCTCCATCGACGGACCGCCGATCCACCTGGCCGGCTCGCACTGCGGCGTGGAGATCGGCCCGGACGGGCCCTCGCAGATGGGCCTGGAGGACCTCGCCATGATGCGGGCGCTGCACGGCTCGACGGTGCTCTACCCCGCCGACGCGAACTCCGCCGCGCAGCTGGCCGTGGCCACGAACCGGTTGCCCGGCATCAGCTACCTACGGACCACCCGCGGCTCCTACCCGGTGCTCTACCCGTCCGACGAGCAGTTCCCGATCGGCGGATCTAAGCTGTGGGGCGAGGGCGCGGACGACGTCGCGACGCTGGTCGGTGCGGGTGTGACCCTGCACGAGTGCCTGCAGGCGGCGCGCGAGCTGGCCCATGAGGGCCTGCCGGTGCGCGTGCTGGACCTGTACTCGGTCAAGCCGATCGACGCCCCGGCGCTGCGCCGCTGCGCCGCCCGAACCCCCCTGGTCGTCACGGTCGAGGACCACCGGCCCGAGGGCGGGCTCGGCGAGGCCGTGGCGGCGGAGCTGACCGACGTGCCGTGCCTGGTCCGGCGCCTCGCGGTGCGCGACGTGCCCGGATCCGACACCCCGGAGCGCAACCTGGACGCCGCCGGGATCTCGGCCCGGCACATCGTCCGGACGGTGCGCGAGACCGTCACCCGGGCCACGGCCGATTCCGCCTGAGGAACGGAGGGACCATGACCATCCCGGACACCGGGAGCATCCTGACCGACGAGACCGCGGTCCAGTCGAGCGAGGACGAGGTCGAGGCGATCTCGGACAACTTCCGGCACATCATCTGCCTGATGTGCTATCCGGCGTTCGCGGAGCAGACGGTGGCCCCGCACGACGCCGAGTGCATCTGCGGCAAGAAGGTGCACGCCGGCGAGCTGCAGGCCCCTGACACAGCGCCGGAATGCGTGCTCTGCCACGAGATGGCCGACGGCCACTACCGCAGGAAGCACGCCAAGAGCTGAGCCGGCCGGGAAGGGCGAGCGGCCGGGAGCTCAGCGCGCCACGGCTCGGAACGCAGCGCGGCACGCCGGGCCGGTCGGCGCCGATACCTCGCACACCGCGCCTGCGTCAGCCGATGCGGACTGCGTCCCGGTAGCGGGCCGGGGTTCGGTGGGTTTCGGGGTGGGGTTATCTGCCTCAGTCGCGGTGCGTGGGCGTCAGGTCGCATAGCCCTTATGGTCCGCGCCCTTGGGGTCCGCGCTCGGCTGTTCGGCGTCCGGCGCGCGGCGGCGGAGCAGCCCGCGCAGGCCTCGGCGCGGGGGCTCTGGGACGGGCTCCGCCTCGGCGGCGGGGTCGCGCTCCGGTCCGGAGCCGTTCGCGATCTTCCACTTGTCGCGCACGGCCTGGACGCCGGCGTGCAGCACCGCGGCGACGCGGCGGCTCTCCGCGAGGGGGCAGGCGCGGATCAGGCCCGGGAGCAGTTCGGCATCGTAGCGCTCGACGTGGTCCTGGATCCCGACGACGAGCTGGCCGATCAGCACGTCGCGCTCGTCGGCCGGCATGTCGGGCAGTTCGCAGTACCCGATCGTCCGCAGCACGGCGCGGTCCCGCAGCCGCTGCTTCTCGACGACGTACGCGCCGTCGGGCAGGTGCCCGCGCATGGCCTGGTGGAGGTGCTTCTCCTCGGCGTGCACGTGGTAGGTGAAGCGCACGCAGGCGCTGTGGACGTAGGCGGCGCGTTCGTCGCTTGCTCCGGGTACGGCGCGGGCGCCGAGCATGGAGATGCGGAGGACGAGCCGGTCTATCTCGTCGTGCTCACGGGCGATCTCCTTCGCCGCGTCATCCGGCTCCGGCATCACTGTCACCCGCCTCTCCACTCTGCGGCCCCGGCCGCTCGACACGCGTTTCCGGTGGTCGGAGGCGGGTACCCTGCCGCACGCGGCCCATGCGCGGCACCCGGCTCCCCGCCTGCCTCAGCCGAACCCGGCCCGCAGCTTCGCGAGCGTGCGCGCGATCAGCCGGGAGACCTGCATCTGCGAGATGCCGAGCCGCTCGCCGATCTCGACCTGCGTCATGCCGCGGAAGTAGCGCATCGACAACACCCTCCGCTCGCGCTCGCCGAGCCCGTCGACCAGCCCGCGCAGCACCTCATGGTCGACGGCCTTCTCGTAGCCGGGGTCCTCGCCGCCGATCGTCTCGCCGAGGGACGTCGCGCCGCCGCCGGCGCCGTCGCGGGCGACCGGGCGGTCCAGGGACGCGGTGCTGTAGGCCTCCGCGGCGTCCAGGACCTCGACGACCTCCTCCGCCGGGATCCCCAGGTCCGCGGCGAGCTCGTTGACCGCCGGCGGTCGGCCGAGCCGCACGGTCAGCCCGTCGGCTGCCTTGTGCAGCGCACCGGTCAGCTCCTGCATGTGCCGCGGTACGTGGACGCACCAGGTCGCGTCGCGGAAATAGCGTTTGATCTCCCCGACGATCATCGGGGTCGCGTATCCGAGGAAGCCCGTGCCATGCTCGGGATCGAAGTTGTCCACGGCCTTGACCAGGCCCAGGTACGCCACCTGCTCGAAGTCCTCGGACGTGCACCCGCGGGTGCTGTACCGGTGGGCGATGCGCCGCGCGTACCGCATGTGGTCCTCGACGACGTGCGCGCGCAGCCGCTCCCGCTCCGGGTCCCCCGCCGGCAGCCCCGCCATCAGGCGCAGCGTGCGCATGGTCTCCGCGCGCTGCGCCTCGTGCCCGGCCGCAACGGGCGGCGGGGGCGGGTGGATCTCGGGCTGTGCGGTGGTGACCATCACCCTTGCAACGCTACGCCTGTCGGGACGATCCGGACGATTCGGACGTCACAAAACGCGCTCATTCTCGTCGGACGACTCGACCACTGCGGGTAGTCGGCTGCCAGAATGTCGGCATGGCAGTCGACGGGGATTTGAAGTCCCGGCTTCCTTACCCATTCAACGAAGATCTTTCGCCGGTTCTGCTCCGACTCAACAGACGCACCGAACGCGGACGGCGGCAGCTGGCGAACGATCCCGTGACGGCGGCGTACCTCGCCGCCGCGCTCCGCCTGGTCGAGCGGCGGCTCGGCCCGCGCACCGCACCCATCGACGCGCCGCACCCGGCGGCGGCGGAGCGCTCCTTCTTCGGTTTCCTGACCCAGCGCGCCGTCGCGGCGGAGGTGGAGGGCAATCCCGACCCGCTCCCGCGCCGCGGCAGCGTCTCGACCCTGCGCACGAGCTGGCGCACCCAGTCCGACTTCATCGCTGACCTGCTCGGCTTCGTGCTCTGGACCGGCTACTACCCGGCCTCGTACACGGGCCTGTGGGACGGCGGTGCGGAGATGCTGGCCGAGGGCGAGGACTTCGCGGCGGCGATCGAGGAGGTGGCGTACCACGCGACCGACCACCTGCTCGCGATGGTCACCTTCCGGATCCAGCTCGCGGCCTCGATCGGCGCGCAGGACGACCCGGCCGTGCGCACCGTCCTCGCGGCGAAGTACGAGCGCGGGCAGACGATCTGGGGCGGCATCTACACGCGCATGATGGCGGCGCGCGGGTTGCAACTCCGCGAGGGCATCAGCCTGGGCGAACTGGCGGACATCCTCACCGCGCTCGTCGAGGGCTGCGCGCTGCGGGCGATGGCGGAGGGCCCTGAGACGCGCGTGATGGATCCTCCCAGCAAACGCGGCCTGCTCAGCACCGCGGCCCTGGCGCTCGTCGCCGGCTGCATGGAGCCGAAGGGCAAGGAGGACGGGCGCAGCCTCGCGGCGTTCGTGAACGCGATGGCGGCCGACGGGGGCGAGGCGGGGCCCGGATAGTGCGAAGTCTGTGTGTATCGGAGCACGAGAGCACTCCCCACCAGCACCCTCGAACTCCGGACCCCCACCTTCCCCTCCATCACCCCCACCGGGTTCGGACCGGGCCTGCGCCATCGGACGCGTGATCGTCCCATCGGCTCGGTCCCCTCCCCGCTCCGCGAAAGCCGGGAGGTCGTCACGCCGGCCCACACTTGCGGCGTTGACGTGATGTCACCTTAGAGGGCATGGCCCACTGTGACATAGGTGCGCAACTGCGCGGTGGTGACGCGCGATTCAATCGCGCAGTGCGCGCCAGCCGGCGATCACCGCTGCCGCCACGCAGACTCCTGAAACGGAGAAGCCGACGCGCGGTCCGGCGCCGTCGATCACGACGCCGACCGCGATTCCGGTGACCGGGAGCGTTCCGGTCATCGCCATGCCCCACAGGCTCATCACGCGTCCCCGGAAGTCCGGATCGCAGCGTAGCTGCGCGAGCGTGTTGGCGAGCGCGATGAACCAGATGGAACTCGCGCCGACGCAGACCATGCCCAGCAACGCGATCGCGGGCACCGGCGCCCACGCGACCAGGAGCACCGACGCGGCCGTGCACAGCGCCAGTATCCGGACCCTGCGACCCGTGGGTTCGGGCGACGCGGCCGCGAGGAGCGCCCCGGGCAGTCCGCCGACCCCGAAGGCCGCCATCATCGCGCCGTACCCGCCGCCGCCCCAGTGCAGCGAGTTGCTCACCAGTGGCGGCAGCGCGATCCCCATGCTGAAGATCAGCCCGCTCGCGCTCGCCATCGGCAGCAGCGCCCGATAGAGCGGCGTACGCAGCGCGTACCGCAGCCCCTCGCGCGCGGCGCCCTTCTGCGACCGGCGCGTGCGCGCTCCCTCGGCACTCGGCGTCCCCCGCATCCGCAGCAGCACCAGCAGCGGCGCCAGGTACGTCAGCGCGTTCACCCCGAAGCACGCGGCCGCCCCCGAGGTAGCCAGCAGCAGGCCGCCGAGGCCGGGGCCAACGACGCGGGAGGCGTTCAGCGCCACCTCCCACAGCCCGACCGCGCTCGCCACCGCTTCCCGGCCGACCAGGTCCACGACGTACACCTGCCGGGCGGGCGAATCGGCCGACGTCACGGCTCCGGATGCCAGCGAGATCGCGAGGATCAGGGGCAGTCCCAGCTCCCCTGCCGCCTGGAGGGCGAACAACGCCGCCGAGATCGCCATCATCAGCGCCTGCGTGACGATCAGCAGCCGGCGGCGATCGCAGCGATCGACCAGCGCCCCGGCCCACGCCCCGAGCACGAGCGTCGGACCCCACGAGCACGCCGTCACGGCACTGAGCCAGACCGCGCTGTGCGTGACCTGCAGAACGGTCCACGACAGCGCCACCGCCTGCGTCATCGTGCCCGAGGACGACGTCACCTGCCCTGCGAACCACCAGCGGAAGGCCCGCCGCCGCAGCGCCCAGCTCATCCGCCCCAGCACTCCGACCGGCTCCGGTCCGACGTCGGTCGGCACTGTCGTGGCCATGTAACCCCTCCTCAGCTGGTTTAGACCATACCGCGCAGCTCCCCAGCCGTGCACCCCGGCGAAGGGACGTCGGCCGGCCCACGAGGCGCGGCCGGGCCGACGTCCTGATTCCGATCAGCTCGGATCAGAGCTCGTGGTCGCGGAGGAGCCGTAACCGGTCCTCGCCGATCCGGTCGCGCAGCAAGGGATCCTCGACGCCGAGGCCCCGCCGCGGAGGCGAGGCAGAGCACGCCGACCTTGCCCCCGTGCTCGTTGCGCTGGACGGAGCGGCCGGAGAGAATCAGATCGGCGCATCGCCCGGCCGAAAAATCCGCTTCAAGGGCCCTGCTCGCGGCAGATCTCCCCTTCAGAGCCGGCCGGCGGACCGTCACCTGACACCGGAGCGGCTGCCGGGATCAGGGCCGGTACATGCGAACGCAGACGCGCCCGTCAGCCGATCCCGAGGATGGCGGAGAGCCGATCTCCTGCGACGTGCGCGGCCGGCTCGTCGAAGCCCTTGAACAGTCCCAGGGACTCCGTGCGGGCCGCCCGCGCGTCGCCGGAGCGGCCGAGCCGCTCCATGGTCTCCGCGAACCGCTCCAGGCTGAGGGCGAGGAACCAGCGGTCATCGATCGCCCGGGAGATGTCGATGGACAGCTCGTGCGAGACGCGGGCCGACGCGAGGATCCCGCGCTCGTGGTACAGCACCGCGACACGTTCGAGCACGCGCGCCTCGCCGCCGCGGTCTCCGGCGAGCCGGGAGTGGTCGAGCGACTTCTGATACGCCGTCATCGCGTCGTCGTACCTGCGATTGCCTTGCAGCACGACGGCCAACTCCAGCATCGTGCGGCCCTGCAGGAACGCGTCCGTGGTCCGCTTCGCCTGCGTGACCGCCTCGATCGCGTGCGGCAGCGCCTTGTCCATCCGGTGCGAGGCCCGCAGGACCCTGCTCAGGTTCCACAGCGAGTCCGCGATCCCGAGGGACCACGCGTGGTCACGGTGGATCGCGAGCGCCTCCTGGGCCATCGTCCGTGCCTCGGGCAGCCGTCCGAGTTCGAGCATGCACTCGGCGAGGTTGCCGCGGTTCCTCGCATAGATGCTCCGCTCCCCCAGCCCCTCGGCGAGCGCGATGGTCTCCTCGATGTAGGGCACGAGGCTGCCCCAGTCGCGGCGGCAGTACATCTCCAGCGAGCGGGTCGTCCGGCCGATGGCCTCACGGTAGCGGTCACCGAGTTCCCGCCAGATCGCGATCGCCGCGTCGTAGGCCTCCACCCGCGCCTCGCGCTGGCCGAAATAGCCGTAGCCGTGGGCCAATCCGTCGAGGATCGTGCCCTCCGCGCGCAGATCCCCGAGGTTCCGCGTCGCCCGCAGTGCCATGTCCAGGACCGCGAATCCGGCGTCGCGGCGATCCGCCTGGAGGAAGACCAGGCGCACGGTCGCGGCCAGCTGCCAGACGAATTCGCGGTATCCGCGCTCGGCGGCCGATTCGATCGCCGCGACGATGTTGGCCCACTCCTGGTCGTACCACAGGCTGGCCGTGCGGCGGTCGAGGATCTCGGGCACGCCGGTGGCCGCTCCGGACAGTTCGATGTCCATCGGGAAGTGGTTGCTGTGGTCCATGAACCGGCTCGCGGCGTACGAACCCTGCAGGTACCACTCGAGTACGCGCCGCCGGGCCGCCTCGATCTCCGCGGCGCTCTCCTGCGCCTCGGCGCGGTCCTTCGCATACGCGTTGACCAGGTCGTGCATCCGGTATCGGCCTGCGCACGACTGCTCGACCAGGTGGGCGTCGGCGAGGACTCCCATCGCGGCCCGCGCCTCGTGCGGCGTGACGCCGGCCAGCGCCGCGGCCGCCTCGATCCGCAGGTCAGGGCCGGGGTGCAGGCCGAGCAGCCGGAAGAAGCGGGCCGTCGCCGGGGGCAGCGCGCAGTACGACCAGGCGAAGACGCCGTGCACCGCCTCGGCCACGTCGCCGTTCTCCATCGAGAGCGCTCGCCGGCGCGTGGTGGAGTCACGCAGCGCGGCCAGCAGGTCGGTGAGCGGGGTCATCGGGCGGTGGGCGGCGCGCTGGGCGGCGATGCGCAGCGCGAGCGGCAGCCGGGCGCAGGCGGCAGCGAGATCGCCGAGGTCGGCGTCATCGTCGGCACGGTCCTGCAGCATGTTGCGCAGCAGGCTGACGGCGTCCTGGTGGCGCAGCGGCTCCAGGGTCAGATGTCCGGCGCCCTCGATGTCCGCCAGGCGGTTGCGGCTGGTGATGACGACGGCGCAGTCGCTGTTTCCGGGCAGCAGCGGGCGCACCTGCGCGGCGGTTGCCGCGTCGTCGAGAACCACCAGGACCCTGCGGCCGGCGAGCAGCCTCCGGTACAGGCACGCCTTCTCGTGCAGGTCGGGCGGAACGCGGCTGTCCGGGATGCCGAGGGCGCGCAGGAACCGGCCGAGCACGCGCGTGGCGGACTCCGGGTGCTCGACCGAGGAGCCGCACAGATCCGCGTAGAGCTCGCCGTCGGGGAACCCGGCGCGCACGCCGTGCGCCCAGCGCAGGGCGAGCGCGGTCTTCCCGATCCCGGCCATCCCGGAGACGACCGCGATCGTACCGCCGGCGGCCTCCGCGTCCGTGCCCTGGTGCAGCATCCGGTCCAGCCGGCGCAGCTGCTCCTCGCGGCCGGCGAGCCCGCGCACGTCGTGCGGCAGCTGCCGCGGCACGGGAGGCGCGGACCGGCCGCCCGGCGCGTGGTGCACGATCGATCCGTGCACGGCGCCCACCCGGATCAGGTCCCCGGCGCCTGCGTCCACCCCGTTCCGCGTCACACCGGGAGCGCGCACGCCGTCGCCGCCGCCCGCCTCCTGCGGCACATCCACGCTGCTCAACGCTGCCCCTTCGCACCGAGTCGGCCGCCGTTGTCGGCCCTTCATCACAGCACACTGATCCGGCCTTCGGCGCGGAAACGCCGGTCCTTACCGGACACCGACAGGATCGTTACCTGGACGTGGCCGACGCGGCGCTAGCCACGTCTTAAGGCGCAATTAATTGACGGAGGGCGCTGAGGTTTCCATACTCTGACGCAGCTCACCGAAAACGTTTCCGGAAGGGGAGCCCACCTCCATGATCAACCGCAGGAAACTGCTGACCGCCTCGGCCGCCGTCGTCGGCGGCTCCGCGCTCGGCATCGGCAGCGGGGCGCTGCTCTCGGGCGCCTCCGCCACGCCGTCCACGCTGCAGATCGACATCGAGAACACCACCACCTCGAGCACGGTGTACGCCTACGTCACCGGGCAGGCGATCAACAACAACAATGCCCTGATGCTCCTGGAGTCGGACGGCAAGACCGTCTACTACCCGACCTCGCCGAGCGCCACCGGGTCCGCACTGGGGGCGAACTGCGCGATCCCGCTCGGCGCGCCGGGCACCACCACCTCGATCACCATCCCGCAGATCGCCGGCGGCCGGATCTGGTTCTCGGTCGGCTCGCCGATCACGTTCCTGCTCAACCCGGGGCCGGCGCTCGTCGAGCCCTCGGTGAGCAACTCCTCGGATCCGAACATCAACATCATGTGGGACTTCTGCGAGTTCACCTTCAACAGCTCGCAGCTGTATGCGAACATCAGCTACGTCGACTTCGTCTCGATCCCGGTCTCGCTCGCGCTGACCAACTCCTCCGGCACCGTGCAGAAGGTCAGCGGCATGCCGTCGACCGGCCTGGACACAGTCTGCGCCAACCTGATCGCGCAGAACGCCTCGGACGGCGCCGGCTGGGACAGGCTGGTCGTGACCTCGGGCGGCAAGAACCTGCGCGCGCTGAGTCCGAACAACGGCATCGTGATGGACTCCTCCCTGTTCTCCGGCTACTTCACGCCGTACGTGAACTCGGTGTACTCGAAGTACGCGAGCTCGGCGCTGACCGTGGACACGCAGGCCTCGTACGGCAGCGTCACCGGCACGGCCTCCGGCAGCACCCTGACCTTCTCCAACGGCAGCACCTTCGCCGAGCCGTCGGCCGCCGACATCTTCAGTTGCAGCACCGGGCCGTTCGCCGACACCTCGGGCGAGCGCGGCCCGCTCGTCGCGCGGCTCAGCGCCGCGTTCAACCGCACCACGCTGCTGATCGACACCGACCAGCCGGACGGCGAGAACCCGTCGAACTACTACAAGAACTCGGTCACGAACCACTACGCGCGGATCGTGCACGCGGCGAACCTGGACGGCCGCGGCTACGCCTTCCCGTACGACGACGTGACCCCGGCAGGCGGCACCGACCAGTCCGGCTTCGTCTCCGACGGCAACCCGACGCTGCTGACGATCGCGGTCGGCGGCGGAACCGCGTCGGCCGGCTCCTCGTCCTCCGCGTCGGCATCGGCGACCGCGACCGGCGGCTCCGGCGCCGCCGTGAGCGCCTACTCGACGATCCAGGCCTCGTCCTACAGCGCGAAGAACGGCACGCAGACCGAGGCGACGACCGACACCGGCGGCGGCCTGGACGTGGGCTACATCTCGAACGGCTGCTGGCTGGCCTACGACAACGTCCAGTTCGGCTCGACCGGCGCGAGCCAGTTCATCGCGCGGGTCGCGTCCGGCGCGGCCTCCGGGATCAGCGGCCTCGTGGAGGTGGCCCTCGACAGCCCGACGGCCACCCCGGTCGGCAGCTTCGCGATCGCCGGCACCGGCGGCTGGCAGAGCTGGGAGACGGTGCCCGCGAACATCAGCAAGGTGACCGGCACGCACACGGTCTACCTGGTGTTCTCCAGCGGACAGCCGGCCGACTACGTGAACGTCCACTGGTTCACGTTCGCCGCCGCCTAACAGACCGGGCCGAAGACCCGGATACTGGCCTCATGCTGACTTGGCTCCGCGGGCACGACCCGGCTTTGGCGGCGACCCGGCGCGCCGGGCGGACCGCGCTGGTGATGCCCGCGTTGTTCGCCCTGTGCACGCAGGTCGTCCACTCGGTCCCGATGGCGACCTTCGCGTCCTTCGGCGCGTTCGCGATGCTGCTGATGGTCGAGTACACCGGCCCGATAGTGCAGCGCCTGCGCGCGCACATCGGGCTCGGGGCGGCCTGGGCGGTGCTGGTCTGCCTTGGCACGCTCACGGCCCGGGTGACCTGGCTGGCCGTCCTGTGCACGGTCGCCGCCGGGTTCCTGGTGCTGTTCTCCGGCGTGGTCAGCTCGGTTCTCGCGAGTTCGGCGACACCGCTGCTGCTGGCGTTCATCCTGCCGGTGACGAACCCGGTCCCGCTCGGGCAGCTGCCCGCGCGGCTGGCCGGGGTCGGGCTCGCGACGGCGACGGCGATGCTCGCGATCTCGCTGCTGTGGCCGCGCTCGTCGACCGATCCGCTGAGCGCTCCGGCGGCCCGGGTGTGCCGGGCCGTCGCCGCGCAGCTGCTCGCCGACGCGTCGGTGCTGGCCAGGGACGAGAACGCGCCGAGCGTGAAGCAGTGCCGCGTGACGGCGAACACGGCGGCCGAGGCGGAGGCCGCCCTGCGCAAGGCGTTCAACGCGACGCCGTACCGGCCGACGGGGCTGTCCCTCGGCTCGCGCGCGCTCGTGCGGCTGGTGGACGAGCTCACCTGGCTGAGCGCGATCATGACGGAGAGCGCGCTGCCGAGCGACGGCGCCCCGACGTGCGACCGCGGGGCGCACGTCGCGCGGCGTGCGGCGGCCGCCGTGCTCAACTGCGCCGCCGACCTGCTGGAGAACTCGCACGCCGACCCGGAGCCGCTGCGTGCCGCGACCCGCGAGCTGCGGGCGGCGATGGCGGCGATGGAGGACGGCGCGACCGTCCGGCTGCCGGTGGACCGGCCCGTCGACGGCACGGAGTCGGGGGTGCGCGAGTTCCTGGGCGTACTCGACCTCTCCTTCCGCGCGCAGGAGCTCGGCTTCGCGACGCTGCAGATCGCGAGCAACGTCGAGCTCGCCGCCGAGGCCGAGCAGCGCGGCTGGTTCGCCAAGCTGCTCGGTCTCGAGCCGGGCGCGGTGCGCCAGCCGCTGGCCGCGGCCTGGGAGCGCGGCCGGGCGCACGTCGAGTGGCATTCGGTCTGGCTGCACAACAGCCTGCGCGGCGCCGTCGGGCTCGGCATCGCGGTCACGCTGGCGAATCTGACGAGCGCCCAGCACTCGTTCTGGGTGCTGCTCGGCACGCTCTCCGTGCTGCGCTCGAACGCCCTCAACACCGGCCAGAACGCGCTGCGGGCCGTGACCGGGACCGTCGTCGGCTCGATCCTCGGCGCCGGGCTGCTCGCGCTGGTCGGCCACCACGGCAACGTGCTGTGGCTCCTGCTGCCGTTCGCGATCCTGATCGCGGGCATCGCCCCCGCCGCGATCTCCTTCGCCGCAGGCCAGGCGGCATTCACGGTCACCCTGGTGATCCTGTTCAACATCGGGCAGAACCCTGACTGGCATATCGTGCTGCTGCGCATCCAGGACATCGCGCTCGGCTGCGCCGTGAGCGTCGTGGTGGCGCTGTTCTTCTGGCCGCGCGGCGCGAAGGCGGCGATGGACAAGGCACTGGCCGAGGCGTACGCGGACGCCGCCCGATACCTCGCCGGCGCCGTCGGATTCGCCCTCGGCCGCTGCACGTCCGACCCGTCGCCCGCGACGGCGCCGACGCTCGAAAGCCGCCAGGCGGCCGCGGCGGCGCGGCGCCTCGACGACGCGTTCCGCAGCTATCTCGCCGAACGCGGCTCCAAGCCCGTCCCCCTGTCGGACATGACGACCCTCGTGACCGGCGTCGTCGGGCTCAGGCTCGCCGCGGACGCGGTGCTGGCGCTCTGGCGCCGGGCCGAGGGCGTGCAGGGCGAGCCCGACCGCGCGCAGGCCCGCGTCGAACTCCTCGGCGCCGCGACCAGGGTCGCGGACTGGTACTCGGAGCTCGCCGACAGCTTCGACCGGTACCTGCCCGCGCCTGCCCCGCTGGCGCGCAACGCCGCCGCGGAGGCACGGCTGGTCGAGTCGGTCCGCCGGGACCTCGCCGACGAGAACGGCCAGGCCACGGCGACGGCCGTGCGCATCATCTGGACCGGCGACCACCTCGACGAGGCCCGCCGCCTGCAGCCGGGCCTCGCCGCCGTCGCACCCGCCGGGGCGCGGCTGTGAGCCGCGCCCCGCGCGGGTCAGACGAGCTTGGTGAGGATCGCGTAGGTCAGGACGAGCGCGATGACGATCCGGCAAACCTCGACGCTGCGCGGGGCGAGCATCAGGCCGATCCCCCCGCCGGTGCCGTCCATGCTGCCGAAGCCCTCGTCCAGGTCTTCGAGCTCGGCGGCCGCGGCGCTCTCGACCCTCAGCGGCTCGATCCGGTTGACGACGGTCACGGCGTAGAAGCACAGGCCGACGACGAAGATCAGGCCGATCGCCGGGAACGTGATGGTCTGGTCGAGGATCATGCCCGGCTCGCCCGCCATCGTGAACTGGCCCGCGGTGGAGCCGTTGATCGTGGTCGGGGCGACGCCGGCCAGGAACATGTAGACGACGATCGCGCAGCAGGCGGTGTGCGCCAGGAGCCGGCCGCGCACCGTCCTGTCCGACCGGGCGAGGCAGGTGCGCGCGGCGAAGTACACCCCGCCGACCGCGAAGACGGCGGTCCAGACCGGGCGCGGCAGGGTGTGTGCCCAACTCGCGACCAAGCCCGCGCCGGCGACGCCGATGGCCAGGTTCAGGATGTCCGACTCGTAGTCGGTGGCCCGCTCCCAGAGGCGAGCGACGGCGAGCCGCCAGACGGAGTAGGTGGCGACCAGCACCATCAGGGTGGCGACGAGGGTCGTGAGCCACGTGGGGGCGTTCACTTGGCGGATCCCCCCTCCAGGGCGATGTCCGGGACTGTCGCGACGGCGGGCTCCGAGATCTCGGCCCGGCGGCCGGCGGCCGGCCAGAAGGCGACGGCGATGGCGGCGAGCAGCGGCCCGGTGTCCGGGTCGGTGGCCATGCCCTGGAACGGCATGCCGAAGCCCTCGGCGAACACCCAGACCAGCGCCGCGAGGACGACGGCCACGACGATGCCCGCGCGCACCACGCGCCGCCGCGGGACCAGGATGCTGACGGCGACGAAGGCGAGCAGCAGGGCGAGCACGGCGTCGATCTCCGCGCCGCGCCCGGCGGTCCACTTCGTGGCCTGGTCGAGCAGCCAGACGTAGCCCTTCGGGGCGCCGACGACGTTGCCGGCGATGGTGTCGGAGACCGAGCCGGGCTCGCGGTCGGCCGGCAGCAGGCACAGGGCGGCGAGCAGGCCCCAGAGCGCGACCCAGACGATCCGGGCCGCGCGGGTGCCGACGAAGCGGACGGCCTCGCTGGTGACCGCCCGTCCCGACCGATCGGCCGGCCACAGCAGCACGGCGAGCACGCCGTAGAGGATCGAGGCCCCCGGCGCGCCGTCGAGCGGCCCGGCGGTGCTGGTGGCGAGCCCGCCGAGGCCCTCGGCGAAGAACCACAGGAACGGCACCCACACGAGGCAGGCGATCAGACCCTGCTTCAGCGTCGGCCGGTAGGCGATGGCCAGGCCGATGCCGATCTCGACCAAGGCGAACAGCGCCATCGTGCCGACCGGGTGGGCCGAGACGATGCGCTTGGCCCAGTCGATCGGGTCGGCGAGCCAGAACGGCGCGCCCTGCGTGGTCGCGCCGATGGTCATCGGCGCGAAGTTCTTGGTGAACATGTACGGCTGCAGCTTGAGCATGCCGTCGAGCAGCCACAGCCCGGCCAGTACGAGTTGCAGCCGCCTGCGCGCCGGGGACGGCGAGGCGGCGGGCGAACCCGGATCCACCGGGGTCTGCCCTGAGCGTTCGGTCAACGCGGCGGAGCGAGTCATAGTGCCGTCATCGTCGCGCATTTCCCTGAGATTCTGCGAAAAACGCCGTCCCCGATTCGGTGAATTCAGTGCACGGGCCTGGCGAGCAGCAGGGCGAAGCGCTCGGCGCGGTCGGTCCACCAGCGGCCCACCGCGAAGCCGCCGGCCTCGAGTTCGGCGGTCAGGCTCGGGCGGCGGAACTTGCAGGACAGCTCGGTGCGCAGGTCCTCGTCCGCGTCGAAGTCGACGACGAGGTCGAGCGCGCGGATCTTCACGGTGTGCGGCGAGCGCGAGCGCAGGTACATCTCGATCCGCTCCTCCCGCGCGTTCCAGTCCGCGTGGTGATCGAAGTCTGCGACGTGGAAATCGGCGTTCAGCTCGCGGTTGACGACCGCGAGCACGTTCTTGTTGAATTCGGCGGTGATGCCGAGGCTGTCGTTATAGGCCGGGATCAGCACTGACTCGTCCTTGACCAGGTCGGCGCCGAGCAGCAGCGAGTCGTCCGGGCGCAGCGCCTCGCGGAACCCGGCGTAGAGGGCGCGCCGCTGGGCAGGGTCGAAGTTGCCGAGGGTGCTGCCGAGGAACGCGAGCATGCGCGGGGCCGGGTCGTCGTCGGACAGCACGAGGTCGTCCTCGAAGTCGGTGACCGTCGCCGCCACGTCGAGCTCGGGGTACTCGACGCACAGCGCCTCGCCCGCGGCGACGAGCGCGGTGCTGCTGACGTCGACCGGCACGTACCGCTCCAGCGTCCCGGCGCCGAGCAGCGCGTCGAGCAGCACGCGCGTCTTGCGCGAGGAGCCGGAGCCGAGTTCGACGAGGGTGCGCGCGCCGCACGCCTCGGCGATCTCGGCGGCGTGGCCGGTGAGGATCTCGTACTCCGCACGGGTGAGGTAGTACTCGGGCAGCGCGGTGATCCGCTCGAACAGCTCGCTGCCGCGCTGGTCGTAGAACCACTTGGGGGAAAGCGCGCGTGGCGCGGCCGTCAGCCCGCGGGTCACGTCGGCGCGCAGGCCGGCCAGGTAGTGGTCGGCGGGGAGCCGGTGGTCGAGCGTGAATCGGGTCGTGTTCACGGAAGGTTCCTCACTTCTCCGCGGCGGCGTAGGACGGCTGCAGCGATGTTGTTCGGACGATGCCGGCCCGGTCGGCCAGCACAAGGGTGTGGTCGGGGACCTCGTGCCACTCCCCGACGGCCTCGTCGTCGGGTTCGGAGGCGATCAGCAGGTCGGGTCCGGTGCGGTACCAGAGGGAGTCGCCGTACCGGGTGGCGACGACGCTCCGGCCGTCGGTCACCAGCAGGTTCAGCCGGGCGCCCGGACGCACGGCGGCGATGTGCCGGACGACCCCGGCGACGGCGTCGTCGGGGGCGGTGCCCCGGCGCAGTTCACGATAGATCAGCAGCCACAGCAGCGCCGAGTCGCTGCGGGCCGGCACGGACAGCAGCTCGGCGGGGCTCAGGTCGGTCGGCAGATTCGCCCAGTCGGGCACCGCGCCGTTGTGGCTGAACAGGTGGCGGCCGTCCCGGAACGGCGCGGCGGCCGCCTCCTCCTGGCCGGTGCCCGGGGTGGCCGAGCGGACGGCCGCGAGCACGGCGTGGCTGTGGATCGCGGCGGCGAGTTCGGGCAGGTTCGCGTCGGTCCAGATCGGCACGTTGCGCCGGTAGCGGGCCGGTTCGCCGCCGCCGTCCGCCCCGCTCGCGGCCGCGCCGTCGGGCTCCGCGTGCTCGGCCGGATACCAGCCGATGCCGAAACCGTCCGCGTTGACCACCCCGCTCACCTGCGTCCGCGGTGCCCAGGACTGCTCGTAGAGCCCGTGCGCCGGGGTCAGCACGAGGCGCGCGAGGCTGGTGCGCGGCCCGAGGTAGGCGAGGTGACGGCACATCAGGCGGCCTCGCCGGGGCGGGCGTCGCGGGCGGTGCGCAAGCCGCTGAAGATCTGCCGGCGGATCGGGAAGTCCCAGTTGCGGAACGTGCCGCGGCACACGACCGGGTCCACGCCGAACGCGCCGCCGCGCAGCACCTTGTAGTCGGGCCCGAAGAAGACCTCGGAATACTCCTTGTAGGGGAATGCGACGAAGCCCGGGTACGGCTGGAAGTCGCTGCTGGTCCACTCCCACACGTCCCCGATCAGCTGGCCGACGCCGTGCGCCGAGCGGCCCTCGGGGTAGGCGCCGGCCGGCGCGGGCCGCAGGTGCCGCTGGCCGAGGTTGGCGTGCTCGGGGCCGGGGTCGGCGTCGCCCCACGGGTAGCGGCGCGAGCGGCCGGCGGACGGGTCGTGCCGGGCCGCCTTCTCCCACTCGGCCTCGGTCGGCAGCCGCCGCCCGGCCCAGCGCGCGTACGCGTCCGCCTCGTACCAGCACACGTGCACGACCGGCTCGTTCGGCGGCACCGGCTCGAGGACACCGAACCTGCGGCGCAGCCAGCCGCCGCTCACGTCGCGGGTCCAGAACAGCGGGGCCTCGAGCCCGGCGTGGCAGCGATGCGCCCAGCCGGTCTCGGTCCACCAGCGCGGGTCCTCGTAGCCGCCGTCGGCGATGAAGGCCTCGTAGTCGGCGTTCACGACCGGCGCCGTGTCGAGGTAGAACGCGGGCACGTCCACCTGGTGCGCGGGGCGCTCGTTGTCCAGCGCCCACGGATCAGTGCTCGTACCCATCGTGAACGGGCCGCCGGGGATCAGCGCCTCGCGCGGCAGGCGCAGCGCGTCGGGCGCGGCCGGCGGCGGCTCGGCGGCGGTCAGCGCGACAGCACCCTGCCGCAGCTGGTGGGTGGCCAGCATCGTCTCGTCGTGCTGCTGCTCGTGCTGGGCGATCATGCCGAGGACGAAGCGGCCCGCCAGCAGCGGGTCGTCGCTCTCGGCCGGCGCGTCGCCGAGCAGGTGCAGCGCCTGGTCGCGCACCTCCGCGATGTAGCGGCGCGCCTGGTCGGGGCGCAGCAGCGGCAGTTCGGTGCGCGAGGAGCGGGTGTGCTGGAAGGCGTCGTAGACGCCGTCGAGGTCGGGGCGCACGCCGGGCCGGCCGGCGGCCGCGCGCACGAGCCAGATGTCCTCCTGGTTGCCGATGTGCGCGAGGTCCCAGACCAGCGGCGACATCAGCGGCGAGTGCTGAGCGGTCAGGTCGCCCTCGTCCACGCAGTCGGTGAGGGCGAGGGTGCGCAGCCGCGCGGTGTCCAGCGCGGTCAGGGCACGGTCGAGATCGGTGGTCAACGCCAGGCCTCCTGAAGTTCCCGCGGCGCGGGCGACGCGCCGCCGGGCAGCGTGTCGAGTCGGTCGTCGGCCGGGCAGCGGCCCCGCGCGACGTAGCGTTCGATGAAAGCCGATACGGGGGTTCGCAACTCCTGGGGCAGCGCCCGCTCGGCGGCGGCGAAGCAGCGCAGGGCGGCCTTCGCGAACTCGGGCGCGGACAGGCCGAAGCGTGCCGCACGCGTCCATGCGGGCGCGTCCGGCACGGAGCCGGATACGCACAAGGGGTCGGTCGCCTCCCAGGCCGCCTCGGCCGCGATGGGATCGTCGAACAGCGCGGCGCTCACGGCCGAGGGAACCACCCACTCGTCGCCGTGCTGGGTGTCGATCATCCGCAGCTCCAGCCAGCCGCGCGGGCGCACCGGCGGGAAGAGCGTCGTCAGGTGGTAGTCGAGGTCTTCGACGGTCGGCGGCCGCAGCCCGGGGGCCGCGCCGTCGCACCAGCTGCGGAAGGTGAGTCCGGCGGGCGCCCGCCAGTCGCCGTCGCCGTCCCCGCCGCAGCGGACGCAGAGCACAGCTGCGTCGAGCGCGTATCGCGCCCACGCCTCGCGCGGGTCCTCGCCGTGCCGGGGCGGCCTGGTGCGGGTCGGGTCCGTCCGCCACCACACGGCCTGGCGGCTCGAGCGCCAGCCGGTGGGCCGGCCGCGCCAGAGCGGCGAGTTGGCGAACGCGGCGACCAGCACCGGGCCGAGCCGGTGCGCGAGCTCCCAGCGCCGCCGCCACCCCGTGATCCCCGAGCTCTCGTCGCCCGCGTCCAGATTGACCTGCAGTCCGGCGCTGCACCGCATCATCCGGCGGCCCCACGGGCCGCCCCGGTCGAAATGCGCCTCCATGGCCTCGTAGCGCGGCAGGTGCAGCACCCTGTTGCGGGCGAGGAAGGGTTCGAGCCCCCATCCGGCGAGCGCCATCCCGTGCGCCGCCAGCCTTGCGCGTAGTACCGCCGTGTCCGCCGCGATGTCCGCGACGCAGTCGGCGAGCGGGCCCGGCCGGGAGCTGAGCTCCACCTGGCCGCCGGGTTCGCGGCTGAACGAGCTTCCGCCGGGGAACGCACCGGGCCCACCGAGCCCGTCCAGCGCGCGCTCGATCCGAGCGCGCGGTACCGGGCGCAGCGGGTCCACCAGGTCGTGTACCAGCCATTCGAGTTCGACTCCGACCAGCGCCGGAGGCCCGGTCTTGAAGCACACGCCGCGGACATGCGCGCCCGCGTCCTGCGCCGACAGCCGCTCCGCCATCCGCTCACACCTCCCACGGTGCGCTCTGGACCCGTCAGGCATCGCCCGACCACCCCTCCACGGCACCCTAACCGCACTCAGCGTCGTCGGCCATATCCGGAAGGCTTCCGGGGGACCGCTTGCACTACGTACGCCGTACGCGCCGATCGGCCCCGACGATCTTGAGTTCGACGCCGTTGTCCGAGCACAGATCGCGGATCTCGCTGCTCGCGGCCTCGGTGACGACCAGGTCCACGCGGTCGAGCCGGCAGACGGTGATGAAGTCGGCCAGGCCGAACTTGCTGCTGTCGATCGGGACGACGACCTTGCGGGCGCGCTCGATGACGGCCTGCTTGACCTGCGCCTCGGCGACGTCCGCGACCGAGATGCCGCTTTCCGAGAACCCGCTGGCGCCGATGAACGCGACGTTCACGGCGAACCGGGTGAGGGTTTCGAGCGCGATCGGGCCGACGACGGTGCCGCCGAGCGAGCGGACCGTGCCGCCGAGCAGGGTGTGCCGGACCGACGGCGGCTCGTCGGCGAGGACGGTGGCGACGCCGAGCGAGTTGGTCAGAATATTGACGTGGTCCTGGTCGATGAGCCGCGCGATCCGCTGCACGGTCGTGCCGCTGTCCAGGAAGACCGAGTCGCCGCGCGCGATCTGCGCCGCGCACTCCCGCGCGATCAGGTCCTTCGCCTCCGCGTGCAGCATGCTGCGATCGCCGATCGTCGGCTCGAACCGGGGGCGTACCGCGATCGCGCCGCCGTGCGTGCGGCGCAGTTGTCTCTCCCGTTCCAGCAGGCTGAGGTCCTTGCGGATCGTCGGCTCGGAGACGCCGAGGACGTCGACGAGTTCGGCGATGCGGACGCGGCCCTGCGCGCCGACGATCGCGAGAATCCGCTGCCGGCGCTCCTCGGCGAAGATCGGGTCAGAGCCGGTGTTCATGGCGCGTCAGCTCCTGTCGCACGGTGGCCGCCTCGGCCTCGGCCACGTCTTGGACGATCAAAGGCACCGGCGGGAGCGTCCGCAGGATCCGGAAGACCAGGTCGTAGTCCATCACCCCGAAGTCCTTCGCCTGCGCGCTCACGACGCGAGGACCCAGCACGTCGGCAGCGGCAGTGAGGATCTCCTCCTGCAGATCCGGTGTGTCCGGCGTGAGCAGGTTCGCCGGGTCGAACACGATCCCGATCGGCGCGTCGCCGCCGAGTTCGTCGAGCAGTCGCGCGGCCGTCTCCGCGTCCCGCACGACGTTGACCCGGCTCCGGCTCGATCCCCAGCACCACGTCGCCGTCCGACGCGGCGTCCATCAGCACGTCGAGCGTCGCGCGCAGGTCGCGCCACGCGTCGTCCGCAGCGTTGCCGGGGTGTGCGAGCCACATGTCCCGCGGATCGCGGGTACCCGTGCACAGGGTGACGACGTCGGCCCCGAGAAGCCGCGCGCGACGGACGAGCTCAGCGGCCTGCCGCGTCTCGCCGGTCCGGCGTTCGACGTCCGGGCCGATCGCGTTGAACGTCGCCGACACGCTCGGAATCGCGAGGCCCGCGTCCTCGAACGCCGCCCGCACCTCGCTGAACGCCGCATCCGGCAGCCCGCAGGCGAGCGTCGGCTGTCCGATCGCGGCGAAATTCCAGTGCGCGAGGGCGAATCCGGCGCGCTTCACCTCGGCCGCGACCTCGACGGCGCCCGCGCGCTTGAATGTCTTGGCGAAGATCCCGAGACGCTGAGCCGGTGCGGTCGCGCTCACAGCGTCACCGTCTCGCCGCCGGCGGACGACGCGGCCACGGCTTCGATAAGCCGTACCGCTTCGAGTCCGTCCGCGGCCGTCGGATCCGCGGGCCCTTCGCCGCGTACTGCCCGCGCGAACGCCTCGATCTGCCGCTCGTACGCGTTCGTATCGTCGAACACGGGCACAGTGGAGGCGCCCACCCGGGCCGAGTACGCGTGCACGTCCGAGGCGCGGCGGAAGAACGGAAAGTGCGTGTCGACGCGCAACTGCCCCTCGGAACCGAAGACCTCGATGCCCTCGGCTCCGTCGCCGGGCACGTCCACCGCGATGCCGATCGTGCCGACCGCGCCGGACTTCAGCGTCACGAGCACGCTCCACGCCTGATCGCGGCCGAACGCGCGGTGAACCGCGGTGACCGAGTGCACCTCGCCGAGCAGGAAACGCAGCGTGTCGAACACGTGGGC
>Ga0310811_10001721_pt1 | contig 27241 bp, 24 predicted proteins | sample YCmetagenome_FD_207642 | JGI IMG/M metagenome (GOLD analysis project Ga0310811, IMG submission 207642) | Soil microbial communities from experimental microcosm in Duke University, North Carolina, United States - YC | ecosystem: Engineered > Artificial ecosystem > Soil microcosm > Unclassified ... | reverse complement strand
CCATGCGCTGCCGGCTGAAGTCGTTGATCGCGAGTCCCTGCACGATCTGGTAATCGCCGTTACGGCACGTCACGGGGTAGCCGTAAATCACGCCGGCCGGGATTCCGTAGCTGCCGTCGGACGGCACGCCCATGCTGACCCAGTCGCCGTCCGCCGTGCCCTTCACCCAATCGCGCACGTGATCGATTGCCGCCGACGCCGCGGAGGCGGCGGACGACTGACCGCGTGCCTTGATGATGGCCGCGCCGCGCTGTTGCACGGTCGGAATATATGTTTCCGCATACCACTTCTGATCGATCAGCGACATCGCCGCCTTGCCGTCGACCAGCGCGTGATGCAGGTCGGGATACTGAGTCGCGGAGTGATTGCCCCAGATGATCGGCTTGCGGATGCGCGTGATGTGCGTGCCGGTCTTCTCAGCGAGCTGCGCCAGCGCGCGGTTGTGATCGAGGCGCACCATCGCCGTGAAATTGCGCTGGTTCAGCCCGGGCGCGTTGCGCTGAGCGATCAGTGCATTGGTGTTCGCGGGATTGCCGACGACCAGCACGCGCACGTCCCGCTTCGCGACGGCATCGAGCGCCTTGCCCTGCGCCGAGAAGATCTGCGCGTTCGCGAGCAACAGATCCTTGCGCTCCATGCCAGGGCCGCGCGGCCGCGCGCCGACGAGCAGCGCGACGTCGCAATCCTTGAATGCGATTTTGGGATCGTCGCTCGCGACGATCTTGTTGAGCGTCGGGAATGCGCAGTCGTTGAGCTCCATCACCACGCCCTGCAGCGCCGGCAACGCCGGCGTGATCTCGAGCAGATGCAGATTGATCGGCTGATCGGCGCCGAGCATCTGACCGGAAGCGACACGGAAGGCGAGGGCATAACCGATCTGACCGGCGGCGCCGGTGATCGCGACGTTGACGGGACTCTTCATGGAGCGCGCTCTGCTTGGAAGGCGAAAGGGGCGCGAATTCTAACAAGGCGGCCGCCTGCCTCGGCTCGCGCCGGCGCGATAGCTCTATCTCCCATTCTTTTTTCGAAACCCTCTTGCAATCGATCTAGTGTTGTAGTTAACTACAACACCATAGAGCTACACCACTTCAGACAGCAGCACAGAGTCGAGTCGATCAGAGGAGTTAAAGCCATGAATACGCGAGCAAAATTGACGGTTGTTGCACTGTTTTCCGTGTTTGCGCTGGCTTCTAACCCGGCCCGCGCGGACGTGTTGGGCTTCTCGGTGGCGCTTCCGGACGTGAGCGCGGTGACGGCTGAGGTCGGCAAGATGGTTGCCGCCGACATGACCGCTTACCTGCGTAACGCGCTGCTCGCGCCGCGCGTGACCCGCAAGCACCAGTCCCCGACGGTGACGATCGCAGCGATCGACCCGGCCACGATCGAGACGGTGACGGTTGTCGCCTCCCGGCTGGACCCGACGATCGAGACGGTCACTGTAGTCGCGAGCCGGCTGCCGCCCCAGGCGACCGAAGCGCTCGCGCAGGCCAGCACGCCGACGCGGCTGTGAGCTCACACCATGTCAGGCGGCGATGAGGAGGGGGTTGAGGGGTGGTCTGGTACAGTAAACCAGAGTCACACCTCTCAACCTTCCGAGTACGAAAGAGGCTTCTTGGACTCCAGCAACATGGATCGCGACTTCAACGACAGTCAGCCGATTTACCGGCAGCTGCGCGATCGCGTAGTCGCCATGATCCTCGACGGTGTGCTCAACGAAGGCGATCCGCTGCCCTCGGTGCGCAACGTCGCCGCGGAGTATCGGGTCAATCCGTTGACCGTGCTCAAGGGTTATCAGCAACTCGTCGACGAGCAGCTCGTCGAGAAGAAACGGGGTCGGGGCATGTTCATCAACAGCGGTGCGCGCAACTTGCTGCTCCAGGGCGAGCGGCAGAAATTTCTCGCGGAAGAATGGCCGAAGATTCGCGCCACGATCCAGCGCCTGGGTCTCGAGCCCACGGAGCTGTTGAGCGCCGAGTCGAGCAAGCGGGAGGACCGCTGATCATGTCCGCGAACACTTCAACAGATTTGGCCTACGCAATCGAAGCGCGCGGCGTCCGCAAGGCGTTCGGCAAGAACGTCGCGCTCGACAATCTCGAGATGCGCGTCGCCGAAGGCCGCATCGTCGGCCTGATCGGTCCGAACGGCGCCGGCAAGACCACCGCGCTCAAAGCCTTCCTCGGCCTCACTCCTTATGAAGGCGAGCTGCGCGTGCTCGGCCGCAATCCTTACCTCGAGCGCAACGCGGTGATGCAGGAAGTCTGCTTCATCGCCGATGTCGCCGTGCTGCCGCCGTGGCTGAAGGTGTCGCAGGCACTGGACTTCGTCGGCGGCGTGCATCCGCGCTTCGACCGCGCGAAGGCCGAAGCCTTCCTCGCGAAGACCAACATTCCGCGCGATAGCCGTGTGCATAAACTTTCGAAGGGCATGATCACGCAGCTGCACCTCGCGCTGGTGATGGCGATCGACGCGCGGCTGCTCGTGCTCGACGAGCCGACGCTCGGCCTGGACATCCTGTATCGCAAGGCGTTCTACGACACGCTGCTCAACGATTACTTCGACCACAACCGCACGATCCTCGTGACGACGCATCAGGTCGAAGAGATCCAGCACGTGCTCACCGACGTCATGTTCATCAACAAGGGCCGTCTGGTGCTCGATTGCAGCATGGAGGATTTCGAGAACCGCTACGTCGAAGTGATGGTGCGGCCGGAGCAGACCTCCGCCGCCCGCGCGCTGAAGCCGCTGCATGAGCGGCAGGTGTTCGGCCGCAGCGTCTTCCTCTTCGACAACCCCGACCGCACGCAGATCTCTGTGCTCGGCGAGGCGCGCACCCCCAGCATTGCAGATCTGTTCGTCGCGATGATCGGCGGACAGCAAGGAGCCGCGGCATGAACGCAGCAACCGAAACCTCCGAGAGCTTCGCGGCGCCAACCACTGCGCCCCGTCCGGTCCGGCCCTTCTACTGGACGGTGCGGCGCGAGCTGTGGGAGAACCGTTCGCTCTGGATCGCGCCGGTGGTTGCCGCCGGTGTGCTGCTGCTCGCGCTGGTGATCTCGCTGATCGCCAACGCCTCGCATCTGCCCGAGGGGATGCAGGCTCTGGCGGCGCTCCCGCCCGAGAAACAGCAGATGGTGGTGAACGGCTCCTTCTTCGGCATCGGCATCGTCCTCACGATGGTCATGAACGTTGCCGTGTTCTTCTATCTGCTCGACGCGTTGCAGGGCGAACGCAAGGACCGCAGCGTCCTGTTCTGGAAGTCCATGCCGGTCTCCGACACGACCACCGTGCTCGGCAAGATATTCACGGCGGCCGTCGTCTCGCCGGCCGTCGTCCTGGTGACCGTGCTCGCGACTGTGATCGTGATGCTCGTGCTCGCGACCGTCGTCCTGCTGATCGGCGGCGTGAATCCGTTCGGCATCTGGGCCAATCCGCAGCTGTTCCAGATGGTCATCGCGTCTGTCTACACGCTGCTGGCGATCGAGCTGTGGTATGCGCCGGTCACCGCCTGGTTGCTGTTCGTGTCTTCCTGGGCGAAGCGCGCAACGTTCCTGTGGGCCGTGTTGCCGCCTGTCGCAGTGATACTGTTCGAGCGCGTCGCCTTCAGCACGCAGTACGTGCAGCACTTGCTCGGCTATCGGCTGGTCGGCGGCCTGAAGACAGCGTTCGTTGCTCAGTCGCAAGCTCCCGAGTTCGTCCGGGGTGCGACGGTCCAGATGCCGCATCGTGTGCTGGAGGCGCTCAACCCGGTCGGCTTCGTGACCAACCCGTGGCTGTGGGTCGGGCTCGTCGTTGCCGCCGGCTTCGTCGCGGCGACGATCTGGATGCGCCGCTACCGCGAGCCGCTGTGACACGCTCACCTACGGAACAAACGTTACCGTGTAAGGGTTACTCCCAACGGCATGATGCCCTTGCCGTTGTGGGGGACCCGCAGGATGAGCCGACTGGTCTGCGTCTCGAACCGGATTTCGCTGCCGCGTAAATCAGCGGCGCCGGGCGGGCTCGCGATCGGCATCCTGAGCGCGCTCAAGCGCACCGGCGGTTTGTGGTTCGGCTGGGGCGGCGAGACCGTCGAACACGAGCCGGGCGAGCCGGACATCCACATCCGCGACGGCGTCACCTACGCGACGATCGATCTCAAGAAGGACGAGTTCGAGCTCTACTACAACGGCTACGCCAACGAAGTGCTGTGGCCGCTGTTCCACTACTTCCAGCGCAGCGTGCGCTACGCCTCCGAGCAGCGTGAGGCGTACGAGAACGTCAACCGCACGTTCGCGCAGAAGCTCGCACCGCTCCTCAAGCCGGACGACGTGATCTGGGTGCACGACTATCACCTGATCCCGCTCGGCCGCCGCCTGCGCGAGCTCGGCGTGCGTCAGCCGCTCGGCTTCTTCCTGCACATCCCGTTTCCGAATATCGAGATGCTGCGCGTGTTGCCCGCGTACGCGGAGCTGCTGCGCGATCTGACGAGCTACGACGTCGTGGGCGTGCAGACGCAGAACGATCTGCGCTCGTTGCATTCGGGCATCGAGCACCTGTGCGGCCCGGAAGCGCTGCGCGGCGACGGGCACATCCGGGTCGGCGACCGCACGATGCGCGCCGACGTTTTCCCGATCGGCATCGATGTCGCTTCGGTCGTGAGCGAAGCAGTGGAGGCCTCGCAAGCCGAAGTCGTGAAGCGCATGACCGACAGCCTGATGGGCCGGTCGCTGATGATCGGCGTCGACCGTCTCGACTACAGCAAGGGGCTGGTCGAGCGCTTCCAGTCGTATCAGCACTTCCTCGAAACGTTTCCCGACAACCTCGGGCGCATCACGTACATGCAGATCGCGCCGCTGTCGCGCACCGATGTGCGTGCGTACTCGGAAATCCGCCAGGCGCTGGAGCAGGCGGCAGGTCGCACCAACGGGCGCTTCGCCGATACCGATTGGACGCCGATCCGTTATCTCAACCGCAACTTCCCGCACGCCACGCTGATGGGATTGCTGCGTGCCGCGAACGTCGGTCTCGTCACGCCGCTGCGCGACGGCATGAACCTGGTGGCGAAGGAATACGTCGCCGCGCAGAACCCGGAAGATCCGGGCGTGTTGATTCTCTCGAATCTGGCGGGTGCGGCGCGCGAGCTGTCGGCGGCGCTGCAGGTGAATCCATACGACACGCGCGCTGTAAGTCACGCCATCCAGGCAGCACTGTCGATGTCATTGCACGAGCGGCGCGAGCGTCACGCCGCGATGCTGCAGATTCTCAAGCGCAACGATATCGCCGCGTGGACGCGTCGCTTCGTCGAAGCTCTCGAACAGTCGCAGCCGCCCGAGAACGCGCGCGTGCGCGTCGTCAATCGCTGACCAGAAGATCAGATCTGCTTGTTGGCGACGTTCGAGTTGCTGCTTTCCGCGCCCTGGCTGTTCACCGCCGTGACCGCGAAGTACCAGGTCGCCGGCGAAAGATTCTCCACGACGTAGGTCGTCACGCTCGCGTTGTCGATAACGATGGTCTGCGTCAGCGCCGAAGCGCTGGTGCCATAGCGAATGCGATAACCCGAGAGATTCGACAGCGTGCTGCCGTCGGTGTTTTGGGTCGGCGCCGTCCACGATAGCGTGGCGCGGCCGTTCGCGACCGTCGTCACCGCGATCGCGAACGCGGTCAGTGCGGTGCTCGTCTTGCCGTCGCTCACTGCGATCGAGATGTTCGAATACGTGCCGACGTCAGCGGCAGCGGGCGTGCCCGAGAGTCGGCCGTTCGTCGTGTTGAATGCGGCCCACGCCGGCTTGTTCTGAATGGTGAACGCGAGCGTGTCGCCGTCGGCGTCGGCCGCGCTGGGCGTGAACGTGTACGGGGCCGATGCGTTAACGGACGCCGTCGGAGAGCCGGAGATTGTCGGCGCGTGATTGGTCGAGCCGGTCGGCGGAGGAGCGGGCGGCTGTGCTGTTCCGGTCTCGGGCGTCGAGCCTTCGTCGCCGCCACCGCAGCCGCTGAGCGCAGCTGCGCACAATGCAATCAACATCAACCCAGGAACGAGCCTGCGCATGACGATAACTCCCGTCGGAGGCAACCCCGCTATCCTGGAATTCGAGTTCCGTGGGACCGGAGGCTTTGCGTCCCCGCCTGACGACGGGTTTGCCGTTGAATGAGATTTTCAGTGCGCGCTAGTGTCGGCCCCGGAGTACGCTTTACATAGCGGGCGAAAACCCAACGGCAAGACGGGAACCCGGCAAGCGCGGTTGAGGCGAACCCTCATTTTTCGTGGGGTGTGGTGGGGAGGCTGGACAGATGGTCATCAATGGCGCATGCCACTGCGGCAACGTTTCCTTCACGCTCGACTGGCTGCCCGCTCCCAACGAAATTCCCGCGCGCGCCTGCGGCTGCTCGTTCTGCACGAAGCACGGCGGCGTCTGGACCTCCACGCCGAACGCAGCGCTCAAGATCGCAGTGAAGGAGCAAGCGTCGGTGTCGCGCTATGCATTCGGCACGCGCACCGCCGAGTTTCACGTGTGCTCCCGCTGCGGCGTCGTGCCCGTCGTCACGAGCGAGATCGAAGGACGGCTCTACGCAGTCGTCAACGTGAATACTTTCGAAGGAGTGGATGCGTCACTGCTGCGTCGTTCGTCCGCGAACTTCGATGGCGAAGGGACGGACTCGCGGCTCGAGCGCCGCGCGCGTAACTGGATTGGACGCGTGCAGTTCGTCACTGCGCAAGGTGCTCGACCAGAAACTCGTTGATCAGCCGGTAGTAATCGGCATGCATCTCGATATCGTTGTGACCGGTCTGCGCGAGCACGTGAATCTGTTTCGGTCCTGCCCAGACCTCGAATAACTTCTGCGCGTGTATCGCTGGAACGACGTCGTCGTGCTCGGCGGCGAGCAACAATGCGGGTGCACGCGTGCGCTTGGCCCAATCGCTTGACGGGAAGGGATGACGCAGCAGCAGCCGCACCGGCAGAAACGGATAGTGCCCGGCCGCGACCGCACTGAGGCTGTCGTACGGCGTGATCAAAACCGCCGCGCCCACAGATCGCGCGCCTGCGAGCATCGACGCAACGCCCGAGCCGAGACTTCTTCCCATCACGACGACGTGCTCAGCCGACACGCCGCGCTTGATTGCGTAGTCATAGACGGCAAGGCCGCTCTCGTATAGCGCCTTCTGCCCGGGCTTCCCCGTGCTACCACCATAGCCAGGATAGTTGAGGACCATCACCGCGCGCGCATCGATACTCGCGGCCTCGCTCGCAGTGTAGAGCACGTCCTCGGCGTTGCCGCCGAAGTAGAGAACGACGGCCGGCGTCGTGGCTGCGGCGTTTTCGAGCCACCACCCTTCGAGCGTCGCATCAGTCGTCTTGATCTCGACGCGCTCGGACGCGTAGCGCGCACGCAGCTGCGAATCGTTCGGCCGCGGGAAGAATATCGAGCGCTCCTGCCCGAAGTAGAGCAGCGCGCAGATCAGCACGAAGCCGCCGCCGGCGACGACCAGGAGAGTGAGGAGAGTGGTCAGCACGATCCGCATTGTGGAGTCATATTGTCAGATGGGGCCGTCTCGAAAGTGCTGAAGCACACCGGACTTGACCAAACCCGCGGCCGGGCGCATCAATGGCCGCAAAACGACCCGTTCATCACAGGGAATCGACGTGCGTACGCAAGCCCGCCTGGCCTGGCTACCGATCCTCGTTCTCTTCGCTGTCGCCGCTCGCGCCGAGACGCAGGCCGCCGCGGCCGCGCCGGCGAACAAAATCACCGTCGGTTCGCTCACGCTGAAGTTTTGTAATTCCGACTACACCGGCTATTGCGGCAAGCTCAAGCGGCCGCTCGATCCGACCGGCGGGATCAAGGGCACGATCACGATCGGCTTCGAGTATTACCCGCGCTTCGACCAGAGCACGCCGGCGCGCGGCACGCTGATGCCGCAGGAAGGCGGACCGGGTTACTCCAGCACCGGCACGCGCGACGCGTATCTCAACATCTTCGGCTCGCTGCGCGAGCATCGCGATGTGCTCATCATCGACAAGCGCGGCACGGGCACGTCCGGCGCGATCGACTGTCCTGAGATTCAGACGGGCGACCCGAGCGATCCGGATTCGCTCAAGGCGTGTGCCGATCAGCTCGGTGCCAAGGCATATCTATACGGCACGCATCTCGCCGTCGACGACATCGCTGCGGTGCTGGATGCGTTGCAGATCGACGAGGTCGACTTCTACGGCGACAGCTACGGCACGTTCGTCGGACAAACGTTCGCGGCCTGGCATCCGGAGCGGCTGCGTAGCTTGATTCTCGACAGCGCGTATCCGGTGCGTCCGCCGGATGTCTGGTTCCCGACCGACTGGTCGACCGGGCGCGACGGACTCGATCTCGTCTGCGAACGCTCGCCCTCATGTCGTGCGCTCGGCGGTGAGGCGACTGCGCGCATCGAACGCCTGCTGCGCGAGCTGCGACGTGCGCCGATCAGCGGCACTGCGCCGGACGCGGACGGCATCCCGTTGGATGTCACCGTCGACGTTTCGATGCTGTTCCTGCTGATGACGAACCTCGGCAACTCGCCAATCACCTATCGCGATCTCGATGCGGCGGCCCGCGCGTGGTTCGACAATCACGACAAGCAGCCGCTGCTGCGGCTCGCCGCGGAATACAACACGCCGTTCGTCAGCGATGCGGTCGATTTCAGCTACGGTCAGTACCAGGCGGTGATCTGCCAGGAATATCCGCTGCACTACGACCTCGACGACTCGCCCGCGAAGCGTCGCAAGGAATACGCGGGCGGCATCGAAGATGCGCGGCAGAACCGTCCCGACCTGTTCGCGCCGTTCACGATCGACGAGGCGCTGGAGTCGCAAGCCAATTTCACGCCGCTCGCGACGTGTCTCGACTGGCCGAAGCCGCTGCCCGCTTACCCGCAAGGCGATCCGCTGCCGGCGAAGCCGAAGTTCCCGAACGTGCCGACGCTCGTGCTGTCGGGCGACCTGGACTCCGTGACTTCGCCGCAGGATGCGACGCAGGCGGCCGCGCAATTCCCGAACGTCACGCACCTGCTCATCCCGAATCTCACGCACGTCACTTCCTATTTCTATAGCGACGTTGGCTACCTGCCGGACGGCGGCGACACGACTCACTGCGTGCAGCGGATCGTGCGTCGCTTCATCGCGCAGTTGTCGCCCGGCGACACGAGCTGCATTCCGAACGTTCGTCCGATCCGCACGGTGCCGAAGTTCGCGTCGGCAGTGGAGCAGGTCGCGCCCGCGCAAGCGACGAGCGGCAACGAAGTCAGCCCGCGCGATTTGAAACTCGCCGCCGCAGCGCTCGAAACGGTCGGCGACGTGTTCTCGCGTTTCCTCGTCACGTTCGGCATCGGCGGCGGCCTGCGCGGCGGCGAGTTCACGTACACGCTGCAGCCGTTCGGCTACGAGTTCGAGCTGAAGCGCGTGCAGTGGACCGACGATCTGCAAGTCAGCGGTGTGATGCGCTGGAACGTCAGCACGGGTGACGTGACCGCGGACGTGCGGCTGCGACGCGCCGGCGCACAGGCTGGCACGCTCGCGATCAAATGGAACGACATCCAGTCGAATGCCGTTGCGACGCTGACCGGCACGATCGGCAACAAGACCGTCAAGGCGAAGCGCATCGCGCCCTGAACTATCGTCGATGCTGCGAAAGTCGCTGAGAGTAATCGGCTGGATCGCCGCGGGACTCGTCACGCTCTGCGTGGTCGCGTACCTCGCCGCGCTCGCCATCAACTGGCACGATCAGCCGCCGAACGCCACGGCTATTCGCCTCGCGCAGATGTTCCGTGATCGTCCCGCTATTGCGGATGAAGACAACGCGTACGCCTATCTGCGCCAGCACAAGTTCGATCGCGACCGCAGGAAGCTCTCTCCACGTCTTCAGAAATTCCTGGAGGCGTGCGCTCCGGGGGAGCCAACCTGTGCGAGCGCTTTTGACGCGGCTGATGGACTTCTCGAGGAATGGCAAGCTGCCGAGAGCTCGCTGCTCGACTACTACCTCGCATTCACAGCGCACGCGGGCTGGTTCGAGACTGAGTCGTCCAACATCCTGGACTCGATTCCGAGTTTTGCCGGCGTCGGCGATGGCCAGAAACTGCTGCTACTGCGCGCTCGACAGTTGGCGATCCAGGGCGATGCGCAAGCAGTTCGTTCAGTGCTGGAGCGCGATCTGCAGTTCTGGCGCAGGGTCCAGCAATCGTCCGACATTCTCGTCAGCAAGATGATTGCGACGGCTGCGCTCAACCGCCATTTCGAATGGGGCTATCGCGTTCTGCGCAAGCTTCCTGCCGAGAAGATCGGTGGGGCCATCCCTGACGGATGGCGCAGCGGAGTTTCGGATGCGGAACGCTCGATGGTCCGCTGCATCGTGGGTGAGTGGATGTTCGTATCCGAACTGCTGGAGGACATGGCCTCGAACTACCGGGCGGGCGAGGATGCGACCACGTTCGACCGGGTTCTCGGCAGGCTCTCGCGGCCCCTGATGCAACTGCAGGATTCGAAAAATCGCACGGCCGATCATTACTGGGCAGTTGCGCGGACGCTCGAGGCACCGTTCACTCACTATGAGGCGGCGCTGCGTCGTGCCGATGAGCTGAACGAGCGAACCACGGACGAAGCGGCGACTTTCCGAATTTATAACCGGGTCGGAGTTGCCGGCCTGGCGAACCTGAGCAGCTTCTCGACTTACGCAGCACGCGTCAGCGACATCGAGGGAACGCGCCGTGCCGTGCTCCTCGCCGCGACACTGCGCGCGTCGGGCACTGCGGCGGAGCATCTCCCGACAACTGTCGCCAGCGCCGAACTGCGCAATCCCTACACCGACCGTCCGTTCGATTGGGACGAGGCACGTGGCGCAATCGTCTTTCGCGGCCTCGAAACCGGCGAGCGCGGCGAGCACGTCATCTACTACTGACGCGCGCTCACTTCAGATTCTTGAACACCGCCTTGAACCGCGGGTGCTCGCGCACGCAGTCGTAGTCAGGATCGTGCTCGACCCAGTCGCGTTTGCCCCAGCCGCGGCCGAACACGCGTTCGATCATGTCCAGCGCGTCTTCATGCCGACCGCTGCGCAGGTTCAAACACGCGTTGTTGAGCAGCGCGCTCAAGTCCTCCGGATACAGGTCGACGGCGCGGCGCGACCATTCGAATGCGCGCTCGACGTGACCTTCTTCGAACAGCAGGAGTGCACCCATCGCCAGCGCACGGCCGTCCAGCGGATTGAGCGCCACGATGCGCTCCGCTCGCGCGAGCGCCTCGCGCGTAGCCGCGGCGGCCTCTTCGTTTCGGCCGAGCATGCGCAGTGACTGCGCTTGCAGCGTCGGTGCCTGAAAATCTTCCTGGCGAACTTCGGCGGCCTTGCTGAACAACTCCACAGAGCGCTCGACTTCGCCGCGCGCGAAGGCGGCGCGTGCGTAGTAGTAGTACGCGTCGAACAGATGAGGATTGATCCGGGCGGCGAGCTCGAAATGAATCTGCGCCTCGTCATAGCGACGATGCAGCGAGAGCGCGAACCCGCGTGCGACGTGCGCATCGGCGAGATCGGGCGCCAGCTCCAGCGCAATCTGGCTCGCGCGGTCCGCGCGATGCAGATCCTCCTCCTTCGAGCCCCACCACTCGTACAACAACGCGTGCACGGTCGCGAGACCGGCCCACGCGGGCGCGTAGTCGGCATCGAGCTCGATCGCGCCTTCGAACATGCGACGGCTCTGCTCGAGATCGGGCTCGCGCATCCGATGCAGCGACTGGCGTCCGCGCAGGTAGTACTCGTACGGCTCCGCCGAAGTGTGCGGCCGGCGCAAGCCGAGTTGCTCGCGTTGTGAAAGCGCAGCGCCGCCGCGCAAAGTCATCGCGACGCTCGCAGCGATTTCGTCCTGGATGGCAAAGACGTCGCCGGCTGCGCGCTCGAAGCGCTGCGACCACTTGTGGTAACCGCTGGCCACATCGATGAGCTGCACCGTCACGCGCAGCTGATCGCCGGCGCGGCGCACGCTGCCTTCGACGATCGAGTCCACGCCGAGCACTCGTCCGACCTCACGCAGATCGATCCGATCCTCGCGGAACTGGAAGGACAAGCTGCGCGCGGCGACCCGCAACCCATCGACATGCGTGAGCGCACCGATCAACTCTTCCGCGAGGCCTTCGCAGAAGTAGTCCTGATCGCGCTCCGGGCTCATATCCATGAAGGGCAACACGGCGATCGCCGGCAGATTCTCCGCGGCTGCCACGGGCTCAGTCGCGGTTGCGGGTTCACTCCGCGTCAACTCCGCGACGAAGCAGTAGCCATAGCGATGCCTCGTCTCGATGTACCGCGGCTGCTTGGCGTCGTCGCCCAGCGCCTTGCGCAGCTCCTGAATGCAGGTGGTCAGAGCATCGTCGCTGACGACGGTGCCGCTCCAGACGGCGGCAAATAACTCCTGCTTGGTGACCGGCTGACCGGCGCGTTCCAGCAGCAGCCCGAGCACCCCGGCGGCTTTGCGCGTCAGCTTCAGCTCACGCCTGTCGCCCCACAACCGGCCGGTTGCGGGCTCAAAGCGGTAGCGATCGAAGCTGACGGACTGACTCATACCTGTTGGGCGCAACAATCCCGGAGAAATCCCGGCGTTCGCCCGGGACTCGCGGGGCGCGCCTTCATAACCTTTTGGCACATCGCCGGAGCGGTCACAAGTCGCGCTGGCTTTCATCACCGGGGAGGTTCTGCTCATGTTCAAGCGTCTATCCATCTTCGTCTACGGTGTGCTCAGTTACGCCGTGTTTTTCGCCACTTATCTCTACGCCATCGGCTTCGTCGGCAACCTCGGGGGACCAACATGGGTGCCGAAGTCGATGGATTCGCCCCGAGAAGTGCCGTTCACGACGGCCCTGCTCACGGACCTGGCACTGCTCGGACTGTTCGCCATCCAGCACAGCGTGATGGCCCGTCCCGGCTTCAAGCGCTGGTGGACGCGCATCGTCCCCGAGACGGCGGAGCGCAGCACTTATGTCCTGCTCTCCAGCCTCGCTCTGATCCTCATGTTCGCGTACTGGCAGCCCCTGGGCGGCGCGGTCTGGGCCGTCGCGTCGCCGCTCGGTCAGGCTGTCCTGTACGCGGCTTTCGCGTTCGGCTGGCTGCTGGTGCTGATCTCGACCTTCCTCATCAACCATTTCGACCTGTTCGGGCTGCGCCAGGTGTGGCTGCAGCTCCTCGGCAAGCCTTACACGCAGCTCAAGTTCGGCACGCCGCTGTTCTATCGCTACGTGCGTCATCCGCTGTACGTCGGCTGGTTCTTCGCCTTCTGGGCGACGCCGACCATGACGGTCACGCACCTGGTGTTCGCGATCGCCACGACCGCGTACATCCTGATCGCGATCCAGCTCGAAGAGCGCGATCTGGTCGAGGCGCACCCCGAGTACGAGAGCTACCGTCGCAGCGTGCCGATGCTGGTGCCGTTCACGAAGCGTCGGACGAGGACGACTCAAAGCACCGTTTCGGCCGTGCAGCCGCGCTGAGTCACGGGACGAACGCAGCATGCTCACCCAGCGCGTCGACCTGTTCGATAGCACTTACGGGCACTTCACCGAGGACGTGCTCGCGACGATTCGTCGCGAGACGTTCGGCCAGGACATCGGCCAGAACAGCTGGCTGACGGTCGAGGAGTACGACCGCTTCATGGCCTGGATGAAGCTGCGGCCCGAGCACCACGTGCTGGAAGTCGCCAGCGGCTCGGGCGGCCCGGCGCTGTACCTCGCCGACCGCGCCGGCTGTCACGTCACCGGTATAGATAGCAACGAAAACGGCGTCGCAGAGGCGACACGAGCGGTGTTCGATTCGCACCTGTCCCACCGGCTCGACTTCCGGGTCGCCGATGCCACGGCGCCGTTGCCGTTCGCGAACGACGCTTTCGATGCGCTTATCTGCATCGATTCAATGAACCATTTCCCCGATCGACTGCGTGTGTTCCAGGAATGGCAGCGCGTCTTGCGCCCCGGCAGCCGCGCTGTTTTCACCGACCCCGTGGTCATCACGAGGCCGGTGACCAACGACGACCTGGCGCTGCGCAGCTCGATCGGACTTTTCGTGTTCACGCCGCCGGGCGTGAACGAGCACTTCATCGACACGGCAGGCTTCAACCTGCTGCGGCAGCAGGACGTGTCGGTCAATGCGGCCGAAGTGGCCGGCCGCTGGCAACGGGCGCGTCATCGCCATCGCGACGCGCTGGTCAGAATCGAAGGTGAGGAGCGCTTCGAGGGTCTGCAGAAATTTTTCGCGGCGGTTCATCGGCTGACGTCGGAGCGGCGGCTGTCGCGAATCGCGTATCTGGTCGAGAAGCCGGCGGACTAGACGCGCGCGAGAATTCATCGAGTGTGACCTGCTTCTCGGTTGCAGGACGCTTTGCCGGCTACGGTGCGCGCCTTGGCAGATCACGGAGCGTTCACGCAGATGGAGCCCAGGTTGTCGCGCAAGCGGCGGTATCTCGCGCCGTTTCTCTTGCCACTCCTGCTGCAGCCGGTCGCTGCCGCGACTCTCGAAGAGCGCTGTGCCGGCGTACAGCCGATCGCCGATATCAAGTTCGATGGGCGAACTCTGCAGTCTACGCCGGACATCCAGGAGCCAGCGCTGCGTCGGGCCGACGCACTGCTGAGCGCGCGCTGCTACGACCTCTATCAGCAGGTCGTCGATGACTACGTAGCGCAGCACCCCGACGATGACCGCGTGTGGTTCTTGTACGCGCGCATGAGCTGGATCTTCGATCAGAAGTCGAAAGCCCAGGTGCTCATGACCCGCGCGCTGGCCAAGCGGCCCGACTTCACCTCGATCAAGGTCCTGCAGGCGTCGCTCGCGATCGACGAGAATCGTCTGCAAGACGCGCAGGCGCTGCTCGCGCAGATCGAGAAGGAGCAGCCGCAGGATCTGGGGTTGTTCATCGAACAGCTGCGCATCGATGCATTACTGCTGTCCGATGCCGCGACCACGCGAACGCTGCTCGCCGTGCTGGAGAGCCCGGCATTTCCAGGCTCGGCGCGCGAGAGGGCATTTGCTAGTCTGCGCCAGGTCCGGAATCAGTCGCTGGACGTCCTGGAACGCGCGTATCGAGCGCTGCTCACCTTTGAATCGGCCGTTTGCTACGAATGCAAGGCTCGAGAGCTTGCCTACTTCCTCATCAACACACGCGGCAAGCCGGAGCAAGCGCACGCGGTCTTGGATCCGCTGCTCGCCTCGGAGGACTACCAATACATGTGGGAGGGCCTGCGCAGGCTGAAAGTCGACGCATACCTGATGCAGGCTGCCCAACCGGAGCTCGACCAGGTGCAGCGCAAGGGTCTCGTCGAGCAAGCAGGCAGAGTCGTCGGCAATGACTGGGCGCAGGTCGAGGAGCGAGTGGCGCGGCGCCCCGAGATGCTGGGGATGCTGCAGGAGTACATACCACGCGGCTCGGTTGCGGAAACGGTGGATGAATACGGTCATACCGTGCTTTGCAATGCGGTCGTTGCCAGCGACGTCTATGCCGTCAGGGCCGCACTCCGTCGCGGCGCCAATCCGAACGGACAGTGCGAGAGCTGGACCCTCGTTCAATACATGTTCGTGGTCGGCTGGCGCGGCGTTGAGCACGAGGCCACCGCTCGGACGGACATCCTGCGTGCGCTGCTGACAGCGGGCGCCAAACCGCCGCAGCACCTCGGCGATTGCCGAGAGGAGTGCCAGAAATACCTCGTGCCCGTGCTGCGCGAGTTCCCGCAGGGCCCTCGCGCCTGAGGCAAGCAGAGCACGCAATAATCGTGCGTGCTCACAGACGAGATTGCCGCGAAACAGGCGGGGCGGATCTCCTAGCATCTGCCCATGAAACTCCTGTATCAGACTCACTCGCCGTATGCGCGCAAGGCGCTCGTGTTTGCGCACGAGGTCGGCCTCGCGCCGCAGATCGAAGTCGTGCATCACGAGACCAGCCCGACGCGGCGTAACGAGGACGTGTTCGCCGAGAACCCTCTCGGCAAAGTGCCGGTGCTGCTGCGGCGTGGCTTGCCGCCAATCTTCGACTCGGACGTGATCTGCGCTTATCTCGATACGCTGCATCCGGGTCGCAAGCTGATTCCGTCGGAGGGCGAAGCGCGCTGGCAGGCACTGCGCCTGCAGGCTGTTGCGCAAGGACTCGCTGACGCGGGGATCGCGGTTCGATGGGAGACCGTGCGCCGTCCGGAAGCGCTGCGGTATCCGCCGCTGAGAGACGGCTACGTTCAGAAGCTCACGACGAGCTACGACTGGTTGGAGCGCGAACTCGATGTCGACGCGCCGGTGCACGTCGGCCATGTGGCGCTCGCCACTTGCCTCGCGTGGCTCGAATTTCGGGAGCTGCCGGGATTTCGCGAGCGACGGCCGCGGCTGGTCGGGTGGTTCGATGAGTTCGCCCAGCGGCCGTCGATGCGCGCAACGCCGTTGTCCGGCGAAACGCAGGATTGACGATTACTTGTTGCCGACGAGCTGCGACTGCACGGCCTGCTGCTGTTCGAGATACAAGCGCTGCACCGGGTACGCAAACGAGATGCCCTGCTTCTCGAAAGCTTCGATGAGCTTCAGGTTGATCTCCTGCAGGATGTCCATGTGGCGTGCGTAGTCGGTCGTCTTGACGAAGTACACCGCCTCGAAGTCGAACGACGACGCCGAGATCTTCGAGAAATGCGAGCGGTCGAAGCGTACATCAGGATAGGCCTCGATCAGCGAGCGGATCAGGCCAGGAATCTTGCGCACTTCCGCCAGCGGCGTTTCCGGACCGACGCTGATTGTGAACACCACGCGCCTGTCAGTCGCCCGTGTGAGATTGCGGATGTTGCTCGCGAGCAGCTTGGAGTTCGGCATGATGATCTGCTCGCCGTCGGGGCTGCGCAGACGCGTGCTCTTGATGCCGATGTACTCCACCGTGCCGGAGAAATTGTCGACCTGCAGCGAGTCGCCGAGGACGAACGGCCGGTCGAGCGTGATCGACAGCGACGCGAACAGGTCGCCGAGAATGTTCTGCGCCGCCAGCGCGACCGCGATGCCGCCGATGCCGAGGCCGGTGAGTAGCGGCTTGATCTGGATGCCAAGGTTGTCGAGCGTCAGCAGCAGTACGAGCGACCAGATGACCAGGCGCGCCATGAAGCCGATGAGGGTGAGTGAGCCGGCGGCAGCGCGGTCCACTGCCAGCGTTTTGCGTTGCTTGCGCGCGAGTGCTTCGACCAGACCAGTCGTTGCCCACAGGCCGATCTGCCAGCAGCTCGCGATGGTGAAGATCGTGAGCATGACGCGCGCGAGCTTGGGCGGCAGGTCCAGCGTCAGCAGGCCGAGGAACAGCGACGCAACCGTCAGGAACGAGACCGTCGTGCGGCTCGCGACGTGCAGCGGCAATTCCAGGAATTCATCTGCCGGTGTAGCAGCGAACCGCTGGTACTGCTTGTATGCCATGCGGCGCAGGAGCAGCAGCACGAACAAAATCGCGATCGCAACGCCGCCAGCCTCCAGCCAGCGCCACGGCGGATTACCCAGGAAGTTATCGAACCACTGTTCCACCCGTCCTCCTGCTCAACCCATCAACAGGCGCGCTTCGCCATGCTCCAGCGCTTCCGGCGTGCCGGCGAGGATCACTACGTCGCCTTCGCGCAGCACCGTTGCAGCCTCGGGCTGCTGACCCAGAATCCCATCGCGGCGAATCGCAGTGATCGTCACTTCGTCGCGAGCCAGTTCCAGGTCGGCGAGCGACTTGCCGACGCTGTAAGCGCCCGGCGGCAGCACGACTGTGTGCAGTTCCTCGTTCTCGGCGTTGCCGTCGCCGACCAGTCGCGAGTCGTCGCGACGGAACAGACGTCGCAGCATCGAGTAACGATTGTTGCGAATGTCACCGACGGTCTTCACGACCCGCGACACCGGCACGTCGAGCAGCAATAGTACGTGCGACACCAGCATCAGGCTCGCTTCGAGCGTCTCGGGCACGATCTCGGTGGCGCCGGCCTGCTGCAGCTCTTCCAGTTTCGAGTCGTCCTGCGTGCGCACCAGGATCGGCAGCTCCGGCCGCAGCTCGCGCACGGCCTTGACGATCTTCATCGAAGCATTCGTTTCCGCGAACGTCAGCACCAGTACGCGGCAGCGCTCCAGGCCGATTGCCTCCAACATTTCGGTTGCGGTGCCGTCGCCGTAGATAACGGCGTCGCCGGCGCGTCGCGCGAGTTCGACCGCGCGCGGATCCGAATCCAGCGCAACGTACGTGAAGCCCTGACGCTCCAGCACGCGCGCCAGATTCTGACCGACGCGGCCGAAGCCGCAGATGATCACGTGATCGCGCTGACCGCCCACGTCGTCCTGGTTGGGAATCGGCGCCAAGGTCTTGCGCGGGAAAATCAGCTCCGCCAGGCGGCCGTTGTGCCGGATCAGCAGCGGGCTCAGGACCATGCTGACGACCGTGGCGGCAAGCAAGGGTTGGATGACCGCGGAGTCCGCAAGCTTGTCGCCCAGCACCAGGGTGAGGAGCGCGAAGCCGAACTCGCCGCCCTGCGCCATGACGATGCCGGCCCGCAACGCTTTGCGCGAGCTGTCGGTTTCGAGCCGCGCGACGATCATCACGATGAGCATCTTGGCGAGCTGCATGCCGACCACGAGCAGCAGCACCAGCCACAATTGGCGGAACAGCAGTTGCAGATCGAGCAGCGTACCGATCGTGATGAAGAACAGGCCGATCAACACATCGCGGAACGGTCGGATGACCGTCTCCAGCTGATGCCGGTATTCCGTTTCGGCCAGCAGCATGCCGGCCAGAAATCCACCGAGAGCCAGCGACAAACCGACTGCGTGCGTTGCCCACGCCGCACCGACGGCGACCATCAGCGTCGCCAGCGTGAACAGCTCCGTGCTGCGCGCCCGGCCGATCTCGTGGAACAACGGACGCACGAGCCAGCGCAGGAACGTCAGCACCAGCGCGAGCGCTATGGCCGCCTGCAAAATCGACTCGACGACTTCCCACATGCCGCCCTCGGGAGTGCCGCCCGCGAGCGCGCTTTCGAGCGCGAGCAGCGGCACGAACGCCAGGTCCTGGAACAGCAGGATGCCGATCGCGATCCGGCTGTGGGTGCGATTGAGCTCGGCCTGTTCGCCGAGCTGGCGGATCACGATGGCGGTCGAGGACATCGCGAGCGCGCCGCCGATCATCACCGCGGTAAGCGCCGGCACGTGCAGCGCCCAGAGGATCGTGGCGAACGCCGCCGTCGTCAGCACGACTTGCATGCCGCCGATCAGGAATGCCTCGCGACGCATGGCGATCATGCGCGGCAACGAGAATTCCAGCCCGAGCGTGAATACCAGGAACACGACGCCGAGGTCCGCGAGGATCGGCGCGTTGCGGCCCGAGGTGAAGTTGAGCGCGTAGGGACCGAGCAGCATGCCGACCGCCAGATAGCCGAGGATCGGCGGCAGTCGCAGGCGGCGGAACAGCAGCACGACCAGGACCGACGAAGCGAGCAGCATCAGCAGCTGCGGCAGGATGGAAAGATCCGGATGCTCGGTCATGGCGACAAAGTACGTGTGCCATGCGCCGCTGCGCAAGGCGGAATGCTAATCTCCGCGCGATGGCTCGCGAGCTGCTCGAACAGGCACGGACCGGGGACGCCCTGACGGTACGCCTCAACGGCGCGTGGCGCATCGAGAACATCGTCGCGATCGAGGCAGCGCTGGCTCAGGTATCGGCGGCAGGAGCGCGGCGGGTCGTCGTCGACGCTCGATCGCTGGAGGCGCTCGATCTCTCCGGTGCATGGCTCCTGCGCGAGCATCTGCAAACTCTGCAGGGCGCAGGCGGCCAGGTGGAGTTCGCGGGCGAGGCGCCCTCGCAGTTCGCGTTCCTCGAAGAGATCGCCTCGCAAAAGCTCGCCGAGACCGGGGCGCAGATCGAGCGGCGCTCCGGTTGGCGCAACCCGCTCGGCTGGCTTGGTCGCGTTTCGGTCCAGCAGTGGCACCAAGCCATCGACGCGGTCGGCTACCTGGGCCGCATCGCCATCACAGGTGTGCGCTCGCTGCGGCCGCGCCACCTGCGGCTCGCATCCATCACGCGCCATATATATGAAACGGGCATTCAGGCGATTCCGATCGTTTCGCTGATCGCGTTCCTGATCAGCGTCATCATCGCGTACCTCAGCGCCCAGCAGCTGCGCCAGTTCGGTGCAGACATTTTCACGGTCGATCTCATAGCCATCGCGGTGCTGCGTGAAATGGGCGTGCTGCTGACTGCGATCATCGTAGCCGGCCGCTCCGGCAGCGCGTTCGCCGCCGAGCTCGGCGTGATGCAGCTCAACGACGAGGTCGATGCGCTCAAGTCGATGGGCGTCGATCCGTGGGAAGTGCTGGTGCTGCCGCGGCTGATCGGTCTGCTGATTGCGCTGCCGCTGCTGACGATCGTTGCCGACGCGATGGGACTGGCGGGCGGCGCGCTGCTGTCCTCGCTTCTGCTCGACATCTCGCTGACGCAGTTCATTCCGCGACTGCAGGATGCGCTCGCGCCGACGACCTTCTGGGCGGGCCTCATCAAGGCGCCGGTCTTCGCGGCTCTGATCGCGCTGGTCGGCACGTATCGCGGCATGCAGGTGCGCGATTCCTCGCGCGAGCTCGGCCGGCTGACCACGGTTGCCGTGGTTGAATCGATCTTCCTGGTGATCTTCGCGGACGCGATCTTCGCGATCGTGTACGTCGAGCTGGATTTCTGATGAACCAGCCGGAGCCGATCATCTCAGTGCGCAACGTGGTGAACCGCTTCGGCGCGCAGACGGTGCACGACGGCGTCAGCCTCGACGTACGCACCGGCGAGGTGATCGGTATCGTCGGCGGCTCCGGCACCGGCAAGTCGGTGTTGCTGCGGACGATGCTCGGTCTGCACAAGCCGGCTTCCGGTCAGGTGCTGGTCGAAGGTCGGAACGTCTGCGGCGCCAGCGAAGAAGAGCTGCTCGAAGTCAAACGCCGCTACGGCGTCACGTTCCAGCACGGTGCGCTGTTCAGCTCGCTGACGGTCGCGCAGAACATCCAGTTGCCGATCCGGGAGTACTTCGACGCCTCACCGGCGACGCTCGCCGCGTTGACGGAGCTGCGCCTGCGCATGGTCGGTCTGTCGCCCGATGCCGCATCGAAGCTGCCCTCGCAGCTGTCGGGCGGCATGATCAAGCGCGCCGCTCTCGCGCGGGCACTCGCACTGGACCCGACGCTGCTGTTCCTCGACGAGCCGACGGCGGGGCTCGATCCGATCTCGGCCGCCAGCTTCGACGAGCTCGTGGCCTACCTGCACCGGGGCCTGAAGCTGACGATCGTGATGATCACGCACGATCTGGATACACTGCTCGCCACCTGCAACCGGGTGGCCGTGCTCATTGACAGGAAAATCGTGGTCGATACGCTCGACGGCATCATGAAGAATCCGCATCCATGGATTCAGGAGTACTTCCACGGCCCGCGCGCGCGGGCGGCCGTGGCGAGCGCGCGTCCACCCACACCATCGAGTGCGGGCAGGTAACGGCATGGAGCGCGAAGCCAACTACGTTGCCGTCGGCGCTTTCATCCTGCTGGTGTTGGCGATGGGCGTCGCCTTCGTGCTCTGGTACACGGACGCGAACGACCAGCGCGACTACGACCTGTACGAAATCTACTTCACCGGCAGCGTCAGCGGTCTGGATCGCGGCAGCCCGGTGCGCTATCTCGGTGTCGACGTCGGCCGGGTGCGGCGTCTGTCCATCGACAGGAAGGACGCCAGTCGCATCGTTGCCGTCGCGGAGATCGATCGCGAGGCGCCGATCAGCGCGGCCACTCGCGCCAGCCTCGGACTCCAGGGCGTCACGGGTCTGCTGTTCATCAACCTGAAAGAAGTACCGAACATCGACAAGAGAGTGCCGCTGGCCAAGGGCGAGCGCTATCCGGTCATCCCGTCGATCGCGTCGGACTTCGACGTGTTCCTGTCGAGCCTGCCGGAGCTGATGGGCCGCGCCAACGAGCTGCTCACGCGCGTCGGGCGCGTGTTTTCGGACGAGAACTTGAATGGCCTGGCCGAGACGGTGAAGAGCCTGCACGCCGCCACGCAAGGACTGCCGCAGACGTCGCAGAACATCACGAAGCTGGTCGACGAGTTGCGCGGGACGGTGAAGGAGATCGACGGCGCGGCACAGCAGCTGCGCGGTATCTCCGAGGATGCGCGTCCGGAAATCAAGACGGCGCTCGCGAAGCTGACCGAGACGGCGGAAAACCTGTCGCAGGCTTCGGCGCGCATGGACCGCTTCACGCAGAAGAGCGAAGCGCAGCTCGGCCATTTCAGCGAACAGGGCTTGTTCGAGCTGGAGCGTTTGGTGCGCGAGACGCGATCTGCAGCACGTGAGTTCCGCGATCTGTCGCGGAGCCTGCGCGAGAATCCGTCGCAGATTCTCTATGAGCCGCCCGAGAGCGGAGTGGAGATACCGAAATGAGAAGGGCAGTGCTGGTCGTTGCGATGCTCGCCTGCGGCGGTTGCGGATCGCTGTTGGACACCAAGCTGCCGGCGAGCACCAACTTCGTTCTCGCGTCGGCGCCAGCGGGCTCGGCCGGCGTGGCGCGGTCGGAAGCAGATTTGTCGATCGGCCGCCCTGACCTTGCTCCGGGTCTGGATACCGAGCGCATCGCGGTGCTGAAGGGTAGGGAGCTGGATTATTACCGCGGTGCCCAGTGGGGCGGACGCACGACCGAGGTCGTGCAGACGTTGATTGTGGAATCGTTCGAGGACCAGCAGCTGTTCCGCAGCGTCACTGCGGAGCAGTCGCGCGTGTCCAGCGACTATGTGCTCGACGTCAGTGTGCGCGATTTCCAAGCGGAGCACGCGAGCGACAGCGAAGCCCCGACAGCGCACGTGACGATCGTCGGTCGATTGATCCGAGTCAGCGATCGCCAGCTGGTGCAGACGTTTGCAGCGACGGCGCAGAGCAGGGCGTCGGATAACCGCATGAGTGCAGTCGCGGCGGCGTTCGAAACCTCCGCGCAGCAAGTGGTGCTCGAGCTAGCGCAGAAAACTGCCTCGGCGATCGCCAGCGACGCGAAGCCCAAACAAGAAGGCACGAATCTATAACTTTGGGCTGGCTGTAGACCTGTAGGTCGGGCTTTAGCCCGACAATCCGTGCGGAGTTCAGAGTCGGGCTAAAGCCCGACCTACAGGGCACCAACTCACCAGGTGCTCAATCCCGTCGCTTCCATCAGCCGATAGCGCCAGTACTTCCCGTTGTCCTCATCTCTATACGCCCCGAACACCGCGGTGTACTCGGTTCCGGGCGGACCGTCGTTGTTCCACATCCGATCGAAATAGCCCTGCATCTCGAGCGCCAGCGCCGAATCCTCCGCTGTCTCCAGCGCGACGTTTGCTTCCAGGTTGTAGTTGCCGACGTTCCGGCGCGTGAGGTTCGCCGAGCCGAGTGACGCGATGAAGCGGTGGTCATGCCGGATCAGCGCGAGCTTGGTGTGAAACTGCTCGCCGTGCGTTCGATACCAGCGCACCTGGATTCTCTCGCCACTCTGCGTGACCAGCTCGTTCGCCACCGGTCGATTCGGCACGCCGTCCTTCTGCCGACCGAACGCGTCGCGATTCGGATCGAGGATGAGTCGCACATTGACGTTGCGTTCTGCCGCGTCCAGCAGTGCGTCGAGCACTTTGCGGTCCGACAGATAAAAGGTAGCGATGCTGATGCTGTCGCCGTTCCGAGTGGCGTTCACGGCATTCAGCAGGTGGCGGCGGATCGCTTCTTCCGTGATGAACGACAGCGCGACGCCTTGCTGGTCGGTGCTCGGCTCCGCTTCAGCGCCGGCGACATAGATTTGCCCTCGCCACCCCGAGAAACGCGCGACTGCCATCTCGCTGCCAACGATGTCGCGGGCGAGGCCGCCGGTGAAGCGCAACGCGACGTTCGAATGCGCGCTGCTCGCGTCGTGTGGATTCGCCGACGTCACGAGTGCGGCGAGCGTTCCGTCCTCGCGATCCGCGGCAATCAGCTTGCGATGGTTCGCCTTGAAGTTCAGCAACGCCAGCCAGCTGCGCAGCGTGATCTTGGAGTCATCGTTCGCGAAGGGATTGCTCATGCTGCCGCCGGACGGCGCATTGCCCCACCATTGCAGCAGCGTGCGCCAGATCGACGAGTAGAGCGGATTCGAGTCGCGCAATGAATCGAGATCGGTCACGACGACGTCGATGCCCGCCTTGCGCAGCTCGGCCAATTCCGGCGAAGGCGCGCCGCCGTATACGTCGTTAATCGGATCGGTCAGCAGCAGCACCGACAGGCTCGGCATCGCCTGCTTGCGCGCGATGAGATGGTTCAGCAGCTCGCGGCTGAGCGGTCGATGCGCAGCGCCGGCCGCACCCATGTGCTCGTTGAGCAGAAAGAAGTCAGCGACGATGAACGACTGAGCCTCGTCGATGATGCGGAACACTTCGTCGAAGATCCGCTGCTCGTACAACAGCTCGCCCTGCGGCGGCGCGTGGGTCAGGTCGTAAAGGAACTGCACGTCGGCGGCGGGCACAACAGTGGGCGCCGTGCTGACATTGGTCCCGGCCGGCATGGGCTTCGTGGTATTCCACACGCCGACACCGGTCCACATCGCGAGCACTGCCCAGAGGATCCAGCGCTTGCGGAAGCGGCGGCGCGGCTCGGTTGGCTCGCTTGTTTCGCTGAGTTCGTTTTCCATGCGCTCCCGCCAGTCCGGTCAGTCCCGCCAGCGGCGCTGGCGTGCAACGGCTTCTTCGTCGGCATCGAGTGCCTCGCCCTGCATCCGTTCCGCGATGGCCTGAACGATGGGCGCCGGCAACTGTGTGCTCGCCATTCTATAGTCGCCGCCGGATTCCGCACGGGGCGCAGTTGCAAGCATGTCGATGCGCCACACCTCGGCGTCCCGGCACGCAAAACCGACGACAGGATTCGCGCCGCGCGCGCCGAAGGTCCGGCAGTACTCGCCGGATTTCGCATGGAAGCTCAGACCGATGTCGACGCCGCTGCCGTCCGCCGAGCTCAGCTGCTCGGAAAGCGCCTGCGCCAGTGCTCCGCCGGCGATGACGCGACCATCTACGCCCGCCACGATGAGGCCGCTGCCGCGATCCGGCTGATGCAACAGCGCGCGACCGCCGAGGACACCGAGCAGCAGACTGGCCGCGATCGATGTCCATTCGGGCCAAGACCATTGGCGTCGCGGTTGCTCGGCTTTCGCTGCGGTTTTCTTCGCCGCTCGCAGCAATCTGTCCGGCACCGGCTCATCGAGCACGCCGGCGAATGCACCGCCGACTTCGACGCGCATCGAGCGATGTCGCTCTACTTCCTTCGCGACCTGTGGATCGACCGCCATTTCCGCTTCGATCGCTCGCCGCGTTTCGGCATCCAGCTCGCCGTCGGCGTAGGCCATCAGGGTTTCCGGCGAGAACTTCATGATCGCTCTCCAGGACGATCGCTCAGCGTGGCTTGCAGCGCTTCACGGCCGCGCGCCAGGCGGCTCGTCAGCGTGCCGATCGGTACTTCCAGCACGTCTGCGGCTTCCTTGTAGGAAAGGCCTTCGACGAGCACGAGGGCGACCGCGAGGCGCTGTTCTTCGGGCAATTCGGCGACGGCGCGTTGCACGGCGAGCAGGCGCACCTGGCTCTCGCTGCTGTCGTGACCGACGGCCACGCCGGCTTCCTCGGGCGCGAAAATGCGGTCGCGCCGCGAGCGCGAGCGAACTTCGTCTATCCACGCGTTACGCATGATGCCGAACATCCAGCCTTCGAATTTCAGGTCCGGTTGCCACTGGTCGTACTTCAGCAGAGCGCGCTCGATTGCGAGCTGCACCAGGTCGTCGGCGTCGTGCACGTTGCGGGCGACGGTGCGCGCGAAGCGGCGCAGTCGCGGCAGCAGCTCGACGATCTGACGGCGCACCTGCTCCACTTGACTCATATATACGGTTGGTCCCGTCTTTTTCTTCCGGCTGGCGGGGAAGATTGCACCGGCGCGTATCGTATAGTCTACGGAGGATGAGTGGACCGGCCATGCAGCGTGCGCGACTCATATCAATCTGCCTGTTGCTCGGCGTCGCCGCGTCGGCCTTCGGCCAGATCCTGCCGCCGGTGCAGGTGCCGACCTTGCCAGGGCTGCCCACGGATCAGATCGACCGCACCGTCAACGACACCGTAAACGGCACGCTGCGCACGGCCGACCCGCAGCAGTTGCGCGAGGTGCGGCGCCTGCGAATTCGCGAGCTGTTGCGGACCAATCGCGCCGGGCTCGAAGCGGACCCGCGCGGTGCGCCGATGGTACGCAGCGAAGTCGTCGCTCTTTCGCCGTCGCCTGCGGCGCTCGAAAGTGCACGGGCTGAAGGATTCACAGTCGGGCGAACTCGCACGCTCGACGGGCTCGACGCTACGATCGTCGTTTTGCAGGCGCCCACAGGGATCTCGACTCGCCGCGCGCTGCAGCGACTGCGTCAGCTCGATCCCGGCGGGGTTTACGACTTCAATCACGTTTATCTGGACAGCGGAACGGTTGCCGACGGTGCGGCGGAAGCTCCCGCTTCCAGCGACGTCGCGACCAGTGCGCCCGTGCCAGGCGCGCGAGTGGGGCTGATCGATGGCGGCGTGCAGCGCAGCCATCCCGTGTTTCGCGACGTCAAGATTCACGAGCATGGATGTGCGGGCGCCAACGTGCCGAATGCACACGGCACGGCAGTCGCGTCGCTTCTGGTTGGACACGCTGAGCATTTCAGCGGCGTAGTGGCTGGCGCCGAGCTTTACTCAGCGGATGTGTACTGCGGATTGGGGACAGGCGGTGCCGTCGACGCAGTCGCTGACGCCTTCGCGTGGATGTCGCGTGAGCGTGTGCCGGTCATCAACATCAGCCTCGTCGGTCCGGCGAATGGCTTGCTGGAACAATTAGTGCGTCTGGTGACGACGCGGGGTCATATCGTCGTCGCGGCCGTCGGCAACGATGGTCCGGGTGCGCCGCCTCTGTATCCGGCTGCGTATCCTGCTGTCATCGCCGTCACCGCGGTCGACTCGCATCGACGCGTGCTGATCGAGGCGTGCCGCGGCAATCATGTCGACTTCGCCGCACCCGGCGCCGACATGGCTGCAGCGGGTCTCGATGCCGAATTCGCAGTGGTGCGCGGAACGTCGTTCGCTGCACCGATCGCGGCGGGCTTGCTCGCACGCCAATTGACGGAGATCGATCACGCACGCGCCGACGCTGTCGTGGCTGCGTTGATCTCTCAAGCGATCGATCTCGGCCCGAAGGGACCCGACAAGGTTTATGGCAACGGACTC
>Ga0310811_10001720_pt1 | contig 27252 bp, 27 predicted proteins | sample YCmetagenome_FD_207642 | JGI IMG/M metagenome (GOLD analysis project Ga0310811, IMG submission 207642) | Soil microbial communities from experimental microcosm in Duke University, North Carolina, United States - YC | ecosystem: Engineered > Artificial ecosystem > Soil microcosm > Unclassified ... | reverse complement strand
AGGCAGATCTCGACCGAGGCCGGTGTGGTGGAGAACCTCATCTTCACCAACTTCGGGAACAAGGAAGCGCTGTTCGACGCGGCGATCGTGGAGCCGTTCCGGCAGGCGATCGACACCTTCCTCGAGCGGCTGGGCAGCCAGACCGACCACTCGGCGGAGTTCACCTCGCGCTCGTTCGTCACGAACCTCTACGACATGCTCGAAGGCAACTCCGAGCTGCTCATAGCGCTGATGACCGACCCCCGCCACGAGCAGCCACTACTGCCGTTCCTGGAGGAGCTGGAACGGGTCGGAGCCTACGAGCTGGGCCTGCACGGGCACACCGGAGTGGACCTGCAGGTGATCATCCGGTGCCAGTTCGGCATGGTGGCCTTCAACGCCGCCTTCGGTGACCACCTCTACCGCCCCGACTCGGTCCCCAGCCGCGAGCGCATCATCGCCGAGATGAGCACGTTCATCGTCGACGGCTCCGCACACCGGTCCCGGGACAAGCGCGACGAGACCGGGCGGTGAGGCTCGCCGGCGGCGGTGAGGCTCGCCATCGGCGGCGGTGACCCGGCCCGGCGGTGCCCCCTCCTGGCGGGTGTTCCGGATTCGCGGCACACGAACCGCATGAAACGCATGCACTCCGTGTGCTGATTTCCGCAGCCCCCGCCCCGGTCCCCGGTCGTGGCTGGCCTGCTAGGTCCTCGCGCCCTCACGCAACCGGTCGACCTCCTCGCGCAGCCGGCCCACCTCCTCGGCCAGCGCTCCGACGTCGGTCACCGGATCCGGCCGGGCCCGCTCCGCGGCGACCGCCCGCAGCACCAGGACCGTGTTCACCGTGATCCACAAGAAGTAGGAGACCAGCTCCATCCACCAGGTGAGCAGGCCGTTCCAGGCGATCGGGCCGTCCTTGACCAGCACGATGAAGGTGCCGAAGAACAGCAGCATGACCGCCCAGATGTTGAAGTAGCCGGCCCAGCGCGGGAACACCGGTTCAGGCCGACGATCCCGCAGCACCGCGACCCCGATCACCACACCCTGCAGGATCGCCGTCGCGGCCAGCGCGAAGAACGGGAACCAGCCCAGGTCGTGCAGCAGCTGGGTGTCCTCCGGGGAACGGTCGAGCCGGTAGCTGGCCGCCTCCCAGATCGCGGCCGGGATCATGAACTCGACGACCGCCATGATTCCCGCCGCCAACTGGGCGTAGGCGAGTACCGAGCCGCCGCCCTCCATGCGCTTGACCTGCACCGAGACCGCCGCGAAGAAGGTCAGCAGCAGAGCCGAGGCCAGCGCCACGACCACCATGCCGAGCCGGATGCCGAGCAGGTTGTCGCGGTACATCGCCACGACCTGCTCCGCGCTCATCGCCGGCGACGGGGGCGGGAGCCACCCGGCCAGCGGAACCCAGCCGATGAAGAACACGACCATGAACACCGGACCGGTCCAGGCACACAGGCGCTGCGTGCCGCCACTTATCGATCCCATGACCGCTCCCCTGCCCGTAGACCCGCCGCCATCGCACATGGTGACCTGCGGGAACGGCCGGAACAACCCCGCGGACGGGGAAGATCGACGAAAGTATGCTCGGCCGATGACCTCCCCAGGACCCGCCGACGAGTTCCGCCGCGACGATACGGACGGCGTCATCACGATCACCTTCACCCGCGACCGCAAGCTGAACGCGGTCACCGGCGCGATGCTGGACGGGATCCGGGAGGCGGTGGCCGATCTGCGCGACCGCGACGAGAACCGGGTGCTGGTGATCACCGCCGAGGGCCGCTACTTCACCGCCGGGGCGGACATCACCGCCCTCCCGGTCGGCGAGACCGGCCCGGACGTCCCGGGCAGCACCTTCCGGCGCAACTACCGGCGGCTGCACGAGCTGTTCGACGAGATCGAGGCGGTGGAGAAGCCGGTGATCATCGTCGCCCAGGGCCCGTGCCTGGGCATCGGGATGGAGCTGTCGTCGAGCTGCGACTTCCGGTTCGCCGCCGAGGGCGCACGATTCGGGCTGCCCGAGGTCCGCAACATCGCGGCCATGCCGGGCTCCGGCGGCATCAGCCGTCTGACCAGGCTGATCGGGCCGCACTGGGTGCGCTGGCTGGCGATGGCCGGCCAGGAGATCGACGCCGCGCAGGCGCTCAACGTCGGCTACCTGCACGCCGTGTACCCGGCCGACGAACTCCAGGCCCGGGTCGGGGATTTCGTCCGCGATCTGCTGAGCCAGCCCGCCGAGGCACTGGGGCTGGCGAAGATCGTGATCGACGCGGCCGCCACCTCCGACCGGACCGCGGCCCGGGACTTCGACCGGGTGGCCAACACAGCACTGGTGGCCTCCGTCGAGCACCGCGCCAAGCTTGACGCCTTCGCCGCCCGCGGCAAGAAGTAGGAGTCATGGCAGCCGACGGCGCGGGCTCGCTGGAAGGCAAGGTCGCGTTCATCTCCGGGGTGGCCCGGGGCCAGGGGCGGTCACACGCGCTGCGCCTGGCCGCCGACGGCGCCCGCATCATCGGGTTCGACCTGTGCACCCAGATCGACGTAGCCCCGTTCGACATGAGCACCACCGACGATCTGGCAGAGACGCAACGGCTGGTCCGCGAGGCCGGTGGCGAGATCGTCACCGTCGTCGGGGACGTCCGCGACCAGGAGCAGGTGGACGCCGCGCTGGCCGCCGGGCTGGAGGCGTTCGGGCGGGTCGACATCGTGCTGGCCAACGCCGGGATCGGGCACTCCTACCGGCCGGCGTGGGAGCTGTCCGACGAGGAGTTCCGGGAGGTCGTGGACGTCAACCTGATCGGGGTGTGGCGCACGGTCAAGGCGGCGGTCCCCACGATGATCGAGCAGGGCGACGGCGGGGCGATCGTGGTCACCGGTTCGGGGGCCTCCACACGCGGCATCCCCAACATCGGCGGTTACGTGGCGGCCAAGCACGGCCTGATCGGGCTGGTCCACACGCTGGCCAAGGAGCTGGGTCGCCATCAGATCCGGATCAACGCGGTGCTACCCGGCAACACCTGGACCCCGATGTTCGACAACGACGGCATCCGGCGGCTCTACGTCCCGGGCAGCCAGGAGCCCTCGGAGGAGGTGTTCACCGCCCGTGCCGCCGCGATGTCGCCGATGCGGGTGCCCTGGGTGGAGGCCTCGGACATCTCCGAGGCCGTGGCGTGGCTGGTGTCTCCGGCGGCACGCTACGTCAGCGGCACCGCCGTACCCGTGGACGCCGCCAGCTCCACGCCCTGAGCCGGTCATGAGCGTGCTGGCGCTCATGACCGGCGACCCTGACCAGTGAGTCAGCCGGAGACCGGCTCCAGTACGAAGACCGGGATGTTCCGGTCGGTCTTGCCCTGGTAGTCGGCGTACGGCGGGTAGGCCGCGACGCCGCGCTCCCACCATTCGCTCTTCTCCTCACCGGCGACCTCGCGGGCCCGGTAGGTGGCGGTGTCGGTGCCGTCCTGCAGCTCGATGACCGGGTCCTTGGCCAGCGCCTGGTACCACGCGGGGTTGGTGGGGGCACCGCCCTTGGAGGCGATGGCGGCGTAGCTGCCGTCGTGCTCCACGCGCATGACCGGGGTCTTGCGGGTCTTGCCGGTCTTGGCGCCCTTGTAGGTCAGCAGCACGATCGGCCGATCCTGGACGGTCACGCCGTCGGTGGTCCCGGTCTCGATGATCTTCTCGACCTGCTCGCGCACCCAGTCGGTCGCGCTCGGTTCGTAATCGTCGCTCATGCCCGGGAAAACGTCCGCGGACCGGCCGGCATTCCGGTTCCCGCCGTACCGTTGGACGGTCCACCCCTACGGGGGAAGCCGAGAGAGAAGGTGTCCGATGAGCACGGCACTGGACATCATCAGCCCCGTCGACGAGAGCGTGGTCGCCCAGGTGACGCTGGCCGGGGTCGCCGACGTCGACGCGGCGGTCGCCAGGGCCCGTGCGGCGTTCCCGGCGTGGCGGCGTGTCGCCCCCGGCGCGCGGGCCGAGCTGCTGCGCGCCTTCGCCCGGGCCGTGGACGCCGACGTGGAGAATCTGGCGAACCTGGAGGTCCGCAACTCCGGGCACACCGTCGGCAACGCCCGCTGGGAGGCCGGCAACGTCCGCGACGTACTGAACTACTACTCGGCCGCCCCTGAGCGCCTCACCGGCCACCAGATCCCGGTGCCCGGAGGTGTGGACATCACGTTCAAGGAGCCGATCGGTGTGGTCGGGGTGATCGCGCCGTGGAACTTCCCGATGCCGATCGCCGGCTGGGGGTTCGCCCCGGCCCTGGCCGCCGGCAACTGCGTGGTCCTCAAGCCGGCGCTGCAGACCCCGCTCACCGCGCTCCGGCTGGCCGAGCTGGCCGCCCAGGCCGGGATCCCGGACGGCGTGTTCCAGGTGCTGCCGGGACGCGGCTCCGAGGTCGGCGACCACCTGGTCCGCCACCCGGACATCGGCAAGATCGTGTTCACCGGCTCGACCGAGATCGGCCGGCGCGTCATGGCCCTGGCCGCCGAGCAGGTCAAGGCGGTCACCCTGGAGCTGGGCGGCAAGAACGCCAACATCGTCTTCGCCGACGCCGATCTGGAGGCGGCCGCCGCCTCCGCCCCCGGCGCCGCGTTCGACAACGCCGGCCAGGACTGCTGCTCACGCTCGCGGGTCCTGGTCCAACGCAGCGTGCTCGACCGGTTCATGGAGCTGCTCGAACCGGCGGTGCGGGGTTTCGTGTGCGCCGACCCGGCCGATCCGGGGACCGACATGGGGCCGCTGATCACCGCCTCCCACCGGGAGACGGTCGCCTCCTACCTCGACGACACCGCGCGCATCGCGTTCCAGGGCAGCGCCCCGGACGGCGCCGGCTTCTGGTTCCCGCCGACCGTGCTCGCGCCGGTGGAGACCACCGACCGCCAGTGGCGCGAGGAGATCTTCGGACCGGTGATCTCGGTGGCCGCGTTCGACGACGAGGATGACGCCGTCCGGATGGCCAACGAGGGCCCCTACGGCCTGTCCGGCTCGCTGTGGACCCGTGACGTGGGCCGTGCGATGCGGGTGGTGCGGGCCTGGGACAGCGGCAACCTGTCGGTCAACTCGCACTCGTCGGTCCGCTACTGGACGCCGTTCGGCGGTTTCAAGCAGTCCGGGCTCGGCCGGGAGCTGGGGCCGGATGCCCTGGACGCCTTCACCGAGGTGAAGAACGTCTTCTTCGCCACGGACTGAGACGGCGCATCCGAAGCAATTCAGATAACGCTCCGGCAACGGTTTGATACCGCGACGATCACCTCTCGTCGTTCGAAACCAACCGACAACCGCGCTCGTTCACCAGATGAACGGTCGTCGAACTGCTCCCCGTCCGCCGATCGTCGCCGCTGACCGCGAGCGGTCGGGACGAACGAGCAATCTGAAGACCGTCCCGGGCGTCCGGCCCACATCGTTGGTCCGAATGGCCTAATCCTGGGTGCCGTCACCGCCCCTCGACGGCCGGTGACCGACCGAAGGCAACCTTCTCTCTCATCTTCGCCCGCATCGGCGCCGGAGTTTCCTAAGGTCTGAACCGGTCGATGTGAGCGGGTCAACCGCAACCACCGGCCGCTCCACCCGCCAGGCCGACGCTCCCCCCGCTCGTCTCCCCAACGAGCAAGCCGGCCCGGTGGCTCCCCGTGGACAGAAGGAAAGGCGACATACGTTGTCACGCCATGAAGCCGGCCCCGCACCGCTGGTAGACCGTCCCGCCCGTTCCGGCGGACGTCACCGCAAGCCGTCGAGCCCTGGCCCCGCCACCGCCATCATCACCACCGGCACGTTCGCCATCGTCCCCTTCGTGCTGTCGGCCGGAACCGCGCAGGCCGCCGAGCTGGCCCCGTCGGCCGGTCTCGACGCGATCGCCAAGTGTGAGTCCGGCGGCAACCCGCAGGCGCAGAACTCGGGCTCCACCGCGAGTGGGCTCTACCAGTTCCTCGACTCCAGCTGGCGGGCCTACGGTGGCTCCAAGTACGGCCCCCGAGCCAAGGACGCCACCCCCGCCCAGCAGACCGAGATCGCCCATGCGGCGGTCGCGCGTTCCGGCCTGACCCCCTGGAAGGCCTCCCAGCACTGCTGGGGCGGCAAGGTCTCCACCGCGAGCATCAACGCCTCGAAGCCCGCGGCCGCACCCAAGCCGGTCATCCGGCCGGTCACGGCCAAGCCGGGCAACGGCGCGGGAGCCGTCCGCCCCGCGGTCGAGACGGTGAGCGCGGCGGTACCGCAGCACGGCGCCCCCGCCGCCGGCCGCCACGCCGCCCTGCCGCAGCCCCGCACCGCGCCCGAGGCGAACGCCGCCTCCGGCACGTACAAGGTGCGCCCCGGCGACAGCCTCTCCCGGATCGCCAAGAGCCACGGCACCAGCTGGCAGTCGCTGTGGGAGGCCAACAAGGGGTCGGTGCACTCGCCGCACAGCCTGCACCCGGGCGAGGAGCTCAAGCTGCCGCGCGCGGCCGACCTCGCGCACACCGGTCACGGGTCGGCGTCGTTCGTCCGCTGACACCCGCTCCCCCGCTGTCGACGACCTGTCCCGCTGCTCACAGCGCCGGGACAGGTCGTCGGTGGTCGGGGACGGAGCTGAGAAGACCCTGACGAGGTGCCGACGGGGCGCCGAGCACGTCCTGGGTGGTCAAGGCCCTACGAGTAAGCTGAGGCCCGTCCCACCGCTGAGATGACCCCCGAGAGACATGAAGCACCCCGGGGTTCGGTGGTCGCCAGGCGTGGCAGGCTGGACACGGTTCCGGTTCCGGGACACCGGCTCTAGGGGGACATCCTGCTCAGCGCTTCGTCGATGACGCCCGAGAAGCACCGGCGGGCGTCGATAGCGCTCGGGGTGGCGGCGACCGTCATCGCCCTGCTCGGTGTGATCACCGGGGTGAGCGACTCGTCCGGTCGGCAACTGCTTGCGGGGCCGCCCCCACCACCGCCGATCCCTCCCGCGGTCGTCACCGTCACCGCCGGCTCCACGAACATCCCGGTGGTCGCTCCGGCCGCGACGGTCCCGGCCACCGCGCCCGGCGCGCCCGCACCGGCCGCGCCTGCACCAGCACCGGCCGCACCGCGGCCGGCGGCGCCGATCAATCCGACGACCCCGGTCTCGGTGGCCGTCACCCAGGGCACGCTGCGCAGCGTCGTGCTGACCGACGCCAAGTCCGGCAAGCCGGTCCCCGGGACCCTCGCGCCGGACGGGCACGCCTGGCAGAGCAACGCCCGCCTGGCCTACGGCGGCACCTACAAGCTCACCGCCACGGCGGTCGGTGAGGACCAGAAGCCGGCGGCGAGCACCGCCACCGTGACCACCATCGCGCCGGCCAAGCTCGACTTCGCCAGCTTCATCCCGGCCCCCTCGTCGAGCAGCGTGGGCGTCGGGCAGCCGCTGGTCGTGCGGTTCAACCACCCGGTCAGCGACAAGGCCGCCGCCGAGCGCGCGCTCAAGGTCACCTCCGTTCCCGCGCAGCAGGGCGACTGGTTCTGGATGTCGGCGACCGAGGCGCACTACCGCCCGGCCACCTACTGGGCCCCGGGCACGACCATCACCCTGGCCGCGAACATGTTCGGCGTCGACCTGGGCAACAGGACCTTCGGCGAGTCCGACCGGGCCGAGACGATCCACATCCACGACTCCTGGGTGGCCAAGGCCGACGGTTCCACCGAGCAGATGCAGATCTTCCACAACGGCGCGCTGGTGAAGACCATGCCGATCAGCCTCGGCTCGGCGAAGAACCCCTCGCACAACGGCCCGCACGTCATCTCCGACAAGCAGCCCAGCATCATCATGGACTCCTGCACCTACGGGGTGTGCGAAGGTCAGAAGGGCTACTACAAGGAGAAGGTCGACCTCGACGAGCGGATCTCGGCCGACGGGGAGTTCGTCCACTCCGCCCCGTGGTCGGTCGGCCAGCAGGGATCGGACAACGTCTCGCACGGGTGCATCAACCTCTCCCCGGCGAACGCCCAGTGGTTCTTCAACACCTTCGGCGTCGGCGACGTCGTGGAGATCACCCACTCCGGCGGTCCGATGCTGCCGGTCTGGGACACCTACGGTGACTGGGTGCTGTCCTGGGCCCAGTGGCAGGCCGGCGGCGCGAGCGGCTGATCCGCCGCGCGACTCATCCAGGCGCCCACCTCGTGCAGCGAGCCCGCACCGTCCATCGGTGCGGGCTCGCTGTCGTATGCGTGGAACACCGGCCTCTGGCAAGATTGACAAGGCGAAGCGTCATAGATTAGACACGCCGTCAGTGAGTTTGCCGGCGCACAGGCGAGGAGACCGGTCGGATGTCTCAACCGCACAACAGCCATGACGGAACGGTCTTCCTCGAACGCGCCCGGGCGCTCGCACCGCTGATCTCCAGCGAGGCTGCCACCATCGAGCGGGACGCCTCGGTGTCCAAGGCCGTGGTGGACGCCCTGGTGGAGCAGGAACTGTTCTGGTGCCTGATCCCCACCGACCTGGGCGGTGGCGGCCTGCGGATGACCGATGCCATCCGGGTGGGCGAGGAGATCTCCCGGGCCGACGGCTCCACCGGCTGGGCGTTCATGGCCACCGGGTTCTCCACCGCGGTGATCGCCGGGTTCCTGGAACAGGACGTGGCCCGCGAGTACTTCCTGGGAGGCCGCAAGGAGATCATCGCCGGCCAGTTGCTGCCCCGGCACCCGGGGCTGAAGGTCGACGGCGGCTACCGGCTCGACGCCGGCTGGAGCTTCGCCAGCGGCTCGGACTTCGCCACGATCATCGGCGCCGGGTTCCTCGTCGCCGACCAGAACGGCCTGGTCCTCGACGAGGCAGGCAACCCGCAGGCCCGCATCGCCATCGTCCCCAAGGAGCAGGTCGAGTTCCTGGGCAACTGGGACGTGTGGGGCCTGGTCGGCACCGGCAGCTACGACTACGCGCTGCGCGAGCTGTTCGTCCCGGAGCGGCACACCATGGAGACCCTCTCCACCACCCCGACCCACCCGGATTCGGTGTTCACCCTCGGGGCGCTGGCCATCGGCTCGTGCGCGCACGCCGCGAACGCCCTGGGCCTGGGTACGCGGGCGCTGCAGGAGGTCGTGACGATCTGCGGCGGCAAGATGCGGCCGAACTACACCACCCCGGTGGGCGAGTCGGAGATGTTCAAGCTGGAGTTTGCCAAGGCCGAGGCCTCGTTGCAGGCCGCGCGGCGGTACCTCTACCACGTCGTGGACGACGCCCAGGACGCCGGCGCCGACGGAACCCAGACCCCCGAGCACATCGCCCGCATCACCCAGGCCGTCACCTGGACCCAGGGCGTAGCGACCGAGGTGGTGTCCTTCGCCCACCGGTGGGGCGGCAGCTACAGCATCAAGGCCGACAGCGCGCTCGGACGGTGCATGCGGGACGCCTCGATCGCCACCCAGCACGTGCTGGTCGACCCGATCAACCTGGTCAGGGCGGCGGACGCGATCATGCCCGGCTACCGGGCCGGCTGATGGGCCAGGTTGCTGCCGGCGCGCTCGACCCGGGCCCGAGCGCCGAGGAGGAGGACGCCATCCTCGACGGTCTCTTCTCCTTCATCGACCGCAGGATCGTCCCGATGCAGGAGAAGCTGCGCGCCTACTTCGAGGACTCCCGGCTGTACTTCGACGAGTCCGGCCACGAGGCGCAGGCCATCGCCGACGCCCGCCGCCAGGTGCGGATCGAGTCGGCCGAGGCCGGCTACTACAACCTGTTCACCCCGGTCGAATTGGGCGGCAGCGGCTTGTCCAAGCGCTTCATGGTGCGGGTCACCGAGGCCGTCAGCCGTCGTTACGGGCCCGGCGAGCCGCGCGAGCACCTGGCCACCGGCGTGGTGCCGGACGTCTTCGTCGGGCCCGGCCCGATCTGGCTGCAGGCCCAGCCCGAGCTGCGCGAGGAGCTGGCGCCGAAGCTGCTCTCCGGTGAGATCCGCAGCTCGTTCGCGCTGTCCGAGCCCGACGCCGGCTCGGACAACTGGAACATGCGCACCACGGCCGTCCGGGCCGACGACGGCACCGGCGACTGGGTGATCAACGGGCAGAAACAGTGGACGTCCTGGGTGAAGGAGGCCGACTTCCTGTTCGTCTTCGCGGTCACCGACCCGGGCCTGCGCGACGCCCACCAGGGCGGCATCACCTGCTTCTACGTGCCCACCGACACCCCCGGCTACGAGCTGTCCAGTGTGGTGCGCCTGTTCAACGACCCGGGTGGGCGTGAGGGCATCCTGTCGTTCACCGATGTCCGGGTGCCCGACGCGTGGCGGATCGGCGAGGTCGACCAGGGGTTCAAGGCCGCCTTCGCCACGCTGGGCACCACCCGGCTGTGGCTGGCCGCGCGTTGCCTCGGCGAGGCCTACTGGGCCTACGACCGCTGCCTGGAGTACGCCAAGACCCGGCGGACGTTCGGCCGGCCCATCGCCGAGCATCAGCTCATCCAGGGTCTGCTGGCCGACATGGCCGTCGACCTGTACTCCGGCCACGCCGTGACCATGGACTGCGCCGCGAGGGCCGATGCCGGGATGGACGTGCGGGCCGAGACGGCGATGGTGAAGTACCACGGCACGAACGCCGCGAACCGGGTCTTCGACAAGGCCATCCAGATCCACGGCGGCATGGGCTTCGCCACCGAGACCAGGCTGACCGACGGCTGGCGGTTCACCCGGATCTGCCGCATGACCGAGGGCTCCGACCAGATCATGCAGCGCTCGATCGCCGCCCAGATGCTCAAGGGCGGGTTGCCGGACTGGGGCGGCCACGTCCCCGGGGCGCTCTAGTGTTCGCGCGCACGGTCGCCGAGACCGACCCCGACCGGGTCGCGTTCGTCATGGCCGCCTCCGGAGAGCGGCTGACGTTCGGCGAGTTCGAGGCCGCCGCCAACCGCCTGGCGCACCTGTTCCGCGACCAGGGGCTGGCCGAAGGCGACCACGCCGCGTTCCTGATGACGAACTCGCCGGGTGTGCTCGTCGCCTACGGGGCTGCCGAGCGCACCGGGCTGCAGTACACCCCGGTCGACTTCCACCTCACCGCCGACGAGGCGGCGTACATCGTCAACGACTGCGCCGCCCGGGTTGTGATCGTCAACGCCGATGTCGCGGCGGTCGCGGCCGCGCTGCCGGCACGCTGCCCGAAGGTGGAGCGTTGGTTGATCGACACCACCGCGGAGGTACCCGCCGGGTTCGAGCGTCTCGCCGACGCGGTGGCCGGTCACCCGTCCGATCCCGTGCCGGACGAGCGCCTCGGCATCGCGATGATGTACTCCTCGGGAACCACCGGGCGGCCCAAGGGGATCATGCGCCCGCTGCCCGGGATCGACGCCGCCCTGCCGCTGCCGGTGTACGCCATGGTCGGCGAGGTCGTCTACCGGATGCGCGAGGGGCTCACGCTGCTGCAGCCGGGGCCGCTCTACCACGCGGGGCCGCAGTCCTCGACCTCCATCGCGTTCCGCCTGGGCGGCACCACCGTCGTGATGGACCGGTTCGACGCGCGGCGGTACCTGGAGCTGGTCGGCGAGTACGGCGTGACCCACTCCGTGGTGGTGCCGACGATGATGTCGCGGCTGCTCGCGCTGCCTTCCGACGTCCGCAGGTCGGCCTCGCTCGGGTCGTTCGAGGCGCTGGTACACGGTGCCGCACCGTGCCCGGCGAACGTCAAGCGAGGAATGATCGACTGGCTCGGTCCGATCGTGTACGAGTACTACGGCGCCACCGAGGCCAACGGCGGCACCACCGTGGACAGCCACGAGTGGCTGGCCCGGCCGGGCACCGTCGGCAGGCCGTACATGGGCGAGATCGTGATCCGCGGCGAGGACGGCGCGGAGCTGCCGGTCGGGACTCCGGGGCAGGTGTGGTTCCGGGGCAACACGAACTTCGTGTACTGGGCCGACGAGGAGAAGACCGCCTCGAACCGGGATCCCGACGGCTCCACGAGCACTACCGGCGACATCGGCTACGTCGACGAGGACGGCTACCTCTACCTCACCGACCGGACGGCGTTCACCATCATCTCCGGCGGGGTGAACGTCTACCCGCAGGAGATCGAGACGGTGCTGCACGAGCATCCCGAGGTGGCCGACGTCGCGGTGCTCGCCGCCCCCAACGCCGACCTCGGCGAGGAGGTCAAGGCGGTCGTGTCGCTGCGGCCGGGACCGGCAGGGGAACCCGTCGACGTGGAAGCCGCCGAGCAGCGGCTGATCGACTACTGTCGTGGCCGGTTGTCGCGGATCAAGGTGCCCCGGTCGGTCGACTTCGTCGCCGAGGTGCCCCGGCTGGCCACCGGCAAGCTCAACAAGCGGCTGCTGCACGACCGGTACTGGAAGAAGGTCTGACCGCCGGGCCACGGGGCCTGCGGCTCGACGAGGGGTGTCGCGGATGTACGACGTCGCCGACGTGCTCAACCGGATCGACGCGAACGTGGGTGTGGTCGTCGTACTGCTGCTGCTCGGCTGGACCGGCGGCTTCGTCCAGATCATCGAGGCCCTGCGGCTGGGCTTCACGCAGCGGGTGGCGGGGCAGCCGATCGCCACCACGATGATCATGCTGGCGCACGACGCGACGTTCTCGATCGGCTACGACCACTGGTTCCACGAGATCGACCACATCTGCTTCAAGCTGTTCTGGGTCGGCATGGTGGCCTCCAACGCCATCGAGCTGGTGCTGCTCTACCACTGGGTGAAGTTCCGCGACACCACCCGCGGCATCCAGCCGCCGGAGTGGGCGGTCTGGGCGACGCTGGCGGTGTTCGGGGTGTTCGCGTTCGCCCTGTGGTGGTGGGTGCAGTCGCTGGTCAGCGACCCGCTGGACCTGATGGGGCTGACGTTCGTCCAGGTCGGCGCGGTGGTGTTCGGGGTGCCGATGCTGCTGGGGCGGGGCACCGCGCGCGGCCAGTCGAGGGTGTTCGCCTGGGCCACCGTGCTCGGCCCCGGTTCGTCGGGCTTTCTGTTCATCCCGTACCTGTCGCCGAGCTTCGCCGCCCACCCGGCGTTCTTCGTCCTGGTCGGGACCACAACCGCCTGCGCGATCGCCTTCCTGCTGCTCTACGAGCACCTCCGCCGCGCCGACGCCCGCAAAGCCGCGGTCCCGGCCGAGCCGGTAGCCGTCGCGTAGCCCGCCTCCGGCAACCCCGCCTCCGGCAACCCCGCCTCCGGCAACCCGCCGCACACCCGGTTCGCACGCCGCACACGTGCTGCAGCGGATGTGCCGCGCACGAACTGGGTGTGCGGCCCGCCCGCGGGCTGCGGTTACGGTGGCGGAGGATGTCGGCGCGATTGGTAGCGTCCGACGTATGAACGACCCGGAGCTCGAACGGGAGCGCGCAGAGGGCGCCCAGCTGAAGGCGATGCAGCGACCCGGCGGGCGCACCGAACGGGTCCGCCGCCAGGTGATCGCCGCGACCGTCGCCGTGCTCGCCGAGGACGGTGTCTCGGGGGTCTCGGTCGAGTCGGTGGCCTCCCGCTCCGGGGTCGCGCGTACGACGATCTACCGCCGCTGGGGCACACCGCAGGCGCTGATGCTCGAGGCCCTTCTCGAGGAGCTGGCGCCCCGCTCCTCCCGGGTCGCCGACACCGGCTCGCTGCGCGGGGACCTGAGGGCGGTCCTGGACGACGTCCTCGCGTTCAACACCTCCCAGCAGGGCCGGGGGATCATGCAGGCGGTGTTCATCCAGCGCAGCTCGGCCCAGATCGCGTCGGCGGTCCAGGCCTACTGGACGCGCCGGTTCGACGCCGTCGGCGAGATCGTGCGCCGGGCGGTGGCCCGCGGCGAGCTCGACGCCGACGTCCCCGAGGCGCTGATCATCGAGATGGCCGCCGCGCCGCTGTACTTCCGGTTGTTCATCCTCTGGAAGACCGTCGACGACGCCTATCTCGACCAGATCGTCGACCGGATACTCAGCGCCTTCGGTGCACGTGAGGCCGGGCACCAGGAAAGGACCAGCCCCCGTGCACTTTGACGCCGACCACAACAGTTTCCGTGAGACCGTCCGAGGGGTGGTCGCGCGTTGCATCACCCCGCACGTGGACGACTGGGAGCGCGATGGCGGCTTCCCCGGCCACGAGCTGTTCCGCGAGCTGGGAAAGGCCGGCCTGCTCGGGCTGGAGTACGACGAGGAGTTCGGCGGCGAGGGCGCCGACCACTCGTTCAAGGTCATCCTCGGTGAGGAGCTGGGCCGCATCCCCTGCGCCGGGATCCCGATGGCGATCACCGTCCAGGTGGACATGTCGACACCCTCACTGCACCAGTTCGGCTCCACCGAGCTCAAGCGGCGCTTCCTGGCCCCGGCGATCGCCGGCGAGATGGTCACCTCCATCGCCGTGACCGAGCCCGACGCCGGATCCGACGTGGCCGGACTGCGCACCCGCGCGGTCCGCGACGGCGAGCACTGGGTCATCAACGGGTCGAAGACCTACATCACCAACGGCACCCAGGCCGACTGGATCTGCCTGCTCGCGCGCACCTCGGAGGAAGGCGGCTACCGGGGGATGTCGCAGATCGTGGTGCCCACCGACACCCCCGGGTTCCGGGTCAGCCGCAAGCTCGACAAGCTGGGCAACCGCTCGTCCGACACCGCTGAACTCTCGTTCACCGACATGCGGGTGCCGGTGGCCTTCACCATCGGCGAGATCGGGCGCGGGTTCCAGCAGCAGATGGCCCAGTTCGAACGCGAACGGATGATCGCCTGCTACCTCTCGGTCGGCGCGATGCAGGAGGCCCTGCGCCGCACCGTCGGGTACCTGCGTGAACGGCACGCGTTCGGCGCGCCGCTGCTGGCCAACCAGCACATCCAGTACCGGCTGGCCGAGCTGGACGCCGACGTCGAAGCGCTGCGCCAGCTCAACTACGGCTGCGCCGACGCGCTGATCCGCGGTGAGGACATCACCCGGCTCTCCTCCATTGCCAAGCTCAAGGCCGGTCGGCTGCAGCGCGAGGTCGCCGACACCTGCATCCAGTTCCACGGCGGCATCGGCTACATGGAGGAGCTGTGGACCGCCCGGTTCTTCCGGGACGCCCGGTTGATGTCCATCGGCGGCGGCGCCGACGAGGTCATGCTGCGCACGATCAGCCGGCTCGGCGGCTACACCCCCTGACCCACCCGCGAGTTGCGCCCTTCGAGCCGGCGAGTTGCGCCCTTCGCACCGGCGAGTTGCGCACCCCGAACCGGCGAGTTGCGCACCTACGTCCGACGGAACCGCCACAGCGTCCCGGGTTCGGCCTCCTCCGGCCGTCCGATCGGAGACGCACCCGCGGCGGTGACGTAGAGATCGCCGTCCACGAAGCAGCAGCTTGTGACCAGCCCGTCGCCGCACGGCAGCTCGGCCATCACCTCGGCGCCGTCCAGCACCATGACGCGACGGTGCCGTCGGGCTCGACGCGCTGGATGCCCGGCTGGGTACGGGTCGGTGTGCCCACACCTCCGTTCTGGCTCACGTACAGCGTTCCGTCGGGCGCCAGGGTGGTGCCGCTGGGGCCGCCGCCGGTGGTGGCCACCCGGGTCAGCCCGTCGACCTCGGTCCAGCGCGCGAGGGTGCCGCCGAGCACCTCGACCATGTGCAGCGCGCCGTTCCACCACACCGGCCCCTCCGGGAAGATCAGCCCGGAGGCGACCTGCTCGCCGATCGCCCGCCCAGCGGCGCCCCTGGTCACGTTGCTCGCTGACCCCACCGGGTGAGGAAGCGGACCGCGAGCCGGTAGGCGGTGTGCGACAGCGGCCACTGGGTGACGTTCTTGCCGGTGGCGGAGTGGTAGTAGTTGCGGCAGCCGGCGGTCGCGGTGCTCATGCGGTGCCCGATCTGCTCCTGGACGTAGCCGTCGACCCGCCGCGCGAAGCCGGGCCTGGTGTCGATCGCCGTGACCCGGCCCCGCCGGAGCCGCCGGACCAGGCGGACGAGTGCGTCGGCCTGGATCTCCAGCTGGGTGATGACCGAGTAGCCGCCGTTGGTGTTCGGCCCGTAGAGCATGACCAGGTTCGGGAAGCCCGGCACGGTCATCCCCAGGAAGGCCCAGGGCTCGCCGTCCCAGTAGTCACGCAGCTCGACCCCGTCGCGGCCGGTCACCCGAAGCGTGGCCAGGTAGTCCGAGGCGTGGAACCCGGTGGACAGGATCAGGACGTCGGCCGGTCGCTTCGTTCCGGTGTCGTCGAGCAGCCCGTCCGGGGCGACCTCGGTGACGGCGTGCGGCACCAGCGTCACGTTGTCGCGGTTGAACATCGGGTAGTAGGACGAGGCGAAGATCGGCCGCTTGCAGCCGTACGGGTAGTCCGGCGTGAGCGCCGCCCGGGTCACCGGGTCCTTGACCGCCTTCGCCAGGTGGTAGGTGAAGTAGCCGTCGATCCTCGCATTGTTCTCCGTGCCGACCGCCAAGGCGTCGGCCGTGGCTCGCGCGGCGCGGAAGGTCTTGAACCGCTCCACCCGCCGGCGCAGCGGCGAGCGGCGGTAGCGGGCCCGCAGCTCTGGGTCGAACTCGCGGGCCTTCTTCGGCAGCACGTGTCCGGGTTCGCGCTGGTAGAGGTCGAGCTGCCCGACCTTCGGCGCGATGGCGGGGCCGAGCTGGCAGGCGGTCGATCCGGTGCCGACCAGGGCCACCCGCTTGCCGGTCAGGTCGACGTCGTGGTCGAAGCGGGAGGTGTGGAACACCGGCCCCTCGAAGTCCTCCAGGCCCGGCCAGTCCGGCAGCCGGGGGTTGGAGAGCATCCCGACCGCGCTGACCAGCACCTCGAACTCGCAGACCGTCTCGATCCCGGCGGGGTCCGCGACTCGCACCGTGTACACCGACCGCTGTTCGTCCCAGATCGCGCCGAGCACCTCTTGGCCGAACCGGAAGTGTCCGTCCACGCCGAACCGCTCGATCACCGCGGCGGCGTAGTCACGCAGTTCCGGCTGCTTGGCGTGGGTGCCGGACCAGTCGTGCGGCATGAACGAGTACGAGTAGGCGAACGAGGGGACGTCGACCTCACAGCCCGGGTAGGTGTTCTGCCACCACACACCGCCCGGTCCGGCCGCCTTCTCGAAGACGGTGAAATCCTCGACTCCGGCCCGCTTCAGCTTCACCGCGGCGGCGATCCCACCCAGCCCGGCACCCACGACGGCCACCCGTACCTGCCTGGACACCCGACCTCCCGTCCGCGACAACCTCGCCTCGACCGGCCACGTTATGCACCAAATATCTGTTTGGCAACAACCGACCGGCCGAGGCCGGTCAAGCGCCGGCGGTCCAGCCGCCGTCGGCGGTGTAGATCGAGCCGGTGCTGAACGAGGACTCGTCGCCGGCCAGGAACCCGATCAGGCGGGCGACCTCGACCGGGGTGGCCAGCCGGTGGTCCAGCGGGACCATGGCGGCGACCCTGGCCACTCCCTCGTCACCACCGATGCCCTGGTGCAGACCCGGCGTGTCGACCGGCCCGGGGCAGACCGCGTTGACCCGGACCCCGTGTTCGGCCACCTCCAGCGCCGCCGACTTAGTCATCCCGACCACGGCGTGCTTGGACCCGCAGTAGGCGAAGAACCCCGGCATGCCCCGGATGCCCTCGATCGACGCGACGTTCACGACCGAACCCCGACGGGCCCGCACCATCACCCGCAAGGCCTCGCGCATACCCAGGAAAGTGCCGGTCTGGTTCACCTCGACGATCCGCTGGTAGCGCCGCAGCGAGCACCGGGTGATCGACGTCGGCCCGCCGATCCCGGCGTTGTTGACCAGCACGTCCAGCCGCCCGAGGTCGGCGACGATTCCCGACACAACCCGATCCCAGGCCTGCTCGTCGGTGACGTCGAGCGACGCGAACCGGGCCGCCGAACCCAGCCCGGACGCCAGCACCTCACCCTCCTCGACCAGCAGGTCACCGATCACGACGCGGCAACCCCGGCTCACCAGGTGCTCGCACACCGCCGCACCCAGGCCGCGGGCGCCACCGCTGACCAGCGCTACCCGACCGTCCAGATCCCCGTCCGCGCTCACGCAACCTCACAATCCCAGGTGATCATCGAATCCCGGATCGCCGCCCGATACCATGCGAGCGGGAGGCGGATCAGAAGACGGATCGACGCTTCCTACCAAATTTCTGTTTGGCATCAGGCGGTACGATACCGGGGATGGCGTTCGCCGGAAGGACGACTGATGGGTAGACCACCACGGCCCGATGCGCCACCGCGCCGCGTGGTCGACATCGCCCGCCGTGAGGAGCTTCGGGCGCAGGCCGGTCACGTGTTCGCCCAGATGGGCTTCGCCCACGCCAAGATGCGCGACATCGCCGACGCCACCGGGATCCTCGCCGGCAGCATCTACCACCACTTCCGCTCCAAGGACGAGATCCTGCTGGAGCTGATGCAGAACTTCCACGACGACATCCTGCGGGACCTGCACGCGATCATCGACGTCGAGGGGCGGCCGGTCGACCAGCTCACCCTGATGATCAAACTCTCGGTGCGCTACATCCTCGAGCGCCCCGACGAATCGAGGATCATCAACCAGGACTTCCAGTACCTGCAGGCCACACCCGAGTTCAGCGGCGTGGTCGAGAAGGCCCGCGCCGCGTCGAAGATCTGGCTCGACGTCCTGCGCCGGGGAGTGCACGCCGGCGAGCTGCGCGACGACATGAACATCGAGATCGCCTACGCCACGCTGATGGGCTCGATCTTCTCCACCCTGCGCTGGTACCGCCCCACGGGCAAGGTCCGCCCCGAGGAGTTCTCCGCCCAGCTGACCAGCCAGCTCCTGGACGGCCTGCGCAAGAACGGTTGAGTGCGCGCGGCCGAGCCGGCCGGCGGGTGACCGGTCAGCCGTCGGCCATCTCCAGCAGCGTGGTGACCGTGCGCCAGTTGCGGGCGGTGACCTCGACACCCAGCTTCCTCGCTGAGATCTGCTTGGCCAGCGCCGACCGCGCGATGCCGTTCGGATGCCAGGTGTAGATCTCCCGCCCCACGACTACGAGCTCCTCGGGCGCCACCACCGCGGCCTCCAGAGCTCGCAGCGGCGACGAATCCGGCTCGGCCGACAGGAAGCTCACCTGGTAGAGCTTGGGGTCCAGCGGCCGACCGGCGAACGGGTCGCCCGCCACCACGGCGGCCAGCTCGTCCCGCGAGCGGGCCACCACCGGGATATCGAAGCCGAACCATCCGCGCAGTAGCGGAGCAAGCTCAGCCTCCAACGTGGCGGGATCGTCCTCGGCGGCGAGTACGACGTTGCCGCTCTGGAGCAGAGTGCTCACCTCGCGGTAGCCGGCTCCCTCCAGGCGCTCGCGTAGCTCCTTCATGGCGACCCGGTGCGCCGCCCCGAGGTTGATCCCGCGCAGTAACACGATGTGCCGGCCCATGAGCAGATGCTCCCGGGCCCCGCCCGGGATCGCAGCGCGGCTCTTTAGAACCTTTCTCTATTGTTCTAGAATCTTGTTCTAATGACTCCGACGCCCACCTCACCGACCTCCCGCGAGCGGATCCTCGCCGCCGCGCTACCGGTCTTCCTCGAGCACGGCCTGGCCGGGGCGTCGATCGAGGACGTGTGCGGACGGGCCGCGGCCAGCGTGGGCAGCCTCTACCACCACTTCGGCAGCAAGGAGGGCCTGGCCGCCGCCGTCTTCGAGTCGGCGCTGTCGCTGTACCAGTCGAGCGTGCTGGCCACCCTGGAGGAGCACCCGTCCGACGCCGAGCGGGGTGTGCGCGCCATGGTCGCCACCCACCTGCGCTGGTGTCTCGAGGAGCACCCCGACGAGGCGCGCTTCCTGCTGTTCCACGGCGACGCCGCGCGCGGCGCCACCGGTGTTGAGCTGGCCGCGGCCAACCGCGCGTTCTTCCGCCGGGTCTCGGGCTGGTGGCGGACCCATGTCGCCTACGGCGCATTGCGCGCGCTCGAGTTCGACCTCGCATACGCGATCCTGCTCGGCCCGGCGCAGGAGTTCTGCCGGCTGAGCCTCACCGGACGCACCACGATCCCCACCGACCAGGCCCTGCCGGTGCTGGCCGACGGGGCGTGGCTGGCCCTGACCCCGTGACCGGACCCAGGAGGAATCCACCGATGCCCGAGATGTCCTACACCGAGGTCGTCGCCGCCGCGCGTGCCGACGACCGCCGGCTGGTCGAGGTCGAGCACCTCGGCGACCGCGCCGTGCTGCGCCTGTGCGACCCGGACAAGCTCAACGTGCTGAGCGGGCCCCTGATGGTCCAGCTGCTGGCCCGGGCCGAGGAGCTGGCCCGCGACCCCCGGGTCCGCTCGATCGTGCTCACCGGCGAGGGGCGGGCGTTCTGCACCGGCGGCGATCTGCGCATGATGCGGACGGCGGTCGAACGGTTCAGCGATCCGGACGACCACGAAGGGGCGTCGCTGCCCTGGCAGTGGATCCGCGGCCAGTTCGGGGCGATGGTGCGGCTCATCGGGCGGACCGACAAGGCGTTCATCGCGGCGCTCAACGGGCCCGCGGCGGGCGTCGGGCTGGCCTTCGCCCTGAGCTGCGACCTGGCCATCGCCTCGCGGGACGCGGTGCTCGTACCCGCGTTCGGCAAGCTCGGGCTGGTGCCGGAGGTGGGCACCAGCTGGGCGCTGACCAGGGCGTTGGGCTACCGGGGCGCGTTCGAGTACTACGTCGGCGGCAGGCAACTCACCGCCGACCGAGCACTGGAGCTCGGGCTGGTGAACGAGGTCGTGGCGCCGGAGCGGTTGATGGCGACCGCGCTGGAGTGGTGTGACCGGATCTCCGCGTTGCCGCCGCACGCGCTGGCGATGGCCAAACCGTTGCTGCGGTCGGCCGCCGACCTCTCGCAGGAGCAGGCACTGACCATGGAGGAGTTCGCCGAGCCGATCTGCTTCACCACCAGGGGCTTCGCCACCGGCGTCGAGCGGGTGATCGCCGCGACATCCAGCGGGGGCACGAGCGGGAGCGCCGGCGGCAACGGGTCGGCCGGGCAGGGATCGGTCTAGGCTCCTCGACGTCGTCCAGCGCTGGGCCGGCGCCGGACCGGGGCTGGGTAGGCCGTCGCTAGACGGGGGCCGCGACCGCCCCGGCCGGTGCGCCCGCGGTCGCGGGCTCGCGGAACCGCACCGCGAGCCAGGTCATGAACGCGGCGCTGCCGGTCGACAGGACCGCGAGCAGCACCCACGGCCAGGTCCGGAACTCGGGCCCGAACCAGCCGATGCTCGCGGTGAACCAGGTCAGGCACATGACCGTGAGCGCGGCCGGCTGCAGCGGGGTGAAGCCCCGCACCGAGCGCCGCCGGGCCATCGAGGCCAGGCCGAAGATCGGGTAGGCGATCAGGGCGACCCCGAACGTCCACACGTACAGGTCGTCGCTGATGTAGGCCTTGAGTACCAGCCAGGTGCCCCCGGAGAGCACCACCGCGCCCAGCACCGCCGCCCTCCACTGCGCCGGGGAGAGGAACGGCGCGAACTCCTCGCGCCCGTAGGCGACGATCTGGGCGGTGAAGGCCAGCTCCCAGGCCACCGTCAGCACCAGCGCGACCCAGAACAGCTTCGTGTACCAGTGGTCATAGCCGTTGAACCACTTGTCGTACTGGATCACGTACGAGGCGTCGTGGACCAGCCAGAACAGGGTGCAGAACACCGGCATGGTGACCATCTTCAGCCGCCGGCTCACCCGGAACGACTCGATGAACAGGGTGTAGTTCGCCAGCATCGACCCGGCGCAGATCAGCAGGATCGGCAGCGCATGGGTGTTGACCTGGTCCAGGAACGCACGGGGCTCGTACACGAGCAGCAGATTAGCCCGCCCGATCATGAGCCGGCGAGGTGCTCATGTTCTCCAGCTGACGTTCAGCGTCGCGGGGCCGCGGAAGTTCATGACCTCGGTGTCCCAGACGATGTCGGTCATCCGCAGGTCAGGCAGCCGGGAGTACAGCGCCTCCAGCGCGACCTGGACCATCATCCGGGCCATGTGCGCACCGGGGCAGCGGTGCGGGCCGGCGCCGAAGGCGAGGTGGTCGGCGGGCACCTCGCGGGTGGTGTCGAACTCCGCCGCGCGCGGGCACCACGACTCGTCGTGGTTGGCCGCCGACAGGTACATGATCACCGGCGTGTCCGGCGGGACGGTGTGCCCGCCGAGGGTCACCTCCTCACGCAGCAGCCGGTGGGTGCCCTGCACCGGACCGACGTAGCGCAGCACCTCCTCCACCGCGTTCGGCCACAACGACGGGTCGGCGATCAGCCGGGCGCGCTGCTCGGGGTACCCGTCGAGGGTGGCCACGGCGTTGCAGATGGTGCGGGCGGTGGTGTCGTGGCCGCCGACGAACAGCGTCCACGCGTTGACGCACAGCTCGTCGTCCGACAGCTTGCCCGCGTCGGCCTCGTTGATCAGTATCGTGAGCAGGTCGTCGTCCAGCGGTGCCCGGCGGCGCTGGGCGATCAGGTCGGTGAAGTAGGCGTTCAGCGAGCTCACGGCGTTGTTGGCCTTCGCCAGCTGCTCGGGGGTCAGCGGCAGCAGCTGGACCGAGAGCAGGAAGCCCTCCATCCAGTCCAGCATCAGATGCTCGTCGGAATGGGGCACGCGCAGCAGCTGGCTGATCGCCCACATCGGCAGCTCGGAGGCGAACTCGGACATCAGCTCGGCCTCACCACGCGCCACGAAGCCGTCGATCAGCCGGTGCGCGGTCCGCGCCACCGGCGCCCGCAGCACCTCCATGAGCTTGACGCTGAAGCTGCGCTGGAACGTCCCTCGCACCCGCCGGTGCTGATCGCCGCTGATCATCAGCAGGCTGTTGACGTTGCCCTTGCAGTAGGGCTCGTCCTCCACGCCGGGCCCCATCCGCTGCTGCTGGAACTCCACCCACCGGGTGTCACCGTCGCGGCGGCGCAGCATCTCCGCGATGGGCTCGTGCCCGGTGACCAGGAACCCCAGCCCTGGCAGCGGCAGCACCGGGTCGGCCTCACGCAGTGCCCGCAGGATCGGGAACGGGTCCTGAGCGAAGGCCGGGTCCAGCGGATTGAAGACGGGCGCCTGGGCGGCCGGCTCTTCCACAGCGCTGCTCACGGCCATCACCTCCACTGTGTGGTGCAGGCCACTGTACGGATGTACAGTGAATGGATGCAAGGGCCGGCGCAAGCCTCCGAGGGCAGGTCCGTTCGCGGCAAGGGCCTCACTCCTACCGTGGTGATCGAGGCGGCGCTCGAGCTCATCAACCGCGAGGGGCTGGCCGCGCTCAACTTCCGCCGCCTCGCGGTCGAGCTGGGCGTGACCACGATGGCGCCCTACAGCCACTTCGCCGGTAAGGACGAGATGCTCGCGGCGATCCTCGAGCACGTGCTCGGTGGGCTCGACGACCGGCTCGACGCCGGCGCGCGCTGGGACGTGCAGGTCGAGACCGCGATGGTCGGGCTGCACGACGAGCTGACCCGTAACCCGGGGGTGGCCGACCTCATCCTGGCCCGCTCCGAGGGCGAGCGGCTCAACGACCTGCGCGACGTGCTGGTCGCGGTCACCGTCACCGCCGGGCTCGACGAGACCGAGGCCGCCGACGCGCTGCGTGCCCTGGTCAGCTACGTGCTCGGCTTCGCGGTCCTCACCCGCGCCGGGCAACCGGTCACCGTCCGCCGGGGCTCGCCTAGGGCGTTCGAGTACGGCCTGGCCATGTTGATGGACTCGCTGCGTCGCCGGGTCCCGTCCGAGGTCGCCGCCGACAGCAGGGAGTCCTGAGATGCCGCTGCCCAGCCAACCGCCCGAGACGGACCTGATCTTCCCCTTGCCTCCCGACGGCGAGACCTGGGACCCGTGCCTGATCCACACCCACTACTTCGGGTTCTGCATCCCCGAGGAGCGGATCGGGGCCCTGCTCTACATCCGCTACCAGCCCGGATTCCCGCTCAGCGGTGGTGGGGTGGAGTTCTACCGCGGACTGGACAACCTGTCGCTGACGACGGTCGAGCACATCGACTACGAGCTGACGATGCCGTGGCCGACCGTCGAGGGCAACAAGGTCACCACCCGTAACGGGCTCTCGTTCGACTTCGTCGAGCCGGGCAAGCGGATGGAGCTGTCCTACGCGGCGACCGACGACAGCGCCTCGATGGCGGTCACCGCGACCGCGATCACGCCGCTGTGCGCGCGGGGCCACGTACTGCCCGACGAGGAACTGCACACCAACCAGGCCCCCGGCGGCAGCGAACAGTTCATGCACATGACGGGCAGCCTGACCCTCGGCGGCGACACCTACGCCGTGGACTGCAACTACATCCGGGACCGGTCCTGGCGGCAGGTGCGCTACGAGCGCCGCGACGCCAGCCTCTACCCGCCGATCGCCTGGACGCCGATGTACTTCGGTGCGCACCTGTCGTTCAACCAGATCGGCTTCGAGGACCCGGCCACGGACCCGGTGTGGGCCGGGGACTTCGACATCCCCGAGGGCGCTCCGCACCACAACTGGGGCTGGCTGTGCCGCGACGGCGAGCTGCTGAACATCGCGCGCGTCCGACGGAAGGTGACCAGGCTGCACCCCATCCACCTGGTCGCGCTGAACCAGGAGATGGAGATCACCGACGAGCGCGGCGACACCTACCTGGTGCGCGGCGAGGCGATCGGCTTCGCGCCGATCCCAGGCTGGCACAACCTGGCCTCGCTCGAGACGCTGACCCGCTGGCAGGACGAGACCGGCGCGGTCACCTACGGACCGTCGCAGACGTTCTGGGGGCCCAAGGGTGGGCGCTCGATGCTCAAGGCCAGCACGTTCAGCCTGGAGTCGGGCGCCGGGACGAGGGCCTAGAGACCGGGCTCCACCGGGGCGGCCAGTGCCGCCCAGCGCCCGTGCGTGCGGGTGATGACCACCGGGTGCCCGAACGCCTCGCTGACGCGTCCGCCGGTCAGGATCTCCTCGGCCGGGCCGCTGTGCAAGGTGCGCCCCTCGCGCAGCAGCAGGGCGTGGGTGGTGCTGGCCGGTAGTTCCTCGAGGTGGTGGGTGACCAGGACGGTGGCCAGATCCGGGTGCCCGGACCGCAGGGTGTCCAGCGCGGCGAGCAGCTGCTCGCGGGCGGCCAGGTCCAGTCCGGTGCTCGGCTCGTCGAGCAGCAGCAGGTGGGGCTCCGGCACCAGGGCCCGGGCGATGAGCATCCGGCCCCGCTCGCCCTGCGACAGCGTGGGGAGCCGGTCGTTGCGCAGCCGAGCCACGCCGAGCAGGTCCATCAGCTCGTCGGCCCGGGTCAGCTGCTCGACCGTCGGCTTCCAGCGGGGCACCCAGCCGTTGCTGCCGGTGGCCCCGGTCAGCACCGCCTGCTCCACGCTCAGCCGCTCGTCGAGGGGTTGGCGCGGGTGCACGAACCCGATCCAGGCCCGCAGCTCGCGCATGTCCACCCGCCCGATGCGCCGCCCCAGCACCTCCACGCTGCCCCGGGTCGGGTGGATCACCGCACCGCACAGGCTCAGCAGGGTGCTCTTACCGGCCCCGTTGGGTCCCAGCAACGCCCAGTGCTCACCGGCCCGGACCTGCAACGCCACGTCCGCGAGGATCCGCCGCCCCTGCCGCACGACGTCGATGTCGACCAGATCGAGGACCATGTCCGCCATAGGACCACCCTACGAACCGGCGGGCGCCCGCGAGAGCGAATTTCGGGACGCCGTCCGGCTCGCGGTCGAGTTCGGGCTCGCGGTCGAGTTCGGGCTCGCGGTCGAGTTCGGGCGGGCGGTCGACCTGGTGGTCGCTGGCCGGTGAGGCCGGGATCCTAGTTGTCCTCGCCGATCTGGTCGGGCATCCCTTCCGGGGCGAAGAAGTTGCCGTCCGGATTGACGCGCCCGCTCTCGCTGCCGCGCGGGATCGGGACCCTGGGGTCGGGGCAGGCGAAGGGTGTCCCCGGGCCGCACACGCCCCCGAGCAGGTAGGGCCGGTTCAGCAGGTCGTCGGGGAAGGCCTGCGCGTGCAGGCCGAACCACTGGACCGGGACGTTGTACGCCACCGCGAACAGGCCGTTCATGGCACCGATGACCGCGAGCAGCCGCAAGGCCTGCTTACGCTTGTCTCCGGCCCGCACGTCGTCGAGGCCGCGCTCGACGAGGGTCTGGCCGCGGTCGTCGATGAAGTACCGGATCGCGGCGATGAGGCCGGTGGCGATGCCCCAGAACAGACCGGCCCACAGCGGGGACCGGTAGTAGCTGTCGCCGAACAACGAGAACCACGGGGCGGCGCCGCCGAAGGCGAGGATCGCGGTGGAGCTCCAGAGCACCTCGAGGAGCACCCCGGCGACCGCCATGAACCCGATCGCCACCATCACCAGGCCGAACGGCCCGATGTGCGGCCGACGCACCCGCACCTTGCCCATCACCCGGCCGGCGGCGAGGGTCAACAGGTACAGCGGGCCGATGTAGCAACCCAGGCCCCAGATGATCGGCACGGCGAGGGTGTCGTTCGACAGCCAGCCGGGGGCGTGGCACTGCGGGCAGCCGAGGTTGAGCGCCGTCGAGTTGTAGCTGATCACCGTCTGGCTGTAGTTGATCCAGGGATCCTGGATCAACCACAGCGTCGCCCATCCCAGCACCGTCATGCCGTCGAAGCTCAGGTGCCCCGACCTGCGCCAGGGCAGCACGACCACAATCACCAGGACCGCCAGCCCGACCAGGCCGAGCAGCACCTCCTGGCCGTGTACCGACCAGCTCACCCACTCCGGTGCGGTGCCCCGGCCGGCGGTCGTCGGCTTCAGGTCACCGGAGAACAGCGCGGCGAGCCACTCGTAGAGCCCCAGCGCCAGGAACAGCCCGCCCAGCAGCGCGAAGAACAGCACCGGCCGGACCGGACGCGCCCCGTTCGCCGCCGGCCGGGCCTTGGCCGCGGGCCGGGCCCTACCGTCCGGCCTGCCACCCGCCCTGCCGCCGGCTTTGCCACCCGGCCTGGCCGGCTTCGACTTGGAGCGGCTCACGCGCCGCTCCTCACCTTGCCGACCAGCGCCACCATCGCGGCGCGGACGGCCTCCGCGGTGTCGCACGGCTGCTCGAACACGATCCGCAGGGCCTGGCGCTGGGCGTCGTCGGCCGGGTCGGAGCTGTCGGCGGCGAGCACGTCGAACCCGTAGCGGTCCACCCGCACCATCCGGGCCCACCCGGTGTCGGGGCGGCCGGCCAGGACCCGGCAGAACGACACCAGGGCGTCGCTGTGGTCGTCGTTCATGTGGTCGATGATCCGGTCGGCGTGCGGGTGCAGGGGGTCGGCCTCCGCCGCGCGGTAGTGCTCGGAGTTCACCCAGCTCATCCGCCCGAAGCCGCCGACGTACCGGACCGCGCAGACCTCCAGCCGGTAGAGGTGGAAATCGGCGAAGCCGGAGTAGAACGCCTCGGGATGCGCGCTCCGGTAGAGGTCGTGGGCGTCGGTGCGCTCGTCGCCGGGAACCTCGCGCAGGT
>Ga0310811_10001718_pt1 | contig 27276 bp, 25 predicted proteins | sample YCmetagenome_FD_207642 | JGI IMG/M metagenome (GOLD analysis project Ga0310811, IMG submission 207642) | Soil microbial communities from experimental microcosm in Duke University, North Carolina, United States - YC | ecosystem: Engineered > Artificial ecosystem > Soil microcosm > Unclassified ... | reverse complement strand
TTCTTAAGCGCCGCGGACTAACCCCAAGGACTTCCAATAAGGGCTTCATGTACACGCTGCACCATCATCCGTTCTGCCCGCATTCGCGCTTCATTCGCCTTGTGCTGGGCGAACACGGCCTCGATTTGCGGCTGGTCGAAGAGCGGCCCTGGGAACGGCGCGAGGCTTTTCTGGCGCTCAATCCCGCGGCCACCACGCCGGTGCTGGTCGCCGAAGGCTTCCCCGCCATTCCCGGTGTCGGCGTCATCGCCGAGTATCTCGACGAGGTGCATGGCGCGCACGCCGACGAGCGGCGGCTGTTGCCGGTCTCGATCGGCGAGCGCATCGAGGTGCGGCGGCTGATGGCCTGGTTCAACGATAAATTCTTCGAGGAAGCCTCCAATCCGCTGGTGACCGAGCGCATCTACAAGCGTTTCATGGCTGAGGAGAATGGCGGCGGCGCGCCGGCCGCCGACGTGATCCGCGCGGCCAGGGTCAATGTGCGCTATCATCTGGCCTATATCGGCTGGCTGGCGCAGACGCGGAATTTCCTTGCCGGCGACCGGCTGACCTATGCGGACCTCGCCGCCGCGGCGCATCTTTCGGCGATCGATTATCTGGGCGACGTGCCATGGAACGAGGACGACGCGGCAAAGGCGTGGTACGCGCGGATAAAATCCCGCCCGTCGTTCCGTCCGCTGCTGAGCGAATGGCTGGCGGGCGTGCCGGCCTCGCGAACCTACGTGGACCTCGACTTCTGACTAGGATCGTCGGACCATCTTTCGTGTCCCGGACGCGGTGCAGCGTTCTTCACGCTGCTCCGCAGAGCCGGGACCCACAATGTCATCGGAAAAAGGGATGGGCCCCGGATCAGCAGCGCACCGCTTCGCGCTGCGCAGCGTCCGGGGCACGATCCCAATGAGCGCGCTCCTAAAGGAGTCGCTCATGCGCGAAGCCCGCACACTCGGCTTTGATTGCGTCGGCGTGACCGATCCGCACTCGATCACGTTAGCCGGAAAACATTTCCGCGAATTCATCGCGGCCGGCGCCCATGGCAACATGGATTGGCTGGCATCACACCCCGAACGCCGCATCGATCCACGCGGGCTGTGGCCTGGCGTGCGTTCCGTGATCATGCTCGGCGTCAATTACGGACCGGATGAGGATCCGCTGAAAATTCTCGAAAAACGCACGTGTGGGGCGATCTCGGCCTATGCGCAGGGCGACGACTATCACGACCTGATCAAGAAGCGGCTGAAGGCGCTGGCGCGATGGCTGGTTGCGGCCTCCGGCTGTGAGGTCAAGGTGTTCGTCGATACGGCGGCCGTGATGGAAAAGCCGTTGGCGCAGGCGGCCGGATTGGGCTGGCAGGGCAAGCACACCAACCTGGTGTCGCGCGAGTTCGGCTCATGGCTGTTTCTCGGCGCGATTTTCACCGACACCGACCTGCCGCGCGACGAGCCCGACAGCGACCATTGCGGCTCCTGCACCGCCTGCCAGGATATCTGCCCGACCGCGGCGTTTCCTGCGCCCTACAAGCTCGATGCGCGGCGCTGCATTTCCTATCTCACGATCGAGAACAAGGGCCCGATCCCGCACGAATTCCGTAAAGCGATCGGCAACCGGATCTATGGCTGCGACGATTGCCTCGCGGTGTGTCCATGGAACAAGTTCGCGCAGGAAGGTCGCGAGGCCAAACTCGCCGCGCGTGCCGAGTTGCGCGCGCCTTCATTGGCGGAACTGGCGCGGCTCGACGAGGGCGCGTTCCGCGCGCTGTTTGCGAAATCGCCGGTCAAGCGCATCGGCCGCGACCGCTTCATCCGCAACGTCCTGATTGCGATCGGCAACTCGGCCGATGCCGCGCTGGCGCCGGAGGCCGAACGATTGCTCGACGACGCAAGCGCACTGGTGCGGGGTGCTGCGGTCTGGGCGCTGTCGCGGCTGATCACGCCTGACGCCTTTCTCGCGCTGGCGAAGCGAGCCACCGCCGGCGAGGCTGATGCCGCCGTTCGCGCGGAATGGATGGATTGCGGCTCGCGCCCTTGATTTCGTCGCTCGCATTCCGTCATTGTTCCCCGGCCATGAAAAATCAGCCCTTCTTCGCCAAACGCGGCGACGCCTTCATCCCCTATCCGGTCTCGAACGGTCCTTGGGACCCGAATTCGATGCATGGCCGCGTCGTGGTCGGGCTTTTGGCCCACGTCATCGAGGCGCGTCACGGCGCCGACGATTTCGTACCGGCGCGGCTGACGGTCGACATGTTCCGGCTGCCGGACATTTTGACGCCGGTGGAAGTCACGACAAGACTGATCCGCGACGGCAAGCGGATCAAGGTGGTGGAAGCCGAGTTCTTTTCCGGCGGCACCAGCATGGCGCGCGCCTCATGCCAGCTATTGCGCCGGACGGAAAATGCGCCGGGCAATGTCTGGTCGCCGCCGAACTGGGACGCGCCGCTGCCCGATACGCTCCCGGCGCCGACCGATCCAAAACTCGGCATGAATGGCAAATGGACCACGCGGCCGATCGTCGGCCACATGGGCGCGCGCGGCCCGCGGCGGTTGTGGATGAGCGAGGTCCGTGAGCTCATTCAGGGCACCCCGATGTCGCCCTTCGTCCATGTCGCAACCGGTGCGGATTTTGCCAGCCCGTTTGCCAATGCCGGCGACCAGGGGCTCGGCTACATTAACAGCGACGTCACGCTGTACCTGCACCGACTGCCGGTGACGCGATGGATCGGTTTTGACGTCGTCAACCATCACGCCAGCGACGGCATCGCAATCGGCGAATGCTGGCTCTATGACGAAAAAGGCCCGATCGGCACCTCGACGGTTGCCGCACTGGCGCAGCGCAAGCCGATGAAGGATGTGCCGCCGCCGTAGCGACCTCCGCCGTCATTGCCTGCGACAAACGCGAAGCGTTTGCGCAAGGGAGCACTTGCGACGAAGCAATCCAAACTTTTTGCCGCACTATGGATTGCTTCGCTTCGCTCGCAATGATGGGGAGGGGGTCTCACTCCACCAAATGCCTTGCCATCTCCGGCCGCGCTTTCAGCGCGGCGCCCTGCCTGGCGACGATCTTGGCGATGCGCTCGGGCGCGAAATTCATGTCGACGAAGCCGGGCGCGGTGTTGGCGACCTCGTGATAGCTGGCGATCTTGCCGTCGCGCAATTGCATGATCGCAACGCCCTCGAACATCGCGCGGGCGCCTTTTGCTTCCGGCAGCGTCGAGCGGTAGCTGAACGTGTAGCGGGCGTAGAGCGTGCGGCCGTCGCTGACGGGGGTATGCATGTCCCAGCGAAAATGGGTGGCGGTGCGATAGAACCAGTCGTCGATCAGCTCGGCGATATCAGCCCGGCCCGTAAACGCGCCATAAAATACGTCGTGATAGACGCCGTCTTCCGTGAACAGTTCGGCCAACGCCCTGCCGTTATGAGCTTCGACAGCATCGCAAAACGCGCGCAGAAGAGCTGATGTGTCCATGGCGGTTCTCCCTTTCTTCCCCTCTCCTCTTGTGGGAGAGGGTGGCTTCGCGAAGCGAAGACGGTGAGGGGTCTGTTTCCGCAAATTCAGTGCCCGCAGATCGAGACCCCTCATCCGGCACGGACTTCGTCCGCGCCACCTTCTCCCACAAGGGGAGAAGGGAAAGACAGTCTACCCGATCTCGGCCACCGCGGCGATGATCCGCGCGATGTCCTGCGGCCGCGACAGGCGGTGGTCGCCGTCCTGGATCACGGTCAGCACCACGTCCTCGCTCGGCAGCCGGTGGGCGAGCGCGAAGGCATGCTGCCACGGCACGTCGGGGTCCTGCGCACCCTGCAGGATGCGCACCGGGCATCCGACATCGATGGCGCTGCCGAGCAGCAAATGATTGCGGCCCTCCTCGATCAGCGCGCGCGTGATCGGATAGGGGTCGCCATATTGCGACGGCCGCATCCAGACCCCCCTGGTCCGGATTTCTTCCCGTACTTCGGGCGGAAAGCCGTTCCACATCAACTGCTCGGTGAAATCGGGCGCCGGCGCGATCAACACCAGTCCCGCCAGAGAAGCCAGGCTGAGCTGACGCCGTGCGATTTCACGCGCCAGCAACAGCGCCATCCAGCCGCCCATCGACGAGCCGATCACGACCTGCGTGCCGCGGCAGAACCGTTCAAAGACGGCGACACTCTCCTCCAGCCAGCGCCCGATGGTGCCGTCGATGAAGGCGCCACCGGACTCGCCATGGCCGGAATAGTCGAACCGGACGCAGGCACGGCCACGCTCGGCGGCCCACGCATCCAGTGCAACCGCCTTGGTGCCGGTCATGTCGGAATTGAAACCGCCGAGCCAGATCAGCCCGGGCGAGGCCCCAAGGCGGGCCCGCACCGCGATCCTGCGCGCCGTATTGCCCTCTCCGACCTCGATGAAGGCCGGTTCCTGATCGTTTATCGCTGAATTCGTCATGGAATCGCTGCTCTTGCCCACGGCTTTGTCGGCGAGCCGAGGTAATCGGTCAACCGCGTCCGTCAATGCGCGGGCCTTGTGAGGACGCTCCTTGCGGATCATGCCACAGCGCTATATTTGCCGGGCGTGACCAAAATGCCTCGCATTTGACGGTTTTAGCGCGCAGACAGCGAGTTCGCTTGCTCACCGCCGCGTATTGCTTCAAAATATAGCCTTCATTCACAACTTTGGAGAGTTACCCATTCGCCGTCCCAACAGAGCCCCGCCCGCCGCAACCAAAGACGGGCCGCGCACCAATGATGAAATCCGCAACGCACAGATCCAGCTGATCGATCAGACGGGCCTCAACCACGGCACCGTCGAAACCGTGTTGGCCGTCAAGATGGCTCTCGAAGCCGGCATGGATCTTGTCGAGATTTCGCCGAACAACAATCCTCCCGTTTGCAAGATCATGGACTACGGGAAGTTCAAATATTCCGCGCAGAAAAAAGCGGCCGAAGCCCGCAAGAAACAGAAGGTCGTCGAGATCAAGGAGATCAAGCTGCGGCCGATGATCGACGATCACGATTACGACGTGAAGATGCGCGCGATGCAGCGGTTCTTCGAGGAAGGCGACAAGGTCAAGATCACCTTGCGCTACCGTGGCCGCGAAATGGCGCACCAGGAAATCGGCACCAAGCTTCTGGATAAGGTGAAGGCCGACGTCGCCGATTTCGCCAAGGTCGAGCAGGACGCGCGATTCGAGGGCCGCCAGGTCGTGATGGTACTGGCGCCGCGCTAGAACATGATTGGTTTTGGTTGAGAGCGCCCCCTCGGATTTGATCCGGGGGCGTTTTCAATTGCGCATCACGCCGTCACCTCGACGAGGATCACGCGGTGACCTCGATGAGGATCACGCGGTGACCTCGACATCCCGGCGTTCGCGGCTCGAAACCATGGCGGCATCGATGCACGCGATGATGTGACGGCCATAGTCGCCGGTGACCGGCACGTCGGTGTCATCAGCGATGGCCGCCGCCATCGCCTGCCATTCCCTGACGATGGCGTTGTGCATCCATGCGGGATCATGCGAGTTCGGAACGTCGGTCCACTTTCCGCCGCGTCCGACGAAAACCCCGCGCTCGAGGTCGATCCGCAGCGTGCCATGCTCGCAGACGAGGTCGATGTCGAAGGTTCCGCCGCCATCGCGGAAGCCGATGCTGGCCACTTGCGCGAAGCGGCCGTCGGTAAAGCGCAACAGCATCATGGCACTGTCATCGGCTTTCTGATCGTGAAACGACGCGCCGGCCGCGGCCGAAACCGAGCCTACCCGGCCATCCATCAGCCATATCAGTTGGTCCAGCGCGTGGATGCCGGCGGTCATCAGCATGCCGCCACCGGTTGCGGGATCGAGATGCCAGCCGCGGCGGTTCGGTTCCATCCAGATTTTCTGAAGCGCGCTCGAACCCGTAACGGGCTTGCCGAGTTCACCGCGATCCAGGATGTCGCGCGCCACGAGGCAGGGCGAGACAAAGTGCATGATCTGCCCGACCATCAGTTTGCGCCGGCTGGCCGCGGCTGATGCAATGATGCGGCTGCATTCGGCGACCGAGCGCGCCATCGGCTTTTCCAGCAGCACGTGCTTGCCGGCGGCAAGTGCTGCCACCGCGAATTCGCAATGCAGATGATGGGGTGCGGTGATCGCGACCGCGTCGACGGAAGCGTCGTCGAGCATCGCGCGCCAGTCGCCATAGGGCTTGCCGCCGTGCTCGGCGGCGAAGGTATCGGCGAGCGCCTGATCCTCGGCGCATACGGCAACGACGCTGATATCTTCGATGGCCGCAATTGCGCGCGCGTGAAAGGCGCCGAAAAATCCGGCGCCCAGAATGCCAACTCCAAGCATTGCGTATTCCCTGATTCAGCCGCGTCGCGCGCGGCTTAACAGGTTAGCCAGCCCGTGCGGCTCTGGCACGACGAAAATCAGTTGCGCGTCGCCTGCCAGGTGCCGCTGCACTGATCACCGGTGATGATGCCGCTCCACGAGCCTGCGCCGCTGGTGCCGGCAAGCCGGCCGCCGCCGCTCGCCCTGGAGGCGCCAACCGACACGCTGACCGCAACCGCGCCGGCGCGGCTGACCGTACCGGAGACCCGGCCCCCGCCCGCCGACGACACGCGGTAGCCGGCGACGGTGAAGGGGACGCTGTAGCCTGAACTGCAATTGCCGCGCGTGGTGGCAAAAACCACGTTCCAGGTGCCGTCATAGGCACCGCCGCCTCTCACTCTGGTCGCCGCGTCCGCGGTGGCGGGCACGGCGACGGCGGCGAGGGCTGCGAACACCGGGAACCAGCGCAAGCTGGGGAAAGTAGCGAATTGGACGATTGATCGGGAAAAATGGGTCATTTTATTCCATCCGGGGTAGAAAATGAGCGACATCACCAACTTCGTCATCGCACGGGGTTCCGCGGTTCATCGTTGCCAATTCTGTTTTGGTCTGCCATAAGCCCAGCCTTCATCGCCCGGCTGATCAAGGGCTGCCGTGTCGATGTCCATGCGGGCCGTCTCATTTCGGAAATAGCCTAGCATTTTCAACGCTCTAACGAGCATTTTAGCCGAACCAGACGCCTTCACGGGCGTCTTCTTGTTGCGGCAACAGGAGAGCCAAATGCCCAAGCTGAAGACCAAGTCAGGCGCTAAAAAGCGCTTCAAGGTGACTGCCACAGGCAAAGTACTGGCCGCCCAGCGCGGCAAACGCCACGGCATGATCAAGCGGACGAAGAAGCAGATTCGTCAGCTCCGCGGCACCCGCGTGCTGTTCAAGACCGACGGCGACAACATCAAGAAATATTTCTTGCCGAACGCCTGATCGCGTTCACGCCACTTGCAGCCGAGTCGCGTCCGCGCGGCGATCCGTCACCTCATCCAATCCAAGGAATTACGTCATGTCTCGCGTCAAACGCGGTGTGACCTCTCACGCCAAGCACAAGAAAGTCTACAAGGCAGCCAAGGGTTTTTCCGGCCGCCGCAAGAACACCATCCGCGCGGCGAAAGCCGCGGTCGAAAAGGCCGGGCAATATGCCTTCCGCGACCGCAAGCGCAAGAAGCGCACCTTCCGTGCGCTTTGGATCCAGCGCATCAACGCCGCGGTGCGTCCGTTCGGCATGACCTACAGCGTCTTTATCAACGGCCTGTCGAAGTCGGGCATCACGGTGGACCGCAAGGTGCTGTCGGATCTCGCCATCACCGAACCGGCGGCGTTCCAGGCGATCGCTGAAAAGGCCAAGGCCGCACTCGCGGCGTAAGGCGTCGTTCGTTTGAATTTCCGCGAAGCTCTAGAAGTCGTCATGGCCGGGCTTGTCCCGGCCATCCACGTCTTCCTTCTCGCGAGCGCTGTAAGACGTGGATGCCCGGGACAAGCCCGGGCATGACGGGCTAGGAGCATCGGCTAAGCATCCTGGCTAAAAGGGATTGCCATGACCGACCTTGCAACACTTGAACAAACCATTCTGGCAGATATCGCTGCGGCCTCCGACGAAACCGCGCTAGAGGCGGTGCGCGTCGCGGCGCTCGGCAAGAAGGGCTCGATCTCCGCGCTGTTGGCGACGCTCGGCAAGATGTCGCCGGACGAGCGCAAGACGCAGGGCGCGGCGATCAACCTCGCCAAGGACAAGGTGACGCAGGCGCTCGCCGCCCGCCGCGACATCCTGAAATCGGCAGCCCTCGATGCCCGCCTCGCCTCCGAAACTATCGACGTCACGCTGCCGCTGCGCGACGCGGTAGCGGAAGCGGGCCGCATTCATCCGCTCAGCCAGGTGTTCGAGGAGGTCAACGTCATCTTCGCCGATATGGGATTTTCCATCGCCGAAGGCCCTGACATCGAGACCGACGATTACAATTTCACCAAGCTGAATTTCCCGGAGGGACATCCGGCGCGGGAAATGCACGACACGTTCTTCTTCAGCCCGAAGCAGGACGGATCGCGCATGCTGTTGCGCACCCACACCTCGCCGGTGCAGGTGCGCACGATGCTGAGCCAGAAGCCGCCGATCCGCGTGATCTGCCCGGGCCGCACCTATCGCATCGATTCCGACGCCACGCATACGCCGCAGTTTCATCAGGTCGAAGGCCTCGTCATCGACAAGAGCTCGCATCTCGGCCATCTGAAATGGATCCTGCACGAGTTCTGCAAGGCGTTCTTCGAGGTCGATCACATCAACATGCGGTTCCGGCCGTCGTTCTTCCCGTTCACCGAGCCCTCGCTCGAGGTCGACATCCAGTGCCGGCGCGACAAGGGCGAAATCCGGTTCGGCGAAGGCGAGGACTGGCTGGAGATTCTCGGCTGCGGCATGGTGCATCCGAACGTGCTGCGCGCCTGCGGCATCGATCCCGACGTCTACCAGGGCTTTGCCTGGGGCATGGGCATCGACCGCATCGCGATGCTGAAATACGGCATGTCCGATCTCAGGCAATTGTTCGACAGCGACGTGCGCTGGCTCGCCCATTACGGCTTCAAGCCGCTCGACATCCCGACGCTGGCGGGAGGATTGAGCTCGTGATTCCCGTCGAGACCGTCGTCGCGGAGAGAGCCCCCACCCTGACCCTCCCTCGCAAGCGGGAGAGGGGACAAGAGAAGCAACGATCATGAAATTCACGCTCTCCTGGCTGAAGGAACATCTCGAAACCGACGAGCCGCTGGACAAGCTCGCCGACAAGCTCACCATGATCGGGCTCGAGGTCGAGCACATCGACGACAAGGCGAAGGCGCTGGCGCCGTTCTCGATTGCGCGGGTGATTTCGGCCGAACAGCATCCGAATGCGGATCGCCTGCGCGTCTGCATGGTCGATACCGGCGACGGCGGCGCACCGGTGCAGGTGGTCTGCGGCGCGCCGAATGCGCGCGCCGGCCTGATCAGCGTATTCTCGGCCCCCGGCACCTTCATCCCCGGCAAGAACATCACGCTTGGCGTCGGCACGATCCGCGGCGTCGAGAGCCGCGGCATGCTGTGCTCGGCGGCTGAACTCGAAATTTCCGAAGACCATGACGGCATCATGGAGCTGCCGGCCGACGCGCCTGTTGGCGCGCCCTACGCGCAATGGGCAGGCCTCGGCGATCCCGTGCTCGAAATCAATTTGACGCCGAACCGGCAGGATTGCACCGGCGTGCACGGCATCGCGCGCGATCTCTCCGCCGCCGACATGGGCAAGTTCAAAGACCCCGGTATCAAGCCGATCAAGGGCGAATTCCCCTGCCCGGTGAAAGTGACGGTCGAGGACGCCACGCTATGCCCAGGCTTCGCGCTGCGGTTGGTGCGCGGCGTCAAGAACGGCCCGTCGCCGGAATGGCTCTCAAGGCGGCTGACCTCGATCGGGTTGCGGCCGATCAACGCGCTGGTCGATATCACCAACTTCATGACCTACGACCGCGCCCGGCCGCTGCATGTGTTCGACGCCAAAAAAGTTCGGGGCAATCTCACCGTGCGCCGCGCGCGCGACGGCGAGACGTTGCTGGCGCTCGACGGGCGTACCTACACGCTCGATGCTGGCGTTTGCGTGATCGCCGACGATCACGGCGTCGAATCGCTCGCCGGCATCATGGGCGGCGAAGCTTCCGGCTGCGACGAGAACACGACCGACGTGCTGATCGAATCGGCGCTGTGGAACGAAATCAACATCGCGCAGTCCGGCCGCAAGCTCGGCATCAATTCGGATGCGCGCTATCGCTTCGAGCGCGGCGTCGACCCGGCGTTCATGGTGCCGGGACTGGAGCTCGCGACCAAACTGGTGTTGGAGCTGTGCGGTGGCTCGCCCTCGGACAATGTCGTCGTCGGCAATCCCTTCGGCGAAGACCGCGTGATCGAATTCCCGCTGCACGAGGTCAAGCGCCTTGCGGGAATCGAGGTGCCGCTGGTCGAGATGAGGCGTATCCTCGGTCATCTCGGCTTCATGCTGGCCGGCAGCGGTCCGGTGGTGAAGGTCGCCGTGCCCTCCTGGCGCACGGACGTTCAGGGCAAGGCCGACATCGTCGAGGAGATCGTGCGCATGGTCGGCGTCGACAAGGTGCCGATGACGCCATTCGAGCGGGGCGATGCGCCGCGCAAGCCGGTTCTCACCACGATCCAGCTCCGCACCCGCCGCGCCAAGCGCGCGCTAGCCGCCCGCGGCATGGTCGAAGCGGTGACGTGGTCGTTCATTTCAAAACACGCGGCCGAACTGTTCGGCGGCGGACAGGCCGAACTCGCGCTCGCCAACCCGATCGCCTCCGATCTCTCCGACATGCGGCCGAGCCTGCTGCCGGGCCTGATCGCAGCCGCCCAGACGAACGCCAATCGCGGCTCGTCGGACGTTGCGCTGTTCGAGGTCGGCCAGGTGTTCAGGGGCGACCGGCCCGAAAACCAGCTGCTCGCAGCTTCCGGCGTGCGTCACGGCTTTGCCTCCGCAAGGGGCATGGGGCGGCACTGGTCCGGCTCGGCAATGACCGATGCGCTCGACGCCAAGGCCGATGCGTTCGCGGTGCTCGCCGCCGCCGGCGCGCCGATGCAGGCGCTGCAGATCGTGCCGGGCGGTGCCAGCTGGCTGCATCCGGGACGTTCCGGCACCATCCAGATCGGTCCGCAAAACGTGCTCGGCTATTTCGGCGAACTGCATCTGCGCGCGCTCGAGGCGCTCGGCGCCGACGGCCCGCTGATCGCGTTCGAGGTGATTCTGGACCGCATCCCCGACGCCAAGCAAAGGCCGACCCGCGCCAAGCCGGTGCTGGAACTTTCCGCGTTCCAGCCGGTGTCGCGGGATTTTGCTTTCATCGTCGACCGCGCCGTCAAGGCCGGCGATATCGTGCGCGCGGCGCAAGGCGTCGACAAGAAGCTGATCACCGGTGTGAGCGTGTTCGACGTCTACGAAGGCAAGGGCATCGACGAAGCGAAGAAATCGGTCGCGATTGCCGTGACCATCCAGCCGCGCGAAAAAACGCTGACCGATCAGGAGATCGATGCGGTGGGGGCGAAGATCGTGGCCGAGGTGACCAAGAAGACCGGCGGCACGTTGCGGGCATGATGACGGGGGCATGATGCCGAAAGGTGCGAGCGGCTTTCGGACAACATCATGCCCAGGAAGTAGCGCATGAGTTTTGCCAGCCTCCTCCCGGCGGATATCAGCCTTAACGTCGCGATCGCAATCTGCGCGGTCGCGTTCGTGTCGGGAACGGCGCGGGGATTTTCCGGTTTCGGCTCGGCGCTGATCTTCATGCCGCTGGCGAGCAGCATTGCAGGCCCGCGGCTGGTTGCGGCGCTGCTGCTGATCATCGATTTCGTCGCCGCCGCGCCGCTGCTGCCGAATGCGTGGAAGCAAGCCGACCGCAAGGCAACCGCCGTCATGGTGGCCGGCGCGCTCGTCGGCGTGCCGCTCGGAACCTATTTCCTCAGCCGGCTCGAACCGGTGACCACGCGCTGGATCATTTCCGCTTTCGTGTTTGCACTGCTGATGCTGCTGATCTCCGGCTGGCGCTACCGCGGCAAGGATCATGCGGCGATTTCCGTCGGCATCGGCGGACTATCAGGCTTTTGCAGCGGGCTCGCACAAACCGGCGGGCCGCCGATTGTCGGCTACTGGCTCGGACGTCCGCTCGCCTCCAAGATCGCGCGCGCCAACATCCTGCTGTTTTTCGGCGCGTCGGACTTTTTTTCCGTCGTCAGCTATGCCCTGACCGGGTTGATCACCATGGATGCGATCAAATTCGCCTTCGTGGTCGGTCCCGTCTACGGCATCGGCGTCTGGTTCGGCGCTTCCCTGTTCGGCCGCGCCAGCGAGAAAGTGTTCCGCGCGATCTGCTACATCCTGATCGCCGCCGCCGTCCTCTTCGGCCTGCCCGCCCTCGACGGCGTGCTGCGCGGACGCTAGGCTGCCTTTAACGAAAAAGAAAATCAGGGGAGTGTCTTGTGATCGACCGCCGCAACGTGCTGAGACTGACCCTGGGCAGCGTCGCCGCGCTGGCCGCACCTGCCGTATTTGCACAGACGCAAGCTCAGCCGCGTACAAGAATCGTGTTTCTGGGCACCAAGGGCGGCCCGCGCGTCGGTGTCGGACCTTCCAACCCTGCCAACCTCTTGATGGTGAACGGCACGCCGTTCGTGATCGATTGCGGAATGGGTGTCAGCCACCAGCTGGTCAGCGCCGGGGTGCCGCTGGATTCGGTGAAGTACATTTTCATCAGCCACCACCATTCCGATCACAACCTTGAATACGGCAATCTTGTCTACAGCGCCTGGGCCACCGGGCTGTCGACGCCGATCCAGTCGTTCGGCCCCAAGGGTATCGAGGCCATGACGAAGACCTATTGGGAGCTGAACAAATTCGACGTCGACACCAGAATCGAGGACGAAGGCCGCCCCGATCCGCGCAAGCTTCTGATCGCGAAAGACATCACCGAGGAAGGCGTGGTACTGCAGACGCCGGACGTGAAGGTGACCGCGTTCCGGACCCCGCATCCGCCGATCATGGACAACTTCGCATACAGGTTCGAGACGCCGGACGGCGTCATCGTGTTCTCGAGCGACACCGCCTACAACCCAAAGCTCGCGGAATTTGCCCGGGGCGCCGACGTGCTGGTGCACGAAGCGATCTACCTGCCGTGGGTCGACCGAGTGGCAGCCGGGGTCAAGAACGGGGCCACGCTGAAGAAACACCTGATTGACAGCCACACCTCGCCCGAAAATGTCGGCCGCATCGCCGACGCCGCGCAGGTCAAGGTGCTGGTGATGAGCCATCTCGTTCCCGGAGAACCCGTCGTCACCGACGCCGACTGGATGAACGAGGCCAGGAGAACCTTCAAGGGCCGCATCATCGTTGCGCGGGATCTGATGGAGCTGAAGCTGCCGCTGTGACGCTGAACCACGCCTCGTTTCGAAAACAGGGACGACGCAGGTTACGGGGTATCCTCAAGCACCAGATCGCAATACGCATAACCATCGCGCTCGACACGCTCGCCGGTGGTGACTGCGAGCCGATGCGAAAACATCGGCCCCGCCACCACGCAGGTGTGAAACTCGCCATTCTCGCCGCAGGGATCGATGCCATCGGGGAAATCGGCGAGCAATTGCGCATCGAATTTGCGGCCGGCGAATTGAGCCGGAAGCTTTTTCATATCGACGGTAGCGAGATAGGCTTCCAGCCCGCTTGCCATCATCGCCTGCGCCAATTCCGGCGTCGGCCGATCCCATAATGGAAACACGGGAGTCACTCCGCTGCCGGCGAGTTTTTGCTCGCGGTAGGCGCGGATATCGCGCAGGAACAGGTCGCCAAAGATCATGTGGGTGACGCCGTCAGCGACGGCTTGCGCAACCGCCTCGCCGATGCGGGCCTCGTAGATCTCGTTCGGGCAAGGGTAAGGGATCGGCACGATCCGTTGCGGCAGCCTGGCCGCTGCGCATTGCGCCTGCAGGATCTCCTGCCGCACGCCATGGATCGAGACCCGGCCGAATGTTTCCGTCACCGTCGTCAGCGCGCCAACGACTTCGAATTCGTCCGCACAGCGCACCTCGTGCAGCGCAAAGGCGCTGTCCTTGCCGCTCGACCAGGAGATCAGCGCCTTCGGCCGCGACATCAGTTGATCGGGGTCGCCGGCGCCGCGCGCCGCCGCGCCTTCGGTCGCGGCGCGGCAGCCGGCTCAGGATCTCTCAACGCACCAATTCGCCGCAACGCCGCTTCGGCGGCGCGTTCGCCGCTTTCCCATGCGCCGTCGATCGTGCCCCACAGCGTTTCATGGGTGGCTTCGCCGGCGAGATACATGCAACCGACCGGCTCCGACAGAACCTTGCGTGACGCCTGCGTGCCCGGCCCCGCCGCGGACATCGCGCCGAGGGCATAGGGTGCCGCGTTCCAGCGGGTCGCGCTGGATTTCTTCACGGCCGCGGCAGCATCGCTGCCGAACAGCTTGGTCAGCCACTCCACCGCAAAAGCAACCATCGCCTTCTCGCCCTGCGCGGAGAGGTCGTGCCCGAACGAGCCCGCGACATCGATCGAACACAGCGATGACGCTCCCATATTAGCGTACAGCAATGCGGTCCGCGTCGAATTGCTCTGCTCGATGATGACGTCGTCGCGGGCGAGGCCGAGCGGATTGCCCGGCATCTGCAGCGCGATGCGGTCATAGCTGCCGAGGCTCAGTTTGGCGGCGGCATCGAGCGTGCGCTTGGGAATATCGGGGTTGAACTTGATATTGCCGGCCGCAAGCACATTGCTCGACACCGTGATGATGGCGGCGCGCGCGGCGATCTTGCCCGAAGGCGTTTCCACCGTGACGTCGCGACTGCCCCAGGAAATGCGGTTGGCCGGCGTCGACAGCGACAACGGCACCTGCTCGCCGAGTTTTGCGATCAGCGTTCCCAGTCCCTGCCGGCAGGCGATTGCCGTGTTGCGGTCCTGCGCGCGGACCTTGTCGACGACGGAGACCTCCTTCAGGTCCTTGCCGGCGAAATTGGCGCCGAGCACGAATTCGGCGGTGCCGGCCCAGTCGCCGAGATCCTTTGGCAGCACCGACGCGCAGGAAACGTCGAGCCGGCGCGAGGCCTCATCGATGGCGCGGTTGGCGCGCACCAGGGCCGCGAGAAATTCTTCGGTTTCGCCGGCGCGGGCATAGCGGCGACCAATGCGGATTTTCTGGCCCGACGGCGCGGTGACGATCTCGAGCCCTGCGGCGCGCGCGAGCCGGATCATCGGATTGGTCTCGGGATTGTGCATCCAGCGAGCACCGCGATCGAACGGTACATCGAAGGTTGTGACATCGGTCTGGCAGCGGCCGCCGATCTGGCTCGCCGCTTCCACCACGATCACCTTGCGGTTCGCCGCCATGATCCGCCGCGCCGCAGCAATGCCCGCAGCGCCGGCGCCGATCACGACAATGTCAGCCTCGCGCGGCAACGTCGCGGCCCCCGCCGTTGCGCCCAGAACCGGCGTCATCGCCAGGCCAGCGGACGCCGACAGGAAATCGCGGCGGGTCATTGTCATGTCATGGTTTCCGGGGCCTTGAAAGAAAAGAGAACAGCTAGCGAACTGTGCCGCATCTCACGTCGGGCAGCAACACTCATGGTAAATCAATCATGATTGATCCGTTTCGCGCATGAACTAAATTGAAACGGCTTGCGCCCATGCTAAGGGAACAGAAAGCGGTCAGAGAACCGCGGGGGGATTTCATGGGCGTAATGCTCGATACCATCGGCCAGTGGATCGCGGGCTACCTGCAGAAGGAAGTCCCGGGCTATGAGCCGTTCACACCCAGCGATCCCGAGCATCTCCGCGGCGTGATCCAGCCGGGTGACGTGCTGCTGGTCGAAGGCAACAACCGGATTTCCGGCATCATCAAATATCTCACGCAATCGACCTGGTCGCATGCGGCGCTGTACGTCGGCCCGGTCGACGGCGCCACCGAGCCCGACGGGGAAGCGCACGTCCTGATCGAGGCCAATATCGGCGAAGGCGTGACCTCGGCGCCGCTTTCGAAATACTATCCCTACCACACCCGCCTTTGCCGTCCCGTCGGCCTGTCCTACGAGGACCGCATCACGGTGTGCCGTTACGCCATCAACCGGATCGGCTTCGGCTATGACACCAAGAACATCGTCGACCTGATGCGCTATCTGTTTCCGTTGCCGGTGCCGCAGCGCTGGCGGCGCCGCATGATCGCGTTCGGTTCCGGCGATCCCACCAAGATCATCTGCTCGGCGCTGATCGCGCAGGCGTTCGACGCCGTGCGTTATCCGATCCTGCCGAAAATCACCCGTGCCGCCTCGCGAAAAGCCCGGCGCGAAATCCTTCACATCCGCGATTCGTCGCTGTACATGCCGCGCGATTTCGACATCTCGCCCTATTTCGAAATCGTCAAACCCACCATCGTGCACGGCTTCGACTATCTGGCCCTGCACTGGGCGGACAAGCAAAAGCCGCTCCAGGAGGTAGCCGGCGAATTCGGTGTGTTTCCAGAGAACGAGTCGCCGCCGCTTGCTCCTGAGGAGATTGACGAGGAGACGTCGCTTCCGGTTGCGCTTGAAGAAGTAACCGAAGTCGCCGTGGAAACCACGACGGTCGAGCGCGTCACCGTATCGGGGCATTCCTCGCCGTCGAGCATTTCCCGGTCCATACGCCGAAGCGGCGCATTCGTCCGCGCCACAAGGCGGCTGCGGCGGCCTGAGCCCTACTAGAAAAGTAGATCAGGCAGCCTTGGCCGCCGTTCCGCACGGCAATCCCGCGCGCGCCAGCCCGCCATACAATTGCTCGTTCGGCATTTCCGATTTCAGGATCGAACGCACCGCGACCAGTCTGTCGATATCGATGCCGGTGGCAAATCCCTTGCTCTCGCACAGGAACACCAGATCCTCGAACACGACATTGCCGGTGGCGCCCGGCGCGAACGGGCAGCCGCCGAGGCCGCCCAGCGATCCATCCAGCACCCTCGCGCCGGCGTCGAGCGCGGCCGACGCGTTCGCAATGCCCATCCCACGGGTGTCGTGCAAATGGATGCAGACCGGCTTTGCACCCGCGATCTTGACGACGGCCGCGGTCAACTCGCCGACCTGTTTGGGCCCGGCATAGCCGACGGTATCGGCGACCGCGACCATGTCGACGCCGGCCTCGAACAGTTTTTCCGCGATCTTGATGACTTCCTTCGGGTCCACGGGGCCGACGATCGAACAGCCCAGCGCCATCGAGATCGCGGCGTTCACCACCGGCTTGTGTGCGCTGGCGTCGCGCAACTCGCAGAGCCGCTTGACATTGGCGATGGCGGATTCGCGGCTGCGGTTGGCGTTGGCCTGGCTGTGCTCCTCGGTGGCCGAGACCACGGTGGCGACTTCCGCCACGCCGGACGCCAGCGCCTCGTTGACGCCGCGCTCGTTCAGCGCCAGCGCGATGCCATAGGCGCCGGGCAGCGCCGCAATGGTCGCGATAATGTCGCGCACGTCGGCGAATTGCGGAAAGGTTTTCGCCGGCAGGAACGAGCCGACCTCGAAATGCCGCACGCCGGCGCCATATTCGTCGCGGATCCAGCGCTGTTTCGCATCCGTCGACGGAAATTTCTTCACCAGCTGCAGGCCGTCGCGCAACCCCACCTCGCGCAGGATCACTCTGTTGTCGGGATAGATTTCCTGGAGACGGGTCATGGCAGCCTCACGCAGCGTTATCGGTTGAAGTTTGCTTGTCGAGTTCGGCTCTGACGGACTCGGTGTCGGCGCCCAGCACCGGCACCTTCAGCCCCTCGCCGATATTGCCGCCGTTCCATTCCACCGGCAATGCCGGAACCCGGAACGGCGCGCCGTCGGCGTTGAAATTGTTGACCAGCCCGCCGGGGCGCAGCACATGCGGATCGGCCAGGAGATCCTCGGGCCGGTTGATCGGCGAGAAGCAGATGTTCAGCGCGTCGAGCTTGGCCGATAGCTCCGCCACGTTCCATTGCCCGATCACTTCGGCCACGCGCGGAATGATCCGTCCCCGTGCCAGAATGCGGTCCGTGGTGTTGCGCAGCGTCGGATCGTCGGAAAACTCCTGCAAGCCGAACTCGCGGCAGAAACTCTGCCAATGCCCCTCGGTGACGACGCCGATGAAAATTCGCTCGCCGCCTTTGGTGTCGAAAATGTCGTAGATCGGCCAGGCATGTTCGCGTTCCGGCATCGAGCGCGGCTTGCGGCCGGTCATTTCATATTCGACCATGTGCTGGGCCACCAGAAACAGGCAGTTTTCGAACAGCCCGATGCGGATATCGGCGCCGTCCTTGACGCCCTCCTTGTTTCCTGCGCGCTTCTGGTAGAGCGCGGCGAGGATCGCGATCGCGCCGAACATGCCGCCCATGATGTCGTTGGCGGAGGAACCGACCCGCTGTGGCTTGTCGCGCGTCCCGGTCATGGCGGCCAAGCCCGACATCATCTGCACGACCTCGTCGAGCGCCGGGCGATGTTCGTAGGGACCTGACAGAAAGCCCTTGTGGCCGGCAACGATCAGATGCGGGTGCTTGCGGCGCAGTTCCGTAGGCGCGAGGCCTTGCTTGTCGAGCTGGCCATCGCGAAAGTTTTCCAGAAACACGTCGGCGCTGGCAAGCAGCCGGTCCATGGTCGCGCGGTCCTCGGCCTTGGCGAGATCGAGCACGATGCTGCGTTTGCCGCGGTTGAACAGCGGAAAGAACGAGATTCCCATGCCGCCGAGGCTGCGGGTCTTGTCGCCGGCGGGCGGCTCGACCTTGATCACCTCGGCGCCGAGCTGCGCCAGGATCATGCCGCAGGTCGGACCCATCACCATATGGGTCATCTCGACGACCCTCACGCCGTCAAGCGGCAGTCCCGTCCCGGTCATCGCCTTCGCTCCTACGCTTCCAAGCTTTCGTGGCCCAGAATAGGCTTTAGGGGCCTCCGGGGAAAACACAATCTGCCGAACGATGCACTGTTGCATGACGCAAATGCGTGGAGGCTGACGGCCAACGCTGCTAGGTTGGTGAAAATGCCAGCGACAGCGCGCAAAGCGGGGGCCGGCTGGGGGAGGACACCATGAGCGCAGTCGGAATCAACGCTGGAACCGGCCTTGCTGCCGCCACGGGCGGCGCAGACGAGATATCGCAGCGGCTCGAAAGCCTGCCCGCCTCGTCTTACGTGTGGCGGCTGGTGATCCTGCTGTCGCTCGGCGGCTGCTTTGAAATCTACGATCTGTTCCTGACCGGTTATATCGCACCGGGCCTCAACCGCTCGGGATTGCTAACCACCACGACGCAGGCCTTTTTCGGCTTTTCAGGCATCGGCGCCTTCGTCGCCGCGACCTTTGCCGGCCTGTTCGTCGGCACCTTCTTCCTTGGCTTCCTCGCCGACCGGTTCGGCCGGCGGTCGATCTTCACCTATGCGCTGCTCGGCTATACGGCCGCCTCGGTGGCGATGGCGTGCCAGACCACCTCCGGGGGCGTGCTGTTGTGGCGGTTCATCGCCGGGATCGGCATCGGCGTCGAGATCATCACCATCGATTCGTATATCACCGAACTGGTGCCGAGCTGGATGCGGGGCCGCGCCTTCGCCGTCAATCAGGCCGTGATGTTCATCGCGGTCCCCGTGGTCGCAGCGCTGGCGTGGTGGCTGGTGCCGATCGCGCCCTACGGTATCGACGGCTGGCGCTGGGTAGTGCTGATCGGCGCCGCCGCCAGCATGGTGATCTGGATCTTAAGGCTCTACGTGCCAGAGAGCCCGCTCTGGCTGGCGCGGCATGGCAGAACGCAAGAGGCGCTCAAGATTCTGGCAACGCTCGAAGGCAAAAGCGGCACAGCGCCTGCGCGTCCGGCAAAAGCCGCCGTCACGGCGCCTTCGCGCGCGGTGACGCCCGTGGCTTTTGCGGATCTGTTCGGGCCGCCCTGGCTCTCGCTGGTCGTGCTGTTCATGGTGTTCAATTTCTGCCAGGCGTTCGGTTTCTACGGCTTCGCCAATTGGGTGCCGACACTTCTGGTCGAGAAGGGCATCACGGTGACGAAGAGCCTGCAATATTCCTTCATCGTCGCCTTCGCCTACCCGATCGCACCATTATTGGCGGCGAGCTTTGCCGACCGCTTCGAGCGCAAATGGATCATCTCCGGCGCCTGCGTCGCGATCATCGCGTTCGGAATGGCGTTTTCGCAACTGACCCAGCCGGCGCTGCTGATCCTGTGCGGGGTGCTGCTGACGGCCGCCAACATGACCATGTCCTATGCCTATCACGCCTATCAGACCGAGGTGTTTCCGACCGCGATCCGTGCGCGGGCCTCGGGGCTGGTCTATTCGATGAGCCGGCTCAGCGCGATGTTCTCAGGCTTCATCGTCGCCTATGTGTTGCGCGAGGCCGGCGTCGGCGGCGTGTTCGGCCTGATTACGACGGCAATGATCATTGTGATCATTACGCTGATGAGCTTCGGGCCGAATGTGCGCGGCAAGCCGCTCGACGCCTGACGATCATGACAACTTGATTCGATCTTAGGTTGCATCGGTACGCCGTACGTTATAACCTGCCCGCTCGTGTCCTCGAGCGGCAGGAGCGCATCATGGTGGCCGATCGCAAATGGGTTGAGAAAAACCTTGGCTTCGATCCGATCTCGACGCCGCCGCCGGCCGATACGTTCTCCGTCAGTCGCGTGGCGAAGGCCGCCGTCAAGCGATCCGCAAAAGCCTCGGCCGAAGATTTTCAGCGCGAGATCATCGATTTCGACTCGGAGGGGCCGGTCGGCCAGCGCTTCTTCGCCTTCTCAACCGCGACCGGTTTGTCACGGTTCACCGACATTCCCTGGCCCGCGGGCCTCGCGCCGAAGACCGGACCGAAACCGAAGGGAACGGGCAAGGGTCCGCTGCCGAAGGCGGATGTGCTGCTCGTCACCTGGACCGTCGACGAGGGCCACGCGCTCTCCCGCGTGCTCACGCCCGGCAAGGATTCGCGGAACGACTATGTGCCCTACACGCATAATTTCGCGAAGATCGCCAAGAAAATGCGCAAAGGATGCCCGGCGCTGCAGGCAAAGCGGCTCGGCGCCTTCTGGACCACCACGATCGGCAAGAAGTCGGTGGTGGTGTTCAAGTCGGACTCCCACATGTCGCAGGACGGTCCCAAGCTACCGAACATCGACGTCTGGCGCCAGCTCATCCGCGAGGTGAAGCCGAAGCTCGTGATCACCACCGGCACCGCCGGCGGCATCGGCAAGCAATTCGAGGTCGGCGACGTCATTGTCAGCCCGATCGTCCGCTTCGACTGCACCGCCAAGTTCAAGAAGCAGCCGTTCGCGCAGGCGCATTTCTCGAGCGTCGCGGCGAAATCGACGAAATTCGCCAAGGCCAAGGCGCTGTTCAAGGCCAATTCGGCGCAGCTGCCGAAGGCCAATACGCGGCAGCCCAAGATCGTGAAGGTCGCACCCAGCGACCTGAAATCCTGCGTCCTCACCACCGATTTCTTCGGCTTCGATACCTCGGACGATCATTTCAAGCTGCAGGGGCTGGGCGACGTCTCCGAGATGGGTGACGCCATCCTGGGGCTGGTCGCCTCGGAGATGGGGACCGCCGCGCCGCGCTATCTTGCCATCCGCAACGTCAGCGATCCCCAAATCAAGGCCGAGGGGACGATCAGGCAGCAGGCCCAGGTCGCAGCCTCCATCTACAAGGGGTTCGGCCGCTGGAGTTCGGTCTGCAGCGCCATCACCTGCTGGGCCAGCATCGTGGCGGAGCCGTAACACCGCTTCCCGCGGCCTTGCCGAAGCCCAATTGCATCTCTACCTCTCGCGAGGGTTTTTTCGCGAGAGGTGAGACCATCATGCTGGACGCCGCCGTCAAGGCGCTTTCCCAAATCCTGTCGCCACCGATGCGCACAATTCTGTGGCGCTCGATCGGCCTGGCGCTGGTGCTGATCACGGTGTTGGCATTTGGATTGCAGCAGCTGTTGAGCTGGTTCGCCACATATGGCGAAGGCTGGGCCGAAGCGATGCTGGGACCGGGCTACCACACGCCGCTCAACATCCTGGCCTGGATCGTCTCGATCGCGGCCGGGCTCGGCGTCGTGCTCGGCGGTATTTTCCTGATGCCCGCGATTACCTCGCTGGTCGCGAGCGTTTTCGTCGACGACGTCGCCGACCACGTCGAACGCGAGCATTATCCGGCGGAGCGGCCGGGAACCGCGCTGCCGCTCGGCATCGCGATCCCCGAAGGGATCAAGACCGCGCTTCTAACCATTCTGGTCTATCTGGTCGCGCTGCCGTTCGTGCTGTTCGCGGGCGCAGGTTTCCTGATTTTCTTCATCGCTACCGCATGGCTGTTGGGCCGGGAATATTTCGAGCTCGCGGCGATGCGGTTCCGTTCGCCTGCCGAAGCCAAGGCGATGCGCAAGGACAACGCCGCGACCGTATTCACGGCAGGGTTGATCATCGCAGCCTTCGTGTCGATCCCGATCGTCAATCTGGCGACGCCGCTGTTCGGCATGGCCTTCATGGTTCACATGCACAAGCGATTGAGCGGCCCGCGCCCCGAACTGATCGAGCCGGCGCGGCGTACGGGAATGCCGGTGGTATGACGCTGCCGCCGGTCAATCCGCCCGGTCGCGCGCCAACGGCACCAGCAGCAGCCCGGCAATCGCCACGCAGGCCAGCATCGCCCAGGCCTCGTTGACGGACAAAGCGAGCGCGGCCCTTTCCACCATCGGCCGCACCACCGCCACGGCGGCCTCGTCAGGCGGACCCGGCGGCCGGTTGAGAAATGCGTCTACGCCGAGCCCGATCGCCTGTGCCGCCGTGACGTCTCCCGCCAGCAGGCGGATGCGAAAATCCTCGGCAAAAATTGCAGACCGGCCGTACAGGATGGTGTCGATCAGCGCGATCCCGATGGCGCCGCCCAGATTGCGCATCAGGTTGAACAGACCGCTGGCGTCGGCCACTTCCGCTTCCGGCAGCGCGCCCAGCGCAATGCGTGTCGGCGGCAACAGGCAGAACATGATCGCGATGCCACGCACGATCTGCGGCCACAACATCTCGTCGAAGTCGGCGGTGCGGGGCTGGAACGCGCTCAGGCCGAGGCCAACCGCGAACAAGGCGAAGCCACATGCCGTCAGCAGACGCGCACCGATCCGGCTTTCCAGGATCGCCGCGAACGGCGCGGTGATGAGTTGGGCTACCCCGGTCACGAGCATGATGGTGCCGATCTCGAATGCATCGTGGCGGCGCACGAAGGCGAGAAAGACCGGCATCAGATAGACCGAACCGAACAGGCCGACGCCCAGGCAAAAGCTCAAGCCGCAGCCGGCCGCGAACGAGTGTCGCCTCAAGGTCGAAAGCTGCACGACCGGATGCGCAGCACGCAAGGTCCGGCGGACAAAAATGCCGATACCGACGGCACTTGCCGACAACAGGCCGATGCAAATCGGCGACAGCCAGCCAAGCCGGGGCGCTTCCTTCAGCCCGATCTCGAGGCAGGCAAGGGACCCTGCCAGCAGCACCAGCGAGGGCGCGTCGAGTTTTTTCAGCTCACCGAAATTGGTGTCCTGGCGAGGCAGCAGCAAGGGTGACACGGCGGCTGCGATCATCCCGGGAACGACGTTGATCAGGAACAGCCACGGCCACGACCAGGTTTCCGTGATCCAGCCGCCGACGACGGGCCCGATCGTCGGCGCCATCACCGCGACCACGCCGCCGACCGTGGTGGCGATGGTGTGAAGCCGCGCCGGAAACAGCAGGAAAACCGCTGAAAATACCGCCGGGATCAGCACGCCGCCGGAAAATCCCTGCACCACCCGGAAGGCCAGCAACACCGCAAAACTGCCGCTGAAGGCGCAACCGATCGACGCCAGCGTAAACACCGTCACCGCCGCAACAAACAACCACCGCAAGGTCAGGACGCGGGTGAACAAACCTGTCAGGGGGATCGCGATCACCTCGGCGATCAGATAGGCGGTCTGGATCCAGCTCATGGCGTCGGGGCTGATGGCAATCGCGTGCTGGATCGTCGGCAACGACGTCGCGACCACCTGGATATCGAGGATGGCCATGAACATGCCAAGGCACATCAGCAGGAAGCCCGCCCATGTCGCCACGGCCGTCGTGCCCCGCTGTACCGGCGTGCTCACGGCGTCCTGCGTGCGAGCTGACCGCTTGCAGAGAGCGCGCCGGCCTCGGTGCGAATGCGGATCACGAGCACCACGGCATTCAGCGCCGTGAAAATCACGGCCAGCAACGGCAAATGCAGCGCGAACGGCAGCAGTGCGATCTCGGCGACCACGACGGCATAATTGGGGTGCGAAAAATACCGGTAAGGTCCGAATGCGACCAGCGGTTCACCCGGCAGCACGATGATGCGCGTGGTCCATCGCGGCCCGAGCGTCGCAAGGATCCAGAGGCGCAAACCCTGCATCGCAACGAACAGCGCGAGCGCCAGCAGGTTAACCTGCTGATCCCGGCCCCAGACCCACAGCGCGATCAGCCAGGCGGCGTGGACCGCCACGACCAGCGGATAGTGATTGGCGCCGATCTCGATCGCACCGCGCGCCAGCAGCCTGCCGGTGTTGTATCGCGCAAGCACGAGCTCACCGATCCGCTGCAGCGTGACCAGCGCAAGAATGACGGCGGCGAGGCTCATGCCGCATGCCGCAGCGCGACGCAGCTTGCGGTAAAGCCGGGGCCGAGCGCGGTCAGCAGCGACCGCGGCGGCAGGCCCGCCGCCCGCGCGCGTTCGAGCACGAACAACACGGTCGGACCCGACATGTTGCCGTAATCGGCGATAACGTCCCGCTCATGATCGAGCGTGCCCTGGTCGAGCGACAGCGCGCGTTCAAGCGCGGTGATCACCTTGGCGCCGCCGGGATGGCAAATGAAGCGATCGATGTCGGAGGCCACCAGCTTCATCCGTGACAGAATCTCGGTGACGGCCGGTCCGAAATTGTCGCGGACGAAATCCGGAATCGTGCGCTGGAAGATCACGCCGAACCCTTCGGGGTCGACGCTCCACCCCATGATATCGAGCGTGTCGGGCCACTGCTTCTCGCCGGTCGCCTCGATCTGCGTCGCGCCGCCGTCGCCGGCGCGCAACACGGCCGCCGCCGCGCCGTCGCCGAACAGACTGGCCGCCACCACATTGGCCTTTGTCAGCTCATCATGGCGGACGGCGAGCGTGCATAGTTCGAGCGCGACCAGTAATACGTTGGTGCCGGGCCTTGCCTGCGCCAGCCGGGACGCGATCGAGAGGCCCGACACGCCACCGGCACAGCCGAGGCCAAATACCGGTACGCGCGACACATCGGAGCGGAAGCCAAGCTGGCCCGCGACCCGCGCCTCCAGCGTCGGCGTTGCGATACCGGTCGAACTTACCGTGACGACGGTATCGATATCGCCGGCCGACAGATCGGCGCGCTCGAGCGCCTTGCGCGCGACGTCGACAAACAGCCGCTCGGCGCCTTCGAGAAAGGCCTGCGTTCGCTCCGGCCAGCCGCGCTGTTCCAGATACCATTCCATCGGCTTGACGCCGTAACGGTGACGAATTCCGGTGTTGGCGAACAGGCTCGAAAACGTTTCGAACTGCGGATAGCGCTCCGCCATCAACCGATGCGCCGCGCCGAGAACCTGGTTTTGATGAAACTGATTTGGGGGAACCGAGGTCGCGAGGGAAACAAGTGCGGCCATCTGATTCATATTACTCACTCTGCATGTGGTCCCCCGAGATATGAACCGCGTCATGACACAAATATTTCAGCCCGGGCCGGTGCAGGGCCAACTGCAGCATCACTATAAGTTGAATAGTGGTGTGAAATTGACGCTTCGCGTGAAATCCAGCTAGTGTCTCAGTTTGAAGCTTCGACGGTTATTTTAACATGAAGATAGGGGACAGGATTCGAATCCGCGGGATGACTGGCCTTGTCGTAGCATTGATCTCCGAGGGCAAATTCGCTGCCGATTACCCGGCCGAGAAATGGGCATACCTCGAAGTGGGATTGCTCGTCGATACTGACGAGGCCGGCCTGATCCATTATTCGAACCTCGACGGCATCGACATCGAGCAAATTTCAAACTGAGACACTATGGAAATCCAGATGGTCGTCTGCGGCCTGTGGCAGAGACCTTTGATCGCCATACCTCACAGCGCAGCTTTACGCTCGCCGCTGGCGTAATGCCTTCGCGCCTTAGCGCGCCACCAGAGGACAGCCGCCTTCCGCCAGCGGCCGGAAGGCCTGATCACCCGGAATGACGCCGAGCATGTTGTAATAGTCCCAGGGCCTGGTGGATTCGGAAGGCGTCTTGACCTGGGAAAAATACATATCGTGAACCAGCCGGCCATCTTCCCGCAGATGGCCGTTCTTGACGTAAAAATCGTTCACGGGCAGCGCTCGCATTTTTGCCATCACCGCCTTGGCTTCGTCGGTGCCGGCAGCCGCGATTGCGATCAGGTAATGGCGGACGGCGGAATAGACGCTGGCCTGGGCCATGGTCGGCATCCGGCCTTGTTTTTCGAAGAACCGCTTCGACCATGCGCGGCTTTCGGCGTCACGGTCCCAATAGAACGCGGTGACGAATTTCAGTCCCTGGGCGGCCTTGAGCTCCATGCTGTGAACGTCGGAGATGAAGATCAGCAATGCGACCATCGACTGGTTTTTGGTGAGCCCAAACTCGTTGGCCTGTTTGACGGCGTTGACCATGTCGCCACCGCCATTGGCGAAGGCGACCACCTTGGCGCCGGACGCCTGGGCCTGCAGCAGATAGGAACTGAAATCGGACGTGTTCAGGGGATGGCGCACACTGCCGAGCACCTTGCCTCCCGCAGCCTGAACCGCCGCGGTCGCGTCGGCTTCCAGCGAATGGCCGAACGCATAGTCGACCGTGATGAAGAACCAAGTATCGCGCCCCTCAGCCACCGTCGACTTGGCAAGGCTGGTCGTGAGCGCATAGCTGTCGTAGATCCACGACGCCTCATTGGCCGTGCACGCCTTGCCGGTGAAGGCGGTGCTGCCGACCGCGCCTGCAATCGCGATCCGGTTGCGTTCGGCCGCCAGTTGCTCGACCGCGAGCGCCACCGACGAATTGTCGAAGCCGATCGCCATATCGACCTTGCCGACATCGAACCATTGCCGGGCAAGCGCGGCCCCGATATCGGACTTGTTCTGATGATCGGCGAATACGATCTCGACCGGCTTGCCGAGCACCGCACCGCCGGCGTCCTCGACCGCCATCCGCGCAGCCGTGACCGAACCGGGGCCGCCGAGATCGGCATAGAGACCGGACTGGTCATTGAGAACGCCGATCCTGACCACGTCGTCGGAAACCTGCGCGCGCGCCGCGCTGATATCGATGCCGGCAATGGCGAGGGCTGAAATGAGCGCTAGCTGCAATCGCACGATTTTCCTCCCGCAAATATTTTCGCGGTCCTTGATGCGGACCTTGGTGGG
>Ga0310811_10001716_pt1 | contig 27301 bp, 23 predicted proteins | sample YCmetagenome_FD_207642 | JGI IMG/M metagenome (GOLD analysis project Ga0310811, IMG submission 207642) | Soil microbial communities from experimental microcosm in Duke University, North Carolina, United States - YC | ecosystem: Engineered > Artificial ecosystem > Soil microcosm > Unclassified ... | reverse complement strand
GAGCCCGGCGGCAAGAGCGAGATCCACGCCACCGCACAGGGGACCTACCACGTCACATTCCCGATAACCGAAAAGGTCGCGGTGAAGGGCAAGGACGCCCATCCGTTCTTCAAATGGGCGGCGGCCGACCGCCCCCTCGAAGCGCCGCGTTGGAATTTTCACAAGTACCTCATCGGGCGCGATGGCCAACTCAAGGCGGCTTTCCCTTCGGCGGTCGAGCCGACCGACCCGCTCGTGATCACAGCCATTGAAAGAGAACTGACCGGGGCGTAGCCGAATCACTGGATCGTCAGGCTGCCTCTCCGCGAGCAAGCGGAAATCTTTTGTCACAATTTTGAAAAATCCATTGACGAATCGGCGTGCCCATGACGGATTGTCAAAACGACATTCGGTCACGTGGGTCGGCAGGAATTAACATGCCGATCCGTAAAGAGGTTCCTCCCGCGTGGCGTTTTAACTGGGCGGCCGCAAGGCCGCCCCTTTTCATGTCAGCATACTGTCGACAATTGCTTCTAAGCGGACGCAGCCATGCGCTCGGCGCCACCGAACTCGAGTCCGGCCGGCTGTAAGGGGTCGAGAGCTTCAACGAGCTGCAGGAACGAGCTTCCAGGCAAAGGCGGTGCAAAGACGTAACCCTGCGCCGAACGCACGCCCAGCGTACGCAAATGCATGACTTGCTCGAAATTCTCGACCCCTTCCGCAATCACATCCATGCGCATGTTGCGTGCGAGATCGACAAGCGTCTCGACGATGGTCGTTGAATTGCGATCAGTGCCGATGGCGTCTATGAACATCTTGTCGATCTTGATGATGTCGACACCGAGTTTGAGCATATAGGAAAGGCCACTGTGGCCCGTGCCCACATCGTCGATTGCAATGCGGACGCCGAGACCTTGCAGGGCGGCGATGGTCTGACGGGTTTCGGTGAAATTCTCGATCGGATCGCGCTCGGTGACTTCGAGCACGACCTGCGAGAATTTAATCGGCGAGCCCGCAAAGATATCGCGCACATCCTTGACGATTGACGGCTCGCTGAAAAGCTTGCCGGCAAAGTTGAACGAAATCTTCAGGTCCGGACGGCGCCCGAGCGCGGGGCCCACTTCGATGCAGACCGTGCGCATCAGGCCGCGCGTCAGATCGTCGATGAGGTCGCTCGATTCGATCAGCGGGATGAATGAACCTGGGAAGACAAGCGTGCCGTCCGGCTTGCGCCAACGAACGAGCACTTCTGCGCCGCGCAGCTGACCTGAGCGGATATCGACGACGGGTTGGTAGTACGGAATGAACTCGCCCGCCTCAAGCGCGCGCTCAATTTCCGCCACGGGGTTTCGGGGCGCGCGGCGCGGGATCAGCATCACAAATCCGGTGACCGTTATCATGATGATGCCGGCCGCAAACAGGCCAAACCATTTGAGGTCAGCGTGCTCTGCTTCGACCCGCGCCCTCGGACTGAGAACTTCGACGTCAAACCCAAATTTGTTCGACTTTATGTTGGCAGTGAAATTTGCGCTTTCGCTATCGGCTGTCCGGTCGCCGACCTCCCCGATCATGGCGCCCTGCGCGGTCACGATACGCGCGTAGCCGCTAAAAGGCCCACCACCCGTTGACACCTGTGGCAAAAACAACGCCGTCGGCACCAGCGCACTGATACTATTGTGATCGGAGCCGACATCACGTCGTAGGCGCACCATTCGCTCGCCGCCCGGCAGAGATATTATGTCAAGGCGATAGCCGCCCGCGCCGACCAATGGCTCGGTAGAGAGCACTTCCCGCTCGCCAGGAGGCAGACCGAGATGATTGCAAAGCGTCTTGCCGTCTGGGCCGATGACGGCGATTTCCTTGACGGGAATCGTGCTGAAGGCGGCACGGCGCATGGCCTCCATATCCTGCTGATCGCATGCGCTGACGCCCGCTACAGCCAGAGTGTCGAGCGTACCGACCGCGTCCCGGACGCGCGTCTCGGCAAGCGCGATTGCGCGCTTGGCAGCCGTGCTCACCTCCGACTGTCCCTGCCGTTCTATGAGATTGTCGAGCCAGAGGTTAAAGGCGATGAACGGGCCACCGGCGAGCACCGCGCCGACGACGATCGCAAATAAATTCCGGCGCGTAAGCCCGCGCGCAAAAAACCCCATCCCGCCTCCAGCCAGGGGCCCCATCCTGGTGCCTCGCCAGTCAGCCACGCCGCCGTAAACACAACCTTAAGCTTAAGGACGCGTAACCCCTGCTCGTGCCCGAAAAACAGCCATCGGCGACGCTATGGTTAGTAATGGGTTAAAGTCTTGCGACTTCGGATGGGGGATTGCGATGAAATGGCGTTTGATGTGGATCGCGGCGTTGGCCGTTTTCGCGGCCGTGCCATCGGCGGCGCAACAGCGGATCGAGATTTTCGACGCACACCTGCACTACAACCAGGAGCCCAAGCCTTTTTACTCGCTCGACCAGGTGCGCGACGTATTCCGTCGCAACGGCATCACCGGCATCATCGCGACTAGCCGGCCCAACAAAGGCACGCATGAGCTGGTGGATGCAAAGTGGCCCGAGCTCAAGGTCGTGCCGTTCATTCGTCCCTATCGCGTGCGCAGCGACATCCAGACCTGGTTCAACGATCCGACGATTTTCGAGCTCATCAAGGAAGAATATGCCCGCGGCTATTACCGGGGCATCGGCGAGTTTCATATCTATGGCAAGTCGGCCCAATCGGACTGGGTGAAGAAAATGGTCGACTTCGCCGTCGAGCGTAACCTGTATCTGCATGCGCACTGCGACGAAGAGGCCTTGCTGATCCTGTTCAAGCACAATCCAAAGGCCAGGATCATCTGGGCACATACAGGGTTTTCGGTAGCACCTGCGCGGGTGGCCGAGCTGCTCGACGAGCACAAGGACGCGCTTTGGGGTGAGCTGTCATACCGGGGTGGAATCACCGGCGGCGACGGCAAGTTGACAAGCGATTGGCGCAACCTATTTGCACGTTATTCCGACCGGTTCCTGCTCGGCTCCGATACCTGGATCAACGAGCGGTGGTTCGGCTACGACACGATCTTCAAGGAATATCGCGGATGGCTCGCCCAGATTCCGGCCGATCAGGCCCAACGGATTGCGAGCGGTAACGCGTTGCGGCTGTTCGGACTGCGACGCGAGTAAAGAATAGGAGCGATCATGAGTTTCTTCCCTGGCAAGGATCCGGCCGCCGGCGACGCATATCAATGTGACGCTATTTCCCAGGTCATCGTGCCGCGCACAGTTGATCTCGGCGACTTTGCGGTCCGGCGCGCACTGCCGTCCGCCCGGACGCGCATGGTCGGCCCATTCATTTTTTTCGATCATTTCGGACCGGCGGAGTTCCACGCAGGCAACGGGCTCGACGTTCGCCCGCATCCGCATATCGGGCTCGCCACCGTGACCTATCTTTTCGACGGCGAGATCATGCACCGAGACAGTCTCGGAACCGCCATGGCAATCAGGCCTGGCGAAGTCAACTGGATGACCGCCGGACGCGGCATCGTCCACTCCGAACGCACGCGGCCCGAGCGACGCGTCGACGGTGAGCCGATTCACGGCCTGCAGATGTGGGTCGCCTTGCCGGCCACCAAGGAGGAGATGGAGGCCGGCTTTGCGCATCACGCAACCGCCGAATTTCCGGTCATCAAGGAGAACGGAAAGAACGTGCGTGTGGTGGTCGGCTCGCTCTATGGCGCATCATCGCCGGTCCCGACCGTACACGAGACGATATTCGGCGATGTGCATCTGAAGGCCGGCACGTCGCTACCGCTCGATGCGGACCACGAGGAACGCGCGATCTATGTTATCGAAGGTGTCGTCGATATTGCGGGCGACAAGTTCGAACCGGGACGGCTGCTGGTGTTCAAGCCGGGCGATGCCCCGACGATCACAGCCATCAACAGCGCCCATTTCGTCATTCTCGGCGGCGCGCCGATGGATGGGCCGCGCCATATCTGGTGGAATTTCGTGTCGTCCCGCAAAGAGCGCATTGAGCAGGCTAAGGCAGATTGGAAGGCTGGTCATTTCGACAAAGTGCCGGGGGACGAGATCGAATTCATTCCGCTGCCCGAGCAGTAGTGGGCACGTATTGAGTCTCGTTCGTCATGCCCTGCCTTGTGCCGGGCATCCACGTCTTTCTTTCATTCGCAAACAAGACGTGGATGACGGGCACAGGCGTGCGAAAGCACGCCGTTCTTCGAACGGCTATGCCGGCCATGACGCCAGGTGACGTCACTTCTTCGGCAGATCCAACCTGATGTTCAGCTCCTTGAGCTGTTTGGGCGTCGCTTCGGAGGGCGCGCCCATCATCAGATCCTCGGCGCGCTGGTTCATCGGAAACAGCACGACCTCGCGCAGGTTTTCCTCGCCGGCGAGCAGCATGACTATGCGGTCGATGCCCGGCGCGATCCCACCATGCGGCGGCGCGCCGAGCGACAGCGCGTGCAGCATCCCACCGAACTTAGTCTCGAGCACGTCCTCGCTGTAGCCGGCGATCGCGAAAGCCTTCTTCATCACCTCCGGACGGTGGTTCCGGATCGCACCCGACGACAATTCGACGCCGTTGCAGACTATGTCGTACTGGATCGCCTTGATCGACAGCAGCTTGTCGTTGTCCTTGGCGTCGAGTGCGAGGAATTCCTCGACCGCCAGGTTCGGCATCGAGAACGGATTATGGGAGAAGTCGATTTTCTTCTCCTCCTCGTTCCATTCGTACATCGGAAAATCGACGATCCAGCAGAACTCGAAGCGGCCTTTATCGATGAGCCCCAGCTCCTCGCCGACCTTGGTCCGCGCCGGCCCGGCAAATTTCACGAAGTCCTTTGGCTTGCCGGCGACGAAGAAACAGGCGTCGCCGATGCCGAGTTTCATCTGATCGGCGATCTGCTTGGTGCGCTCAGGGCCGATATTTTTGGCCAGCGGGCCCGCGCCGCCCTCCTCGCCTTCGCGCCAGAAGATGTAACCGAGACCGGGTTGACCCTCGCCCTGCGCCCACGAATTCATCCGGTCGCAGAAGGCGCGGTTGCCGCCCTTCGGCGCCGGGACCGCCCACACGGCGTTTCCGGGAGTCTCCAGGATCTTCGCGAAAATCTTGAATCCCGAGCCGCGGAATGCCTCGCTCACATCCTGCATCACGATCGGATTGCGCAGATCGGGCTTGTCGGTGCCGTACTTGCGCAACGCGTCGGCGTAAGGAATGAGCGGAAACTTCGGCGTCACCGGTTTGCCGTTGGCGAATTCCTCGAACACGCCTCGGATCACCGGTTCGACCGCATCGAAAACGTCCTGCTGGGTCACGAAGCTCATCTCAAGGTCGAGCTGATAAAACTCGCCCGGCGAGCGATCGGCGCGCGCATCCTCGTCGCGGAAGCACGGCGCGATCTGGAAATAACGGTCGAAACCCGCGACCATGATCAGTTGCTTGAATTGCTGCGGCGCCTGCGGCAGCGCGTAGAATTTCCCCGGATGCAGCCGCGAGGGCACGAGATAGTCGCGCGCGCCCTCGGGTGAAGACGCCGTGAGGATCGGCGTCTGGAATTCGAAGAAGCCCGCTTCCTTCATCCGCCGGCGGATCGAGTCGATCACCCTGCCACGCAGCATGATGTTGTTGTGCAGATGCTCGCGGCGCAGATCGAGAAAGCGGTACTTGAGCCTGATTTCCTCAGGATAGTCCTGCTCGCCGAAGACCGGCATCGGCAATTCCGCCGCGGGACCAAGTAGCTCGATTTCATCGATGTAGATTTCGATTTGCCCGGTGGGAAGCTCCGGATTTTCGGTGCCCGCCGGGCGCTTGCGCACCTTGCCGTCGATGCGCACGACCCATTCCGCGCGCAAGGTCTCGGCCAGCTTGAATGCCTTGCTGTCCGGGTCGGCAACGACCTGGGTCAGCCCATAGTGGTCACGCAGGTCAATGAAAAGGACGCCGCCGTGATCGCGGATGCGGTGGCACCAGCCCGAGAGCCGCACGACCTTGCCGATATCGCTCTCGCGAAGTGCGCCACAAGTATGGGAGCGATAACGATGCATCGTCAGATCTTTGCGCTTGCCGGGGGACGAGTCAGAATCTCGGTGTGAAGCGCGCGAAAAGCGCATGGGGGGTCGGCTTTGTCAAGCAGCCGATCCCGAAATCATCGCGGCACCCGGATGCCTCGACAGGCTTGCCTGCGCCCTGCACAGTTGCTTTTAGAGTGACTGGATACGCATGACCAAAGCCAGAAAAAAGACAGAGAAGACGCGCCCCGCAGCGGTCGAAATGTCGACCGCGGAGGCTACGGTGGCGACCCTGATCGCGCATGGGCTTGATACCGTCTACGCGCTGCCCGGCATCCACAACGATCACCTGTTCGATGCCTTCCAGCGCGCCTCCGAAAACCTGCGCGTGATCCACACGCGACACGAGCAAGGCGCCGCCTATATGGCGCTCGGCGCCGCACTATCCACCGGGAAGCCGCAAACTTACTCAGTCGTTCCCGGACCTGGCCTGCTCAATTCCGGCGCTGCTCTTCTGACCGCATATGGAATGAACGCGCCGGTCCTTGCGCTCATCGGGCAAATTCCGGAGGCGGCAATCGGGAAAGCGCACGGTCAACTTCATGAGATCAGAGACCAGGCCGGAATCGTGGAACGTCTTGTCGATCATTCATCATTCATTCGCGGTCCAGCCGAGGCGTCCATAAAAGTTTCCAAGGCCATTGCATCCATGTTTCACAGGCGTCCCGGTCCGGCTGCAATCGAATGCCCAATCGACGTTTGGGGCAAGCGTGCGCCGGTGCCTGCGATCGCGGGACCGGTGGCACCGCTCCCGCCGAAGATTAACATCGATGAGGTGCGTGCCGCGGCAAAAGTTCTCAGGCAGGCGAACCGCGTACTGATTGTGGCTGGCGGTGGCGCACAAGATGCGTCGCCTGAAATAACGCTGCTCTCGAGCATGTTGCAGGCGCCCGTACTCGCCTATCGTCGCGGCCGCGGCGTGCTGGATTCGCGCGACCCGCTCAGCGTGACACTGCCATTGGGCCACGAATTATGGGCGCAGGCCGATGCCGTGCTCGGCGTCGGCACGCGCCTTCTCAATCCGATGAACCAGTGGGGCGTCGACAAGACTTTGCAAATCGTGCGAGTCGACGCTGACCCTGAAGAGCCGGGGCGGATTGCCAAGCCGAAAGTGGCGCTTATCGGTGACGCTGCGCCGATCCTGCGCACGCTGATTGACGAACTGGTCAAGTTCAACATCCGGCGCGCATCACGCCGCGACGAAATGCTGGAACGCCAAGCCAAGTTACGCCAGCGTCTTGCGAAACTGGCGCCGCAGCTTGCTTTCCTCGAGGCCATCCGCGCCGAGCTGCCCGAAGACGGCATTTACGTCGACGAAGTCACGCAGGTCGGCTTTGCCGCCCGGCTCGCTTTTCCGGTCTACAAACCCCGCACGTTTCTCTCGCCGGGTTTTCAGGACAATCTTGGCTGGGGTTATGCGACCGCGCTGGGGGCCCAACACGCAAGAACCGACGTTCCGGTGCTTTCGATCAATGGCGATGGCGGATTTCTGTACACCGGCAACGAGCTCGCCACCGCGATCCGGCATGGGATTCCCCTGGTCGCGCTGGTGTTTGTTGATGGCGCATTCGGCAATGTCCGTCGCATCCAGCAGGAGCAGTTCGGCAACCGGCTGATCGCCTGCGATCTGGCCAATCCAGATTTCGTCAAATACGCGGAAAGTTTCGGCGCGGCCGGGCGGCGCGCCCGCGGGCCCGACGAACTGCGCGTGGCTCTGCGCGAGTCAATCAATCGCCGCGAGCCCACCCTCATCGAGGTGCCGGTCGGCGCCATGCCGAGCCCGTGGGAATTCATATTCATGCCTCGGGTGCGCGGCACATGAAGCGGGTTGCCATAACGGACCCGGATCGGGTTAGTGTCACCCCGGCAATGGATCTGATTACCACCACCGATCAACTTGCGGCGGCTTGCGCGCGGGCGGCGAAACACCCCTACGTCACGGTCGACACCGAATTCCTCCGCGAGACTACCTATTATCCGCTGCTTTGCGTGGCGCAGATGGCTTCACCCGACGAAGCCGTCGTGATCGACGCTTTGGCGGGAAGCATCGACCTTGCCCCGTTTTTCGAACTGATGGCGAACGAGAAGATCACCAAGGTTTTTCACGCCGCCCGACAGGACATCGAAATCGTCTGGAATCTGGCTCAAAAGATCCCCCACCCGATCGTCGACACACAAGTCGCCGCCATGGTCCTCGGTTATGGCGATTCCATCTCCTACGATCAGCTGGTGCAGCGCATTACCGGCGATACACTGGACAAATCACACCGTTTCACCGACTGGACGCGCCGACCGCTCAGCGACGCACAGATTACTTACGCGCTGTCAGATGTGACGCATTTGCGCACCGTCTACCTCAAGCTCACAGAGGACCTGGAGAAGCGTGGCCGCAACAGCTGGGTCGAAGCCGAAATGGATGTTCTCACCTCGCCCGACACCTATCGGGCGGATCCGGAACGCGCGTGGGAGCGACTTAAAAGTCGCGTGCGCAAGCCGAAAGAGCTTGCCGTATTGATCGAAGTCGCGGCATGGCGTGAGCGCGAGGCCCAGACGCGCGATGTGCCGCGCGGGCGCGTGCTCAAGGATGACGTCATCGGAGACGTCGCAGTCCAGGCACCGACCACGGCGGAGCGCCTTGGACAGCTTCGCTCGCTGCCGAAGGGCTTCGAGCGTTCGCGTTGGGGCGAGCAGATCATCGATGCGGTCAAGCGCGGGCTTGAACGGGATCCGAAGACGCTGCCGCGCCTGGAACGCTTCCGTCCGGCGGCAAATGGTGCGGCAACGGTCGAGTTACTTAAGGTTTTGCTGCGGATGACTGCCGAACGGCACGGTGTCGCCGCCAAAGTCATTGCAACCGTCGACGATCTCGACCGGATCGCCGCCGACGACGAGGCCGACGTTCCCGCGATGAAAGGCTGGCGGCGTGAACTGTTCGGCGAAAAGGCGCTTGCGCTCAAGCACGGGCGTCTGGCCCTCGCCGTCGACAAGGGAAAGGTCGTGACGGTGGAAAAGAACTAAGCACCGTCTGGCCGGACTACGTCTCTATCGTCGACTCGCGGCCGACTAGCCGTCCCAATTGTCGCAATCGGCTGGCCAGCCGATCGCTTGCAAGCTCGCCGTATGCACCCGGCAGTTTAAGAAGGAGCTTGCCACGTTTGACCTGCATCGGTGTTTTTGGAAGCACCCCGGCCTGCCCGGCCGTCAGGATATAGGCGACTCGCATGGCAGCGCCGACCACGCGTGCACGATCAAGCATCCGGGTCGTGGCAAGCTCGCGCAGCCGCGGTGACAGGTCCTCCTCGCTCAAGCCTGCATGGCGGAAGTACACCGACAGCGCAAGATATGCGCGGCCAGGATGGTCGATCGCCACGAAAGCTCCATTCGCGATGATGTTCATCGACTGCTCGCCGCGATAGTCCGGATGCGCGCGCCAACCGATGTCGCCGAGCAGACAGGCGGCATGCCGCAAGCGCTCCTCGTCCGCGGTCTCTTCCAGGCCTGACGACGCAATAAAGCGGTCGGTCCAGGCGATCAGCTCCTCACCGTGCCGCGGCGAGCGCGATCGCAGTACGTTGAGGTTGGCCGCTGCCGAAATAAGCGGATCTCGCGCGCGTTCACGCGCGTTAAGCAATGAGTAGAGCAGACCCTCGCGCACACCCAGCACCGAAATAATCACCTGCTTTGGCTTGATGGTGTGGACGAGATTTTCCATGACCAGCGCCGCATAAGCGAGCAGCGGTCGGCGGGCCGCGTTGACGACTTCGATCTTGGACAGGGTCTCCGGATCGACGTGATGCACCAGCCGGGAGAATTCCTGCGCCTCGCGCGCGGAGATCCGGTAGTTGTGCATGACGTGGAACGGGTAGCCGGTTTGCCACATATGGAGGCGCGCCAACGCGCGCCAGGTGCCGCCAACCGCGTAAAACGTGCGGTCTTCGCCATCGTGCAGCATGTCGAGGTCTTCGAAGGCCTCTTCGACAAATTTTTCCGCTTTTTTCAGCGATTTGCCGGTTATGTCCTGCAAAGCCAGCCCGCCCAAAGGCAAAGTCACGCCGCCACGCACTCGCGTGCCGTGAACATCAACGAGTTCGAGCGATCCGCCGCCCAAATCTCCGACGATACCATCCGGTTTGTGGATGCCGGAGACGATGCCAAGCGCAGTGAGATGAGCCTCGCGCTTGCCGGAGAGGATCGAAATGCGCGTGCCGCAGATGCGCTCGGCTTCGGCGATGAACGCACGCCCGTTCCGCGCATCCCGGCAGGCAGCCGTCGCGATCGCCCAGATGCGCCGCACATGCAGGATATCGCATAGCGCACGAAAACGTCTCAGTGCGTCGAGCGCAGTTTCGATGGCGTCGGCCGGCAGCAAACCGGTCGACTGGACCTGTCGCCCCAGCCCCGCCAGCACCTTTTCATTGAAGATCGGTGTCGGCGCCCGCGTCAGCCCTTCGTAGATGACGAGGCGGATCGAGTTTGAGCCGATATCAATGACGGCGATCGGCGGCCCATGATCGAGTCGGCCCTTTGGGATGATCGCGTTTGAACGCTTACGCGCCTTCGATGAGGCGGCGTATAAGGCTGCGCGGCGACGACTCTTTGAGCGATTTCCCACGGCCAGAAAGGCTCGGATTTGTCATAAAATACTTATGGGCGTTGAAGAGCTCTTCGCCCGGGGCCGCCTTTATGCGCGTGGAACTGCCGTCGGGCAAGAGCTTCCAGCTTTGCTCATTGTCCTTGAAATTCGCCACCATGATCTGGCCGAGGACCTGCTCGTGCACGGTGGCATTGAGGATCGGGCACAGTACTTCAACGCGCCGGTCGAGATTGCGCGGCATCATGTCGGCCGATGAAATATAAATCGCCGCTTTTGGATGCGGGAGCGCGTGGCCTGCGCCAAAACAGAAAATACGCCCATGCTCGAGGAACCGGCCGACGATGGACTTGACGCGGATATTCTCGGACAGGCCGGGCACGCCCGGCCGCAAGCAGCAGATTCCCCGCACCACCAGATCGATCGAAACGCCGGCAGCCGAGGCGGCGTACAGGGCATCGATGATTCCAGGATCAACGAGCGCGTTCATCTTCATCCAGATTGACGCCGGCCGCCCCGCCTTGGCGTGAGCGACCTCTTGCGCAATGTGGTCCAGAATCCGCTTGCGCAAATTGATCGGCGAGATCGCCATCCGCTCGAGTTCGGCTGGCTCCGCATACCCGGTGATGTAGTTAAAGATGCGCGCGACGTCGCGGCCGATCACCGGCTCCGCGGTAAAGAACGACAGGTCGGTATAAACCCGCGCGGTCACCGGATGGTAATTGCCGGTACCGACATGGACATAGGTGGCAAGCTCTCCGGCCTCGCGGCGGACAACCAGTGACAGCTTGGCGTGCGTCTTCAGCTCGATGAAGCCGTACACAACTTGCGCACCGGCGCGCTCGAGATCCCTCGCCCAGCGGATATTGGCCTCCTCGTCAAACCGCGCCTTCAGCTCGACCAGCGCGGTCACCGATTTTCCGGCTTCCGCCGCCTCGACCAACTGCTTCACAATCGGGGATTCCGCCGACGTACGGTAAAGCGTCTGCTTGATGGCGACGACGTTCGGATCCCGCGCGGCCTGCTGCAGAAATTGTACAACCACGTCAAAGGATTCGTACGGGTGATGGACGACCAGGTCCTTCTGGCGTATCGCTGCGAAGCAATCGCCGCCGTGATCGCGGATGCGCTCAGGATAACGTGGATTGTAAGGGACGAATTCGAGGTCCGGACGATCGAGCCTGGTCAACTGGTTGAGGTCGTTCAGCGCCAGCACGCCATCGACCCGGAAAACCTCGTCGTCGGCCACGGCCAGTGCGCGCTGCACGAAGTTGCACAATTCGCCTGGCATTGACGCCTCAAGCTCAAGACGGATCACCGAACCGCGCCGCCGCCGCTTGAGCGCAGTCTCGAAAAGCCGCACCAGATCCTCGGCTTCTTCCTCGATTTCAACCTCGGAATCCCGGATCGCGCGGAATGCTCCGTGTCCCTTGACGGTGTACCCTGGGAATAACCGGCCGATGAACAGCGCAGTCGCCTCCTCCAGCGTGATAAGCCGGATCCCCTGATCGCTGCTGCCCGGCAGCCTGATGAACCGCTCGATCTTTTGCGGCATGCGGATCAGCGCGTTCATCGCTTTGCCGTCTTTGCTGCGCGCAAGCTGCAACGCGATGGAAAAGGCCAGATTTGGAATAAAGGGGAACGGGTGTGCGGGGTCGATCGCCAGTGGTGTCAGCAGCGGGAAAATATGCGTGAGAAAATGCTCCTCAAGCCAGCTGCGATCGGATTTCTTGATGTCGCTACCGCCAACCAGAACGACGCCGGCAGCCGCAAGCTCCGGCCGCAGCTCGATCCAACGCTGCTGCTGGTCGCGCGCGAGTTGCGAGACCGCTTCACCGATACGCGAAAGCTGCTCGGCAGGCGTCAAGCCGTCGGGACTCTGGGTAAGAATGCCCTCGCGCAGCTGACCCTTGAGGCCGGCGACGCGCACCATGAAAAATTCATCGAGGTTGTTGGCGGAGATCGACAGGAAGCGCACGCGCTCCAGCAACGGATGCTGCGCATTTGCCGCCTCTTCGAGCACGCGGCGATTGAAATGCAGCCAGGACAGCTCGCGGTTGATGAAACGCGCCGGCTGCGACCTTAACGACTGGGTTGCGCTATCCGCGATCGGCACGGCGACATTTGCATGACCGCCCGTCGACGAGATTTCTTCAACCGATGCAATAGCTTGGCCGAGATCAGCCATTTGAAAAGCCCGAAAAATCAAGCGCTAGCCGAAAAACATGGCTGCTGCATGACAGTCAGCGCCCGCATGGCGGGCGGGTCAAGCCTTGCACAACTGCGTTAAGGAACGCGAAAAATTTCGGCCGCAAGCGCGCGCGTCACAGGCCGGTGCCGGCGCATCGCCTCTTCATCGAGGCGGCGGAGGGCCTGATGAGCCGCCACAAACGACCGCTCGATGCGATTGGCGAGAAAGCTGACGAGCGATTCATCGACGGCGATCTGCCGATCGGCCGCAAGCTTGATGATGAGCGCTCTCAACAACGCATCATCGGGCGCGGCCAGCGTCACACTCGGCACCGCGCGCATGCGGGAGGCGAGATCGCGAATGGCCACAGGAAATGTCGTGAGCGGCGACCGTGATGTGATGAGAACGTAGGCAGCCTGTTCACGTGCAAGGTTGAGAAAATGAAAAAGCGCGCGCTCGTCGAGGCCTTCGAACTCGAGGTCCTCGAGCACAAGCGCACCGGTCGCGAAAGCTGCGGGCAGATCCGTGTGAGACAACAATTTCGCGGATAGCACGCGCGCGCCGGCTATCTCCGCCCATATCGCCGCGAGATGACTCTTGCCCGAACCCTGCGGGCCGACCAAGGCAACGATTCGATCCGGCCAGTCCGGCCACCGTTCGATCAGATTGAAGGCCGCAATATTCGGCGGGCCCTGCAGGAAATCCTCGCGCGCGAAGCTCACGGAATGATCAAGCGCCAATAAAAGCTGGCGCGGGGCAACTGAGCTGTCCATCCCCGTCAATTCGCCTCTCCCCCGGTATAAAGCGAGCTCTGCAGATAGTGACGCAACGCAAAGCGAGTGAGCACGCCGATTGTGGCTGCAAGCGGGACAGCAACCAGCAACCCGACGAAGCCGAACAGGTAGCCGAAGGCAAGCAGTGCAAAAATCAGCCATACTGGATGAATTCCAACACTTTCTCCGACCAGTTTGGGCGCAAGCACATTGCCTTCGACAAATTGACCGACAAGGAAAATGCCGAGCACGATAAGGATCATTCCGTAGGCCGGCCAGAACTGTGCGACCGCCACCCCAAGCGACAGCACGAGGCCGGTCATGGATCCGACATAGGGGATAAATGTGATGAGGCCGGAAATGAGGCCGATGAGCAGGCCGAAGTTGAGCCCGGTGAGCGTGAGCGCGACCGCGTAAAAGGAGCCAAGGATAAGGCACACCGCGGTCTGGCCTCGTATGAAACCGGCAATCGCAGCATCCACTTCGCGCGCAAGCTCACGCACCGTGTCGCGATGCTGGATCGGAATCCAGCTATCGACGCTGCGGATCATGCGGTGCCAGTCGTAGATCAAGTAGAAGGCAACGACAGGCGTCACAACGACCAGCGAGAATATCGAAACGAGCGCGCGCCCGCCCGACCACAACGAGCGAATGAACGCCGTCAACCAGCCGACTCCTTGCGTGACAAGATCACCGATTGACTTGTCCGCGCTGAAGCCCGCACCGAGCAGCTTCTGCAGCCAAGGCCGGCTTGGATCGCCCAGCAGCGCCTGCAGCGTCGTTACGTAGCCCGGCACACTATCGATGAAGGAGGTCAGCTGCGTGCCGACGATGGGCGCAACCAGGAGGATCAGGTAGACAAGCGCCAGCACTACGACGGCGATGATGATGAACGCTGCCGCCAATCGATTGACGCCAAGTCGCTCTAGGCGGTCCGTAAGCGGCGTCAGCAGATATGCAATCGCCAGGCCGGCGACAAAGGGCAGCAGTATTTCGCTCAGCAGCCACAGCGCCAGGACGACGAGCACAAGCACAGCCACCCAGAAGAGGACGCGACGCTCCACCACGCTGCCGTCCAGCGGGGGCTTACGGCGTGACCGCGATGGCGCGCGCGGACTCAAGGTTTTGACGCCGTCGAATTGATGTGGCGCACCCATTCAGCCACATATGCGGCAACCGACAGCAATGTCAGCGCGGCGACAAGGGCCATGAGCATCCAGGTGAGGGTCGGCAACGGATAACTGAAGCCAACCGTGCCAAGCACGACGCAGGCGAATACAATCTGTGCAACCGTGTTCAACTTGGATATCAGCAGCGGTTTGACCTTGATGGGTACCCCGACCAGCCAAGACAACATGACTGCGCCCACGATCATGATGTCCCTCGACACGACCAGGATGACAAGCCAACCGGGGATCAAGCCTTTGATGCCCAACGTCAGATAGATCGAAACGATCAGCGCCTTGTCGGCAAGCGGGTCGAGATAGGCACCGAGCTCGGTGGTCATCTGGAATCGCTTTGCGAGATATCCATCGACCGCGTCGCTCACTCCCGCCGCCAGAAACAGCACGAACGCGATCCAGATGTATTGCTCGCCGGACGCGATCGCCCAAACCACGACCGGCACCAGCAAAATGCGTCCCAACGTAATGAGATTCGGAATACTCAAGGCAATCCCGGCTCGCGCGCGCACCCCGGCGTCAGATGCCGGAACAGCGTCAACCCCTCGGGCAGAGTATAACGGCGCCTGGACCATTGCGCGACTTGCGATTCCAACGTAGGACCCCGGCGTAACATTTTGCCTACGCATGATCTTTTCCGGAATTCCGGGCGTCCCCGATCGTGCGTTTGCGAGGGCGTATCATGGCAGAAAATCGGCGCGGACTCACTTACGCGCAGGCCGGTGTTGATATCGACGCCGGCAACCGGATGGTGGAGTTGATCAAGCCCCTGGTGCGGGCAACGGCGCGGCCCGGCGCGGATTCCGAGATCGGCGGCTTTGGCGGAATTTTTGATCTTAAGCAGGCCGGCTACAGGGATCCTGTTCTTGTCGCAGCAACGGACGGCGTCGGCACGAAGCTCAAAGTTGCCGTTGAAACCGGCCGGCACGACACCATCGGCATCGATCTGGTTGCAATGAGCGTGAATGACCTGGTGGTGCAGGGAGCAGAGCCCCTGTTCTTTCTCGACTATTACGCCTGCGGAAAGCTCGAGCCCGAGCTCGGCGCGGCCGTTGTCGCCGGCATCAGCATCGGTTGCCGCGAGGCCGGTTGCGCCCTGATCGGCGGAGAAACGGCGGAAATGCCGGGCGTGTATAGCGGTGATGATTACGACCTTGCGGGTTTCGCTGTCGGCGCAGTCGAACGGGATGCCGTGCTTCCGCGCGCCGACGTCGCGGAAGGTGACGTCGTCATCGGCCTGGCGTCTTCCGGTGTGCACTCCAACGGTTACTCGCTGGTCCGCAAGGTCGTTGAAAAAAGCGGGCTGAGCTGGAGCACTCCGGCACCATTCATGGCCGGAAAAAGCCTGGGGGAATCAATTCTGACTCCTACCCGAATTTACGTGAAATCCTGTCTGGCCGCGATACGGGGTACAAAAGCGGTGAAGGGTCTGGCGCATATTACCGGCGGCGGATTTCCCGACAACATTCCGCGGGTGCTGCCAAAAGGTCTTGGCGCGCGCATCAACCTCGCAGCCGTACCTGTTCTTCCGGTCTTCCAATGGCTCGCTGACGCGGGCGGAATTACGCAGAACGAAATGTTGCGCACATTCAATTGCGGCATCGGAATGATCGTCATCGTATCCGCAAAAGACTCGGATGCCGTCATGCAGGCATTTACGCGCTCGGGCGAAAAAGTCGTTGCGCTTGGACATGTCGGCAAGTCCTCAGGCGAGGAACGCGTCGTCTATGACGGTAAGCTTAATCTTGGTTGAGCCATGAACCGCAAGCGGGTCGCAGTCCTCATCTCCGGCCGCGGTTCCAACATGGCCGCTCTCATCGAAGCTGCGAAGGACAAGACTTATCCTGCCGAAATTGTGGCGGTGATTTCAAACCGTTCCGATGCGGGCGGCCTCATGGCCGCACAAGCCGTTGGAATAGCCACCGAGGTCGTCGACCACGCCGCTTTCGGAAAGGACCGCGCAGCTTTTGAGCGCGCCCTGCAGGCCGTGCTTGAAAAGCATCGGATCGACATCGTCTGTCTTGCCGGCTTCATGCGACTGTTGAGCGCAGGTTTCGTCAAGCAATGGCAGCATCGAATTCTCAATATCCACCCTGCCCTGCTGCCGGCTTTCAAGGGCCTCGATACGCACCGGCGGGCTCTCGATGCAGGCGTGAAGGTCCACGGCGCAACCGTCCATTTTGTGGTGCCTGAAATGGATTCGGGGCCAATCATCGCGCAAGCGGCAGTCACCGTGCGGCCCGGCGAGACCGAAGAAGAGCTCGCGGCGCGCGTCCTCAAGGTCGAGCACCAGATCTACCCACTGGCTCTCAAACTATTGGCCGAGGGGCGCCTGCAGATCGAAAACGGCCGCTGCAGGGTCGACGGCGTCCCGGTACCGGACACGGCCAGCCTGGTTCCGGCTCCTTGATGTGGATATTTCGCGCTGCAGCAACGCACGGATGTGAATAGCGGCCCCGATCCGGTGTTGTAGAATTCACTAGTCGGCTGGCGCCACAAACCTGTGGCGCAATAACCAACATCGGGGGGATTTCGATGGCAGCACGCAGCGCGGAACCAAAACTGATTTTTCCCGGACTCGCCGGATTTTATTCATCGATGCTGCCGGTCGCGGCCACGCTGGTCCGAGTGGTCGTCGGCATTATGTTCTTGATGCACGTCTGGGGCAAATTCAACGCTGGCCACGCCCGTATCGCTGCCGGCTTCGGCACTAATTACGGCCTGCCGATGCCCGGCGTGTTTGCCTATGCGGCAATGGGTATGGAGTTGATCGGGGGCGTCTGCCTTATCGTCGGGCTGTTCACGCGCTTCTGGGCCGCGGCACTCGCAGTCGAAATGGGTATCGCGCTGATCGTTGCACATTTGCCGAAGGGGTATTCCGCCGGAGCGGGCGGCTACGAATACGTCCTCTTGATCGGCGTCGTTTTGCTCACGATCGCCATGCGTGGCGGCGGCCCCTACTCGGTCGATCGCCTGATCGGCAAAGAACTCTAGGAGATCGGCAGAAAAAGGCGCGCGCGGCGCTAGCCCGCGCGCGCTTTTCGTATCCAGACCCTGTTGTCGTGCACCGCGGCTCCGCCGTAAGGTGCGATTGAATCCGCACCGACCAGCGTATTGATGCCGCAACCATCGGCATAGGCGGCGTTCGGCCAGATCGATTCCGCAATCAAAACCCCTTGCCGCACGCCGTCGAACACACGTGCATGCAGGCGCACCTCTCCCCGCTTGTTGCCGAGAACGACGTAGTCGCCGGAAGAGATCCCGAGCGCCGCGGCGTCGTCGGGATGGATCATCACGGTCGGTCGGCTTTCCTGCGCCAGCGACGTCGGCGTCTCGTTGAAGGTCGAGTTGAGGAACCCGCGCGCCGGCGATGTTGCGAGCCGGAACGGGTGCTCGACATCCACCGCTTCGATCGATGTCCAATGGTCCGGAAGCGGCGGCATGTCGGCGATCGGTCCGCTCTTGTAAGGGCTGCGGAACGGAACGTTCGGCCAGTCGGGCTTGAACCTGAATTTTCCGTCCGGCCAGGGAAACCCATCAAGATAGTGAGACTCCCGGAACGGCGGCTGGCAGTCGATCCACTTGTTGGCCTCGATCTCGGCAAGCGACCCACGCTTCGACCCCTGCAGCATCTGGTCGATAAGTTCGCGCGGGCTCATCGTGAATCCGCGATGCTCGGCACCAAGCCGCTTCGCCAGTCCGCAGATGACTTCGTGATTGCTGCGGCACTCGCCCGGCGGCTCGACCAGTTTCGGTCCGAGAATGAGGTACTGATGCCCGCCGCCCCGATAGATATCATCGTGCTCGAGGAACGTAGTTGCCGGCAGCACGACGTCAGCGACCTGCGCGGTCTCCGTCATGAACTGCTCGTGCACACAGACGAAAAGATCCTCGCGCGCGAAGCCGCGCTTCACCTGTGTCTGATCGGGGCACACGGACACCGGATTTGTGTTCTGGATGATCATTGCGGTAACCGGCGCGCCGCCATGCAACGCCTCACGCTCCCCGGTGAGGATTGCGCCAATGCGCGATTGATCCAGCATCCGCACCGAACGGTCCCAGGCATCGAGACCCTCGATCAGGGTCTTGTCGAGCCGATAAATGTCGGCGCTGATATGGAAGGCCCCGCCCCCTTCGTACTGCCAGGCGCCCGTCACCGCCGGGATGCAGCTCGCTGCGTGCATGTTCACCGGACCGTTGCGCGAGCGCGAAAACCCGTAACCGAGCCGGAAAAATGCACGCTTGGTTTCGCCGATCAGCCGCGCGAACGCCTCGATGGTCTCGACCGGCGCGCCGGTGATCGCAGCGGCCCATTGCGGATCGCGCGAGCGCAGATGCGTTTCGAGCTCGCGTGGTGCATCGGTATATTTTTCAAGATAGCCCCAGTCTGCCTTTCCGTCACGAAACAGGCAGTGCATGACCGCACAGGCAAGCGCACCGTCGGTGCCCGGCTTGATGAGCACAGGCAGATCGGCCTGCTCCATCGTTCCGTTCATGTAGATGTCAACGGCCGCGATTTTTGCGCCGCGCTCCTTCCGGGCACGCACGGCATGGGTCATGACGTTGACCTGCGTGTTCACTGCGTTGGTGCCCCAGATGATCACCAAATCGGACTTCGCCATTTCGCGTGGATCGACGCCGGCGATGCGGCCGATTCCGGCGGCATAGCCGGCGTAGGCCGGATTGACGCAAATCGTCGAATGAAATCCGGAATACTTCTTCGCGTGGCGCAGGCGATTGATGCCGTCACGCATCACCAGACCCATTGTACCGGCGTAGTAATAGGGCCAGACGCTCTCCGCGCCGAAACGGCGCTCGGCCTCGGTGAACTTTTCAGCCACGAGATCGAGCGCGTCGTCCCACGATAAGAGTTCGAATCTTCCCGATCCTTTGGCGCCGGTGCGGCGCAAAGGGTGCAGTAGACGCTGCGGATGATGCTCCCGCTCGGCGTAGCGTGCGACCTTGGCGCAGATCACGCCGGCCGTGTAGTCATTGTCTTTCGCGCCGTGCACGCGGCCAATGGTGCGCTCGTCGAGAAGCTCGACCTCCAGCGCACAGGTCGACGGGCAATCGTGCGGACAGGCCGAATGCCCTATCCGCGTCATCTTGGGGAGCCGAACGGCTTGATTCATTGCTCCCACTATAGCATTGCGGACTAGGTTTCGCTCTCGGGCTGGAGCTTGGAACGCCGCCAGAGGCCTCCGACCAGAAGCACCAGCGCAGCACCGACTGCGGCGGAACCGATTTCAACCTTGTGGGCTGTCGCGGCTCCGTATTGGCTGGTCAGCCAGTTTGCGATCACCGGATCGGTCGCGATGACTTCACCGACGATCCAGCCGAGCAAGGCTGCCCCCGCCCAAACGAGGATCGGGAACCGGTCAAGCAGTGACATGATCAGCGCCGCACCTGCGACGATCAACGGAATACTGATGGCGAGGCCGATAACGAGCAACGCCATGTTGCCGCCTGCCGCGGCGGCGATCGCAATCACGTTATCAAGGCTCATGATGATGTCGGCGATCGCAACGATACGGACGGCCCGCCAGAGATGCTCGGCTGCTTCGGCCTCGCTCTCGTCCGGATCATCCGGTACGAGCAGTTTCGCCGCTATGTAAAACAGCGCGAGGCCGCCCACGATCTTGAGGTAGGGGAGCAGCATCAGCGAAGCGACAACAGCGGTAAAGATAACCCGCAATCCAACGGCGACACCGGCGCCCAGAATCATGCCCCACACCCGTTGCCGGTGCGGCAGGCCGCGGCACGCCATGGCGATGACGACCGCGTTATCGCCCGACAGCAGGATGTTGATCCACATGATCTTGGCGAGCGCGATCCAGAACTCGGCATGGCCTATGTCGGTCCAGCCGGAGCTGACCAGCGCCCACCAGCCAGCCGGATCCATAAATTGCGACATCGAACCCACTTACCTCTCCTCCCCCTGTGCCGCGTTCTGATGCTCGCGGTTGTCCTGACGCCCCGGCAAGGGCAAATATCGCCCTTGCGATTTCCAAATCTACGCGCTGCCTCTATCCGACGATTTCGTTGTCCGAAAAAAACTGCGCAATTTCGCGTACCGCGGTGTCAGGTGCATCGGAGCCGTGAACGGAATTTTCTCCGATTGACCTGGCGTGGATCTTGCGGATCGTCCCATCAGCCGCCTTCGCGGGATCCGTGGCTCCCATGACTTCGCGATACCGGGCAATCGCTTTCTCGCCCTCGAGAACCTGTACGACGACGGGACCCGAAATCATGAATTCGACCAGTTCCCGAAAGAACGGCCGTTCACGATGCACGGCATAGAATTTCTCCGCCTGCTCGCGCGAAATCCGCACGCGCTTCTGGGCCACAATTCGCAGGCCGGCCTTTTCGATGATGGCGTTGATCGCGCCGGTCAAATTGCGTTCGGTCGCGTCAGGCTTCAGAATCGAAAAAGTACGCTCTACAGCCATCCTATTGTCCTTCACTGGAACTAATCGATGAGTTTAACGGGTTTCATTGGCGAGATCGGATGGCGCGGCTTATACCGGGGGGCATTTCAGGCGGCAAGATCGCCCTTTACGGACGAGAAATCTCGCGCAGGAGACAACAATGCTCGCCCGCTACCGGATGTTCGCCGGCTACAATGCCTGGTGCAATGAGCGTCTCTACGAGGCCGCCGCCCAGATTCCGGATATCGAATACCGGGCCAATCGCGGGGTCTATTTCGGGTCCCTCCACGGCACGCTCAATCATTTGCTTGTGGGCGATCGCATCTGGATGCGGCGTTTTACCGCTCAGGGCGAGGTCCCGCCGAGTCTCGACGCCACACTCTATGACGATTTCCCGCGACTACGCGCCGCGCGCCAATCCGAGGATCAGCGCATTGGCAACTATATCGCAAGCCTGACTGAGAGCGATCTCTCAAAACCGATCCGATACCGGACCTTTGTCAATCCGCAGGACCTCGAACAGATACTCGCGCCGGCGCTCGATCATTTCTTCAATCATCAGACCCATCATCGCGGCCAGGCCCACGCGCTGGTCAGCAGCATTCTAGGCAATGACAGAACGCCAAGTTTTGATTTGATTATCTACCAGCGCGAGACCGGCGAAGGCGCGCTGCGAACAGTCGGCTGATGCACCTTACCGGACGTAGCTGCGCCCGGAATCCTGGCTCGCGGTCTTTGGCACGCCGGATTTTCTCTTTGGCGCCTTTTTGGCTGGGGCGGCAGGCTTTGGCTGCTCAGGCGCGCGTTCGATGACTTTCAGCCTGCCGTCGGCAAATGTGTAAATTCCGGGCCAAGGGCCACTGAGAAAAGTCAGAACCGCCGTGCGCTCGCCTTTGTCGCCGGCGCTGATCGCTACGTTGGTCGGAACGCCCGCCCGCTGCACCGCTTGGCATTCCGTCATGCCGAGGGCGATACCGCCTGCAACCTGAGGCATCGTCGGCTCAAGTTTCTGTAGGCTTGGATCCGCAACCGCAGTCCGCGTCGGCGCTGGCGCCGCGAGGTCGCCCGCGACTGAACCGACTTCGCGGTCCGCATCGGCAGGCGCCGGAGATTGGGCCGGCGGTGACTCTGCCGCTTGCGCGGCCGCCGCGGCCGACGGCGCGCATCGTCCATCGGCACCCACAAGGTCTTCCGCGCCAACCGGACCTTGCGGACCTAAGCTGACTCTTGCCGTATTGGGTTTGGCCCAGTCCGGCTTCGCGAAAATATCCGCCGACTTGAAAAGTCCGCCTTCGTTTTGATCCTGAAAAACGCCCGATGCGTTCTTGCAGCCGCCGACCGAGAGTGCGGCGCTGCAGATGATCGCAAAGCTGAGAAAAGTGCGGTAACGCAACAAACTTCCGACCCCAAATGACTTATCTGCTTGTCCCTTAAAACGTATTCTGCGTCATCACAATGGCGCGCTGCAAGCTCGTGTCGTTCAAAGGGTTATTAAGTATCGGCCATTGGCTGATCGTGCATTGGCCGATCGCTCCACGCCGGGCGCCCCGGAGGTTGGTTCCCTGCCTTCAGCTCTTTTTTGCCCAGCGTCCTTGCTCGTCCGCTTGCCAATAGGTCGCCTCGAACCCTTTCGCCCTGACATCCGACCAGTGTGCACGGGCCTCGGCCACTGCCTCTTCGTCCTCGCCATCGAACAACAGCACGATCCGCTGATACCGTTCGACGTCGGCGGGAAGCGGGGCGCGATCGACAAGGAAGCGTACAGTAGCGCCATTTGGATTGCCGTCGTTGGGGGTAAGCAACACCGGCTGCTGTGCCGCCTCGGATTCGCGCCAGGTGCCGTGCGGGAGAAAGCCATCGTCGCGGTAGGTCCACAAATGTGCATCTAGCGCTTCGATGCGCTCCTCAGTCGAACCCTGCACCACAACTTTCCAGCCCCGCTCCAAGGATTTTTCGAGGAGCGCGGGCAATACGCTCTCAAGTTTCTGTCCTTGCAGGTGGTAAAATAAAATCTCGGTCATGGGAGCGCACGCCTCGTGCCGATTACTTTTCGTAATGATCCGCAACCAGCCGATCGAGAAGTCGCACTCCCCAACCGGAACCCCAACTTTTGTTGATGTCCGTTTGGCGTGAGTCAAAGCCTGTCCCAGCAATGTCCAGGTGAGCCCAGGGAGTCTTGTCGTCTACGAAGCGCTTGATGAACTGCGCGGCCGTGATAGCGCCGCCCCAGCGGCTTCCGCCTGTATTCTTCATGTCAGCAAATTTAGAGTCGATCATCTTGTCGTACTCTGGAGCAAGCGGCATACGCCAGACCAACTCTCCGGTCTCATTTCCTGCTTTCGTCAAGCGCTCGGCAAGCTGATCGTTGTTCGAAAACATGCCGGCATACTCCTGGCCCAGAGCGACGATGATCGCACCCGTTAGAGTTGCCAGATCCACCATAAATTTCGGCTTGAATCGCTGTGCCGCATACCAAATCACGTCTGCAAGAACGAGCCGTCCTTCCGCATCCGTATTGATGATCTCGATCGTCTGTCCGGACATAGATTTGACGATGTCGCCCGGACGCTGCGCGTTGCCACCCGGCATATTCTCTACCAGGCCAATCAGTCCAACGGCATTCACCCGCGCCTTGCGGGCAGCAAGCGCATGCATCAGGCCGACAACGCAGGCAGCGCCCGCCATGTCGCCTTTCATGTCCTCCATGCTGGAAGCGGGCTTGATCGAAATACCACCGGTATCGAAGCAGACGCCTTTGCCAATGAACGCAACTGGAGCCTCTCCCGCTCTTCCCCCATTCCAACGCATCACCACGACGCGGCTCTCGCGTGTCGAACCCTGACCGACGCCGAGAAGAGCATCCATGCCGAGCTTTTTCATCGCCTTGACATCAAGAACTTCGACGGCGACGCGAAGCTTTTTCAAAACCCCTGCGCGGCGTGCGAATTCTTCCGGGTAAAGGACATTGGCCGGTTCGTTGACCAGGTCACGGGCCAGCACGACGCCGTCGGAAATCGCCACGCGCGGGGCATCGGCCTTGCGCACGGCGGCGATATCACCGACCCCGACGGTTACGTTCCGAACAGCGGGCGGCTTTTCGTCATCCTTGCGCTTGGTCTTGTAGCGATCGAATGCGTAAGCACGCAGGCGGGCGCCTTGCGCCACATCCGCCGCCTGTTCCGCCCGCATCGCGCCGCCCGGCAGCTCGGCAAAGATAGTCACGTCGGCGGTCGAATTCGGCAGCCTGCCGATCGCAAGGCCCCCGAGCCGCAGAAAGTCTTTTGGCGTGAGCTCGGCGACCTTTCCCACGCCAATCACCACCAATCGGACCGCCTTCAGCCCGGCCGGCATAACAAGATCCAGGGTTGAGCTTTTTTTCCCTGTAAACCGTTCTGACCTTGCGGCGCGCGCGACGATATCGGCCACCCGCCCGAGAGCCCGGCGTGTCGCAGGACCGAATTTCAGGCCTTCGTCGCAAAACACAACGAGCACACCCCTTGCGGGGGCGGTAAAGGGGCCAAAACCGAGCTTCAAAGCGTTGGGCATCGAAAAAGGGTCCTTTGCTGGCAGGAGCGCGTTTTGGGCGGGATGTGTGGGTCCATATGGCGCCCCGGCATGGCCGCTGCAAAGCTTAATTGGCCGGATTTCAGCGTTTTCCTCACGGGCCTGGTCAATCCGCTGACAAATTCGGCCAAAATTCCGGTAATAAAATACCTGTTCGGCCAATGGCCGAGCCGGTCGGCCAACTGCAGTTTTTACATTTTGTTGTGCATGTTCAACGGCTTTGCCTTTGACCGGCCATTTTGTCAGGCGATCAAGGTAAGTGTAACGGGGGTTGAGTTTTAAGCTGACGGGACGCGGCGCCTGGTGGGGGAAACCCGGCGCGGGGTCCGGCTTATGCCGGATCAGGGGACGATGCTGCGCATGGGGTCCATCAACGGATACATTTTGCGCACCACGCTGGGTGCGTTCCTGATCGTGCTGGTCAGCCTGACCGCCGTGATCTGGGTAACGCAGGCATTGCGCGACATCGACATCATGACAAGCCAAGGACAGACGATCCTTGTCTTCGTCGGTATCACCGGCCTGATCATACCCCTGCTGGTCCTTGTGATTGCGCCGATCGCCTTGCTGATCGCGGTCGCGCATGTACTCAACAAGCTGTCCAACGATTCAGAAATCATCGTCATGAACGCGGCAGGCATGTCGCCTTGGGTTTTGTTCCGCGCGTTCATGGCTGCCGCTCTGGTGGTGTCGCTGCTCGTCGGCGCGATCAGCGCCTATTTCGCTCCGAAAGGCCTTCGCATGCTGCGCGATTGGCTGACCGAGGTTCGCGCCAATGTCGTGAGCAGCATCGTTCAACCCGGGCGTTTTACGTCGATCGAAAACGGCGTGACCATTCACATCCGTGAGCGCCGCCCGAATGGCCAATTGGCCGGAATATTCTTGGACGATCGACGCAATCCGAATGAGCGCATTACTGTTCTTTCGGAAAACGGCGAAGTGCTGGACAACGAAAGCGGGACCTACCTTGTCCTTCAGAAAGGTATTGTCCAGCGGGAAGAGACTGGTCAGCGCGATCCCGCAATGGTCGTCTTCGATCGCTACGCCTTCGATCTGTCGCAATTCGCTGGCGGCGCGCAGTCGGCGAAATATTCGATCCGCGAGCGTTATCTCTGGCAGCTGCTGTTTCCGGACCCGAAGGACCAGTTTTACGTTGAACAGCCCGGCCAGTTCAGGGCCGAACTGCACGACCGGCTGATGGCCCCGCTTTATCCGCTCGCATTCGTCGTCATCGCCTATGCCTACCTCGGCGCTCCCCGAACGACCCGCCAAAGCCGTACTTTTTCAATGCTCGGTGCAATCGGAGGCGTCGCAGTGCTGCGCCTGATCGGATTTGCTTCGACGGTCTTTGGCGCCGCTGTGCCCTGGATGCTCGCGCTGCAGTATCTGACCTTGGCCGCTGCGGTTGGCGCCGGACTATACGTCATACGTCGCGGCCTGATCATCGAACCCCCCGCCTTCATTTCCGATTGGCTCGCTGCGCTCACCGAGCGCTTGGGCCGACGTTTCGTTACGCCGTGATGTGACCGCTATGCCGATCGTTGCTGGAACACTTGCACGGTACTTCGGGCTGCGCTTTATCAACGCTGTGCTGACAGTCTTTGTCGGCATCTTCGCGCTGGTCGCGTTGATCGATTACATCGAACTGATGCGGCGTGCCGGCGATATTCCAAACGTGTCGGCCGCACTGGTCGCGAAAACCTCATTCTATCGCGTGCCGCAAGTCGTCGAACGCATCCTGCCGTTCTGCGTGCTGATCGGTGCCATGTCTTGCTACCTCAACTTGTCCCGGCGGCTCGAACTGGTGGTTGCCCGTTCAGCCGGAATGTCCGCATGGCAATTTGTCATGCCAGCCATCGTGGCAGCATTCGTTTTCGGCCTCATCGCGACCGCCATTTACAATCCGATATCGGCCACGATGCAGGAGCGCTCAAAGCGCTTCGAGGCTGAACTTTTCGGGCAGACTGCCTCCGCACTCGGCCGGACCGGCGGCACGTTCTGGATGAATCAACGTACCGACGAAGGTCAGGCCATCATCAACGCAGTTGCGAGCCGCGACCAAGGCATCAATCTCAACGGTGTGTCGATTTTCATGTTCGACACCGATGGCCGTTTTAAACAGCGGATTGAAGCGCGCGCCGCCGTTCTGATCCCTGACGCATGGGTTTTGCGAGATATCCGCCTCTACGGGCTCGGCACCCTCCCAACGACCCAGCCCGAATACCGGCTCAAGACCAGTCTGACCCCGGAGCAAGTCCGCGAAAGCTTCGCTACTCCCGAAACCGTCCCGTTCTGGGATCTTCCCGTGTATATCCAGATCGCAGAACACGCGGGCCTCGTAGCGGCAGGCTATAAATTACAGTTTCAGAGACTTTTGGCGCGTCCATTTTTGCTCGCTGCAATGGTTCTTCTTGCGGCTGCTGTAAGTCTACGCTTCTTCCGCTTCGGCGGTATCCAGAAGATGGTTTTAAGTGGCATAGCCGCCGGGTTTCTGCTTTACGTTTTGTCGAAAGTGACTGAAGATT
>Ga0310811_10001715_pt1 | contig 27305 bp, 20 predicted proteins | sample YCmetagenome_FD_207642 | JGI IMG/M metagenome (GOLD analysis project Ga0310811, IMG submission 207642) | Soil microbial communities from experimental microcosm in Duke University, North Carolina, United States - YC | ecosystem: Engineered > Artificial ecosystem > Soil microcosm > Unclassified ... | reverse complement strand
CCTCCGGTCGGAGGATTGGGGGGAAGCGCCGGCGGCCTTTGCCGGCATCTTTATTCGCCGGCAAATGCGAGGTCGATCTCGTGCGCGACGAGCCCGACATTCTCCTCAAGTGCGAAATGTCCGCCGTCGAGCCAGACCAATTTCGCCTTGGGCAAGTCGCGTTTGAAGGCTTCCGCGCCGGCCGGGATGAAGAACGGATCATTCTTTCCCCAGACGATCAGGGTCTTGGGCTGATACTTGCGGAACGCGGCATGCCAGCTGTCATACAGCGCGACGTTGGTCTTGTAATTCGCCAGCAAGTCCAACTGGTACGCATCGGTGCCAGGGCGGTCGAGCAGCGCCTGATCGATGGTCCAGTTGTCCGGGCTGATCGCTTCCGGATCGCGTGCGCCGAACGTGTACTGGAAACGGGTCGTTTCGGGCTTCAGGAACGTCCGTGCGGTAGCTTCGGTGGTGGCGTCGCGCTTTTCCCAGAGCGGCAGGAAGACCTGCTTTGGCATGTCGCCGACCCCGTCGAGATAGGCGTTGGCATTCTGGATGACCAAGCCCTTCACCTGGCTGGGGCGCTGGGCGAAGATGCGGAAGCCGACCGGCCCGCCATAATCCTGCATGTAGAGGACGTACGACGTCAGGTGCAGCTGATCGAGCAGCCCGGTGACGTGCGCCGTCAGGTTATCGAAGCTGTAGGTGAATTCGGATGCGGCCGGCGCGTCCGACTGGCCGAAGCCGATATAATCGGGCGCGATCACGTGGAACCGCCCAGCCAATGCAGGGATCAGATCGCGATACATGTGCGACGACGTCGGAAAGCCGTGGAGCAACACGATGGTCGGCAGGGCTGGATCACCGGCTTCCCGGTAGAAGACCTTGAGCCCCTTCACCGTTTCCGACTTGTACAGCGTGCGGACGGCCGGAACCGTCGGAGCGCTTATTGGCGTCGGTGACGCGGATGCCGGCGTCATTGCGACCATACCGGCGGCAGCCGCCGCCAGACCGAGAGTGCGAGTGGATTTGGACATGAGATTTCCTTGTAACCGATAAACTACGCTTTAATAGGTGTCTCTTTACAGAAAACCTGTCAAGCACTATTTCATTGGTTACAGCTCGCGCCCGTCGGCGCGACCATCTGGAAAGCACGATCATGAGCCAGGAGCGGATTGCCGGAGAGTTTCGCGAAGGCATGCCCTTTCTGGGCGGGCATTTGTGGATCGATTTCCTGAACACTACGCCGGTGATCAAAGGCATGGCGCTGGATCTGATCGGGGATCGCGAGTCGCTGGGGCGATGGGCGAAGCAAGCCAACCTGACGATTCCGGCGGCGGCTGAAGCCGATACGATCGAGGATCTCAGGAGCCTGCGGGCGGAGCTCGAGGCGGCGTTCGGCCAACTCGCTGCCGGATTGCCGCTGCCGCGCCGGACGCTCGAGGACATCAATCGACGCATCGCCCGATCCGGGACCCGGCTTCATGTCGCGGAACAAGGTGGCCTTCCGGTGATCGAGGAAAGGGCGACGCTGGTGGGGCCGCCGGTAGCGACTGCGGTAGCGTGGGATTTCGCGCACTTCCTGAAGGCGTTCGACCGCGAACGGATGCGCCACTGCGACAATCCGGCGTGCACGATGCAGTTCTACGACGTGGGGAAGAACAACCGGCGGCGCTGGTGTTCGATGTCGGTCTGCGGCAACCGCGACAAGATAGCGCAATATCGCGCCCGCAAGGCAAGCGCTCGGGCCTGACCGGCTACGTGATCTTCAGGCGCTGCTTCATCTGCGGTGCCCCGCATGACACGGTTGACCAGTTGATAGCTCCCGCCATCCCATTTCCCGACAATGGCGTGTCGATGGCGGTCTCCGCGACGAAGGGATCGAAGAAGCCGAGGACCGGTCTGGCAGCTGTCCTCGAGTTTGTTTCAGCAAAGCTGAAACGGTTGCGGCACCGGCCCGCTCCCCCACCCGACCTCCCAATCAGGGTATTCTATGGGAGGTCGGGTGGGGGAGCGGGCCGGTGCCGATACAGCGAAGCTGAAAACGATCCTCGCCGCTCGGGCAACGGCTACTCGATCAAGCGAAATCTAATCGCCATGCCGCCACCCGGCGCGAGGTCGAGCGGCAGTGTGTCCGCCGCCGTCACGATCTTCTTTTCGATCGTGATCGCCAACGGATTGACGCGGTAATCGGCATTGGGCCCGTCGCGATAGATCTGGGCTTCATACCTCTTGCCCGGCGCGAGGAAGGTCAGCGGCTGCTCGAGCGAACGCGCATTCTCGTCGGTGATCGCGCCCAGGAACCAGTCCTGCCCGCCGCGCTGCCGGCGCGCGATGACGACGTAATCGCCGATCTCCGACTGCAAGGTCTCGGACGTCTCCCAATCGGTCGGCACGTCGCGGATGAACTGGAACGCGGCCAGGTTCTTCTCGTAATTTTCGGGCAAGTCGGCGGCCATCTGGATCGGGCTGTACACCACGACATATTCGGCCAATTGCGTCGCAAGCGTCGATTGCACGCGCCGCGTCACGTCGTCCTTGCCGTGCGCGAGGTCGAATATGCCGGGCGTGAAATCCATCGGACCGCCGAGCAGCCGCGTGAACGGCAGGATGGTCATATGTTCGGGCGGATTGGTCGGCACGCCCCAGGCATTATATTCCTGACCGCGCGCCCCTTCGCGGGCGACCATGTTGGGCCAGGTGCGGCGCAGGCCGGTATCCTTGACCGGCTCGTGCGCATCGATCGCGATGCGGTATCTGGCCGCGGTTTCCGCGACGAGCAGATTGTGGCGCACCATGAATTGCCCGGCGAACCACTCCCCCTTGCCATCGCGGTCGAGGATGTCGCCGGCATGGCGGACATAGCCGGTCTTCACGGAATGCACGCCATAGCGCTGGTAGAACTTCATCGCGTCGTCGAGCTGGTTCTCGTAATTGATCACCGCGCCGCCGGTCTCGTTATGCCCGATCAGCTGGACGCCCTTCGACTTGGCGTAAGCGGTGATCGCCGCGATGTCGAAATCGGGATAGGGCTTGGTGAAGCTGAACTTGTCGCCGTTGGTGATCCAGTCGCCGTCCCAGCCCAGGTTCCACCCCTCGACCAGCACGCCGCTGAACCCGTATTTGGCGGCGAAATCGATATAGCGCTCGACATTGGCGGTGGTGGCGCCGTGCCGCATCCCGCTGCCCCAGGTGGTCTTGTCGAGGTGCATTTCCCACCACACGCCGACATATTTGCCGGGGGTGAACCACTTCTGGATGTCGGGGATCTTGCTCGGTTCGTTGAGGTTGAGCTCGATCCGGCTGTCGGCCAGCGCGCCCGGGGTCTCGCCGATCAGCACCGTCCGCCATGGCGTGGTGAAGGCGCCGGTCTTCTTCGCCAGCGTGCCGTCGGGCCAGGGCATCAGCCAGGCGGTCAGCGTCCCTTCGCCATTCCCCTGCAGGAGCATCGACGGAAAATCGATCATCGCCGCTTCATGAAACGAGAGGTAGAGCCCGTTGGCGCCCTTCATCGTCAGCGGCGTCTCGGCCAGGGTGATGCGGCGCGCGTCGGTCTGGGTGTAGAGATATTCGTCGCGTTCCTGGCCCAGGCCTTGATACCACCACGCCTGATAGGCGCCGAGCGTATGGAACTGGGTCCGCTCGGCGGTGACCGCGACGTCCTGTCCGGCGGGGATGCCGGCATAATCATAGCGGAAGCCGAAGCCGTCATCGAACAGGCGGAAGGTGACATCGACCGCCTTGTTGAACTGGGTGTCGCCGCTCAACGTCACCGTCAGCTGGGTGTGATTGTCACGGATCACACGCTCTTCGCCCCAGGGCTGTTCCCAGCTGGTGTTGGAGGCCGCGCGGCGGGGATTGCCGATCGCGGTGTAGCGCGCCGCGGGTTCGCCCTTGAAGGTCAGGCCGAGCTCGGACGGCGCAAACACGGTCATGCCCTTTCGCGTCACTTCATACAGTGCCTGGCCGTTATCGATCCACACGCAGACCTGGATCACCTTGCCCGGAGATTGCGCGCATTCGCGCGTGGCGGCCGCGGCCGAGGCGGTCCAGCCGAGCGCGGCGATCAGGGCAAGCGAGCGAAGGATCATCGGGTCTTTCCTTGGGGGAGGGTCAGGAGGATTTGAGCAACGCGGCGCGAAGCTGCTGACGCAGCGCCGCGCGGGAGGAAGGGGAGAGCGGGCCGAGCGGTCCCTGGAGCAACGCGGGAATATGCGAGAGGACGTCGCCGCGCTCGGCGAATACGTATGCTGCGACCATCTCGCGCCAATAATCGCGCTCGCCCGGTGGCAGGTCGCGGAACGCGAGCAAGGCGGTCAGGAACGCGTCATTGGGTTCCTCGCTGCCGCCCCACCAGTAATTGACCATCGCGTTATACGGATCGAGCGAGGTGACGTGATGCCACCAATAGCGTGGCATGAAGAGCGCCTCGCCCGGCTCGAGAAGGGCGACGCGTGCTGCCGCGATCGCCTCCGCATAACGCGGGAAGCGCGCGAGATCGGGCGCTTCGGGGTCGACCAGCGACAAGCGCGGCGGAGTGTCGGGCGGGCCGACATACAGGTTGCTCACCTGATCCGGCGGAAACAGCACGAAGCGGCGCCGCCCGGCGAGGACGCAGGCGAGGTTATGGTCGCGATCGTTGTGCGTGCGCGTATGCACCGCGCCGCCCAACCACAGCCGCGGGCCGATGCCGGGCAGCAGCGGCATGGCGTTGTGCTCGACGAAATCGGGCATGGCCTGGTCGAGCCGCAACATCTGGATCGCGACCGTCGGCGCGTCGGGCTGACCGATCAGGGCCTCGATCCGGTCGAGCGTCGCGCCGAGCGGCGCCTGACGTTTGGTGAAAGTGAATTCGCGCCCATCGGGGCCGTAAGCGAACTGGCCCTTGTGGCGCGCGGGCGCCTCCATCACCGGAACAGGCGCGCCGCGATCGAGGCGGCGGAAATAGCCGCCGAGCGTCGCTGGCCCCTGTATCCCGGCCGCGAGCGCGGGCCAGGTGTCGAACAACCGCTGGACGATCACTGGCTCGCCGGCGGCGACGATCGCGGCGAAGTCTTCCGCGTCGGTGACGCAGCGTCTCTCGACCAAGGGCAGGCTGTCGAGCGCGGCCGGATCGCGCGCCAGGCGGACGGGTTCAACCATCGGCCGTTCCCAGTGCCTGGGCATGCGTCGGCTGACGCAGCACGGCGTCCTTGACGAAACCCAGCATGGCGCGGAACTGCGCCTTGACCACATCAGGAGCTGTCGCGTCGATCCGCGGCGGATAGCTTTCGGGCGCAAGGCCCAGCCCGATCAGCAGTGCGCGCCAGTTATCGGTCGGGATGCTGTCATCCTCCATCGGCGGCACCTCGCTGCGCGCGCGGAAGGTCGCGACGATATGCGCGAGCTCGGGCGGCGGCGGCGCGGCGCGGCCGCCGTCCCAGAACGCGCCGGGGTAGGGCGCGAGCATATAGAAGGCGGCCTGGTAATCGCGCAGCCGTTCGAACGAGGAGCGCATCAGACGATTATATTCGTTGCGGCTCGGCTCGGCGTCCTGCCCGGCCGGGAAATAGGTCAGCAGCGTGACGAGACCGAGCTGGACCGCGTGGAGGTCGAGATTGTGGATCGGATCGAGCGCGCAGGCCGCGCTGCCGATCGCGACGCAATTGTGCGCCCACGGCTGTTCGCGCCGCCCCGGCTCGGACGGGCGCAACACGGCGTCGCCGAGCGCAAGCCCAGTGGTCGCGCCGAGTTGGTCCAGCGCGGCCTCGGGCTCGGTAAGCGCGCTCGAAAAGGCGTGGATCACATGGGTCGCGGCCTGGGTGGGGTAGAGTGCCGCCCATCCCGGCGGCCAGGCTCGCAGTTCGGCATAGGTCGGGATCGGCGTGAAGGGCTGCGCGCGCGCCGCGAACACGAGGTCGGCGGGGAAATGCGCGCGCCAGCTCTGCTGGCCGACCCCGAGCGTCTTGCCGATCAACGCGGCGTCGCTGCCGGTCGCGTCGACGAACAAGTCGCCTGGGACGCGCTCGCCATCGGCGACCAATGCGGTGATGTCGCCGCCGTCGCCGCGCTCGATCGCGATATGGTTGGCGGTGCGTATCGCCACGCCGATCCGCGCCGCGACGCTCTTCAGCCCGGCGGCATAGGCAATCGCGGGCAGATGATAGCCGTAATCGGCGCGACCATAGACTTCGCTCGCCTCGTCGGGGATCATCACCCGACCCTGGCGCGCGGCGGCGGCGGTCGGCGAGAATTGCTCGAGTGCGACGTCGAGCCCGAGTCCGCGTGCCTTCACCCAATAAGGGAAGAAGTCGTTGCCCTCGATCGGCGTGCCATAGGCGCCATAGGCATTGAGGAAATGTCCGTGCCCGCCGAGCAGGTCGACGAAATTCTGCCCGAGCGAGAAGGCGCCGCCGGTCGCGCGGAGCAGCCCCGCTTCGTCGAGCCGCAGCCTGGTGTGGAGCGCCTCGATCCCTGGCAGGGTGGCATAGACGTCGCTGGCATGGAGCAGACTGGGTAGCTCGATCGCGGTGACCGCGACGCCGGCGGGCTTGAGCGCAGCCTGGAGCACGCTGGCCGCGAGCCAGAGCGGTGCGTCGCGGCCGAGCAGGACGAGGCTCTCGACGCGCGCGTTCATGCCGCCGGCTCCAGCGCGCGGGCGGGGCAATAGGATCGGATGAAGTCACCATGCGCCGTCATGTCAGCGGCGTTGACCTCGATCCGGTGTTTGAGGTCGGCGAGCCTGGCCGCGAGATCGTCGAGTGGGATCGCCTCGGCCAGTGGGTTCCAGGCGGCGGGCAGCACGCCCTGGCCGACCAGCACCGCGAGCCAGCTGTCCCGCGAAAACAGGCCGTATCGGTAATCGGGGGCGGCGGCGGATGCACGGAACAGCGCGATCTTGTGTGCCAAGCTCTCGGGCAATTCCATGTTACGGACATGGTCCCAGAGCGGCTGTCCGTGCCGGCGGTTGGCGGTGTAATGGAGCACCAGGAAATCGCGGGTGCGGTCGTAGTGCACCTCGAACAGGCGGTTATATTCGGCCGCCAGTCGCGGATCGATTCCGCTGCGGCGCGTCGGCATCAGCCCGATCAGATCCATGACCGCGGCCTGGATCAGGAAGATCGAGGTCGATTCGAGCGGCTCGAGGAAGCCGCTGGCGAGGCCGACCGCGACGCAATTGCCGGCCCAGGCGACGGTTCGGCGCCCGGCCTGGAACCGCAGCAACCGCGGCTCGGCGAGCGGCGGCGCGTCGAGCGCACTCATCAGCACGTCGCGGGCGCGCTCCTCGTCGGTGAAGCGGCTGGAGAAGACATAGCCGTTGCCGGTGCGATGCTGCAGCCCGATCCGCCACGTCCAGCCCGCTTCCTGCGCGGTCAGCCGGGTGAAGGGGAGCAACGGCTCGGTGCGCATGTTGGGGACGGCGAGCGCGCGGTCGCACGGCAGCCAATGGCTCCAATCCTGCCAGCCCACCTCCATCGTTCCGCCGACCAGCAGCGAGCGGAAGCCCGAGCAGTCGATGAACAGGTCACCGGCGATCTCGCTGCCCGAGGCGAGCGTCAGCGACGCGACATGGCCGGTGGCGGCATCGCGCGCGACGTCGACCACCTTGCCCTCGATCCGCGTGACACCGAGCGGGATCGCCCAGCGGCGCAGGAATTGCGCGTAGAGCGCGGCGTCGAAATGATAGGCATAGGCGTAGGTTGCGCGGATCGACTTCGGATCCTCGTTCGGGAATTCGAACGCGTTGTTGCGGCAGGCGGCGATCGCGAACGAATAATCGTGCAGCTCGGACGCGAGGCCGGCGGCATACGCTCTGGCCCAATGATGCTGGAAATCGACTCCCGCCCAGGGCGCTCCGAACGTGCCGAACGGGTGAACGTAACGCTCGCCCGGCCGATCCCAACCGACGAACTCGATACCGAGTTTGAACGCGGCCTGGGTCTCGCGCATGAACTGCGCCTCGTCGATGCCCAGCGTGTCGTTGAACACCTTGATATGTGGCAGCGTCGCTTCGCCGACACCGACCGTGCCGATCTCATCCGATTCGATCAGCGTGATCGCATAGTCTTGCGCGGGCAGCAGCTTGACCAGCGCCGATGCCGCCATCCAGCCGGCGGTGCCGCCGCCGACGATGACCACCTTGAACGGGTCTGGGCGGGATGGTTCTGGTCCTGGTGCCGGCGCCATGATGGTCTTCCCTCACAAAAATTGGGCGCCGCCGTACTTGGAAGGGTCGCGGCGGCGCCCAGTGGAGGAAATCAGAACTTGAACCGGCCGCCAACCGAGAAGCGGCGGTCGACCACGCCCCAATTGGCATCCATGTAGACAGGCTTGGCGCCCGGCGTTGCCTTGGAGTCGCCAAAGACCTGCTGCTGATAGACGGTGCGCGTGTTGAGCAGGTTCGAGCCTTCCACCAGGAACTCGAAATTCTTGACTACCGACACGCGGAGCGATCCATCGAGGAACCCGGCAGCCTTCTGGAACACCGGCAGGCCGACGCAGCAATCGAGATTGTTGGTCAGGAAGCGCGACCGCCAATTGTACGCGACACGCAGCGCGACGGGGCCCTTTTCGTACAGGCCGACCAGGTTGAACGAATGTTTCGAGATACCCGCCAGCATGTGCGAGTCGATCACCGCGCCGCGCCCACCGCTGACGTCGAGGCCCGCGCCCTGGCCACCGGTGCCGCCGGCATCGAGCGCACCGACCGCGATCAGGTTCGAATTGTTGATCCCCGATTGTTCGACGAAGGTGTAATTGGCCTGGACACCGAGCCCCGAGAGCAGCCCGGGCAGGAAGTCGAAGAAGGTCTGGTAACCGACCTCGAACCCCTTGAGCTCGCCACCATCCTTCTGGTTGCGCGGGCCGCGCAGCAGCACCGTCTGGGTCGAGCCGTTATTGGTGAACTGCCGCTCGAACTGGCCGTAGGAGATCGCGTTGTGCAGCTTCTTGTAGAACAGATCGACCGTGAACAGCGACGATTTGCCCATGTAGCGTTCGAACGTGAGGTCGAACTGGTCGGCGGTCATCGGCCGCAACCCGGCATAGCCCGATTCGGCGTTGAACACGAAATTATAGCCAGTGACGTTGGCCGCGGTGTGCGCCGCGGTCGGTGAATTATAGATGATGTACGGCGAGTCCGGGCCGGTGTTGATGATCGGCGAATTGATCGACACGAAGTTGCGCAACAGGCCGAAATCGGGCCGTGACAGGCCGCGTGAATAGCCGAAGCGGATGTACGACTTGGAGTCGAGCCCGAAGCGGATGTTAAAGCTCGGCAGCACGTTGGTGTAGGATGCCTTGAGCGTATTGGGTGAGCCGCCGCCGGCCGCGAACGCCAGCACTTGCGGCGTCAGATAGCAGCTCGGCTGGACGATCGCGGTGCCGGAGATCGGCGTCGCGCAGGTCGGCAACAGGTTGAGCGCGGTGTTGGTCGGATAGGCCACCGCGCCGTCGCTGGTCACTTCGGTGCGGATCACGCGGACGCCGACATTGCCCTGGATGCGGACGCCGCCGCCGAAGATCGGCTGGTCGCCGCCGAAATTGAGCATGGCGTAGGCGGCCTTGGTCCGTTCAGACGTCCTGGTCACTTCCGACGGGGTGAAGCAATTGTCGACCGTTGCCTCAGGCCGGTCGCAGATCGCGGTATAGCCTGGCGCGATCGGCGAATTGGTGTTGGCCCCGCTCAACGACTGGAGCAGCTTGGGAAAGTCCTGCAGCGTGTCGCGGTTCAGATAGACCAATGGACCGTTGTTATAAGCGGTGCCGTTGTAGAAATCGCTGCCCAGGCTGGTCGATTCCCAGATCCCGGCGCCATAGCCCTTGAAGTTCGAATTGCACGCCGCCGTCGGGTTGGGCGTGGTGTTGTCGGCGTTGAACCCCGCGCCGTTGCAATTCCAGCTCGCCGCGATCGGGGTCCAGTTGAAGGTCGAATAGCGGACCGTCTGGTGGCGATCGGCATAGCGCACGCCGACCTTCAGCGAGTCGAGCCAGCCGCCCTTGTCGAAATCGTATTGCAGGTCGCCCTTGAACGCCCATTCGTCGGCGTCATTGTCCTCGACATGGCCCTGGATGAACGGGATCCAGTAATTGTGCGGATTGGCCAGGCCGCCGGTGGCGTAATTGACGTTCGACCCCGGCAGCAGCTTGATCTGCGGCGCGTTGCCGTCGGTCATGCTGAATTGGTAATTGGCCATCGATCCGACCGCGACCAGGATGTCGTTATTGTTGGTCGACGCGGTGATGCGCTGACCGTCGAGCGTCAGCTTGAGGTTGTCGGCGATCTTCCAGTCGATCTTGGCCGAGAAGTCCTGCGTGCCTTCGCTATGGTCGAAATTGCGCGCCTCGTTCTGGAAATAGAGGCCGTCGCGCACCGTGGTGCAATGACCGGTACCGCAATTGTTGACGAACGGGATGCCCGGTACCGCGGAACCGGTATTGATCGCATCCTGGTCGTTGCCGCTCCAGCTTCCGTTCCAGCTGCCATGGCCCTGGGTCAGTACGCCCGATTGCAGCATGCCGTTCGACCCGAACACCAACGCCGAGCCGTCGGCCGCGCCGAGGATCGTCGTGCTGCGCGGGTTGAACGCCGGCGTGCCATAGGCATTGCCTTCGAAGATCGTGTGCGACGCGCGTTCGAGCCAGGCGTTGTGATATTTCGAATCGGTGTACTGGACGGTCAGCAGGAAGCGTTCGGACTTGTCCTGGAACTGACCGGCGAGCGCGATGCCGCGCCGCGTGCGGTCGTAATCGACCTGCGAATAGCGGATGCCGTCGGGCGCATAGGCCCAGCCGGTGCCGCCGAACGGATTGGCGGTACAGCCGATCAGGCCGTTCGAGCCGACATTGGCGGTGCCGTCGGCCTTGAGCGCGCCGGCCGAGCAATAAGTGTCGATCTTGTCGAAGATCACGCTTTCGGTCCGCGTGATCACGTGGCTGCGCGCGAAATCGGCCATGAAGCCGAACTTGCCGATCTCGGTGTCGAACGTATCGCTGATCAGCGCCGAGAATTCGCCGGTCCACTTCTTCGAGCGGTCGCCATAATCGGCCTTGGCGTTGCCGGTGACGACCAGCCCGTTCTGGTCGAACGGCAGGCGCGTGCGCAGGTCGACGGTGCCGGCGATGCCGCCCTCGATCATGTCGGCGGTCAAATTCTTGTAGACGTCGACGCGCGACATCAGTTCGGGCGAGATGTCGTTGAAATTGAGCCCGCGCGCGGCGTCGGCGGAGAAGCTGTCGCGGCCGTTGAACTCGGTGCGGACCTGGGTCAGGCCGCGGACCAGCACGCCGGCGGCTTCACCCGAGGGGTGAGTCGAATCGTCGGTCGACTGCAGTCGCGACACGGTGATGCCGGGAACGCGCGAGAGCGCGCCCGAGACCGAGGTGTCGGGGAAGGCGCCGATATCGGTCGCGCTGATCGAATCGACGATCGTCGCGGCGTTGCGCTTGGTCTCGGCGGCGTCGCCGAGCGCGCGGCGCACGCCGACGATCAGGATGTCGTTATCCTCGGCGGCCGACGAGCCGGTGTCCGCTTGCGGCGCCGCGGTCGGGCTGGCGGCTGCCTCCGGCGCGGTCTGCGCTTGTGCGCCGGTCGCGGCGAACATCGCCAGCGTCATCAGCGAGGTGCCGCTCCACAGAAGGCCGCGGCCACGGCTCGAACCCAGTTGTTTCATCGATCACTCCCCTAATGCCCGCCCCTCATGCGGGGGCTTGTCCCGTTGCTCGCGTGCCGAAGCTGCATGCCCGCCGCGCGGCGCGAATCACCCTGTTCGGAATCGTTGCGGCGCGTCGCTGCGTGCCATGGCCTCTTCATCCCCTCCTGCGGCGCTCGCTTTTGCGATGCGCGCGACTCCATCGCCTGCAACCTTGTGCAACGATTTGCGCTTTGTTGCGTAAATTTCCGTAGCGCGCAAGCCCTGTTTTGCAGGACTTCACACTACGATTCCTCAAACCAGCTCGAATGTCGCGCCGATTCAACAATGCAACATTTGCATAACTATGCTCAGGTGTCGGGGATGGTCATCGCGGTAAGGGCGGCCGCACCCATGGCCGCCGCCGCCAGCCCCAGCGCCAGGATTGCCTGATTGCCCAGCCAGTGGTGGACGATCGCGCCAAACACGGTAGCAGCGACCAATTGGGGCAGCACCAGGAACATGTTGTGAATGCCCATATAGACGCCCATCTTGCGCGGCGGCACCGCGCTGGCGAGCATCGCATAAGGGAGCGACAGGATCGCGGCCCAGGCACAACCGATGCCGATCGTCGGCAGCCACAACCAATAGGGATCATCGACCAGCATGAACCCGGCCAAGCCCAGCGCGCCGAGGGCCAGACTGAGCGCATAGATGGTGCGCCGTCCGATCCGTTCGGCGAGCCAGGGCAATGCCAGCGCGGCGATTGCGGCCACGCCGTTATAGCCGGCGAACAGCACGCCAACCCAATCGGCACCCGCATTGTACGCGGCCGAACTGGCGTCGGCGGTATGATAATGATGTTCGGCGACGGCAGGGACGGTATAGATCCACATCGCGAACAAAGCGGTCCAGGTGAAGAACTGGACCAGCGCCAGGTGCCGCAACAGACGCGGCATATGCAAAATGTCCTCAACGATCTCGAACACGCCGAGCGAGTGCCGTCCGCCGCGCCGCATCGCGACCGCGGCGAGCTGAGCGAGGCCGAAGACGAAGGCGATCGTCGCCAGCACGTAAATCTCGCGCTCCAGCTGCTCGGCGGCGGCAAAGCCGGCGATCGCTGCGCCCCCCAGCATCCATAACAGCCCGCTGCGCGCGAGCGTCGCCGCCCCCGTCGTGCTCGGCACCATATGGTCGATCAGGTCCGGCGCGTCGGCGGCTAGGCTCTCGGGCGGACGTTCGCTGGTGGTGAAGACCGTCCAGGCGACAGCGGCAAGCAGCCCGGCCGCGCCGATATAGAATGTGAGCCGGACGGATGGCGGCAACAGCCCCGGAGGCGCAGTCGCGGCGACTCCGAACCAATGCGTCAGGATCCAGGGCAGTGCCGAGGCGAAGACCGCGCCCGAACCGATGAAAAAGACCTGCACCGCGAAACCCTCGGTGCGCTGGTCCTCGGGCAAGGCGTCGGCGACCAGCGCGCGGAATGGCTCGGCGGCAATGTTGATCGAGGCGGTGAGCAGCCACAGCGCCAGGCTCGCGGTCCAGATGCTGGCGGCATTCGGCATCGCGACCAGCGCGATCGCGGTCAGGATCGACCCGGCCAGCAGGAAGGGGCGCCGCCGCCCAAGCGGCCCCCAGGTGCGATCGCTCCAATGGCCGATCAGCGGCTGAACCAGCAGTCCGGTGATCGGCGCGGCGATCCACAGGATCGGCAATTGGTCGAGCTCGGCGCCCAATGTCTGGAAGATGCGGCTAGTGCTGCCGTTTTGCAGCCCCCAGACGATCTGCACGCCGAACAGGCCGCAGCACATGTTCCAAATCTGGCCGATCGTAAGCCGCGGCCGCCGCATCGGCGTCGGTGCTGAAATGCTCGCGTCCCCCTCGCTCGCTTGCAAAACCTGCCCTTCGCTCCTTAAGTCGGCGCCGGTTAAAGCATCGCGCGGAAAAGTGGGCACCGGTTTTCCGCACCAAGCGATGCGATAACAAATAATGCGAGTGGTGGGCGTGATCGGAAATCACGCGCGCCGCTTTTAGTCAGCTTGGGCGTAATGGGCACCAACAGCAACAACAATACGACACTGCAGGATCTCGCCAAGCTGGCGGGAGTCTCGGTGTCGACGGTGTCGCGCGCACTCAACGACGAGCCGGTGATCAGCGCCAAGACCAAGCAGCGCATCTGGGCCCTGGCGCGCGAACACGACTATCCGTTCCGCCATTACATGCCCGCCGCGCCGATCGGCGCCGAGGGCTCGATCGCGATCGTCACCCCGCATATGCGCGGCCGGCCGGTGCCGCTGACCCACCCGTTCTTCCTCGAATTGATCGCCCAGATCGGCGAGGCGGCGCGCGCGCGCTCGTGCGACTTCATCGTCAGCCACACCTCACCGGAAAATTACGACGATCTGGTTCATGCCGTCACCACCAGCCGCGCGAGCGGGGTGATCTTCCTGGGCCAGGGCGCGCTGCACGAACAGCTCAACCAGCTCGCGACCTCGACCAACGGGCATTTCGTGGTGTGGGGCGCGCATATGCCCGGGCAGAAATATTGCTCGGTGGGTTCGGACAACCTGCTCGGCGGACGGCGCGCGACCTTGCACCTCGCCCGCATGGGTCGCCGCCATATCCTGTTTCTGGGCGGCAGCGACCCAGAAGCGATGCAGCGCCGCCGCGGCTATTTGGAAGGAATCCGCGAAAGCGGGCTCGAGGCCGATCCCAGTCTGGTTGTCGCGGTCGAATTCGAGCTCGAAGCGGCCGAGGCCTCCGTGGCGCGACTGCTCCATCGCGGCGTGGTGTTCGACGGCATCGTCGCCTCCAGCGACCTCATCGCCCTGGGCGCGATCCGCGCGATCAAGCGCGCCGGGCGCACCGTACCAGGCGACGTATCGGTGGTCGGCTATGACGACATGCTGCTCAGCCGGCTGAGCACGCCGACGCTGAGCACGATCCGCCAGGACACCGCCGAGGCCGGACGCCTGCTGGTGTCGCGCGTACTCGATTTCTCGCCCGATCATTTGCCGGTGCACTTGCCGACCGATCTGATCGTACGCGAATCCTGTGGCGGTTGATCAGGTAGTCCGGCCGCGGCGACGCGAACTCGCAGCCGTCACGCGCCCAGCTTATAAAAGGCGGCCGCATTATTGTAGAAGATGTCGCGCTTCTGCTCCTCGGTCAGGAAAGTCGCGGCCTCGACATGCTCGACCGCCAGCCCGATCCCGTCGGGCCAGTACATATGGTCGGATCCGAACATCACCCTTTTGCCGAAGCCCGCATCGACCAGCCGGCGCAGATAATCGTGAAAGGCCGGCCGCGGCAGTAGCCAAGACAGCGCGCCGGTATCGATGTTGACGTTATCGTAGAGCATCATCATCGCCTCGGCCTCTTCGATATATGGCCAGCCGCTGTGCATCAGGTTGACGCGCAGTTTCGGGTGCTTGTTGAGCGCCCCTTCCACTGTTTCCGGATGGCCGAACGCCGCCCGCGCCGAGCGGCAGCATGGATCGAACGTGGTGCCTGCGGGCATCGTGCCGAGATGGATCGCCACGGGCACGTCGAATTCCTCGGCGAGGGCCAAATAAGGATCGTATTTGGGATCGCTGATCGACAGACCGGCATATTGCGCGGTGACCTCGCCCAACACCTTCAGCTTGCCCGAGGCAAAGGCGCCGCGCAGCGTCTCGAGCGGCGGCAGCGGCGTGTCCTCCGAACCGCGGATGCCGGCGCCGGCAATGATACGGGCGGGATCGCGATCATGCCAGTCATAGGCCGCCTGCAAGCGGTCGCCATCACCGCCGCTGACCACGCCCTTGACGATATTGTACTTGCGCATCTGCTCAAGGCAGGCGGTGAGATGGTCCGCGCCGGTTACGATCGAGCTCTTCACGCCGGTGATCGGATTAACGATCGGAACGGGCAGCTTCATCGTTGCCGGATAAGCGTGCATATGGACGTCGATGATCGGCTTGCGAGGGGCATTGGCAGCGGCCAGTCCTCCCGGAAGCGCGAGCGATGCCACCGTGCCGCCGCCATATTTCAGGAAGTCCCTGCGCGCGATCTGCATATCGTCACTCCGAACTGAACCGCGCTGTCGCGCCATCGGGATCGGTTACCAAGCGCGCGGCTTGCGCGACATGACCTCGCAGGTCATGCCGTCACGCAAAGGCATAGGCGCCTTAACTTCAGCGCCTGCATTCTCCGGGCAACGGTCACCCTGACCTTCGGCACACTCCCCCGCCCGCCCGCGGCAAAGCCGCGGTCGTCGTCGGACGGGTTCGGCTTCGCCGACCCACTGGCCGTGCAGGGCGCTCGCGCCTTCAGGCGCGACCCGCGGGGAACCTTCGCTTCCCCGCCTGCGCCCGTCAGTACATATGCTGCCCGCCGTTGATCGACAGCGTCGACCCGGTCACGAACCCGCCATCCTCCGAGCACAGGAACGCGACGCCGCGCGCGATCTCCTGCGCCTGGCCCAGGCGGCCGACCGGGATCTTCGCCACGATCTTTTCGAGCACGTCGGCCGGCACCGCCGCGACCATGTCGGTGTCGATATAGCCCGGCGCGATGGCGTTGACCGTGACGCCGGCCCGCGCGCCTTCCTGCGCCAGCGCCTTGGTGAAGCCGTGGATGCCCGATTTCGCCGCGGCATAATTGACCTGGCCATATTGCCCGGCCTGGCCGTTGATAGAGCCGATATTGACGATCCGCCCCCATTTGCGCTCGCGCATACCCGGGAAAGTCGCCTTGGCCATGTTGAAGCAGCCGCCGAGATTGGTGTCCATGACCTCTTTCCACATCTGGTAGGTCATCTTGAGGATCGTGCCGTCGCGGGTGATGCCGGCATTGTTGACGACCACGTCGACCGGGCCGAGCTGTTCCTCGACCTGCTTCACCCCGTCCTGGCAGGCATCGTAATCGGCGACGTCCCATTTGTACGCGCCGATCCCGGTGCGGTCGGAGAATTCGCGGGCGCGCTCGTCATTGCCGGCATAGTTCGCCGCGACGGTCATGCCCATGTCCTTAAGCGCCAGGCTGATCGCCTCGCCGATCCCCCGGGTTCCGCCGGTTACGATCGCTACGCGTGCCATTGGTTTCTCTCCTATTGGCCCTGATTCGGGCAGTGTCGTCATGGTCGAGGCTATTGAGCGTCGATCCAACCGGCAAGTTCCCGCGACAAGATGTCGCGGAGCATACGTATGCCGATCTCGCTATCATTGAGACATGGCAAATAGGCGAATTGCGCGCCGCCCGCGGCGAGAAAACTTTCGCGCCCGCGAATCGCGAGTTCCTCCAGCGTCTCCAGGCAATCGGCCGAGAATCCAGGTGCGACGATCGCAACGCGCTTCGTTCCCTGACCCGGCAAGGTGGCCAGTGTCGTATCGGTCGCCGGCTCGAGCCATTTGGCGCGGCCGAAGCGCGACTGAAAGGTGACGATCAACTCCCGTCCGAGGGCCTCGCCGAGCAGGCGTGCGGTCTTCTGGCAATGGCAGTGATAGGGATCGCCAAGCTCGAGCGTGCGCGCCGGCATGCCGTGGAAGCTGGCGATCACGGCCTCGGGCTCGAAATCGAGCGTCGCGAGCGAGGCGCGAACGGATTGCGCCAGCGCATCGATATAGGCGGGGTCGTCGTGATACGGCGGCAAGGTGCGGATAGCCGGCTGCCAGCGCATCGCGGCCAGCGCCTCGAACGCCTTGTCGTTGGCGGTCGCGGTCGTGGCGGCGCAATATTGCGGGTAAAGCGGAGCGATCAGGATGCGCTCGCATCCCGCCGCCTTCATCGCCACCAACTGGTCGCCGATCGCCGGGGCCCCATAGCGCATCGCCCAGTCCACGGTGACGCCGGGCCACGCATCCTTCAGCGCTTCGGCCTGCGCGCGGGTGACGGCGGCAAGCGGCGATCCCGCGTCGGTCCAGACCTGGCTATAGGCATGCGCCGACTTCTTCGGACGGGTGTTGAGGATGATGCCGCGCAGGATCGGCTGCCAGGCAAGCGGGGGTAGTTCCACCACGCGGCGATCGGACAGGAATTCGGCGAGGTAGCGCTTCACCGCCTTCGGGCTGGCCTCTTCGGGCGTGCCGAGATTGACCAGCAGCAGGCCGACGCGCGGCGCCGGGATAGGCGGATGATCGGGCGGTCGCGTCACGCCAAGCCCTCCCCGTCATGCCGGGCTTGTCCCGGCATCCAACGCGCGACGACGGCTGAATTCCGTTGTGGAGGGTTGGACCCCGGAACCAATCCGGGGTGACGCACGAAGTTAGTGGCAGACGTCATGCTTCTCCAACTTTCAACGGCAGACTGCGAATTCGGAACCCCGTCGCCGATTGCAATGCGTTGGCGATCGCCGGTGCGACCGGGGGCACCGCGATCTCCGATACGCCGCCGGGATCGGCTTCGCTGGCGATCAACTCGACCGTGATGTCGGGCATGTCTGCGAGCACCGGCAGATCGAGATCGCCGAACCCCCGCACCGTGGCGAGACCGTCCTTGAACCGGGTCGAGGCGCCGAGCGCCTGGGCGATGCCGAACACCAGCCCGCCCTCGACATTCTGACGGACGATGTCCGGATTGATCTGCCGCCCGCAATCGATCGCGGCAACGATCCGGTCGATTCCGATCGACTGATCCTCCTCGATATGCGCTTCGGCGAACACCGCGATATGGCTGCCGCGAAAGCTGTGACAGGCGATCCCCTGCCCGCTCCCCGCCACGCCGCCTTCCCAGCCGCCGAGCGCCGCCACCGTCGTCAGGCAGCGCGCCAGCCGCGCGTTGCCGCCCAGCATCGCGACACGGAACGACAGCGGCTCGGTATTGGCGGCATGTGCCAGTTCGTCGATGAAACATTCGTTGAAGAAGCAGGTGTAGCTATGGGCGCCCGACCGCCAATAGCCGGTCGGAATACCGATATCGGCGGGATGGTGATCGAGCGCCCAATTGGGGATCTGATAGAATGGCGCGCCGCCGGCCACGGCATAGGCGTCGCCATTGGCGGGCAGCGCCAGCGCGGCCTGCGCCGCCTTGTCGGTCGCCAGCAACCGTGCCGCGAGTTCGTGCCCGGTCGACGGCGCCGCGATCTTGGCCAGCAGCCCGACCAGCCGTCCGTTCTGATCGACGCGGCCGGTCATCCTCGCCGCGGCCGGCGCGCGGAAGCGGTCGTGGACGCAATCCTCGGCGCGTGACCAGGTCAATTGCACCGGCCGTTCCACGGCGCGCGCGATAGCGGCGGCCTGAACGCCGGCGTCCGATTCGAGCCCGATCCCGAACCCGCCGCCGATCGGCATCGGATGGACGATCACCGAATCCTCGCCGACACCCATCGCCGCCGCGACTGCCGATCGCGCGAGTCCCGGGGCGAGCGTCGGCATCCACAATTCGACCGCGCCATCGCTCCAGGCGGCGGTCGCCGTGCGCGGTTCGATCGCGGCATGAAGCGCGGGCGCCGCGCGATATTCCGCGCTCACCACCTGCACGCCGCGAAAGGCGGCACCGACATCGCCGGCGGCACCGATCCGAACGCCGTCGCCGTTCAATGCCGTGTCGAGCGCGCTGCGAATCGAATAATCGCTCGCTCCGCCGACCGGCGCCGCAAAGCGCGGAGCGAGCGCACCGAGCGCCCGGTTGGCGGCCCACCAATTGTCGGCGACGGCCGCGACCCAACGATCGCCCTCGACCACTTTCAGTGCGCCGTGGATGCGGTCCGCCGCCGCCTTGTCGGTGCTGACCAGCCGGCTGTCGGGAGTGGGCCCCTGGCGGATCGCCGCGAACACCATACCGGGCAAGCGCATGTCGGCGGCGAAATTGACCGAGCCGTCGATCTTGGCCGGGCTGTCGAGCCGTTGCAGCGATTGGCCCGACAGGCGTCCGTTTTCGCCCGCGCGTAACGGCAGCGGGTCGGGCAGACTGCCGCCCACTGCCTCGGCGGCCAGCTCGCCGAAGCGCAATTTGTCCTTGTCGTGGACAACGAATCCTTGCGCGGTGCCTGTCGCCTGCCAATCGGTATTCCACCGTTTCGCCGCAGCCTTCTGCAGCAGCACCCGCGCCGCCGCGCCCGCGTCGCGCAGGTTGCTTTCGAACTGGCGCACCGATGTCGATCCGGCAGTCAGCATCAGCGCCGATCGCGTGATATGACCCTCGCGTATATTCTGCGGCAGGCGGTCGAACACGCCTTCGAACAGCTCCGACGCTGCCAGCGGATTGGCGTAGAGCGGGTTGAGCGGCGCCGGCTCGACCGCGACGGTGCGCCAGTCGGCGCCCAGTTCGTCGGCGACGCTCTGCGGCAAGGTAGTCCAGCTTCCCTGGCCGTGCTCGGCCTGGGGCACCGCGACAGTGACATGCCCGTCCTCGCCGATCTTCAACCAGGCGTTGAAGATGTGCTCGCCCTTCGCGGCCGTCAGGTTCGGCCCGTAACGCCGCGGCCAGACTGCCCAGGCAACGACCAGCCCGACCCCCACGCCACCGCCGATCAGCAGTTGGCGACGCGTCAGGTGGGATTTGGTCGGGGTTTCATCGGGCATCAAAAAGCGGCCTAGCAAATCCTCCCCGGGACGGGGAGGGGGACCGTGACGCGCAGTGAATGGTGGAGGGGCCCCACGACACACTGGCAACAAGCCGTTGAGTTAGCGGATGGCGGGCCCCCGCTCCACCACGCGACTTCGTCGCGCGGTCCCCCTCCCCGTAAACGGGGAGGATTAGGCGGCCACCATCGCCCGATACTTGGTCCGCAGCCCTACCTTGTCGATCTTCTCCGTACCCAGCCGCGGCAGCGGGTCGGCGGCGATCCAGATCCGCGCCGGCACCTTGAACGGCGCGATATGCTCGCCCAGGAACTCCTGCAGCGCGTGCTCGTCGACCGCCTGGCCCTCATGGAAATGGACCACGGCGCCGGGGACTTCACCGAACTTCTCGTCGGGCAGGCCGAACACCGCCGCTTCGGCGACGAGCGGGTGGCGATAGATCGCCGCCTCGACTTCCTGACAGCTGATATTCTCGCCGCCGCGGATGATGATGTCCTTCTTGCGGTCGACGATGAACAGATAGCCGTCCTCATCGAGATAGCCGATGTCGCCGGTCAGGAAATAGCCGTCGGGACTGAACGCCGCCGCAGTCGCATCGGGCCGGTGCCAATATTCGCGGAAATTACAGATGGAGCGGATCGCCACCTCGCCGCGGACGCCAGTCGGCACCTTCCTGCCCGCATCGTCTAGGATCGCGAGATCGACCAGCGGCGCAGAGGCACGCCCCGTCGAGTTGGGCTTGGCGAGATAATTTTCGCGCCAATTGCCGCAGCCGACGCCGTTGGTCTCGGTCAGGCCATAGCCGATCAGCGGCGCTCCCCCGCCCATTTCCTCGTTGATCCGGCGGACATGGTCGACCGGGCGCGGCGCCCCGCCAGCGGCGAAATCGGTCACCGTCGACAGATCGTATTTGCCGCGATTGGGATGCGTCAGGATCTCGAAGCTCATCAGCGGCACGCCGACGAAATAGCTGATCTGCTCCTTCTCGATCAGCCGCATCGCCTCCTCGGCATCCCATTTGGGCATCAGCACAAGCTTGCGCCCCATCGCGAAGCTCTGCAGCATCACCGGCACTTCGGCGGTGACGTGGAACAACGGCACGTTGAGCAGGGTCGATGGCTGGCCCTGCGGCGGATTGCCGTCCTCGGTCGCGAAACCCAGCATCATCAGCGCCTGGGCAAGGTAATTGAGCGTGCCCTGCAGCACCGCGCGGTGGTCGCTGAGCGCTCCCTTGGATTGCCCGGTCGACCCGCTGGTGAACAGGATCGTGGCGAGAGCGTCGGGGCCTAGCTCAGGCAACATTGTCTCCGCATCGCCCGGTAAAACGGCGAGCGCTTCGGACAGCGGTTTCAGGTCGTCGATCACCTCCACGCGCGCGGTCAGGCCGGCAATCTCCGCCAGTCTTTTGCCGCGCGGCGGATCCGCGAAGACGATCGAACATTCGACCTCGGCGAGCGCTGCGGCGAATTCCTCCGACTGCCACCAGCCGTTGAGCAGGACCGCAATCCCGCCCGCCATCAGCACGCCCATATAGAGGGTGATCCAGGACGGCGAATTGCGCATCGCGATGCCGACCCGATCGCCGCGCTTGATGCCTTGCGCGACCAGCGATCGCGCGACCTTGCCGGCTTGGTCGTATACCTGTGCGAAGGTCAGCCGCTCCTCGCCCGCCACCAGGAACGTCACCTCGGCATGCTGGGCGCAGAAATGCGCGAAATAATGCGCCAGGCTGGGCGGCGCCGCAGCGATCGCCGGATAGATCCGACCGCGCACCTCGATCTCGCTCACTGCCATCGGTGCGCCCGGCGCGGTCAGCTTCGCGATTCCCTGATCCATCCGTAGATCGAGCGCACTGGGCATCGGCATTCTCTCCGCTTGGTCTTGGTCGACTTGGGACCTTTACGCCCTTATGGGAGCGACAAAGCCCGGGGAAAAGCCTTGATCCTGCACGCATTGACCGCGATCAATTTCGACGACCTGCACCTCAATCCGGTGCTGTTGCACATCCATTTGTTCAACCGCGATTTATTCGACATTAAATGGTATTCGATCGCGTACATCGCCGGCATCGTCGTCGGCTGGATGTATCTGATGCGGATGCTCCGCGCGCCCGGCGCGCCGATGGCCAAGCGCCATGTCGAGGACCTGGTATTCTACGCGACGCTCGGCATCATTCTGGGCGGGCGAATCGGCTATGTCCTGTTCTACGATCCCAAACTCTTCCTCTCGCCCGGATTCTTTAAATTGTGGGAAGGCGGCATGTCGTTCCACGGCGGCGTGATCGGCACGTCGCTCGGCATCTTCTGGTTCGCGCGGCGCAACCAACTCAGCTGGCTGCGCATCCACGATTACGTCGCCTGCTGCGCCCCGTTCGGGCTGTTCTTCGGGCGGCTGGCCAATTTCGTGAACGGCGAATTGTGGGGCAGGCCCGCCGACCCCAACTTGCCCTGGGCAATGGTCTTCCCCAATGCCGGAATGATGCCGCGCCATCCGAGCCAGCTCTACGAGGCGTTGCTCGAAGGCGTCGTGCTGGCCGCGCTGCTCGCCTACGCCTTCTGGCGGACCAAGGCGCGTTACGAGCCGGGCAAGCTCGTCGGGCTGTTCCTCACCGGCTATGGCCTCGCACGCTTCACGGTCGAGTTCTTCCGCGAGCCCGACGCGCAGTTCCAGGGCACGATCTTCGACAATGGCTATCTCCACATGGGGCAATGGCTTTGCGTGCCGATGATCGTGGGCGGTATCTACCTGATGTGGACGGCCAAGGGCCGGCGCGACCGCGTCACGCCGATCGCCGGGGATGAAAGCGTAGCATGAAGTCCCCCTCCCGCTTGCGGGAGGGGCTAGGGGAGGGCATGTCGGTTTCATCGCGATGACATCCACACCCCCTCCCCCGACCCCTCCCGCAAGCGGGAGGGGAGATTTGCCCGATCGGCTGTCGCGCGCCATCACCATGGCGGGGCCGATCCCGTTGTCGCAATACATGGCGGCGGCCAATGCCGAATATTATGCGACGCGCGACCCGCTGGGATCGGCCGGCGATTTCACCACCGCGCCCGAGATCAGCCAGATGTTCGGCGAACTGATCGGCCTGTGGGCGGCCGATCTGTGGCAACGTGCCGGTGAACCCGAAATCTATTGGGTCGAGCTCGGACCGGGGCGCGGCACGCTGACCGCCGATGCGATGCGCGCGATGGGCCGGGTCGGCCTCGATCCCCCGGTCCATTTCGTCGAGACCAGCCCCACCCTCCGCGCGAGCCAACGCGCCGCCGTGCCCTATGCCACCTGGCATGACGACATCGCGCACTTGCCCGACGACCGGCCGGTGATCGCCGTCGCCAACGAATTCTTCGACGCGCTACCGATCCGCCAACTGGTCAAGGCGGGCGATGCCTGGCGCGAGCGATTGGTCGCCTGCCAGGACCTGATCTTCCTACCGATCGCTGGCAAGGACGTGCCCGCCAGCGTTATCCCAGAGAGCCTGCGCGATGCCCCGGTCGGATCGGTAATCGAGACCTCTCCTGCATCGGTGGCGATCGCCCGCGCCTTGGCGCAGCGCCTGATGGCGCATGGCGGCGCCGCTTTGGTGATCGATTACGGTTATGACGGCCCCGCCATCGGCGACACGCTGCAGGCAGTGAGCGGCCACCAATTCGCCAATCCGTTCGAGGAACCGGGCAGCCGCGACCTGACCGCGCATGTCGACTTCGCCACCCTGGCCGCGGCCGCCGGCGTCGAGGGCGTGCGGGTGGATGGCCCGATCGGGCAAGGCGCTTTCCTGACTGCGTTGGGGATCGATCCGCGCGCCGAGGCGCTGGCGCGTTCGACGCCGGAACGCGCCGAACAGATCGCCGCCGATCGTGCGCGGCTGGTCGACGACGACCAGATGGGGACGTTGTTCAGGGCCATGGCCTGGACCGCGCGCGACTGGCCAATTCCGGCGGGGTTCCTGTGATCGAGTATCGCGACGCGGCCAAGGCGGATGGCGAAGCGCTGGACGCAATGGCGCAAGCGATCTGGATCGAGACGTTCGCGCACGGCGTCGGCGCCGAGGATGCAGCCACGTATCTCGCTGAAGCTTACGGTCCCAACGGCAAGCTGCTCGCCGACTTGGCGAGCGGTGCGGCGCGTTTCCACCTCGCGCTCGCTGACGGGCGGGTGGTCGGTTATGCCAAGATCAACCCGCCCTGGCTGCCCGACGCCGAACCCGGTGGGATGCAATTGAGCCAGATCTATGTCAGCAGCGATCAGCACGGAGCGGGCGTCGGCAAGGCATTGCTCGACTGGGCGATCGCCACCGCGCGGGCCGAAGGCGCGACGGCGCTGTTGCTGACCGTGTGGGAGGAAAATCACCGCGCCGCCGCTTTTTATCGCAAGAACGGCTTCGAGCATGTCGGCGACTATGCCTTTGCCGTCGGCAACCAGGTCGACACCGATCACATCATGCGGCTGGCGTTGTGAGCGGAGCGATCGCCTATCGCGATGCGACGCCCGCCGACGGGCCGGAACTCGCGGCGATGGCGCGGCGCAGTTTCACCGACACGTTCGGCACGCTCTATCGCCAGGAAGACCTTGCGCAATTCCTCGATGCTGCGTTCGGATCTGCCGGATTGCCCGCCGACCTGACCGATCCGGCCTATCGCGTGCGGGTAGCGACCGACGGCGACGCAATCGTTGGTTATTGCAAGATCGGCCCCGTCACCTTTCCCGGCGACTGGCCGGATAGCGCGATCGAGCTGCACCAGCTTTACATCCTTGGCGATCACCACGGCGCCGGCCTGGCGCCCGTGCTGATGGACTGGGCGCTCGATCAGGCACGGGCACGCGGCGCGAGCGAGATGATCCTGTCGGTCTATGTCGACAATCACCGCGCGCGGCGTTTCTACGAACGCTACGGCTTTGAAGAGATCGGCCAATATAAATTCATGGTCGGCGAGCATGAGGATGACGACCGGCTGATGAGACTCAAGCTGTGACCGTCGAAGTCAATCGCGCCCGCGCGCTCGATGGCGTAGCGCATGGCTTTCTCGGCCGGCGCGGCGGCGTGTCGACCGGAATCACCGCAGGACTCGATCTCGGCCGGCGCGGGCAAGTCGAGATCGGCCCCGAACTCGCCGAAAACCGCCGCCGTGCAGTCGCTGCGGTGCTGCCGGGTGCCGAACTCGTCACGCTCTATCAGGTCCATTCGGCGGAGTGCGTGACACTCGGCATGCCTTGGGACGACAGCGCGCGCCCGCATGCCGACGCCATGGTGACCGACCGGCCGGGTTATGCCCTGGGCATCCTGACCGCGGATTGCGCGCCCGTTCTGCTCGCGGACCGTGACGCGGGCGTGGTCGGCGCGGCGCATGCCGGATGGAAAGGCGCGATCGGCGGCGTCACCGACGCGACGGTCGCGGCGATGGAAAGGCTCGGCGCCGATCGCGACCGCATCATCGCGGCGATCGGCCCGTGCATCGGCCGCGCCAGCTATGAGGTCGACGCCGCGTTCGAGCGCCGTTTCGAAGAGCACGACCCGGAGAATGAGCGTTTCTTCGCTGCCGGTCGCGAGGGTCACGCCCAATTCGACCTCGAAGGCTATGTCGCCCATCGCCTTGCCGCCGCCAGCGTGCGGACCGTCGAAATGATGGGGCTCGACACTTATGCCGACGCCGATCGTTTCTACAGCTTCCGCCGTGCGACCCACCTTGGTGAGCCCGATTATGGACGACAGATTTCGATCATCGGACTGCAATCGGCAGGATGAACTAGTTTCTTCTGAAACCACACGGCGCTACAGCGGCGGCCAAAGGAGTATATGATGCCCAAGACGCCGACCGAGACAGAAGCCGATTTGACCGGGGTCGAAGCCCTGGCACCCAAGAAGACCGAGCCGGCATCGATCGGCGGGCGCAAGCTCAAGCCGTCGACACTCATGATGGGCCATGGCTATGACCCGATGCTGTCCGAAGGGGCGCTCAAGCCGCCAATCTTCCTGACCTCGACCTTCGTCTTCCCCAATGCAGCCGCGGGCAAGCGCCATTTCGAGGGCGTCACCGGCAAGCGTCCGGGCGGTGCCGAGGGCCTGGTCTATTCGCGCTTCAACGGACCGAACCAGGAGATCCTCGAGGATCGCCTCGGCATCTGGGAAGGGGCCGAGGACGCGCTCGCTTTCTCCTCCGGCATGTCGGCGATCGCCACCTTGTTCCTGGCGATGGTCAAGCCGGGCGACACGATCGTCCATTCGGGCCCGCTCTATGCCGCGACCGAAACACTGATTGCCCGCATCCTCGGACGTTTCGGCGTCCATTGGCTCGACTTTCCGGCGGGCGCGACGCGCGCCGAGATCGATGCCGTGCTGTCGAAGGCGGCGTCGGGCAATGTCGCATTGATCTATCTGGAAAGCCCGGCCAACCCGACCAATGCCCTGGTCGACGTCCAGGCGGTCGCCGCCAGCCGAGACGCGATCTTCACCGGTGCCAACAAGCCGCCGATCGCGATCGACAACACCTTCCTGGGCCCGCTGTGGCACAAGCCGCTCGAACATGGCGCCGACATCGTCGTCTATTCGTTGACCAAATATGCCGGCGGCCATTCCGACCTGGTGGCGGGCGGCGTGCTGGGATCGAAGGAGCATATCAACACCATCCGGCTGATGCGGAACACGATCGGCACGATCTGCGATCCCAACACCGCGTGGATGCTGCTGCGCAGCCTGGAGACGCTCGAATTGCGGATGAGTCGTGCCGGCGAAAACGCCGCCAAGGTCTGCGAATTCCTGCGCAATCATCCCAAGGTCGAGCGCGTCGGCTATCTCGGCTTCCTGAAGGACGGCAAGGACAAGCGTCAGGCCGATATCTACGAGCGGCATTGCTCGGGCGCGGGCTCGACCTTCTCGCTCTATCTCAAGGGCGGCGAGAAGGAAGCCTTCGCCTTTCTCGACGCACTCAAGATCGCCAAGCTGGCGGTCAGCCTGGGCGGGACCGAGACCTTGGCGTCGCACCCCGCCGCCATGACGCATTTGTCGGTGCCCGATGCCCGCAAACAGGCATTGGGGATTACCGACAATCTGGTCCGCATCTCGATCGGCGTCGAGGATGCCGACGACCTGATCGCCGATTTCGAGGCGGCGCTGGAGACGGTTTGAGCGAGCGGCCCGACAGCATTGCCCGGCCGTGCGACGGGGATGAACGCTCGATCGTTCGCGACGGGCGACGGATCGGCTATTTCGTCCGGG
>Ga0310811_10001713_pt1 | contig 27317 bp, 24 predicted proteins | sample YCmetagenome_FD_207642 | JGI IMG/M metagenome (GOLD analysis project Ga0310811, IMG submission 207642) | Soil microbial communities from experimental microcosm in Duke University, North Carolina, United States - YC | ecosystem: Engineered > Artificial ecosystem > Soil microcosm > Unclassified ... | reverse complement strand
GTGGCGGGGACTTTCTGTTGCGACTGGTGGCGCGGGACGCGGCGCATGAGAATATTCTGACCCAGCGGATTACCGGCCTGCCCGAGGTGAGCCGCGTGCAGACGCTGCAGACGATCCGCACCAGTAAAAGCTTGGCGGGCGTTCCGATCTGACCGCCATTCTGGAGCGTTGATCAGGCTCTAGCCGATCGTGGCGAGCAGCCGAGCCGCCATCTCCTGAGGCTGGGCCATGGCCGCAGCCAGTCCCTCGAAATAGGGCGAAGCGGCGCCGGCACGGCGGATGAAGGCGAGGAAAGCCGCGATGGAGCGGCTGCCCTCGGCGAGCGGCACCGGGCCTGTAGGCCCGATTGCCACAGGCCCCGCCAGGCGCCGCCCGAGATCGACACCGAAACGATAATTGCGTGATTGGGGCGATGTGCAGGTGAGCACGAGGTCGCCCAATCCCCCTGGTGTCATCACTGTATCCGCTTGTCCGCCGAGGCTGGGGAGCAAGCGCTGCAGTTCCACGATGCCGCGCGCGACGTAGCTCGCCCGGGTGTTCTCGCCGAGACCGAGGCCCTCGGAGAGACCGGCGCCGATGGCGATGATGTTCTTGGCGACGCTGATGATCTCAAGCCCGCGCAGGTCGCCGGTCGCGCTCACGGCCAGAAGCGGCCCCGAGAGGCGTCTGGCGAGATCCTCCCCAAGCGCCAGATCGGTGCAGCCCAGTGACATCCAGGCGCGGTGGCCGGCCAGCATTTCGCCGGCGAAAGTGGGGCCGGACAGCATGCCGACCGCGTGGCCTGGAAGGTGCTGTGCGATCAGATCAGTCGGAAAATCATGCGTCTCGGCATCCATGCCCTTGACGCAGGAGAGCACGGTCGCCTGGGTCCCGGCGGCGGGAAGCCGGTCAAGCACAGCGGCAAGCGCCCCGCTGGGGACGGCCAGGATGATGACCTCATAGGCCGCAAGATCGACACTGGCGAGGTCGTGAAGGAAGCGCGCGACGCCGGGAAATGCCTGGTCGGCTTCGACCGGACGCCGGCAGAAGACATCGATCAGAATATCCCCACGGCTGTGCAGCGCCTGCGCCAGCGCCTGGCCGAAAGCGCCATAACCCATGATCAGGAGGGGCAGGGGGGCCGTTTGCGTCGCCATCATCCGATCCGGGTCGTGAAGAGGGCGAGGTGCCGCGTTCCGGCGCCAAAGTCCAGGGTCGGCGGTCAGAAACGATAGCCGATGCCGGCACCGATGATCCAGGGATTTATCTGCCCAGAGGCGGTCAGTTTGCCGTCATTGGCGCAAGCCTGCGCCGACAGCAGCAGTTTCTTCACGTCGAAATTTCCATACCAGGGGCCATGCACCCGATAGTCCACTCCGATCTGGAAAGCCGCGCCGACCTCCGAGGAAACGGAAAGCTGCTGAATGCGGCCGCCAGCTGCTTCCTCCCCATAGTAAGGCGTTATCGCGATGCCGATGCCGAGATAGGGGTTGAGGCGCGCGCGCGGACGGAAATGATACTGGCCCATCAGGATTATCGGCACCGAGGAGACCTTTCCGATCGGCACAGTGCCGATGCGTGTATCCACCGCCGTCAGCGTCGAGTGGACGATGCCGGTCTCCCCCTCGATCGCCAGATGGTCCGTGAAGAAGTAGGAGAGATCGATCTCGGGCGTGACCGAGTTGGAACTATCGAAATAGCCGCCGATCGGCTTGATCGTGGCGCCCCCATGCTTGGGAAGGACCCCGACGACGCGCCCCCGCAGAAGGAAGCTGCCAGCCGTGAGCCCGTCCGCCGTATCGGCCGACTGCGCGAGGCTCTGACGTGGCGTAAGAAGAGCAGGAAGGGCGAGCGCGAAAAGGACTGCCCGGAAGAGTGGTTTGCACATAAAGCTTTATCCTGCGCCGGAACCGTTTCGGGCGGGGCGAAACTAGGGGGTTCCGATTCCGGTGCCTAGATGGGATTTTCGGCGGCGGCCGGCTCTGAAGCCGTGGCTTCAGCGCTTGGTCCTGATCCTGCTGCTGCCCGGGCTCGGGGCGGCGACACCTGCCCCTGCCGCGCCGGCATCGGCGCCGGGAGGGGCGGCGGTCGATCCGCTGATCCGCCCGGTCCAGCCGGGCTGTATCACCTCGCCCTTCGGGCCAAGATATCTGCCGCAGGCCCCGGTTTCGGGGCGTTACCACTGGGGCGTGGATCTGCGCGCGGCGGCGGGTGCAGAGGTCCGTGCCGTCGCCGCCGGCAACATCATCCGCATCGACCGCAAGGGCATGGGCGGACTCGAAATCCTTGTGCAGCACCGGGGCTTCCGAGCGCTCTACGCCCATCTCGGCATGGTTGCTCCGCGCATCGCGGACGGCGCCCGGGCACTGAAGGCTGGGGAATGGATCGGCCGCATCGGCCGCACGGGCCTGACCCTTGGCACACATCTCTATTTCGAGATTTCCATTGATGGGAAGCGGGTGGACCCGGCGCCCTATCTGGGCGTCGTCTCCTGCGGCGCGGGGAAAAGTGCCGAGGTGCGGCCCATCAGCCAGTAGGCGACGAGCCCGACCCATTCATGAGCGGCGAGATCGACCATGCCCAGCCTTTCGGGAAAGCTGCCACGGAAGGTCATGATCGGATCGGGCGCGGTTTTGTATCCGACCGGATAGGGCAAGACATCCCAGCCTGCATGCCGGAAGAGGCCGACGGAGCGCGGCATGTGCCAGGCGGAGGTGACGAGCAGCCAGGTCTCCCCTGGCTTCGGGTGCAGCTGTGCCTTCAGCAGCACCGCATTCTCGTAGGTGGTGCGGGAACGGCCCTCATAGACGATACGACTCTGGTCCAGTCCCAGCTCGGTGAAGAGGTCGCGGGCGACCGTCGCCTCGTTCATCTTGCCATGGATAAGAAGGCCGTTGCCGCCGGTGAAGGCGAGCTGTGCCGTGGGATAATGGCGGGCGAGATAGACGAGGCTGGTCATCCGCTCCGCCGCGGCATTGAGCGAGGGCATGCCCCGCGCCTCCGAGAGATCGGTCTCCACCGCGCCGCCGAGGACGATGATGCCGGTCACATCCGGCGGCAGCGTCCGAACCTCGGGAAAGCGGTTTTCGAGCGTGCCGAGCAGGAGATCGCCCACCGGCAGCAGGGCGATCGCGACGAAGGCGCCCAGCGAGACCGAAAGGCAGGCCAAACCGGCCCGCCTGCGATGCCGGGCGACGAGGATGAGGCCGACGCAGCCGATGATCAGCAGCGCCACGCTGGGCGCGCAGACGAGCCAAAGCAGCTTCGAGATGACGAAGACGAGCACGGGCGGATCAGCCCGCCGCGCGCATCAGTGGCACTGGCCGACCACCCGCTGGCCACCGCCCGGGAAGGTGTTGGGGTCCCCGTCTGACGGCAGGACGGAAATGGCGCGGATATGCCCGACCCAGGACTGACCGCTGCGCCAGTGGAAGGCGCTGAGATCGCCATAGTAGCAGCCGTTCTGGATGAAGAGCGTGTGGTCGGCGTTCGCCGGATTGACGCTGTCGGTAACGGCGATCCAGCGGCCGGTGCCGTTGGAGATGGAATAGGCCGGGAAATTGTTGACGATGCTGCTCGTGGTGACGTCGATGGATTGTCCCTGGCAGCCGATGCCGGCCCAGAGGCGGACGAGGCCGGAGGGCGGCACACCGCAGGCGGTCTGAGCCACGGCCCCGACTCCGGCTGCGCTGCCGAGAAGAAGAGCGGCGGCGATGGCCACCGAGGTGGTGAAGCGGGATCGTTTCTGGTGACGGTGCTGGGGCATGGCGTTTTCCTCTGCTAACAATCGCGGCCGCACGCTACTTCCTAGGCGGCCGGCTCACAACGCGGCGGCGCATTACTGAAGCGTTAGGCGCCCGTACGTCTGGCACGGTCCCGCCCGATGAGGGCGAGACCCTCTGCCACCGAGACGAATTCGCCGCCGCCGGAGATTTTGTCCGTGCCGAAACGCTCGGCGAAGATCCTGCGCACGGCAGGCACGAAGGAGGTGCCGCCGGTAAGGAAGACGCGGTCAATCGCATCATGACCGAGGCCGGCCGTCGCTAAGGCCTGGTCGACGGCGGCCGCCATGCGCCGCAGATCCTCGGCAATCCAGCTCTCGAACTCCTGGCGCTCAATCCGTCGCTCCACCGCAAAACCGGCATGGGCGAACCGCAGCACCGCCGATTCGTTTGTGGAAAGCTCGGCTTTAACAGCGCTCACGGTCTGGTAGAGCTGGTAGCCCAGCTCCTCCTCGATCAGGCGGATGAGCATGCGGAGTTTCTCCGGATGGTCGCTCGCGGCGGCCACCTCCTCGATCGCCCGCAGCGTGCGCGGCGCGCGCATCAGCGACAGGCGATGCCAGCGGGCGAAGCCGCTGAAATATTCCGGCGGCACGGGCAGCGCCGTGCCCATCACGCGGTAGACGTCGCCCTTGCCGAGCAGGGGCGAAACCACCTGGTCGATGATCCGGTAATCGAAGGTATCGCCCGCGATGCCGACCCCGGCATAGCCGAGCGGCGTCACCTGCGCTGTCCCTCGGGGGTCGAAGCGCATGACCGAGAAATCGCTGGTGCCGCCGCCGAAATCGCCGACGAGGACGGTGGCCGGCGCCTGCAGGGTCCGGGCGAAGCGGTAGCCAGCCGCCTCTGGCTCCAGCGCCACATCGACGGACGCGAAGCCAGCCTGGGCGAAGGCCGCGCGCAGCCGCTGTTCTCCGAAATCGTCGTCCGCGCCCTCGCCCGCGAAGCGCACGGGCCGGCCGGCGACGACCTGCATCTCCGCTTGGCCGCCCTGGGTCAATCCCTCCAGAAAGGTCGCGATCATGCCTTCGAGCGTGAAAATCTTTCCGGAGATATTGGTCCGGGTGAAGCTGTGCTGGGCGAGATAGGTTTTCATGGACATGATGAGCCGGCTGTCCATCGGGTCGTTCAGGTAGGCTTCCACCGCGTAGGGGCCGGCGGCATGCCGCCGGATGGAACGATCGCGGGTTTCCTCGTTCCAGAAGCAAAGGACTGTGCGGAAAACATCGAACTCCCGCGCGCCGAGGGCGTAGCGCGACGTCGTTACCCGGCCTGCGCCGTCCAGCCGCGCCAGCACGCTGTTCGTGGTGCCGAAATCGATACCGATCAGCTCCGTCATTCGTCTCTTCCCGTCGCGCCAAAGGGCGGCGGTTCAAACGCGGCGGGCGGAGCCTGGCAAGAGATGAAGCAGAAAGGCGCCCATGCGACGATGTGGCGGGTGCGCTCCCGAGCGGGCCAGAATGACGGTTCCAACGGGGCGGATCAGCCGAACATGGAACAGATTCTCGCGCTGCGGCCCCTCATCCCGGCGGCGGATTTCCCGGCCAAGCGGCGCAAGACGCGGGCCACGTAGCGTCGTGGTTAGAACGTCTCCACCCAGGGGCGCAGCTCGACCTCGAAGGACCAGGCACTGCGCTTCTGGCGCAAAAGATCGAGATAGGTTTCGGCGATCGCCTCCGGGTCCAGCATGCTGTCCGGCGCGCCGGCCGGTTCGGGGCGGGCGGCGCTGCGCACGCCGCCGTCGATATTGATGTGAGCGACGTGGATGCCCTTCGGCCCCAATTCCCGGGCCGCACTCTGGGCCAGACCCCGCAGGGCGAACTTGCCCATGGCGAAAGGGGCTGATTGGGCAAAGCCCTTGATGCTGGCAGAGGCGCCGGTAATCAGAATGGCACCCTGCCCCTGCGGTTCCATGCGCTTGGCGGCTTCGCGAACCGCTAGGAACCCGCCGAAGGCGGTGACCTCCAGGGACTGTCGTACGGAAGCGGGGTCCAACTGGGCGAGCGGCCCGCGCACCCGCCCGCTTGCGTTGTAGATGACCACATCCGGCGCGCCGATGGCTTCGTCGACCTTGCGAAAAAGGGCCTCGACGGATGCGGGGTCGGCCGCATCGGCCGAAAAGGCGCGCGCGCCCGTTTCCTGGACGAGACCGGCGAGTTTTTCGGTATCACGCGCGGCAAGCGCGACCGCGAGCCCAGCCGCGCGCAACTGCCGGGTGAGGGCGGCGCTGATGCCGGTTCCGGCGCCAATGATGAGGGCGCGCTCATAGGGAATTCTGCTCATGGCCACCTCCGAAGGGTCGCTGTTCGGGGGATTGAACAGCAAGACGGCCTGAGAGACCAGGGCGCGTGCTCGGGCGTTCCATCCCGCCCGAGCGAGGGCTAGGGCCGTCAGCCGTGCATGCGGGAGAGGTCGAGCAGCACGCGGGCCTCGAATTCCTTGTCCTGCAGGCGCTGACGGACCAGATCAACGATGCTGATGACGCCGGCGAGCGCGCCATCGGCCATGACAGCGAGGTGGCGAACATTGGCGAGCGTCATGGTGGCCAGCGCGACTTCGATCCGTTCCCCGGGATGGCAGGTGACGAGCGGCGCGCTGCTGAGGGGACCGACGGCCATGGAGAGCGCGCCGGCGCCGTGGCGGGCAATCGCCTTGCCGAGGTCGCGCTCGGTAAAGATCGCGGCCGGACGGAGGTGGTCATCTTCCACGATGACGGCGCTGGCGTGGCGTTCGCGCATGAGGCGAACAATGGAAAGGACGGTCTCGGTCGGGCGGACCAGAACGGGCTGTTCACCCTTCTGCTGCAGGATATCCTGGATCGTCATCGGCGATCTCCCTCTCTGGAGAAACCGTCGCCGCGAAGGGCGGCGGGGCATCCGAATGGGTGCGGCCGTGATTATGGTGCGATGCCGCAGAATGGGCACCCATTCGTGGCTTGCACCTCCCTTGAGCGATTTGCGGGGCTCCCAGCCCGCCACGGTTCAGGCCCGGCGGCGCCGGGCGCGTGGCTTTTCCTGCACAGCGGACTCGCCCAGAAGCGGGGCGAGAAAGCGGCCGGTGTGGCTCGCGGGATTGGCCGCGATCGCCTCCGGCCGGCCCTCGGCCACGATTGTGCCACCACCGTCGCCACCTTCTGGACCGAGATCGAGAATCCAGTCTGCGGTCTTGATGACCTCCAGATTATGCTCGATCACCACGATCGTATTGCCCTGGTCGACCAGCGCATGGAGCACTTCGAGGAGTTTCCGGACATCCTCGAAATGCAGGCCCGTCGTCGGCTCATCGAGGATGTAGATGGTCCGGCCCGTCGCCCGCCGCGCGAGTTCCTTGGCAAGCTTGATGCGCTGCGCCTCACCGCCCGAAAGCGTCGTCGCCTGCTGGCCGAGCTTGACGTAGCCGAGGCCCACCTGGGCGAGAAGGCTGAGCCGGTCATGGATGCGCGGCACGGCCGAGAAGAAGGGAATGGCCTCCTCCACGCTCATGTCCAGCACATCCGCGATCGATTTTTCGCGGAATTTCACTTCCAGCGTCTCGCGATTGTAGCGGCGGCCTTTGCAGACGTCGCAAGTCACGAAGACATCGGGCAGGAAGTGCATCTCGATCTTCAGCACGCCGTCACCCGAACAGGCCTCGCAGCGCCCGCCCTTGACGTTGAAGCTGAAGCGCCCGGCCTTGTAGCCGCGCGCGCGGCTGTCCGGCAGTTCGGCGAACCAGTCCCGGATCGGGGTGAAAAGATCGGTATAGGTCGCGGGGTTGGAGCGCGGGGTGCGGCCGATGGGCGACTGGTCGATGTCGATGATCTTGTCCAGCAGTTCCAGCCCCTCAATCTTCTCGTAAGGCGCCGGCACTTCGCCCGAACCCATCAGGCGGCGGGAGACGGCCTTGTAGAGCGTATCGACCACCAGGGTCGACTTGCCGCCGCCAGAGACGCCGGTGATGCAGGTGAAGGTGCCGAGCGGCACTTCAGCGGTGACGTTCTTGAGATTGTTGCCCGTGGCTCCGATGAGCCGAAGCATGCGCTTGGGGTCCACCGGGCGGCGGGTTTCCGGCACCTCGATCCGGCGCCGGCCCGAGAGATAGGCGCCGGTGACAGATTCCGGGTCGGCCGCGACCTCCTCGGGCGTGCCTTCGGCAATCACCCGCCCGCCATGGATGCCGGCGGCCGGACCCATGTCGATCACATGGTCGGCGGCGCGGATCGCATCCTCGTCATGCTCGACCACCAACACGGTATTGCCGAGCGATTTCAAGCGTCGCAGGGTACCCAGCAGCCGCTCATTGTCGCGCTGATGCAGGCCGATCGAGGGTTCGTCCAGCACATAGAGCACCCCGGTGAGGCCGGAACCGATTTGGCTCGCGAGCCGGATGCGCTGGCTCTCCCCGCCTGAAAGCGTGGTCGAACTGCGAGCGAGGGTGAGGTAGTCGAGCCCGACATCCATCAGGAAACGCAGCCGGTCGATGATTTCGCGCAGGATGCGGCGGGCAATTTCCTGGCGCTGGGGTGTCAGCTGGTCGATGACTCCCTCGAACCAGGGCAGCGCCTCGCGAATGGCGAGCTCCGAAGCGGCGGCGATGGTGGAGCCGGCGACGCGCACGGCAAGGGCCTCGGGCTTGAGGCGGGCGCCCTGGCAGACCACGCAAGGCTTTTCGGCCTGATAGCGGGAAAGCTCTTCGCGGACCCAGGCGCTGTCCGTCTCCTTCCAGCGGCGGGCGAGGTTCTTCAGCACGCCCTCGAAGGGTTTCGACACGGTATAGGCGCGGACACCATCCTTGTAGACGAGTTCCACCACCTCGCTGCCGGTGCCATTCAAGATGCCATCCTGCGCCTTCGGCGGCAGGTCGCTCCAAGGCGTGGTCATGCGCACCTTGAAGTGCTTGGCGAGGCCTTGCAGCGTCTGGTCATAGTAGGGGGATTGGGCATTGGCCCAGGGAGCGATGGCACCCCCGTTCAACGGCCGTCGCTCGTCCGGCACCACCAGAGCGGCGTCGAAGAAAGTCTCCAAGCCCAGACCGTCGCAGGCCGGGCAGGCCCCATGGGGGGAGTTGAAGCTAAACAGCCGCGGCTCGATTTCCTCGATGGTAAAGCCGCTCACCGGGCAGGCGAAGCGCGAGGAGAAGGTGATGCGCGCGCTGCCATCGGCGGGTGCATCCGGCGGTTCGGCATAGGCGATGCCGTCGGCGAGCGTGATGGCGGTCTCGAAACTATCGGCGAGGCGGGCTTCGATGCCCGGGCGGACAACGATGCGGTCCACCACCGCCTCGATTTCGTGCTTGATCTTGCGATTGAGCGCCGGCACCTCGGCGATTTCATAGAGTGTGCCGTCCACCTTGGCGCGGGTAAAACCCTTGCGCTGCAGCTCGGCCAGCTCCTTGCGATATTCGCCCTTGCGGTCCCGCACCACAGGAGCGAGCAGCAGCAGGCGCGTGCCCTCGGGCATGGCCATCACGCGATCGACCATCTGGCTCACGGTCTGGGCCTCGATGGGCAAGCCGGTCGCGGGCGAATAGGGGATGCCGGCGCGCGCCCAGAGCAGGCGCATGTAATCGTGGATTTCCGTCACGGTGCCGACGGTCGAGCGCGGATTGCGGCTGGTCGTTTTCTGCTCGATGGAAATGGCGGGCGAGAGGCCCTCGATACTGTCGACGTCCGGCTTGCCCATGAGTTCGAGGAACTGACGGGCGTAGGAGGACAAGCTTTCCACATAGCGGCGCTGGCCCTCGGCATAGATCGTGTCGAAGGCGAGGGAGGATTTGCCGGAGCCCGACAAGCCGGTGATGACGACAAGGCTGTCCCGGGGAATGGAGACGTCGACATTCTTGAGATTGTGTTCGCGCGCACCGCGCACGGTGATGAAGGCGCCGGCTGGATTTTTTGCCACTCTGTTCTCAGCCACGTTGTGAGCCACTCCGGGGGGACCGCATTCTCGATTGATGTTCGTGACTTGTTCACGTACAAGCTTTGGCACGCGCCGTCGAGCGTCCCCCTTGCAAGGGACCTTTTCGCAAGGTCAGGCACAGGTGAGAGTTGGCGGCGGCACCGGGTGCAGGAGATTGGACGCCAGGGCCGGAATGTAAAGGGCGCGGGAGTGCCTCCGGCCTTGCATCAGGGCCGTTCCATTGCAACAATGGAATGAAGCCCGGCGCGGTGGCGGCCCGACTCTCTGGCTGCCGCACCCGGTTTCAGCTAGGCTTAAACTTTTAAGACTAATGGCTGACGGAGACTGAGAGCATGGCGGGTAGCGTCAATAAAGTGACCCTGATCGGAAACCTCGGTAAAGATCCCGAGGTGCGCAACACGCAATCCGGCATGAAGATCGTCAATCTCCGTATCGCGACCTCGGAGAGCTGGAACGACAAGGCGAGCGGCGAGCGCCAGGAGCGGACCGAGTGGCACAGCGTCGTCATTATGAACGACCGTCTGGGTGACGTCGCCGAGCGCTTTCTGCGCAAGGGCAGCAAGGTCTACCTCGAAGGCAAGCTGCAGACGCGGAAATGGACCGACCAGTCCGGCGCGGATCGCTATACGACCGAGGTTCTGCTCGGCCGCATCGGCGCCGAACTCGTTCTGCTTGACCGCGCGGGTGAAGGCGGCGGCATGGGCGCCAGCCCCGGCCGCAGCGAGCGTCCGGCCGCGGCCCGTACCCCGGCGGCTTCCTCCGGCTGGGATAGCGGCGCCGGCCGCGGCGGCGACCTGGACGACGAAATCCCCTTCTGACCAGGGGCGCCCGATAGGCTGGCATGAACGAGGTTCCCGAGGCCATCAATCGAGACCGGGGCGGGATCAGAATCCTGCCCTTCACGACGATGGGGCCCGCTTTGCAGCGGGCATGGGATTTATCGTGCCAGGGGCAAATCGAGCCCGCGACCGCGCTCGCCCAGCGCGTCCACGACGAGGCCGTTGCTCGGAACGACGAAGTGCAGCGGGCCCTCGCCGCCTGTCATCTGGGTTGGTACTGCTTCATGCAGGCCTACTACGAAGAGGGCATCCTGCATGTCCTGTCAGCCCGCGATTTCTACGAGGCGATCGGCGACCGGCCGCGCGAGGCCTGGGCTCGCGGCACCCATGCCTGGCTGCTGATCGAGATCGGTGCACCGAACGAGGCGCTGGATGAGGCGATGCTTGCCCTGGAACGGGCCGAGCAATCCGGAGAAGACCGCGTCCTGTGCTTCGCCCTCAATGTCGTGGGTGTCGTCTATTGGATGCTGGGGCAGCTCGACCGCGCCTTGCAATTCGCCGAGAACGCCGTCGGCATGGCGCGCCGGATCGGCGACTTGGTTGACCTCGGGCGCTGGCTGATCAATCTCGCCGATATCGAGGCGGCGTTCTGGAAGCAACAGCGAGAGACGCTGGCTCAGATCGACGATGCGCGGCTCGACCGTGCCATCGTCCTAGCCCATGAGGCGCTGACCCTCACTGGCCGAACGCGGGACAGTTGGACCGGCCGGATCGTGCTCTGCTCGCTCGCCGATTTCCATCTGCTGCGCGGCGATCGGGAAGAGGCCGCGCGGCTGCTGGCCGATTGGGACAGCCAGCAGGGCGGCATGGGCCCTCGGTCCCGCCTTTATTACCTGCTCGCCCTGGGCCGCCTGCAATGTGCGAATGGCGAGCGCCTGGCAGCGGTGCGGACCTTGTCCGAATGCGCGATGCTCGCGGAGGAAAGCCGTGATCTCGAAATCGGCGTTCCTTGCTGTCAGCTCCTCTCGGACACACTGGCCGAACTCGGCGACTTTGAGCCGGCCCTCCGCTGGCATCGGGATTTCCATGCGCGCTACACACGGCGCAACACGGAATCCTCCCTCGCGCGCTCGCGGGTCGCGGCTATCCAGTATGAAACCCGGCAATTGCAGGCGCGGGTGGAAGCTGAACGCACACGAGCCGACGGGCTCGAGGAGATGAACCGCGCCTTGGCCCAGGAAGCGGCCGTGCTGATGAGCGCCAGCATGGAGGACGTTCTGACGGGGCTGCCCAACCGCCGGGGGCTCGAGCGCGCGCTTCTTGCGATCTCCATGGACGGCAGCAAGAACTACAGCCTGGCCATGATCGACATCGATCATTTCAAACAGATCAACGACCGTTTTTCTCACGCGCTGGGGGATGGTGTGTTGCGCGAGGTGGCGCGCGCGCTTCGCGTTGCGACCAGCAGCGAGGATCGCTTGTTCCGCTACGGCGGCGAGGAGTTCGTCCTGCTCATCGACGGCGGGGACGAGGTCCAGGCCGCCAAGACCTGCCTGCGCATCTGCCGCGCGGTGCGGAACTGGGGCTGGGCGAGCACCCAGACAGGGCTCGGCGTCACGGTCAGCATCGGCCTCGCCCGCTCGCAGGAGGCCACGACGCCTGCCGAGGTCATGACGATCGCGGATAGCCGGCTCTACGAGGCCAAGAATTCCGGGCGCGACGGGATGGTGTTCGGCCGAAAGCCCCATATGCTCCGATCCTTGACGGTCTCTCCCTGCCTCCATTAACCAGCGTGGACAGGACTTCGGGTCGGGGCTGAGCGCTCCATAGCTGCCGGGTTGAAGCCGCTTTCTTTCACCCGCCAGCGCTTCCGGAACCATTCATGAGACTTGATCGGCGCTCCCTGCGCTTCTGGCGCCAATTGCCTTTGACCTCTCCTCGGCTGTGGACGCGGCGACTGGCCTTCTGGGCGGGAGCGGGCCTCGTTGCGCTGGTCGCCATTGCCTTCGCCCGGCTTGCGGATGGGGCGCAAGACCTTTTCAATTTCGCCACGGCCGGGCGGTCTTGGCTGGTGCTGATCATCGCGCCCTGCGGTTTCGCGCTCTCCGTCTATCTGACGCGAACGGTCTTCCCCGGCGCCCAGGGCAGCGGCATTCCCCAGGTGATGGCGGCGCTGCAGATGACGGATTCGCGGATGATCGAGCGCGTGCTCTCGCTGCGCGTCGGTCTTGGCAAGATCCTTCTCACCCTGCTCGGCCTCGCCTCCGGCGCCTCGATCGGGCGCGAGGGACCGACGGTGCAGGTCGGCGCCTCCATCATGCAAGCGCTCGGCCGCGCGCTCCGGTTGCCGAGGGTGGAGACGCAGCGCGGCCTGGTGCTCGCCGGCGGCGCCGCCGGCGTCGCGGCCGCCTTCAACACGCCGCTCGCCGGCGTGGTGTTCGCGATCGAGGAACTGAGCCACAGCTTCGAATCACGCACCAGCGGCATGGTGCTGACCGCTGTCATTCTCGGCGGCATCGCAACACTCGCGCTGACCGGCAACTACACCTATTTCGGCGTCACCTCGGTCGGGCTGCCGCTCGGCAGCGGCTGGATCGCGGTCATCCTCTGCGGTCTCATCGGCGGCCTGCTGGGCGGCGTCTTCAGCTCGCTGCTTCTGGCCTTGCCGCGCAACCTTCCGGGACGGGTCGGCGGCTGGGTGAAGACCCATCCGATCCAGTTCGCCGGACTTTGCGGCCTCGGCATCGCTATCCTCGGCATCGCGTCACATGGCGCGACCTATGGCACAGGCTATGCCCAGGCGCGGGCGCTGGTGGAGGGAGATTCCCGCCTGCCGGTTACCTTCTTCATTCTCAAGTTTTTGGCCACGGTCTTTTCCTATCTGAGCGGCATCCCCGGCGGCATCTTCGCGCCCTCGCTCTCGGTCGGCGCCTCGCTCGGCAGCTGGCTCGCGCAGTTCTTCCCGCACAGCCCAGCGCGCGCGATCGTGCTGCTCGGCATGGTCGGGTATTTCGCGGGGGTGGTGCAGGCACCGATCACGGCCTTCGTCATCGTGCTCGAAATGACGGCCAATCAGCAGATGACGATCCCGATCATGGCGACCGCCTGGCTCGGCTACGCGGCCTCACGCCTGGTCTGCCGCCGCCCGCTCTACGGCAGTCTCGCGCGGCGTTTCCTCAAGGATACGGTGGCCGCCGCCCGGGCTATCGCCCCACAGTCAGCGGTGACGGCGACGGTTTCGGTCACCAAACCGCAGGAGCATTGAGCCCCTGCGGTTGAACGAAGTCGCCGCTTAGCTGCGTCCGTAGGTGTCCTGGAAGCGGACGATGTCGTCCTCGCCGAGATAGGCGCCGGACTGCACCTCGATCAGCGTCAGCGGAATGCGGCCCGGATTGTAGAGGCGGTGCTTGCAGCCGAGCGGCAGATAGATGCTCTCGTTCTCGCGCACCAGAACCTCGTCCTCGTCGCGTGTGACGATGGCCGTGCCCTCGACCACGACCCAATGCTCGGCGCGGTGGAAATGGCTCTGCAGCGAGAGTTTCTCGCCCGGCTTCACCACGATGCGCTTGACCTGGAAGCGGTCGCCCAGGATCAGCACCTCGTAATGGCCCCAGGGGCGGTAGCTGAGATTGTGGCTCACCGCCTCGGGTCGGGACTCCTTCTTCAGCCGCTCGACGATCTTCTTCACGTCCTGGGCGCGGTCCTTATGCGCTGCCAGAACGGCATCCTCGGTCACCACGAGCACGACATCCTCGAGGCCGAGCACGGTCGCCAGCATCCCGTCGCTGCGGACGTAGCAGTTGCGGGCACCCTCAAGCACGGCATCGCCGATCGCGACGTTGCCGGCCGCGTCCTTCTCGCCGAGGTCCCAGAGCGCGCTCCAGCTACCGACATCGGACCAGGCGAAATCGACCGGCACCACGGCGGCGCGGGTGCTGTGCTCGGCCACCGCGTAGTCGATGCTGATGTTCGGGCAGGCGGCGAATTCCTCGCGGCCGAGGCGGATGAAGTCCAGATCCGTGGTGCGGGCTTCCACAGCCTTACGGGCGGTCGCCAGCACATGCGGCGCGTGAGCCTGCAGCTCTTCGAGCAGCGTGCTGACGGTGAAGACGTAAATGCCGGAATTCCACAGTGCGCGGCCGGTTGCGATCAACTGCTCGGCGAGTGCCCCATCCGGCTTTTCGATGAAGCGGGTGAGGGTGTGGGCCTCTGGCGTCTCGGCGAGGGGCGTGCCCATCTCGATATAGCCGAAACCGGTCTCGGGCCGGGTCGGGCGCATGCCAAGCGTCACCACCTTGCCGGTACGGGCGACGGAGGCGGCCGTCAGCAGGGCCTGGCGCAGGGCCTCGGAATCGGGAATCGCGGCATCGGCGGCCATCATGCAAATGACGGCCTGAGGATCGTCCTGAGCCAATACGAGGGCGGCCGCTGCGATGGCGGGGGCGCTGTTGCGGCCAACCGGCTCAAGCAGAATGCGCGCGCCGGAAATGCCGGATTCCCGCAGTTGCTCCGCCACCATGAAGCGGTGCGCCTCGTTGCAAACCACAAGCGGCGGGGAGAAGGGGCCGCCGAAGGTGCGGAGGGCGGTATCGGCGATCAGGGAATTCTCGGAAACAAGCGGCCAGAATTGTTTTGGAAAGCTTTCGCGCGAGACCGGCCAGAGACGGGTACCCGAGCCGCCGGAAAGGATGACCGGAACGATCGGCGTCATCGAGGCATTGCTTCGTCTGGAGAGTTCGGAGGCGAGATCGAGGGACATGGCTGAGCTCCTGAGCACGGATCGCATATGATCCCCGCACTATGCTCATGCCAGGAGGGGATATCAAACGACACGTTTGAGGGATCGCACCTTAAGTCGAAGGAATGCCCCGGCGCGGGCGGTGGCCGCTGACATTGGCCCCTGCCCCTGGTGCCAGGGGCAGGAAGTCGATCACGCCGAGGAGGCAGATCATGAAGATGCCGATGAAGGCGAAGCGGAACGCCCCCACCATATCCGGACCTCCGAGCAGGACATGGCCCAGCCGCAACAGGATCGCACCCACCGCGACACCGAGGCCGAAGCTTACCTGCTGGGCGAGGTTGAAGAGCGTATTGGCGGAGTTCATGCCCTCCTTCGGGATATCGGCGAAAGCCAGGGTGTTCATCGCCGTGAACTCGGTCGACCGGGTCATGCCGCTGAGCAGCAACAGGGGCAGCAAGACCCAGGCGGGCGTAGCGGCTGAGATCAGCGCCATGCCGAGAAAGGTGAAGGCGAGGATCACGCCGTTCACGATGAGCACGCGGCGGAAGCCGAAGTGCCGCATCAGCGGCGTCGTGACGGGCTTGATGCCGAGATTGCCGGCGAAAAGCACCAGAAGCATCGAGCCGGCCGCGACCGGGCTGCGGCCGAAGCCGAGTTGGAGCATGAGCGGCAGGAGGAAGGGTACGGCATTGATCGCGAGACGGACGAGCGACCCACCCCGCACCGTCGTCGTAAAGCTCAGGGTCGCGAGGGCGCCGAAGGAGATCAGCGGCCGGGGATGCCGCCTTGCATGGGCGACCGTCGCCCAGGCGCCGATGAGACCCAACGCCATCAGGCTGCAGCTCCAGAGGAGACTGCCCGCGGAACTGCCGAGCAAGCTTGCCCCATAGACAAAGGCGATGGCCGAGCCGCCGCTGAGCAGGGCGCCGGTGCGGTCGAGCGGCTTGGCCTCGCGGCCATTGTCCTGAATGAGGACGAGGGTCGCGAGAAAGCCGATGAGGCCGATCGGCAGGTTGAGGAAGAAGATCCACCGCCATGACGCGTAGGTCGTGAGGAAGCCGCCGACGACCGGCCCCAGGATCGGCGCCACCAGCGCCGGCCAGGTGATGAGCGCCGTCGCTCGCATCAGTTCGGATTTCGGGGTAACGCGCAGCACGACGAGCCGGCCGACCGGCACCATCATGGCGCCGCCGATGCCCTGGAGGATGCGTGCCGCAAAGAAGGTCCAGAGACTGTTCGACAGGCCGCAGAGCGCCGAAGCAATCGTGAAAAGGGCGATGGCAAGGCCGAAGATGGTGCGCGAGCCGAAGCGTTCGGCGGCCCAGCCGCTCAGCGGAATGCCCGCCGCCAGCATGACCACATAGGCAGTGATGCCGATGTTGAGATCGACCGGATGGACGTGGAAGGTCCGTGCCATATGCGGCAGCGCGGTGGTGATGACGGTGGTGTCCAGAAGCTCCATGAAGCCGCTGCCGGCGACGAGGAGCGCGACGAGGATCGGCGAGGGCGAGCGACGAGACATGGACGCGCTTCAGGCTTGAGGAACGGGCACCGCGCGGCGCCACTCCAGCAGGAAAAAAAGGAGTGCGAGGAGCGGCGGCAGGGTGCCGAGCAAGGCAACCAGCGGCCAGCCGGCGAAGGCATAGACCAGGGGCGCCAGGGCTGATCCTACGGAGGCGGCCAGAAAGGCACCGGCGATGAAGATCGCATTAATCCGGCTGCGGTTCTCGGGCGCCAGGTCGAAGAGGACCTTCTGTGCGAAGGCGAGATGCGCCTGGACGCCGGCATCGAGCAGGATCGTTGCGATCACGAAGAGGCCCAGGCCCGTCCAGCCGCGTGCGAGGCCGGCCGGCCAGCTGAGGGCCAAACCCGCCGCGACCATGGCCATGCAGCCGATCGTGCCGATGCGCACCAGCCCCCGGTCGGCCAGACGCCCGGCAATGGGTGCGGAGAGCGCGCCCGCCGCGCCGACCAGGGAGAAGATCGCGATGCCGTCCTGCCGCAGGCCGAAATGGCGCGTGAGTTCGAGCGGGATCGTTGTCCAGAAGACGGAAAAAGCGAAGAAAAGGCCCATGTGATAGGCCATGCGCCGTTGCAGCAGGCGGGTGTGGCGGAGCAGCGGCCAGAGCGAGCCAATCACTGCGCCGTAATGTTTGCGGGTATGGGGCCGCCGGTCTGGCAACTGGCGCCAAAGCACCGCCGCCATGCCGAGGATGGTGACGGTCGCGACCAGGAAGACGGCGCGCCAGCCAGCGACGCTCGCGATCAGGCTTGCCACCGGGCGGCCGAGCAGGATGCCCGTCAGGAGCCCGCTGACCACCGTGCCCACTTGCCGGCCCCGCTTTGCCGGATCGGCCAGGTGGGCCGCCATGGGGACCACCATCTGCGTGGTGACCGACGTGATCCCAATGACAAGACAGGCGATGAGGAAGGCTGAGGGCGCGTGCGCGGCTGCGGTGAAGAGAAGCGCGACTGCGCTGAGGCAGAGCGTCGTCACCATGAGCCGCCGGTTTTCGACAAAATCACCAAGCGGCACGAGCAGGAGAAGGCCCAAAGCATAGCCGAGCTGCGTCAGTGTCACGACGAGGCCGTAAGCCCCTGGATGCAACCCAACAGAGGGGCCGATGAGTCCGATCATGGGCTGGGCGAGGTAGAGATTGGCGACGCTGATGCCGGCTGTGACGGCGAGCAGCATTGTCATCCCCGCCGACATGCCGGTGGACTGCTCAGACTCTCTCTTGTGCGACATGGCGGCAGCTAGGGCCGGGGCGCCCGGGCTGTCAACCGGCGGGCGCCTCCGCATCGGCATCGAGCGCCGCGAGCAGGGTTTGGAAGTCTGCTGGCGGTTCGGTATGGAAGGAGAGCGCCTCCCCGGTCCGCGGATGGGCGAAAGCGAGGCTCGCCGCATGCAGTGCCTGGCGCGGAAAATCCAGAAGGCCGCCACGTACTGTCGGCGGCAGGTTCTTCGATACCGCGGGGACGCGACGCAAATAGACCGGATCGCCCACGATCGGATGCGCATTGTGGGCGAGATGGACGCGGATCTGATGGGTGCGGCCGGTCTCCAGCTTCAAGTCCAGCAGGGAGACGGCGAGGCGCCAGACCTTCGTGGTGCGATAATGGGTAAGGGCGTGGCGGCCGCCGAAGCTCCGCACCGCCATACGCTTGCGGTCCCGCGGGTCACGGCCGATGGCGCCCTCTATATCGCCCGCCGCCGGACTCATCACCCCCCAGCAGAGCGCGAGGTAATGGCGATCGAGATCACGATTGGCAAAGACCTCCGACAGCCGCGCATGGGCAAGTTCCGTCTTGGCCGCCACCATGACGCCGGACGTCTCCTTGTCCAGGCGATGGACGATGCCGGGGCGGCGCTCACCGCCGATGCCGGTCAGGCTTTCGCCGCAATGAGCGAGCAGCGCGTTGACCAACGTGCCTTCGTAATTGCCCGGCGCGGGATGGACCACCAGTCCGGCCGGCTTGTCGATGACGATGAGATCGGCGTCCTCATAGAGAACCGTGAGCGGTATGGCTTCGGCCTGGGGGATGGCCGGTGTGGCGTCGGGAATCGTCAGGCTGTAACTCTGGCCCGGCTGCACCGCCTCGGACGGATCGCGGACCGTCGCCGTTCCGCGTCTTGCCATCCCGTCCAGGATCAGGTTCTTGATCCTGGAGCGGGAGATGGCGCCGAAGCGCTGGGCCAGGAAGCGGTCCAGTCGCTCCCCGCCGTCTTCGGGGGCCGCGATGATGTCATCGGGCAGAAAGGGGCCATCCTCTTCGAGGTCGGCATCCATATCGGGGGTGGGGGCGGGGCTCTTGGTCATCCGCGAGACATACCCAGAATTGTGAGACCCATCATAGGGCTTGGGAGCGCGTAGATGAAAAGCACACGACCGCTGCTGATTGCGGTCATCGTGATGGGCGTGCTGGTCATCGCGGCCACGAGCGTCGTCATCGTCAAGCTGGTCCAGGATATCGCGGGCGGAGGGCGGCATGCACCGAGTATGGCAAGCACGATCGTGCCGGGCGCACCCGAGAAGATCACGCTGACGACCCGGATGCTGAACCAACCCGAAAGTTCGCATATCGTCTCCATCGCGACCGCCGGAGACCGGTTGGCAGTGCTGATCAATGGCGGCGGGCCCGACCGCATCCTCTTCGTCGAACCTGCGACGGGAGCAGTCACCGGCCAGCTCATGCTGGGAAAGTAGCCGCTTGATGGATGCCTCTCCGGGACCGATGGCCGAGGCGGCTGACCGGGCCGACCGCCGTTCGCTCCGCCACCACCGGATGCTCGCCACCGGCCTGCTGCTCCTCATGGTGGCGGTTTGCCTCGGGAGCTTCGCCCTGCCGCACGGGGTCTGGCGCGACCTGCTGGAATCGGCCGCCAAGGCGGGCGTTGTCGGTGGCCTTGCCGACTGGTTCGCGGTGACGGCACTGTTCCGCCATCCTCTGGGCATTCCGATCCCGCATACCGCCATCATCCCGGCGCAGAAGGAGCGGCTGGGCCGCGCCCTTGGCCGTTTCATCGGCACGCATGTGATCACCGAGGCAGAGGTCGGCCGCGTCTTGGCGCGGGCGGACTTGCCCGGCCTCATCCATCGCTTCCTCTCGGATCCGACGACCGTCCGCCCGGCTGCGGAGACCTTGGCGGCAAGCCTGCCCAAGATCCTTCTGTCTATGGAGGATGGCCGCGCCCGGCGACTGATGGAACGGCTGCTGCCCCGCCTCGTGGGCGGCCCGGCGGCGGGGCAGGTCGTGGCACGCGCTCTCTACGGTCTCGTGGAGGGCGGCCGGCACCAGGAGGTCTTCACCTTCGTCCTCGGGCAGTTGCGCAGCATGTTGACGGCCAAGGAGGAAGATCTGCGCGGCGGCATTCGGGAACGGGTGCGCGAACAGGGCGGGCAAATTCTGGGTTGGGCCATTGGCGGCAGTGTCGCTCGGCGGGTCATCACGGCGGTGAATGCTGAACTCGACACGATCGGCCCCGATGGTTCGACCATGCGCCTCGCCTTCGACGAATGGGTGCGGCAGGAGATCGCGCTGATCGAGACCGACCCGGAGCGCGCGGCCGAGATCGGTGCTGCCATCCGCCGTGTCGTCGCCCATGAGAGCGTGCAGAACTGGCTGGGGGACGTCTGGATGCGACTGCGCCGGGCGGTGGAGCAGGATGCCGCACGACCGAACGGCCATACCGTCGCCATCATGGAGGCGAGTTTGCGCAAATTCGGAGAGGCGGTGGAGCAGGACCCTGCCATTCGTGTGGGGCTCGAGCGGGGCGTGGCTGGCATCGTCGCGGCCTTGCTGCCGCTGGCGCAGGAACGGGCGGCGGATTTCGTGGCCGAGGTCGTGGCCGGCTGGGATGCGAAGACGGTGACTGAGCGGCTGGAACTGCGCGTCGGCAGCGACCTGCAATATATCCGCATCAACGGCACGCTCGTGGGCTTCCTGGCCGGTGGCCTCCTCTACCTTCTGCTCCGCGCGATTTTCGGGGCTGGTGCGCTTTGACAGCTGTGCCCTCGGCAGGTCTGATGACCGCACAATAAGACGATCGAACAGGAGGAGTGACTGCGATGCATGTGATGATTCTGGGTGGTGCCGGCATGGTCGGCCGCAAGCTCGCGGAGCGGATCGCGCGGGACGGCAGCCTTGCCGGCAAGGCCGTCGACCATCTCTCCCTGATCGACGTTGTCACGCCCATGACGCCGCATGGATTTCTTGGCGCGACTGATTGCACGGCGGCCGATCTCTCCGAGGCCGGGGTTGCGGCTGAGGTTCTGAAATCCCGTCCCGATGTCATTTTCCATCTCGCCGCCGTGGTTTCGGGCGAGGCGGAGGCCGATCTGGAGAAAGGCTACCGGGTCAATCTGGACGGGATGCGCTTCCTGCTCGATGCCATCCGTGGCGCGCAGGCGCAGGGCGCCTGGAAACCGCGCCTGGTCTTCGCCTCCTCCATCGCGGTCTTCGGCGGCGACATGCCCGATGTCATTGGGGACGACTATTTCTCTACTCCGCAAACGAGCTACGGCGCGCAGAAGGCAATGTGCGAACTGCTGCTGGCGGACCATGCGCGGCGCGGCTTCATCGAGGGGATCGGGCTCCGCCTGCCAACCGTTGTGGTGCGCCCGGGCAAGCCTAATCTCGCCGCCTCCGGCTTCTTTTCCAACATCATCCGCGAGCCGCTGGTGGGCCTGCCGGCCGTGCTGCCAGTGAGCGACCGCGTGCGGCATTGGATGGCGAGCCCGCGCGCGACGGTCGGCTTTTTCACCCATGCCGCAGGGCTCGATACCGCACGCCTGCGCGGGCGCAACAGCCTGACCATGCCCGGCCTCTCCATCACGGTCGCCGAACAGATTGCGGCGCTGGAAAAGATCGCGGGGCCGAAGGCCGTAGCGCTGATCAAGCGGGAGCCCGATGAGCGGATTATCCGTATCGTCGATACCTGGGCGAGGGGTTTCGATACCAGCCGCGCTGCTTCTCTCGGCTTCCTCGCCGAGACGAAGTTCGAGGACATTATCCAAGTCCATATCGAGGACGAGTTGGGCGGCGAAATTCCGGTCCTCGGCCGATTTTAAAAAGCAAAAGGGCCGCTCACGCGGCCCTTTTGCAAATCCGATGCTTCTTGAAGAAATCAGCGGCCCTGACGGCGGGCCCGCATCACGGCATCCATCTGCGCCATAATAGCGCCGAAGGGCCCGGCCATCCCCGCTCCGCCATTCTTGCGCATGCGCCAGAGCTGAAAGCGCAGCGCGGCATAGCCGATCAGCGCCGCCCCGATCATCACCGGGACGAGAACTAGGGCCAAAGACAGGGCGAGGCCCGCAACGACGACCGAGCCGGCGATCACCGCCGCGATGGTGAGGTTGCGGGCAAGCCTGCCGCCGCGCGGCGGGGGCGGCGGTGGCCAGCCGGCAAAGCGCTGTTCGCGCGGCTTCTCGACGAAGCTGCCGTCGGGGCGCATATCGATGTCTATCGGTGGACGTTCGACCATGCGGGAGAGAGTGGGCTTCGGGCGCTTACCGTTCAACTAGTTTGATCGTGACGGCTTTGTAATGTGGCTAACGCCGTCGCTCAGATCGAGGGCCTCTCCCGCAATGCCACCAGAGAGAGCATTTCGAAGAGCACCTGGGCCGCGATCTGTGCCGTATTGCTGGTCGCGTCATATTGCGGGGCGACCTCGACCACGTCGCCCCCCACGATATCGAGGCCCTTGAGGCCACGCAGCAGGGCCAGAACCTCGCGTGGCAGAAGGCCACCGACCTCGGGCGTGCCGGTGCCGGGCGCAAAGCCCGGGTCGATCGAGTCGATGTCGAAGGAGACGTAAAAGGGTCCGTCCCCGACCAGATTGCGGGCAACGTCGATGTAGCGGCGAATGCCGTGCTCCTCGACCTCCTCGGCGTGGACGACCGTCATGCCGCTGTCGGTCGAGAACTCATACAGATATTCAGCGGTGCCGCGGATGCCGATCTGCAGCGTGCGGCGCGGGTCGATACAGCCGTCCAGCGCCGCCTGGCGGAAGGGCCCGCCGTGGTGGAAGCGACTGCCCTCATAGGCGCCGGCGGTATCGGAATGGGCGTCGATATGGATGAGGCCGACGGGGCGAGATTCGCCCACGGCCTTGAGGATCGCCTGGCTGATGGAATGATCGCCGCCGACCGAAAGCGGGATGACGCCGGCGGCGACAACGGTCTTGTAAGCGGCCTCGATATCCTCGTGGCAGCTTTCCAGGCTGTAGCGGGAGCGGAGCGGCACGTCTCCAACATCGGCAACCCGCAGCACGCCTTGGGGCGCAACCCGGAGCACATGTTCGTAAGGGCCGATCCTTTCGATGGCGCGCACGGCGCGCGGCCCGAGGCGGCAGCCGGCGCGGTTCGTCACGCCCAAATCCATTGGAACGCCGATGAGCGCGGCATCGAGATCCGCGAGGCCGTCCGGCGTGCCGAAGGCATTCTGGCGATAGGGCGCATCGAGAAAGGTCGCGGGGTCAGAATAGGGCAGGCGCCGCCGACCGTCCGGGCTGATGGTCTTCTCGGCGATTTCCTTGAAATGGGGATCGAAGACCTGCCCGCCGCTCAGGCCTGCATATTTGTCCTGAATACGCTTCAGGTTTGCTTCGAAAGTATCATCCGCCATGGCACCGATCCTCCACCCAGCCTCGTTTGCTGGGTAGAGGCTTCCAAGGCGCCATTCAACTGGGGCGCCGTTCAACCGACCGCCTCAAGGACGTGGCCCTGGGCTTCCGGCAGGGCTGCCTTTCAAAACAGGACTGGCATGGTCCTGAATAGGGATGTACAAAACCCCCATGCTCAAGCTGTCGAAATTGACGGATTACGCGGTCGTGGTTCTGGTTCGTCTTTCGGAAGAAGGCGGGCTGCAGACCTCGGGTGGCATTGCGGCCGCGACCGGCATTCCGGAGCCGACGGTCGCCAAGGTGCTTAAGATCATGACCAGCGCCGGCCTCGTCTGCTCGCAGCGCGGCGCGCGGGGCGGCTATCGTCTGGCCCGGCCGCTTACCCAGATTCCGGTGGCCGACGTCATCACCGCGATCGACGGTCCCATTGCGCTGACGGCCTGTGTGGAGCATTCCCCGAACGTCTGCGAGTCGTCTGGTCTCTGCCCCGTCAAGGGGCGATGGGACACGGTAAATACCGCGATTCTGGACGCGCTTTCCGCGATCAGTCTCGCTGATATGCACCCTGTGAGCTTCTTCCAGCCACAGGATCATCTGGCCGCGAAGGGTCCTTCGGGGCCGGGCCAATCCATTTCAACCACTGCCTTTGTCGAGTGAGGCCATGCCAGCAGTCGCAGAGACCCTAGAAACCGTCCGCTCCGTCACCGGCTCCACGTACAAGTGGGGTTTTGAGACCGAGCTTGAGATGGACCTTGCGCCGAAGGGGCTCACCGAGGACACGATTCGTCTGATCTCCGCCCGCAAGGAGGAGCCGGAATGGCTGCTCGCATGGCGGCTTAAGGCTTTCGCCGCCTGGAAACTGATGACCGAGCCGCACTGGGCCAAGCCGGAATTCCCGGCCATCGATTATCAGGACATCCACTACTACGCCGCCCCCAAGAAGAAGGGCGGTCCGAAGAGCCTGGACGAGGTCGATCCGGAGCTGCTTCGCACCTATGAGAAGCTCGGCATTCCGCTGAAGGAGCAGGCCATTCTCGCTGGCGTCGAGCCGGGCGACGAGGAGAGGCTGCCGATGGCGGTGGATGCGGTCTTCGACAGTGTTTCGGTCGCGACCACCTTCCGCTCGACTCTTGCCAAGGTGGGTGTGATTTTCTGCTCGATCAGTGACGCGGTGCGCGAGCATCCGGAATTGGTGCGCGAATATCTCGGCAGTGTGGTGCCGGCAGGGGATAATTTCTTCGCCGCCCTTAATTCCGCAGTGTTCACGGATGGCAGCTTCGTCTTCGTGCCGAAGGGTGTGAAATGCCCGATGGAGCTTTCGACCTACTTCCGCATCAACGCGAAGAACACGGGGCAGTTCGAGCGCACCCTGATCATCGCCGAGGAAGGTGCCTCCGTCAGCTACCTCGAAGGCTGCACCGCGCCGATGCGCGACGAGAACCAGCTGCATGCGGCGGTCGTCGAACTGGTGGCGATGGATGACGCAAAGATCAAATATTCCACCGTCCAGAACTGGTATCCGGGCGATTCGGAAGGCCGTGGCGGCATCTACAACTTCGTGACCAAGCGCGGCGCCTGCCGCGGTGCACGCAGCCACATCAGCTGGACGCAGGTGGAAACCGGATCGGCGATCACCTGGAAATATCCATCCTGTATCCTGATCGGCGATGGCAGCGTGGGTGAGTTCTATTCGGTCGCGGTCACAAACAATCATCAGCAGGCCGATACGGGCACGAAGATGATTCACATCGGCCGCAATACGAACAGCACCATCATCGCCAAGACGATCAGCGCTGGTCATTCGGACAGTACCTATCGCGGCCTCGTGCGGATGATGCCGAAGGCACAGAATGCGCGGAACTTCACGCAATGCGACAGCCTGCTGATCGGCGATCAGTGCGGCGCCCATACCGTGCCCTATATCGAAAGCCGCAACCCCTCGGCCAAGATCGAGCATGAGGCGACGACCTCCAAGATCGCCGAGGATCAGCTTTTCTACTGCCGCAGCCGCGGTCTGTCGGAAGAGGATGCGGTGGGATTGATCGTGAACGGCTTCTGCAAGGACGTGTTGAAGGAGCTGCCGATGGAATTTGCGGTTGAAGCTCAGAAATTGTTGGCTGTGAGCCTCGAAGGCTCGGTGGGTTAAGAAAGGCTCTCGTTATCATGCTCGAAATCAAAGGTCTCACCGCCAGCATCGACGGCAAGGAAATCCTCCGTGGGATCGACCTCACCATTCCCCCCGGCGAAGTGCATGCTGTGATGGGCCCGAACGGCGCCGGCAAATCGACGCTGTCCTATGTGCTTTCAGGCCGTGAAGGCTATGAGGTGACGGGTGGCACCGCGACCTTCTTCGGCCAGGACATCCTCGCCATGGAGCCGGAAGAGCGTGCCGTCGCGGGCATTTTTCTTGCCTTTCAATATCCGGTGGAGCTGCCGGGTGTCGGCAACGCGAATTTCCTGCGGACCGCGCTGAACGCGCTGCGCCGTGCGCGCGGCGAGGGTGAACTCGACGCCGTGCAGTTCCTCAAGCAGGCGCGTGCGGCGGTGAAGAAGCTCGCCATGACGGAAGACATGCTGAAGCGCAACGTCAATGTCGGCTTCTCGGGTGGCGAGAAGAAGCGCAACGAAATTTTGCAGATGGCGTTGCTGCAGCCGAAGCTGGCGCTTCTCGACGAGACCGACAGCGGCCTCGACATCGATGCGCTGCGCGTCGTGGCGGATGGCGTGAACGCCCAGCGTGGCCCGGATTTCTCGGCTCTTGTGATCACCCATTATCAGCGCCTGCTCGATTACATCGTGCCCGATCATGTCCATGTGCTGGCGGCCGGACGCATCATCCGTTCCGGCGGCCCGGAGCTCGCCCGCGAGCTGGAATCCGAGGGCTATGCCGGCATCATCGGCGAGGCGGCGGAGGCGGCATAATGCAGGCCGTGAAAGAACAGCAGACGGGCGAGGCCCTGACGGGCTTCCTGGCCCGGTATGAGGGTTTGCGGACACAGCTTCCGGGGGGTGCTGATGCCCGCGAAGCCGCTGCCGCCGTGTTGCGGGAACGCGGCCTGCCGACGCCGAAGGAAGAGGCTTGGCACTTCACCAACCTCAAATCCTTTGCCGGCCTCGGTTTCTCCGAGCCGGTGACGGATTTGGCTGCCGGGGCCGAGCTTCTGGCCCTGTTGCCCAAGGTTGAGGGGCCGCGCCTTGTCCTGGTGGACGGGCACTTCCGCCCCGATCTTTCGGTGCTGCCGGAGAGCATGTCCGTCCAGTCATTCGCCGAAACACACACGTTTGGCGCCTTGCCGCGCCCGGGCCGGGACCGTGTGGTGGCGCTCAACACCATGCTCGCCGAAGACGGTGTGGTGATCGAAGTGCCAGACGGTGTGGATGCAGGCTTTGTGATGCTGGCGCAACTCACCAGCGGCACGCATCGTCGCGTGGCAAGCCATCCGCGCCATCGCATCCGCCTTGGCGCAGGGGCGAAGCTGGTGATCCTCGAAGTGTCAGCCGGGCTCGGCGAATATCTCAACAATCCGGTGCTCGAGATCGAAGTGGCTGAGCGTGCGCATCTCACCCACGGCCGCCTGCAGAAGGATTCGGATAAGGCGTTTCATCTCGCCACTGTCTATGCGGATACGGCAGCCGGCGGCGTCTATGACTGCTTTTCCCTCGCCCTTGGCGCACGGCTCGGGCGGACGGAAATCCATGCGCGCCTCGGCGGGGAGCAGGCGGCGGTGCATCTGAACGCCGCCCAGATCATGGGTGGCACCCAGGTGAGTGATTTCACGACGGCCATTCTGCACGACGCGCCGAATTGCCCATCCCGCCAGACGGTGAAATCGGTTTTGACCGGTAAGGCCCGCGCCGTGTTCCAGGGCCGTATCGAGGTCGCACGGGTGGCCCAGAAGACCGACGGCTACCAGATGAATCAGGCCCTGCTGCTCTCGCCGGATGCCGAGATCAACAGCAAACCAGAGCTTGAAATCTATGCCGACGACGTGAAGTGCAGCCATGGCGCGA
>Ga0310811_10001711_pt1 | contig 27325 bp, 51 predicted proteins | sample YCmetagenome_FD_207642 | JGI IMG/M metagenome (GOLD analysis project Ga0310811, IMG submission 207642) | Soil microbial communities from experimental microcosm in Duke University, North Carolina, United States - YC | ecosystem: Engineered > Artificial ecosystem > Soil microcosm > Unclassified ... | reverse complement strand
ACGAGGGGTGTTGCACTCCGCGCCGGATGAGGATAAGTGACCCCCGACGCCGACATAGCTCAGGGGTAGAGCAACTGATTCGTAATCAGTAGGTCCTCGGTTCAATTCCGAGTGTCGGCACCATTTTTACCCATTAAAATCAATCAGTTGATGTGTCGCTCGGTTCCGTCAAAATCGCGGTTCCGTCGCGAGTTCCGTCAGGGATGGTATCTGATTTTCTGGAGCAACCGATGGCAGTCGTGTCGTGGCGATTATCTGCCTTTGATTGATTTGCAGGTTCTGCCTCACTCATACTAGTGTTCTTGCTGAAACAGGGCTGTCAGCGTCCGACACAGGAAGTGGATAGTGCGCCGGGGTTACACTACCGAGGCTAGCTCTGACGGACGCCTCTAGTTCACGCGAGATAATCGAGAAGGTTAAAACTTATGACGGAAAAGCATGGCTCTCCGTCGCCTCGGGCTTCGGAAAAGGGCGATAGTCGTCTCTTGCGAGAAATAGAAAAAGAAGCAAATCTCCTGCCGGAGAGGCTTAGGCAGCTCGCCAGGCAAAGCGATGAAATTTGTCGGGAAGCTAGTGAGCGGAGAGATTTCATTGAGCGATCCGGCCGGCCAAGGGGAAGAAAATTCCGTCTATGACTTCCTCTATCATGACGCTCGACGAGTCGCTTCTTTCCTTGCTCAACTGAATCCGTCGGGGCATGTGCAAGCGGTAAAGCGCTCCACCGAGAGTAGCTCTAGCACGCAGCACGAAGGTGGCCTCAATGCCACCGCATCAGCGTTAGTCGCTAAAGCCACGCTTGATTATGCACTTCATAACACCCGCTCCAGTCGCGACAATCTCGAGCTAACGATCGACCCGACATGGACCAATGCCGTCGATCTGCTTAATCTTCTGGCTGACCGCGGATGCATCATCCCAGACCTGGTCAACGCCGGTTCTGGTGCCATAGTTGTTGTTACAGGCAGAGTTCTTCTAATTGACACGGAATACGCGAAGCCTGCTCTCTCGACTACAGACATAAAGGCTCACGTTCTGAGCTCCATCGCTCAGAAAATGGTCGAGGAACGACAGGGGTTAAAGCTGTATGGTGATAAAGATTTTAACCAACTTGCGGGAACGCCTCGCAAAAAAAGAGCCGAACGAGATGCCCGCTTAACGTTGGAGCTTCTGCACGGCCTTCCGAGGACGGTTCATATGAGAGTGCGGACTGACCCGGGAGATCTGGTTTTCTGCTCCATCAGACCCGAGAACTTAGTCGTTCCCGTAACAGACCTACTTATGACCCATGGGCCAATTTTACAGGGAAAGTGGGCTGTTCTTGGCATCTACGATGCGCGGCCCGACAAGCACGCGATTGACATCGAGAAAATAGCAGATGAGTTCAGTATCAACGGTGCTCAACTCTTAAAAAGTGCGGTGGGTTATGGGCCCATGCTAAGACAAGTTGGCAGAACAGATGAGATGCATGCTGTCACTCCTTTGCTTATTTTCCGCAAAGTAGGCTCGGCCTAGCTGTCCACTTCTGCCTTGCCTGCCAGGCGTTTCTGCGCGGCAGAGCGAAACTGAGCGGCCGTCGGCCGGGCATATCGCCGGGCCATTTGCACTGTCGTGTGGGCGCTATGGGTGCCCATCTCCAGGATGCTGGCACCGGCGTCAGCAAGCTCTGTCTGAGCGGTCGCGCGCAGGTCGCGGAACTGCAGCCCATCGGGAATGCCGGCGGCGCGCGCAATCTCCCGAAACGTCCGACCGAACGTCCAGCGGTTCCATGGCTGCAGTGTCGGCTCGCAGATGACGACGGTCTCCAGCACCTCGATGTTGCCCTCCCGAAGCAGCTCGCGCTGCCGCTCTCGCTCGACCTCGAGGGCTGTGGCGAGCTCGGGATAGGCGTCGGCCACTACCGGCACGCGCCGGCCGGTCTTGGCCGTCATCCTGATCTGAGCATCCAGCTGCTCCCAGGTCAGCGTCAGAATGTCGCCCTGGCGGTGGCCGATCCAATAGGCAAGCAGCACCGCCAGACCTACGGACGGCCTCTTGTGCTCCAGGGAGGCGGCGATGACTGCGCGCACCTGGTCCTCGGACCAAACCTGATCCCGCGCCGGCGCCGTCGGCAGCTCCATTCCAGCCCAAGGATTAGGATAAGAGTCCACAAACTCCTTCCGAGCTGCCCACTTCCAAATGCGCCGGCACACGCGCGCGGCGTAGTGCGCCGCTGCCGGACTGTGCTTGTCGCGTAGCAGCGCGAAAATAGAGTCGGCGTGGCGCGGTTTGATTGACCTGGCGCCCCGGGCGGCAACAGATTTGCCGGCAAAATCTACCTTGGCCAGCATGCGGAGGATCCAGCGATAGTCGCGCTGCGTCGTGGCACCGAGGCTGGTGAATTTCTCCGTCAGGAAGAACTGCTCGAAAATCCACTCCACGCTGCCCGGAGAGCCTTTACCGGGGCCGAGCTGGCGGGCATGGGCATTGAGCTTTTCGGCATAGGCCCAAGCGGCTCCCTTGTCGGCGCCCAGAGGCTTCGTCTCTAGGCCGTGCTCAACCCTGAGCCGCTTCGATGGCTCCCAGTACCACCGCCCCTTTCGGAACTGCACATATTCTGGCTTCGGGCGGTCACCGGTAGCCAATGGCGCGGTCCATCTCCAGGATGTCCTGCTCGATGCTCAAGGGTATCCCCGATTCTGCATCAAGCGCGCGGTCGACGGCCTTCCGGTCCCACCTCGCGTTCGGATGGACCGGTGGGAGGCCATAGAGCGGCGCCGGGATGCGCCCGGTCCGCATGCGCTCCTCAACCTCGGTCCAGGGCACTCCCCCGAGATAGTCGCGCAGTTGCGCGCGCCGCATAAGGCGCCCCTCACCCATCACGCCCATCCGTCCCTGCACTCCATCCGATGCGCCTCTGATACCCGAGCGGAAGTGTGGACCAGTCGAAGGTGTCGACGAACGCGCCGCATCGGTGATCTCGAAGCGTGGCGATATGGCCGGAGCCCTCCGGCAAAGAACATCCCGTTATGCCAACCATGGCAAAGCGCTCCGCATCGGACACGGGCGGGGTGGCAAGACATTCGCCAACGCTGGAATTGAAGTGCCTCCACCAGTCGCATCCGGCGCAGCAGCGTCCGGTCGACCAATAGAAGCGGTCCACGGCTTCTTGGGTTACGCTGATCATGTCAGCCATCACCGCGCCCCCTCGCGGTCGCGGTCGGCGTCGAGCAAGGCCAAAACGGTATCGTATTCTGCGAGCCCCTTTCGATCGAGATCATCCATCGTGGTCATATCGCCGTTGATCGTGCAGCACTGGATGTAGTCCTCGCGCTCGGATGCGATGAACTCGCGCGCTGATTTCAACACCTCGTCCGTAGGCGCATCCGCCCGCTCATCCGCAGCTCGGGCGCGGTCGGCGTAGACGGTCACCCTCCGGGGATGAACCCTCTCAATAACTGGCGCTGATCCGATCAACTTGATCGACAAAAAGCCAATCCCAAACACGGAAGCATCGGCCATAGCCCGCTTCGTTTCGGTGACTGCGATCTCTCCTACCGCATCCGACCGATCATCCTTGGCCGGGGCTCCTTCCAAGGCTTTCGACAAAAGATCGATGGCGAACTTCTTGTCCCTCGTCTTGAAGCCCTGCTCGATGTCACGCTTGAATGTGTCATGGACCACCTGGACGAACGTCCAAGCATCCTCGGACGGGACGCGTGCGGTCCATGCGGCGAGTGCCGCGCGCGCCGAATCTGCTGCTACCTTTAGGTCATGAGTTTGATCTGAGTGAACCAGATCGATGCGCTCTCCATCATCGGCTTGGATGGAGATTTTCTTGCCATTTCTAGCTTTGTATGAAACGGAGCGCAGTCGCTCTACTTCGTCAGAAGCCTCAATCAATGCAGCGAACGCTTCACGCGCCCGCGCCTCGGCTTCGTCAGTCATGGTCAGTCTCCCTCTCCACACGATTTAGACAGCGTTGGCACCGATCCTCGATGAACAGATCAGAAGACCATCCGTGCATGGGACGGACTCCGCAAATCGCTCGCCGCAATCCCAGCCTTTCAAAAGTCTCTGATGAGCTGGGGACTTCCAAAAAATGACGCTTCCATCCAGTTTGCCCGGCATTTACGCCAGTCGCGCTACTTCTTGGATTAGGGGCAGTCGTTAGCCATTCCCCTTTCACAATGTCACGCGCCACTACTCAACCCTCCCCTTGTCCGCGTCCCCGATGGGCGGGAGCGTGATGGGCGTGTTCTCTATGTCCGCCGAGACGCATGCGAGCGCAACGTTGAAACCATTTTGCCATGGGCTATCGGGCTGTCCCGATGCCTTTGCGTGGCGCACAATCTGCACGTCTTCTCTCCGCGTCGCCTCGGCCAGCGAGAGGACGAATTCGGCAATCTGAAAGATTTGCCTATACCCATTGATTTCCTTCATGTTGCATATCGTGATCCATTCGAGGTCGGATGGACCAAAGTTGTATCGAATGGCGAAAATTCGTCTCGCCACCTGCTCCAGCAGCGCCGTGCGGTCTGGGGTTGTCATTTCCCGGCGCCGTCGGTGCTTTCTACCTTGCACCGCATCCAGTGGTTCTTGAGGGCCATCCACGATCCCCGATCTAGCGGAATTGTCTCAAACCAATCTCCATCCGCATTGATCAGATCGGCCCAATAGTCGCCGTTTTCTTCAGCAACCTTGCCGACGTGCCCAGAAATTTGCGCGCGACGAAGAACGGTATCGACTCCCATCGCACCCTCAGTAAATCTCACGCGCTCGCACATGCGCAGACGATCACCGCTGAGGATGCGACAAAGACGAAGACCTGCGGTTTCAACCGGAATGCCGAATGGACCGATAGTTTTGATCAGCATCTACCCCTCCTTCGTCGCGATGGCATTAAGGATGGCATAGGCTGAATTGAGCGCCGTCCTTAACCTCGCGTTATCCACCTTCAGTGCATCGCGCTCTTTGGTGATGCTGGCGAGAGCCGCTGATGAGTCTTCCAGAGTCGCGTTCTGACCCTCCACCGTGAGTTTAAGCTCATCGATCATGCGGCGCGCGGCTGCAAGGTCAGCACTATCAGGAAAGTCGCTTTCATTGGTCATGGCACCCTCACGTCAGGAATGATGACGGAGGGCTTGAAGATCACCTCGTAGTGGTAGGTGGAGACCGGAGCGTCTTGGATCTGCTCGGCAAAATAAGTGACGTTGTCGCTGAGGCCCAAGAAGTGCTTCTTGTAGGTGTCTGGGCCGGTCTTGCACGTCACGCTGAGCTCCCTGGGGCTGTCCTGGTTCCCGAGAGAGCAGAGACCCTCGATGACGAGGATGTAGTCCCCGGTTATGCCATTATAGAAGACGATGCGGCGATTGATCTGAAACTGATCGGCGGCTGTTGATAGGTTGCGGCTTGCGACGTCGGCTGCATTGTCACAGCCAGCAAGGGTAAGAAGGACAGACGACACGAGCAGGAGTTTGCGGAGCATTGACTGATCCTTAGATGGGTTGAAGCTGGCGGGGTGTCGCCAATTCGAAGAGGCCCAGGCGTCCGGCCGCCGGATACGGATCTAGCTGCCGAGGGTTCTCGAGCACGTAGCCGAACCGTCCACGAAACCACGGGCTCGCGCTTTCGGTGACGACGTCGACAAGGTCGACGACACCAACCACATGCGCGCCGCGCTGACGCAGCAGCCAGATGGGCGGCGTCCCGTTCATCAGGAACGAGGACGCTGGGCAGAAATCGAGCGCTCTCTGGACCTCGTTCGGTTTCCACCAACTGGACGCATGGATCAGAACTGGCCCGCGATAGCTCGTTCCGCGGCTCTGGTTCTCAATGTCCCGCCCGCCATAGATGACGAGCCACCACCAGGGCGCGCGCAGGCTTATCGCCTTCATGTCATCTGCTCCCGTAGAGCTGCCCAAGCGAACAGCCGCGCGATCGCGCTCTCATCTACGACGCACCGATAAGTCTCGCGGCCGTCAGCGTTCCGCGTGGGGCCGATGCCGCGGATGGTGCGGGTTGCCTTGAGGCAATCTGCCAAGGTCACGCCTAGGAATCCCGGCGCCCTGCCTTCCCGAACCCCCTCGCGGATCATCCAAGCGTCTAGCAGCAGCCCGTTGATCTGTATGGCTCGGTCGATCGGCATGGCACTTATGCCGCTAGGGGATTTCTCGTTCATGGTGCGCACCCCAGACGGCTAATAGGAGGCTCAGCCGGCTCGCAGGCGATTGCCGGGACATCGGCAACGATCACCTGCAGGTTGACTGCGCGCTCCGGCCTGAGTGTCTGCCAGGAGGCAATACTCGCCGCGGCGAGAAGTGTTGCCACCACGAGGATCAAAGGAAGGACCGCATTGTGTGCTCTCATAGGGCGAGCTCCTTCTTGGGCGCGGCCTCTGCACGGCGCGCGCGACATTCGGCGATCTGCTCAAGGCGACGCGTGTCGCCACGAAGGCGGGCGACATGCTCGACCGGCCCAAAGCGATCCGTCAGCACAGCGCCGGCGGCCAGCGCTTTCGGTTTCAACGAGAGCGAAATATCGAAATGCTCCCAGGAGGCTTTCGGGGGCTGCTGCAGCCACTTTCGAGCAAGCCCGATCCGATCTGCCATCGCGAGCAACTCGTCCAAGCTATCAGCCCACATATGGCACATGACCATCCGGCCGAACGGAAGCCGGACATCGTCGACATAGACCGTCATGCCGCCCTCTCCCGCTGGGGTGCACGCAGCGCATGGACCGCATTTGCTTCGGCTAGCAGCTGGGCCATGCGCTTCGGGACGCTGTTACCGATGAGGCGCGTCGCTTCCGTCTTCGTCAGCGGGCGCGTCATTCCATTGACGGTGATCAGATCGGGCAACCGAAGCTCGTGAGCCGCTGCCATCTCATGCGGCTGCAGCATTCGCATCCCGATGTCGGACACCGCGTAGCTCTCGCCGCCGATCGTCACGGTGACGACGCCGAACCGGGCCTTAACCGTCAGGGCGTGCAGTGGCTCATCGGCTCGTTGCCCGGCTTCGGCCGCCCCATAGTATTTGACCATGAACGCAGCCACGGCCGCGATGTGCGTGCCGCCGGCCGAGAGCGTGGGGACCGGGGCCGCGATGTCGTTCGCGGTCGATGTGCCGCGCAGCTTGGCGAGAAACGCCGCTGCAACCTGCTGCGGGCCGCCCTTCGTCGTAAGCGTCGAAAGGGGCTCGCCCATCTCATGGCCGACGATTCCGGTGTTGTGCTGCGCCATCCAGGCGGCAACGACGCCCAGAGGGATGCCGCAGCCCTGACGCTTGCCGTGCCCATTGGCGGTAACCGTCGGCAGCGGTTCATCCAAAGAAGCCCCGGCAGATCCAGCGCGGAACTTCGTTAGCGACGCGGCAACGATACCCACGCGCGCGGTGCCTGCCGTCGCCGTGGGTACCGGGCTATCCATATCCGACCCCACGCAATTCTGGTTGAAGACCGTCAGGCTAGGCGCCACCAGGGCGATCTCGCCGCGGTGTGCCGTCGTCAGCGTCCGCAAGGGCTCGTCCAAGCCATGGACACGCGGCGCGCCGCTATGGGTGATAGGGATAAGGAACGGCGCGGCACTCTCCAGCACATAGCGCCGGAGGCCGGCGGCGATCCGCCTCTCTGTCGCGTGCACCAGAGGCTTCGCGCGGTCGAAGATGCTGGGGATAACCAGAGACCAGTCAATGATCGTCCACGCTGGCACCCAAGGCAGCAGCCCAAGCGCCGCAGCCTCATGCGCGGGGGCATGGGTGCGCGCCGGAAAGGCGATTGGAACTCCATCGCGCCTGGCGACAGCGAAGAACCGCCGCCGCGTGGTCGGCACCCCGTAATCGGCGCAGCACAGGTCGCGGCTGTCATAGGCGTATCCCAGCCCCCGCATGTGCCGCACCCAGGCGCGATAGCTGCGCCCGATCCGCTGGGGGTCGCGCACGAGCTGCTGCTCTCGCACCGGCACGCGCTCGCCCTTGGCCGCAACCGTACCGTCGATCTTGATCACTCGTCCGGTCTTCAGGCACCGCTTCGCGATCAACGGACCCCAGCCACGGATCTCACGGACATTCTCGATGTACACGACCAGAGGGGCCGTCTTGCCCATCCAGCGGCAGACCTGCCAGGGCAGCGACCGCACCCGCGGTGACCTCGGCGCGCCACCCTTGGCCACGGAGTGATCTCGACAGTCCGGTGAAGCCCACAGGTTAAGCACCCGCTGGCCTCCGGTCGCGACAATCGGATCGACATCGAAGATATCGCCGCGGATGTGCTTGGTGTGAGGGTGCATGGCCGCATGGGCTGCCAGGGCCACCTCGTCGTGGTTGTTCGCCACAGCCACGGGGATTCCGGCGTCATTTAGGCCCTCGCAGGCGCCGCCCAGGCCTGCGAACAGAACGACGGTTATGCCGTCATCGAGATGCCACTGGCCGATCTGCCGGCGCAGTTGCGCGCCGCGGCGCGCGCGGCGAGATGGCTTCGCCCGAGTCTCTCTGGGCGCCCGCGGCGACGCGGCTGGAAGATCGAGCGGGTTTGGCGTCATGCTGCGGCCCATTGGCGCTCGCTTTGCGAGTGCAGCGCCCCACCGTCATCGTCCCACCGGTCCCAGCCCTCTTCGATATAACGACGCACATGGTAGTCTTCGAAGACCGGCAGTGACGCGCGGGTGAGGTAGATCTGCGCGTGAGCCTTTGCCACCTTGCTCGGCAACCCGCTGTAGTCTTTCTCGTACCGCACCGATCCGGCTTGGGGGATTCCAGGCAGAGAGAAATCAACCACCACCCGCTGAAGCTCAATCCGGCCATGGCGCGAGCTGTAGCTGGCGAAGCCGTGGGTCCGTTCGACCCTAGCTATGGGCGTGCCGGACATGAGATAGCGGACCATCGCAGCGACGCCAGCGGCCTCTACGGCCTTACACTCAGCCTTCTGTTGGTCGCTGTCGGCCTTGCAGACCTCAGAGCAGTAGAGACCACTACCTGGCGCTTGCACCGCGTTCTCAGGGCCAACGTCGGTCTCGTTCTCTTCGTCCCATGGATCCGCACAGATCTTGCGGCCGCACCCGTGGCACTCAAACCACCAGCCATTGTCGATGAGGACGAGCGGAGGAACGGGCCCTGGTGAATATTGGTCATACTGGCTGCGGCGCCGGCAGGAATCGACCTCGTCAAAATCGATGTCCATTTCTTTCGCACCGAGCCGACGCGCAGCGGCGTTCGTGCTGGCAAAGATGATCACCATCTGCTCGTCGCCGTCGCTCACCTCGTAGGCGAGCGGGGGCTTAACGCTGGGGCGCCGGTTCATGGACCCACATCGATCTTCTCGCCGATCATTCACTGCGCCAGTGGCGGCCTCCGTCATGACCGCACCTCCTCAGCGCTGGGGACAGCGGCAACAGGCGCTGGCGCGAGTAGCCAGCTCGGCACAGTCGGACTGGTGTGAATCCGCATGGGCATAACCACGCCGATCGCTTGTTCGCGCCCACCGAAGGCATAGTGCGGCGACATTGACGGGTCGGCGCCCTCCATCGGCGCCATCGTGATGGTAGGAGGCCTGCCGTCGCTCAATATCTGAAAGGCGTTGCCGAGCTTCGCCAACAGCTTTGGATTGAAGTGCGCCGAGGTTGACCGCTCGGATGCCAGCGGACGAAGTACCTTCCTCCAATCAGGATATGGAAGATCGGTGCATGCTCCGGACCACTGATGGTTCGTGACCAGGCTGCCGGGGTTTGTCGCCATTTCCAGCAGCTCGCGATTTGAGGCTTCGTCTCGCGGGTTCCAGGGCAAGCTGAGGAGAGAGGCTTTGAGACCCGATACAACCAGAGTTTCCTTTGTCCCCTTCCCCATTGCCCTGAGCATCGAAAGCGAGAGATCGATCACACCAGCGCAGCTGGCGAAGGCCAGCTCGTCGTAGACGGCGAAAAGCACATGCCCGTCGGTAGCGACGATCACGGCGCCTTCCTCGCAGGGCTCTACATAGATACCCTTAAGATTCACCCGAAAGGATTCCGAATCGGTGAACAGGGAGACCGCGCGCACAGCGACGGCGGGTAGGACGGCCTCAAAGGCGACTTTGCGTTCCTCGACGCTGGGCGAAAGGCTCTCGATGGAGTCCATCACGCCCTCCCCGTTGCGCGGAGCGAGCGGCGGAAGTCCCATTCGCGCCAGAGGTCGATCAGCACCTTGATCGGTCCACGGCGCCGGCGGCCGGTCCGTTCAGGCTTGGCGCGATGTCCGCGGCGCTGGAGGATGCGCGCGGCAGCCACCTCAGGCGACATGCCGGCGCAGTAGACCGGCGCCAGCTCCTCGAGCCAAAGCGCACCAGGCTCGCCCGCACCCTTCCGCATCCGGATCTCGGCATCGACAGCCTTCCAGTAGTTCGGAGGAGAAGAGGCCTGCCAGGCGCTGGAGAGGCCATTCGGCGCTGGGAGCGCGGTCTCGATCGTCATAGCGAGAGCCTCCAATCGTAGGGCACGCCCTCAAGGATCGTGCCGCGTGTGATGCGTCCCCAGGTCAGGTCATGTCCCGGGCGCAGGCATTTGGTGTCTTCGTCGTGCCGACCGGTCGCCTGCTGGTGCATCGCTGTGGGATGCGATTCTGTCGGCCCGCTGGGGTTGGTTTGGCCGCTCACCGGTCCTCTCCTGGAGTATTCGGGCCGGCAATGCTTTCCAGGATCGCCACGGCAGCCGCGTCATAGGCGAGGGTCCGGATAATCGGCCGGAGGCCGCACCAAAAGCCCACCGCCAGAACTGCGCCGATAGCGAGGTGATAGATCGCACCCTGGGCGCTCACGGGGCGAGCTCCTGCAACTCGGCATAGGCATCGAGCTTGCGCTGCTCCACGCACGCCTCCATGCGCGCGATCGCCGCCTGGGAGAGCTCTGAGAACCGCTCCTTGATCACTTCCGCCAGCGCTGTATCGAGTGCATGGCAGTTGAAGATCTTCTGCCGCGTCCCGTGCCACTCCTGCGCGACTATGCTGATCGTCACTTCGGGGGTCTGGAGGCTGTGACACGGCACGCGCTCCCCTTCGGCGATCGGACGGCTGATCAGCGCGACGAATTCCACCGCACTCTCCAGCTGCTCCCTGGCAGATCGAAGACGATCGAGCGAATTCATCGCGGCGCCTCGCACTCGACCGGCAATCCGCTGTCGTTCAGCTGGTACCAAGTAAGAGGCTTGATCCCGTCCCGCCCAACGATCACCGCGCGCGCATGGATGATCTTCCAATCCTCGTCGCGGTAGAGAAGGAAGAGCGCGCAACCGTCGGCGCCCATGGCTTTTCCATAACGGCCGGTCGCGGAGGCAGCGCCCCGGTCGCCGGTCGCGGAGGCAGCGCCCCGGTCGCCGGTCGCGGAGGCAGCGCCCAGGTTGCCGGTCGCGGAGGCAGCGCCCTGGTTGCCGGTCGCGGAGGCAGCGCCCTGGTTGCCGGTCGCGGAGGCAGCGCCCAGGTTGCCGGTCGCGGAGGCAGCGCCCTGGTAGCCGGTCGCGGAGGCAGCGCCCCGGTCGCCGGTCGCGGAGGCAGCGCCCCGGTCGCCGGTCGCGGAGGCAGCGCCCTGGTAGCCGGTCGCGGAGGCCCCTTCTTCAAGCTTGGCGCGAGACCAGACCCATTCCCATGTGCGCTTGACGATCTCGGGGATGCGAATCTCGGCATCGACCGTGATCTTTGCCGAAGCAACCTTGCTATCATCGCTATCGCGGCTCAGCGCGCCGCTCTGGCGCACGAGAGCAAACCGGCTGCTCGCTGGGGCATAATAGCTGAAGACCTCCAAGGGATGCCCCTCGATCGCGTGGAAGCCGCGCTCGCAGGCCTGGATTTCGCCGTCGATCTCGTAGGTCTTGCCGATCTCGTATTGGAATCCTCGGCATTTCAGATCGGCGTCGAAGCCTTTGACGGAGACGATCTCTTCAGCAGCCACGTCGCTGGGGATCTCTGCCTCAGCCTTCTTACGCTTGGACATTTCGATTTCCTTGTGAAGCTAACGCTCACGAAGGCCGACGCTTCGCTGGGCGTCGGCAAACGCGAAAGTTAAGCGCGAGGTTAAGCGGCGATGCCGATGGGCTTGATCAACGCGGCCAGCCGCGTGAGGCCTTTGGCGGTGATGAGCACCTGCTCGATCACCCGATCGGTGCCGTCGGCGCGCTCCACGGTCGTCACCTTGTGCTCGACGAGGCCACTGACAGTCTTTGACGAGTAGCCAAGGAAGGTTCCAGAACCGGCGCGGCGGTAGATCCAGGCGTGGCGCTGCAGGAAGGCGAAGAGGTCCTTCGGTCGCATGTGAAGCGCTTTGGCAGCGGCGGTCACCGACAAGCTGCCTTCGGCTTCCGAGATGCGATCGAGCGCTTCTGCCTTCGGCATCGCGACAGCGAGCTGGGCCTTCTGGCGCTCGACAGTCGCCTGCAGCACAGTAAGGGCGCGGAGCGCGAGCTCTTCCGGCGTCTCGTCAGGGCCGGCCAGCATGTAGCCCCCGCTGCGCCGGATCTCCGGCAGCACCTCGTGGCGCACCCACCTGTCAAAGCGCTTGGCTTCCGGCTTACGGCTACGGGACATGAGCTTGTAAAGGCCCGGCTCGGAGATGCAGTTGACCATCTGCTCGCCGCCAGGGGTCCGCACAGTCAGCGGACCCTTTTCATCCTCATCGAGGACGCGTAGCGCCGAGGTCACATCCGACATCTCCAGCACCCGGCAGACGTCGGGAGCCACGAACCAAGCCTCGCCATCCGTGCCAGGAATGACCCGAATTGGCTTGTTCTCGAAGTGGTGGATAGCGAGGTCGTTCATCTCTCATCCCCTTGCCGTGGCGCGTCCCGGAGAAGAAAGAATGAGGTATATTTACCACATCGTCAACAGAAAACTGCGGGATATTTACACCCTTCAAAGTGGCGGCAATCCGGCTACCTTCACGAAAACGGGAGGCCCTCGTGTCAGCGATTCAACTTTGGTCGATGCTCATCGTCGCTATTGCCGGCGCGGTATCCGGCTGGCTGGTTGCAAAAAGAAAAGGATTCTCCGGGTCTTGGTCGTTCTGCTGCTTCTTTCTTCCGTTTTTGTGCCTCGTCCTGGAGGCGCTTCCGTCAAGAAGGGCCAAACCAATGGCCGATGCGGCGCCCTGCAATTCGTGCGGCGGCATTGTCTCGCCGCGGGCGAAAGCTTGTCCGCACTGCGGACAGCCGCAAACAGCAGGAATGCGCTCCGCCGTCCTCTCCGGCGGGGCTGAGCTGATCTCAACGGGAATTGTTGCGGCGGCGACCGCAGCGTTCATCTGGACGTTCGTCCAAAGTGGGGGAGAGCTCGACTATGCTGCTTCTGGCGGACGATCTTTTCCCGCGTGCGATAGCAATATCGCCAAGCAAAGTGTGGAGTCCGCTATAGCCAACGCTCCCCTGGGCAAAGTAGACGGTCTGTCCATCGTGAACTGGGCGAATGCCGAACAGATTTCATCAGACGATGACCAGGAGCACTGCTCCGCTACTGTTACAATGAGCAATGCTCAGACTTACAGTTCCACATTTCGGTTCTATAAGATCGGTGGGAATACGATGGTTCAGTTCTTACTGGGTCAATAGCCGGCCAAAATCGGCCTGGCGCTAGCATGGTAGCCTACACCCTCGAATAGCTTGAGCCGTGGTTGGGGTAGCTCCATAGTGCGCCGGCTATGCCCGCCCCTAACCTCGACGCGGAGGCGCCGTTCGGCTCTCTCGATCCGTCGGTCCACCGCGATCTCATCCTTGTGCGCCGCTTCCTCGATGACCGGGATAAGGCGCTCGGGGGGCTGCTCGGCGACGTCATTAAGAAAAGCCCGCTCCGCCTGGAGCTGGTGCGCGCTATCTTGGTTGAATTCGGGCGCGGACATCACGCCGCGGTAGGTCACTATCAGCGGCATGCAGCCCAGCTCGCCAGCACCTTCGCTGTCAGGCAGGAGATCTACCGGCTCGCCGACATGCGGCTGCTCATCACCCGCCGCCTAGCGGGCGACCAGAGGACCACCCTCGTTATTCCAACAGTGCGGCTTGTCATGGGTGTGTCCCGAGCAGTTCCCAAGATTGCGAGCAAATTAGAAAGAATTTTCCTTTCTCGCGCCGATATGAGGGAATAATTTCTGAAAAACCGATTAAACCAAGAAAGATATTTAAAATCTCTATTGGGTCAATAATCTCACAAAGCTGTTAGGGTGCTGGCGCAACGATAATCATCTACGCCAAAAGAGATAAGACAAATGGGTGAAGTGGTTGAGTTACGAAGCTTCCGAATCCATGGTAGCGCCCAACGCCCCGTTCCTGAGCAAATCGAGCATAAAGCGCTGCTTATCCTTCCCAAGCGGTCGCCAGAACGCCAGGAGGGCGAGTTCGTCACGATTTTCGATGAATTGGCCCGGCTTTGGGGAGACCTCGACATGAGAAGAATCAGGGGGCGGCCACTTGACGCCACGGGCTCGCTCAGCCGCATCCGGATCAATGGCATCGACGAACCAGGATGATGGAACTCCCAGATAGCGCGCGAGCAACTTAAGCTTCAACGCCCCTGGCTCCGGCACCTTCCCCGCCTGGACTGTCCCCAACTTGCCAACGTAGCCCCGGTCCCAGCCGAGGGCCACGCTGGCCCGATTGGCAGTCGTGCCAGCCGCAGCTATCGCTTCCCGGATACGTTCGCGCATCAGTTCGCAGTCCATGCGGTATTTTAACCGCACATCAAACGCGGTCGTGACGGTGTAGATATCCCACTTTCCGCTTGACGAACGCGGTATATTTACCCCATATCATGGCGCATGGACCTCGCTCAGCAACTCCTCCGTTGTGCCGACGCTTATGCCGCCCACCGCGGCGTCTCTCGGGCGACTGTGTCCGGGGAGATATTCCGTGACAGCCGAAGGCTGGACAGCGTCGCCTCGGGCAGAAGCAGTCTGACCGTTCGCAGCTATGAACGCGCAATGATGTGGCTCTCCGATCAATGGTCAAGCGATATTGCTTGGCCGGAAGGTTGCTCGCGCCCGTCGAGGCAGGCGGCATGAGCCAGCAACTCACCATCCCCATTCAGACCGGCGTTCATTTGATCCGCATTCCCCGCGGCAGGCTTGCGCTGGTTGTCGTCGAAACGCTGGGGCCAAAGGCCTCTCGGCAGTTGGTGGAGCGGGCCGCCGACATGATCGGGCTTCGCGTTGTCGAGAAGGACGCGCCGTGAGCATCGGATCGAAGCTCGTCTGCTCGTTTTGCGGCAAGGACAAGGATGACGTCGGCAAGCTCATCGCGGGACCTGCGGTGTTCATCTGCAACGAATGCATCGATCTCTGTATTGGCCTCGTCCATAGCGGCCGGGTCATGTTGTCCTCCGAAAGGCGGGAGAAAGCTCTCAGCATCGCTTTGGCCGGTCAGCCAACTCCAGATCCGCGCACCGCTGAGCGCGCTGTCGAAGCGGCCAAAATCATCGAGCAATACCTCACAGTGAGTGCCGCGCCGGTGAAGGGCATAGTCGCCACTGGCTACGGCTGTGGTGGTGGCGCTGCCACGCCATGGAAGGCTCAACCATGATCACGCACCTCATCCTGGGAACCATCGCGATCGCGCTGTACTTCGATTGGCTGCTCGTCCAAGCGAGGGAATGCGGAGGATGATCTGGGTCTTCCTCGCCATTCTTTCGGGCTGCCTCTTGTCCAGCGTCATAGGCTTTGCTGCAGGCCTTTGTCTCGGACTCTGCGCGTGCTGCCGCTTGTTCGCGCCAGACACAGAAGCAGAGCCACTGCCATCTAGTTTGCAGTGATCCTGCAGCTCGCGTTGGCGGTGATCTGCCTCGTCATCGTGGTTCGCCTTGGCTTCATTGTCGGAAAACTCTGAACCTCTTCTAGGAGACGTCCTATGAGCCTCACACCTCTTGAGATCGTCACGGTTCGGCATAGCGCTCTTGAGGCAGCCGAACGTCTGGCGCGTGCAAGCGACGGTCACAAGAGCACGGTTGATGTGCTCCGCGATGCCCGGACGATCTATGATTTTCTCCTCACCGGCGCGCCGGCGGCAATCGCCGAGATGCGGATCGATGGGGAGACGTTCGAACTGAGTGCGGCCTCCCACAGCCTCGACGTTTCCTGTGGCGCAGGAGGCGTTGGCGGCAAGGTATCCAGTCGCGCAGCGCGGCTTTTTGGCCATGGAACTCCCATTGGCGAGGGCGCCAGTACTTTGGCGCAAGAAACGGCCGCGGGCCTGCAAAACAATCCCTCGGAGAAGAAGTCCGCCGACGGCGCGGCAAAAGACGGAAGTGGCCCGGCCGGTTCGCTGGATGGGCTGTCTCTCGATCGTCTCTCCGCGCTGGGGAGCCTGGTCGAAATGCACACCAACTTCGACGTAGCTGGTGGCACCGAGATGATCATGGATGTGCCGCCCGGCCATGTCGGGATCTTGATCCAAACTCGCTCGGCTGCCTGAAGCACTGGGGCACGCAGCATGATCACGCTCAGCGCACCGCTGGCCGCCCAGATCGAGACCGCAGGGGCTCAGATCAAGGAGGCTATGTTCCAGGCCGGCATGGCCATGGCGCGGGCTGAGCGTGCGCGTGTGGCGACGCTGGTGCTGAGCTTCGCCCGCAGCGGCAAAAAGCCGCACATCATCGCCCGGTCTCTGGGGCTGCCGGAGCGGCATGTTCTGCGCATCCTGGACGCCCACCGCCTTCTCGGCGTCCAGACTGGCCCAGCACCCACCGGAGGGAGCGCATGAGCAGCGGAACGATGAGGGCCGCATCCTCCACATCGCCGCGCGAACGGCTGCTGGTGGTTTGCACGCACTGCGGCGCGGCGCGTGAGACCCATGGGCTGCACTATTGCCCGGTCGTGCGCTGCGACCCGCCCCATGACGATCGGCGCGACCGTGCGGCGCATTCACCCACCTTGGCGTTGGCCAGCCAGATCCGAGGTGTCGAATGAGCACAGCATCGTGCCCCGCCGCCTGCCCGTCCTGCGGGATCGTCCATTCCGGCGAATGCTGGTTCCGTTCCCGCGTGGATGCCCCTCCGTCCCTGCGGGTCGAACCCCCCGAGGGCCGACTCCCAATGGGCTGCATCTGCCCGCCAGGCGCGAACCTTGAGTGCCAGAACCAGCTCTGCCCGCGGAAGCCGCACACCGTCTTCCAAGTGGGGGCCGTCGGTGCCCCAGGAGTCAAGGCATGAGTATTTTCAGGCGCGCTCCGGATTTCGTCATTGGAGATCCTGCCGATCCCTATCTGCGGCGCTGGTGGCTGATTCCGCGCAATAGCCGTTTCAACGTGTACCTGCACGAGTTCCGTCACAGCGACGATGACCGTGCGATGCACGACCATCCGTGGTGGAACATCTCCATTCTGCTCAAGGGTCGGTATCTGGAGCGCATGCCGGGCCGCAATCTGATCCGCCGGCGCGGGTCGGTCATCTTCCGTCGCGCCGAGCAGTTGCACCGCATCGAGATCCGCCCCGACGAGACATGCTGGACGTTGTTCATCACCGGCCCGCGCGTGCGGGAATGGGGATTCGCTTGTCCGTCCGGTTGGCGGCACTGGAAGGAGTTCACCTCTCCGAAGAACAAGGGCGAAGTGGGGCGCGGTTGCGAATGAAGACCGCTCGCGATTTCGGTGCTGACGTTTCGCGCGCTCCACTCCAGCGTGCGGAGCTCATCGCTGGTCCTTTTTCGAAGCACGAGCGAGAGAATGCGCTCTCCATGCGTAAGCTCAGCCTCACCGATGGCTACATTGCTGAGCAACTTAACCGATCGGTTAAGTCGGTTGCCGCATTCTTCGGCGCCTATGACCGACACAATGAGGGCGCCGCTTCTGCGGCACTTGCCGCTCGCGTAATTTCGGTCAAAACCTCCGCCCAGATGCCGGAACTCGCAGCTGCGTTCGTCGAAGAGCGCGACATGGAGATCGTCGCCACTCTCTGGATTAAGCTGCATCGCCCTGAGCCTGCGCGACCGAAGATGCTCCAGCCCGCATGACCAGCGCAGCATTACCTCCCGCTGGGCGCTCGTCGTCCATAGAGGCGCACGATGCCGCGGCGATCCCCACCGCCGTCGGCATCAGCTCTCCCGTAGTGTGGCTCGGTCTGCGCCGGGCCACCTATTCGTCTCCTTCCGCGAGGCGCCGATCCCTGTTGGCGTCACGGCGATCTTCATCTGTCACAGCCTCTTCCGTCACAATCTTCCACACAAGAAGCCAGAGCCGCGTAAGCGTTCCTAGCCACCATGTCGGCTGGATGCCCGGCAGACCTTCGTCCTCCATGTCGTCGGTCATTGGTGCCTCCCCTGCTCTCGATGTCGATCATCAAACATCGGGGTGCGTTTCAAATGTCGAAAATCTCGTCACAAATCCAGAACCGTCAAATGTCCTGCACAACCACTGAAGCAGAAGAGATCGGCAGCTTCCTCAATGAGGTCGTAACCGAGCGTCTTAGCGAGGGGCGCAAGCGCGTCATCGCCGATATCGCGCGGCACGTTGAAATGAAGCCGAGCCGGGTTGCAAAGCTCATGCGGATGGAAATTCCGCGGGTCTGGGCCGACGAATATCGGGCAGTGAAGTCCTGGCACCAAGAGTGGCGTGAGCGCCAGATTGCGCAGCTTCGTCATAAGGCTGAACTCCTGGAAGCACAGACCATTGCGCGGAGAGATGCACAATGAAGTGGTGGCTTAACTGGCTGTGGTTGAGGTTTTGCCTAGCTGTGCACCAGGACGGCGAGAATCAAATCAACTGGGCTTTACCTCGCATAAAAGCCGCACTCCGCCGTGACCAGGTTCTTGAAGGCCGCAGAGCATCGGCTGCACGGCGCGCCCGGTCGTCGGGAGAAAAGTCGTGAGGGCGTCCGGATATGCTCGCGCGGAGGAAGACTGGTATGTTGAGCCGCCGTGGTCCGTAGACCTGCTGTTGGACCGCGAGGATTTCGGCCCGGCCATTTGGGACCCTTGCTGCGGACGAGGTACCATTCCAGCCCGGTGTCTGGCGCGTGGCATCTCCGCGATCGGCTCGGACATCGTTGATCGTGGCTACGGTGCCGTTGGTCTCGATTTCTTCGAGCTGACGCAGCCCACCTCGGTCTCAATTATCAGCAACCCGCCATACAAGCGGCTCCAGGCGTTCGTGGACCATGCGCTGAGGCTGACCACCGGGAAGGTCGCCGTGGTGGCCTCCCTCGCCTTCCTGGCGTCACGAGGCCGCAAGCCCTGGTATGAGAGCGGGCCCCTAGCACGCGTCTACGTCCTCAGCCGCCGGCCGTCGATGCCGCCCGGCGAAGCCCTCGTGAAGGCCAGTGGCGGATCGCTCGATTACGCCTGGTTTGTGTTCGACCGCGAGCACAGAGGCGCCCCGATCATTTCTGGGTGGCTCGCATGAGCCGATTCTCCCGGTCCAGGCGTTCGCCATCCGCGCCGTGGGCAACCTACGCCCTACTCGCGCTCGGTCGCATGGAACCGTCTCCTGGGTCTCCGAGGTCGATCGACGAGGTGCGCGCTCTGCGTGACATGGACCGTGTTGAGACGCGCCAGGTCGATGACAACGGCATGAAGGTCTTTCAGTTCCGCATGAAGGATTCTGTCTGATGACTCGCATCACAGATGCGCAAAGGCGCGTTCTAGGTAAAGCGGCCGCCAATGGCTTCGTGATGGCCGCTGGAGGGTTCGGCGCAGGGGGGGGCTCGGCAGATCCCGTAGAGGATCGGCTCTTCGACCGCCCGCGGCACATCGACAATCTCATCAACGCCGGCCTTCTAACCTGGGGAGAGGGTGCAAACCAGTACGTTCTCACCTCGTCTGGATCCGCGGAGTTCTCCGCAATTGCTTTGCGTCGGAGATCATCTGAGTGACCGAGCAAGATCTATACTCAGACAGCCACGCCTCGGAGTGCGTCTCATGCTCGACCTGTTGGTGGTGGGCTGAGGACGACGACGGTGATGAGCATGGCGCATGCGCGATATTGCTAAACGATCTCTCTTCTCGCGGTTGGCGCACCAGGCCGGAGCATTCTTGCTCCTCGTGGGTGGCGTGCGCTGCTTCCGCAAACCAGGTCACCACCACCTTGGTGGGTGATGCCGGGCGGCAGGGCTCTTCTGCTGCGTTTTCCTCCCCAACTCAGGCGGCTGGGTCTTCGGGTCCAGTCGCCTCTTTTTGAGGTCTCCGACGAATATGAGTGACGTGGGACACAATAGCGGTTGGGAGGCGTCTGAAACTGCAGATGCCGCATCGCAGGGCAACATCGCGGCCGATCGGCTGCGCAGTATTATCGAGCGGATCGAGAGACTTGAGGAAGAGCGCAAGGCACTGAGCTCCGACATCAAGGATATCTTCGCAGAGGCGAAGAGTGCAGGCTTCGATGTGAAGGTGCTCCGCCAGCTTATTCGTATCCGGAAGCAGGAGCCTGCGGATGTCGAGGAGCAGGAGACCCTACTCGACGTCTACCGCCGCGCGCTCGGGATGTGATCAGCGTGAGCGCCGAACTTGATGAGGTCGCCGTCTATGCCCGCATTACAAAGGCATGCCGGGAAGCCGGCGGCCAGCGTGCATTTGCGGAGCGTGCTGGATGCTCGGAGCAAATGATCAGCCTGGTGCTCAACGCGCGCAGGCCGGCTAGCGATCGCATCCTGAGAGCAGCCGGACTTAAGCGCGTGGTTAAGTTCATTGAGATTCCGGCAATATGAGCGCTGAGATCTCCTTCACGTTGGGCGCTCCGACGAAAACTCTCAATGAGCTGCGTGGTATGCACCATCGCGTCTACGCCAAGCACCGAGCCGCCGTCGCTCAGGAGGTCTTGGCCTTGACGGTGGGCAAGCGCCCACCTCAGCCCTTCGCCAAGGCCCGGCTGGTGGTCGAACGGCACTCTGCGGGCCGTCCGGATGTTGACGGCCTATACGGCGGCTTGAAGCCGCTGCTCGACGTGCTGCAGCCCTACTCCAAGCGATGCCCGAATGGCCTCGGGATTATCGCCAATGATGCGCCAGGCGCGCTCGAGCTCAAACTTCTGACGGTCATCTGTCCCCCTGGTCAGGGAAAGACCGTCGTCGAGATCCACGAGGTGAAAGACTAATGGCGCGCATCAGGTCAGTTCACCCCGGCCTCTGGACAGATGAAGCATTCGTCTCTGTCTCTTTAGGCGCTCGGCTGCTTGCCATCGGCATATGGAACGAGTGCGACGACAGGGGCGCATTCGAATGGAAGCCGTTAGGCCTCAAAATGAAGCTCATGCCAGCCGACAACGTGGATGTTTCATCCCTGCTGGCGGAACTGGTGAGCGCAGACATCGTTGCCCGATACGAAGTCGATGGTCGTCAGTATGGCGCGGTTCGTAACTTCGGTCGGTGGCAAAGACCCAAAAAACCGAACTCGATCTATCCCATTCCCGTCGAGTGGAGGAAATACGCGGCTACAGATAAGCCGGGTTCCGAACTTATCGAAGTTCAAGCTGAGCATGCTTCCGAAAACGGGAGCGATCAATCAGAAGAAGTTCCCGACCGGTTCCCCACCAGTTCCCCACCGGTTTCCACAAAGGGGGAAAAGTCTCCGCAGATGGAGGATGGAGGAGGAAGGAAGGAGAAGAAAGAACCCTCCCTTCGGTCGGGTGTCGCGCGCGAGGCGAGGCAAGAGCCGAACGGAACGAGATTGCCGGAAGATTGGCGCCCGTCGGACGATGATTGCGGATTTGCAACCGGCTGCGGCCTAGACGTCGCAATGGTTTTGCCCAAATTTCTGGATTATTGGCGCTCCAAAGCAGGGGCTTCTGGGATGAAGCTCGACTGGTCGGCGACCTGGCGAAACTGGTGTCGGAGCGACGCTGAGAGTGGAAGGAATAGCCTGAAAACCGAAGCTGTCGGCCAGATCTGCCTCACGTCAGAACAGCGCCTCGCATCGGAACAGTGGTCGCGGATCCTGACGCGGTGGCGAAACGACGGTTGTCCTGGATCGATACGAGTGCCCAAGCGCGAAGATTGGATCGCGGGCAACGTGCAGAACGGCGAGCTGTGGCTGGATTACCCCAGGCTCGGCGAAGCAGTCTTTCGTTCGGCTCGCTTGATCGACCTGAAGCCCGGGGGATTGTCAGTCGATGCAGCTTGACCCCATCACCCGGCCACGGGACCGCTCAAGCTTGGAGGCTATCCCTCCGGTGGCGAGGGCGGGCCGCCCTCATCCCCTCGCCCATCCCCCCTCTCCCCGACACCCCCCCCCGGGGGGTATTGGGTCCCTCTAAGCCTTTGAAATCGCACGGGCATTGCGCGAGCCCGATGTATCCCTAGCCAGGGTTCCAAACTGAGGTTTCCAAGTTTCCACCTGCCAAAAGTTCGGTTTCCGCTCAACCCCGAGTTGCATAATCCACGACGGCAAATCCCCAGGCCGTCTTTCTCCAGGAGCTTCGACCCATGCTGGCAAAAGTTCACCGCGATCTCACGCCGGAGCAGACCGCATCGATCGCACGCATCGACGCTGAGCAGGCTTCGGAGCGGGCGCGGGTCGAATCTGTGATCAGGAATGGAGCGCCGAAGATCGAGGCGCTTGTCACGCCATTGCCCGCAGCCCCCTCTGAGCCAATGTCTCGAAAGCAGGCGAAGGCATTCCGCGCCAGACTCAAGCGGGCGCAGGAAAAACAACGCGCCATCATGATCGCCGCGCAGAACGCTGCGAGAGAGGAGGCTGAGGCCGAGGCGATCGCCCCTTCTGTTCGGCGCACGGCTGTGACAGATCCGCAGGGCAACGTGGTCCGAGGCCCGTTACTCGAGCGTGATGGGATAACCTTCGCTCGCGTCAACGTAGTGCGGCGCCTTCACAAAGTCTCTCCAAAGCTGATCACCGAGAAGCACGTGATGGCCGTGGAGCGCCTTATCCGCACCCATGAGGAGGTGGCTGGCGGCATTGGACTAGGAGGGTCGAGCGACTACCTCAGCAAGTCAGCAAGCGGCGGTTCCTGGGCGTCCGGCATATCGGAAGCGAAGCAGTCTGCGCTTCTATCGCAGTGCACGATGCGGGCTGAACTCGAGGGCGTCCTTGCATGGCTTGGTGGATCCGTCATGATCCTCGCTGCCGTTGCCTTCGACTGCCTCTCTGTGACTACCTGGGCCGAGCAGCAGGGTATCGACTATCGCGTGGCCATGGGTCAGCTTGTTTCCGGACTCGATAGATTGGTCGAGTTCTATTCTCCCGAGAAGTCACTTGGGCCCTCCCGCATCCGCGCGGCAGACTTTGTTGGCCCGTCACCGAATTGAGGGGCGAACAGCGTGGGTGGTTACGCACTACCACTTGACTACCACCCGGCTGCGTGCGTAACCTTCGCTAGAGTTGCGAGTTGTGCCTGATGGGCGCTGAGCAGCAATCATCCCGTTACATAGAAGCCCAAGGTAGAGAAGCAATGGCGGATAGCTGCTCCACCTGCCGTTGGTTTGTTTGTGCCGAGGGTGATGGGTCTGTGGGAGAATGCCATGGAGCCGCGCCTCAGGCAGTCGTGTCTGCTGTATTCGGCCACGCGGTAGCCCTCGCTGGTCGGACTGATAACCCTGCTGAGAGACTTATGGCGATCTGGCCTACGGTTTCTCCGCACGACTTTTGTCGAGATCACGCGTCTGCTTCGGGACCGACACGGAAACGCTGATGCCAGCGCTTTTGGTTCAAGTCGACACGAGTGTGCTCGAACGCGCCTTCGGCGATTTCAAAAAGCAGGTTCCGTTTGCCGCCGCTGTAGCGATCAACAGTGTCGGCCGTGCGGTTCGGGCGCAGGAGCGGGCCGCGATTGGAGAACTGTTCGCTCATCCCCGGCCCTTTACCAAGAATTCCGTCTTCATGGCTTCTGCCACGAAGGCTACCCCCGTCGCCACGGTCTTTGTGCGCCCCGAAGTTGCGAAATACCTTGCGCCCTACGAGACTGGCGGCCTTCACGAGCTTCCTGGGAAAGTGTTGCTTAATCCCAAATCCGTTCGGCTTGATGCCTATGGCCAGATGCGCCAGGCGCAGTTCAAGGAACTGGCAGAAAAGCCCGGCAATTTCATCGGGACCGTTCATGGCGTGACCGGTTTGTGGCAGAGGCCGCCAGCTATCGCTAAGGGCGCCAAACGTCGCCGCAAGCTCAAGGCTGGCACGGAGCGCATCGGATTGAAGCTCCTCGTCCGATTTGGCGATGCGCTTGAGGTTAAGAAGCATCTCGACTTTGTCGATCGAGCTCAGAAGATCGTCGACAAGGAACTTCCTAAGGCACTTGGGGATGCAATCCAAAAGGTAGTCGATTCGATGTTCGCCAAAGGGCAGCGCTGATGCCTATCGGTCTTTCCGATAGAGCCGCCGCCCAAATAGCTGGCGTGAGCCACACGGCTATCAGAAAAGCGCGTGAGCGCGGCCACTTGAGAACCATGGTGGATGGCAGCGTCGATCCAACCGGCATTGATGAATGGCAGTGCGGCCGGCGAGCGGCGCGTGGCGGAAGTCCTCGGGTCTCCAGTGCTGTCATGGACATTCCGGTCGACGGTCCTGCAGCCGCCAATGCGCGCGCTGCCATAGCAATTATAGAAGCCGAAGGCGTCTTCGCATCACGGAATGACGCTGAGCGCTATCGGGACAGCTTTGTCGCTCGTCTGAAGCAGATTGAGTATGACCTGAAATCCGGGTCCGTCGTCGAAATCGCCGCGGTAACCAAGGTTCTTGGTGAGCAGCTGTCCAGGGTTCGCACGAGACTGTTGGCTTTGCCGGCCGAGCAGGCCCCCAAGCTGCACCGATGCAAGACGGTGGCCGAGCTTCAAGACATGATGCTGGATATGGTCACTCGAATTTTGGAGGAACTTTCTGCCGATGGCGACCGCCCCGTCTGAGCGGCGGTATCAGCGCGGTTATGATGCGTTGGTATTGGCGACTGCGGAGACGATCCGTGACAATCTTCGACCCCCGCCGAAGCTGACCCTCAGCCAGTGGGCCGAACGCTACGCAGTTCTCTCGAAAGAGACGAGTGCGCAGACGGGTCGCTTCGAGGCGTTCGGATACCAGAATGGTATCATGGACGCGATAACGGATCCGGCGGTCGGAAAGATCACGGTGATGAAGTCGGCTCGTGTTGGCTACACGAAAATCCTCGATCATGCGATCGGCTATTACCTATCGCAGGACCCCTCCCCTATTCTTGTGGTCCAGCCTCGCGTTGAGGATGCCGAGGATTATTCGAAGACCGAAATCGCTCCGATGCTGCGCGACACGCCAGCTCTTGCAGCCATCCGGCCTGACCCCAGGGCGAAGGCGACAGACCAAACGATTCTGAAGAAGCTGTTTCTCAACGGATCGAGTCTCACGCTGGTCGGGGCGAATAGCCCCGGCGGATTTCGGCGCATCACTGCCCGCATCATCCTCTTCGATGAGGTGGACGGATATCCGAGTGGTGGTGCTGGGTCCGAGGGTGACCAAATCGCACTGGGCACGAAGCGGTCCGAGACATTTTGGAATCGGCGCGTGGTTCTGGGAAGCACTCCGACGATCAAGGGTGTCAGCCGAATTGAGAAGTCCTGGCTGGAGAGCGACCAGCGGCGATACCACGTCCCGTGCCCGCACTGCGGCGCGATGCAGCCCCTTGAATGGGGAGGCCGGGACACTCCGCACGGGATCAAGTGGAGGAAGTCCGACGACGGAACCCATATGCCGGAAACGGCATTCTACGTTTGCCGCGCCAATGGCTGCATCATTGACGAAGCCGATAAGCCAGAGATGATCGCCGCCGGCGAGTGGATCGCTGGCGCTCCATTCAGAGGTCATGCTGGGTTTCATATCTGGGCCGGATACAGCCTGTTCTCGAATGCATGCTGGGCGAACCTCGTGGCCGAATGGTTGCGGGTGCAGTCAGACCCGCTGGCTCGACAGACCTTCATCAACCTGGTGCTCGGTGAGCCCTATGAGGATCGCGGCGATCACGCACTGAGCGAACTGCGGCTGCTCAGCCAGCGTGAGGTTTGGGCCGCAGACGTTCCTGACGGCGTTGCTCTCCTGACGGCAGGGATCGACACCCAGGACGATCGCATTGAGATCGAGGTCGTCGGCTGGGGCCGAGACGAGGAAAGCTGGTCGATCGATCACGAAGTGATCGAGGGCGACCCAGGCCTGACTGCGACCTGGGACAAGGTAGACGAATACCTCAAGCGAGTATGGCACCGCGCGGACGGCAATGGCTTCGTCGTTGAGGCTGCCTGCGTTGACTCTGGTGGTCATCACACGCAGCGCGCCTACGAGTTCTGCAAAGCCCGCATCGGCCGGCGGATATGGGCGATCAAGGGTGAATCGGCCCGCGGCGGGGCCCGGTCTCCTGTCTGGCCAACGAAGCGGCCGAGCGCCCGCAACCGGTCGACTTATCGCCCTGTTATCATCGGCGTAAACGCGGCGAAGGATGTGATCCGCGATCGCCTCCACACCGAGGCGGCAGGGCCTGGCTTCATGCATTTCCCGAGCGACCGGGATGTGAACTATTTCGCCCAGCTCGTCAGCGAGCGCTCAGTTGTCAAGCAGATGAACGGGCAGCGCTTCCGTGTCTGGGAATTGCCGCCCGGGCGCGCGAATGAGGCACTCGATATGCGGGTCTATGCTTATGCGGCGCTCTGCGGCCTCATCCATCTCGGGCTGAAGCTGAACCGCCGCGCAGACGGCGTTGATGCGGCGAACGAGAAGGAGGCCACCCCTCCCCTTCCGGTGGCCGACACCGGACCGGTCTCGGCGCCGATCGTGCCCTCTCCGTTTGCGAAGACGAACCAGGGTAGAGAACAACGCAAGTCGCTGGCGATGCGGCTGGCATAGCTGAAACCTTGAAGGTCTCCGCGATGTATTGCAGCGGCCCTCCGCGCAGAATCCCGGCCGAATTTGTCGGCGTTCCGCAAGCAACTTTGCAGCTTTGGCTCACCCAGGCGCAGACTGCCTTGCAGGCGCTGAGCATGGGCCAGAACCCTGAGGCGGTCTCCTACACGCAAGGGGATGGCAGTAAGAGCGTCAGCTACACGAAAGCCGATATCGGAATGCTGACACAGCGCATCGACACCCTTGCCTATGTGCTGGGTCTCGGCGGCCGGCGCCGCGCGATGAGGCCGGGTTTCTGATATGGGTTTGATCAGTCGAGCGAGGAGCCTTTTTGCCACACCGAAGTCTTCTCCAAGTGGCAGGCCGAACACCCGCGCCGGACTGAATGGCGGCCCGCAGGGGACCATATTCCCCTATGAGGCAGCTGACTGGTACACGTCCGAGATGTCGGACTGGTTGCCATGGATTCGGTCGCCTGATGCCGAGATCAACCAGTTTCGCGACCGCATGGTCTCGCGCTCGCGTGACCTTCGTCGCAACGATGGTTGGGCTGCGGGTGCGATCACCCGGATTCTCGATAGCACGATCGGGGGTGCCTATCGCCTCTCATCTATGCCGGATTACCGGT
>Ga0310811_10001710_pt1 | contig 27336 bp, 18 predicted proteins | sample YCmetagenome_FD_207642 | JGI IMG/M metagenome (GOLD analysis project Ga0310811, IMG submission 207642) | Soil microbial communities from experimental microcosm in Duke University, North Carolina, United States - YC | ecosystem: Engineered > Artificial ecosystem > Soil microcosm > Unclassified ... | reverse complement strand
CGCAAAGCCAAAAATTCAATACTACCAATTCTTTTCAATTTTCTATTTTTTCTGGGCATCAACCTTGTTTTTGGAAAAGCTATGCGTGCGGATAACGCAGCACATTTTGGTGGGTTAATGGGTGGTGTAATTATTGGATCAGCGGGGTTCGTACTTCATTCCTTTAGAAAGATCAGGGTTGAGTATGCTTTGATTCCATTGCTAATGTTAATGTATGTTTTACTGCCTCGCTACCAGGTTAGTTACTACAAATTCTTTCAACAAGTGTTGGCAGCTGAAGACTCGACACAGGTTTTGTTTGGCAAAGAGATAAGCGATCAGCAATTCAGCAAAGAATTAAAGTTTGCAAATACTTTTTGGGATAGTGCCATGGTGAAACTTGATCGTCAAACTGAAATACCACTGGAACTACAACAAGATACATTCATGCTTCGCAGATACATAAGCTTGCACAAGCTTGAGAATGATTATAGAATAAAGATGATCGATCGTGAATCATATATTTATCTGGATAGCATGGAGCATGTTCAGGATTCTATGAAATCATTTTTAGCGATCAACTATCCGTTAAATATAAATCGTAAGCCAGTGAAGACGGTTCAACCTGAGCCTGAAGAACCTGATGCTCCCCGTGAACTTGTTAAAATTTGGTTTGATAAAGATTGGCAGGAAATACCGGGCCCGCCAGCGCCTTATTTCAGACTTGGTTATCGCGATTCTCTTAATCGCTGGCAAGGACGCGTAACGGATTATTACGCCAACGGAGATGTACAAATGAAAGGAACATATAAAGACAGCAAAAAAGATGGTGTGTTTCTATATTACTCTGATCATAAAACATATACTTCTTCTGGCCGATACAAAGATGATCGAAATGTTGGTAAGTGGGAAACATTTCATCGTAATGGAAAACTGGAAAGTGAAGTCTATTATACAGACCGATATTTTTTAAAAAGTCTGTGGGACTCAACTGGCTATCAATGGATCAAAGATGGATCAGGTAAACAAGTTGAATATTATAGCAATGGTGTGGTAGCTAATGAAGGTGAGTATATCGATGGCTATAAAGAAGGACGCTGGTACGGAAGACATCAAAACGGAGAACTGTATTATGAGGAAAACTTTTTTCATGGCAGGTTAATACATGGAAAGTCGCGTAACCTGAAAGGTGAAACATTTGTATACGATGAGAGTAGTCAGTACCCATTACCTGAAGGAGGTTATTCTGCATTGAAAAAGTATTTGCTCTCGGCGACACAAAAATTAAACAGCAATGTAAAAGGTTCTGTACAACTGTCCTTTCGTGTAACAACATCACGAACAATAGTAGATATTGAAGTACAGACAAGTCTTTCAAAAGAACTGGATGAGAAAGCCAAACAGATTCTCTTGAATGGTCCGAGATGGTTACCGGCCAAGCTTCATGGTCAGCAGCCAGAAGAAAGTTATGCGTATATCACGATTCAGTTTTAACAGTTGATAGTAAGTTGTAATTTCAGGAATACTTAAGATCACTGTCATGAGCAAGAAACTTAAACCATCTTCTGATGATTATACCATTGATGATTTTCTGAATGGCAAATCTCAACATACCATTGATCTTTATAATCATTTTGTTAAACAGTTTTCCAGGGTTGGTAAGATTACTATACATCCTGCTAAAACTATGATTGGTATTGCTACGCCTCGAAAGCGAATAGTTTATATAACTCAATTAGGAAAGAATTTTATCCACGCAGTCTTTCCTTTTGATAAGCCATACGATAGCAATCTGTGTTTCCAGAAGATAGCTAAAGTACCAGGTGATGATCAATATAACCATCATTTCAGAATGCTTGAAAAGGAGGATGTGAATGAAGAGGTGATGAAATTTATGAAGCTGGCGTACGAACAGGGTTCGTAAATGAAATAATCACCAACTCCAATATCGACAGAGAAGTACTGATTATCGCAATAATTTTAAGGAACCATTAAAACAGGTAGTTTTAAAGTTCATTTCCGGTTTATGACAAATACGAAATGGAAGGTATGGATTCTCCACGTTGTTGGATCTATTGCTTTCCTGGCGATTCCAATAGCTTTAGCACCTCATCCGCCTGAGCAGGTTAATTATGTTTTTTCTACTCCAACTATTCGCGACCTGATAGCAAACGCGCTGATGTTGTTATTCTTTTACCTTCACTATTATTTTCTGATTTCAAAAGTCTATTTTAAAAAACTATATATTCTTTACGGCCTTATTATTCTTACGGCATTCCTTCTCATTTGTCTATTACCGTCTTTATTAACAGGACACAACCCATGGCAACCTCATGAGATGGGAATAAGAATGACACAAACAATGCAAGGAGGTATGCCCGTCAGGCCGCATGATGCTTCCTTTTTAGAAGAGATCAAGCATCATATCTTTCTCTTTGCTGTTGTGATTCTATTCTCCTTATTACTGATGATCAGAGATCGCCTGTTTCAAAGTGAAAAAGAAAAATACCTGGCCGAAGTCAGTGTACTTAAAGCCCAGATTAATCCACATTTTTTGTTTAACACCATGAATGGAATTTATGCCTTTGCCATTCGTGAAAAAGCATCTGTAACAGCCAGCAGCATTCTTAAACTTTCGGGCATGATGCGCTATGTCGTAACAGAAACCGGAAATGGCTTTATTTCTCTGGAAAAGGAAATCAGCTATATTAATGATTACATAGAGCTTCAGAAGATGAGGCTGGATAAGCGTGTGCACATATCGTATTCAGTTATTGGAGATCTTACAGAACAGAACATTGCACCACTAATTCTTATATCATTCATAGAGAACGCTTTCAAATTTGGTGTTAATCCGGACGAAGATTCAAGTATTAATGTCAGGATTGAAATTCAGGAGAATAATTTAAAGCTCACAGTTGAAAACAATAAAGTAAAAGTCTCCCTTGATCCTTTCATGAAGAGTGGCAAAGGAATTGAGAACACAAAATCCAGATTGCAATTATTGTATCCTGACAAACACTTCTTACTTTTAAATGAAGATGAAAATCACTTTCGTGTACAACTATCCATTCAATTGAAATGATAAAAGCAATTGGAGTTGATGATGAACCTCTTCCATTAGAAATACTGGAAACATATTGCAGTACTGTTGATTTTATATCGCTGGAAAGAACATTCACACAAACCAATGAGGCGAAGAAATATCTTCAGTCTTATCCTGTTGATTTAATCTTTCTCGATATCCACATGCCTTCAATTTCGGGGATAGATTTTTATAAAGACATCGAGCAGAATGTTATGGTGATTTTTACAACAGCTCATAGCCAATATGCTGTCGAAGGGTTTAATCTGAGCGCCATTGATTATCTAATGAAACCATATTCATTGGAGCGTTTTCAAGAGGCAGTGAATAGAGCCAATGAGTATTATAATTATCTGTATACTAAAAGTGAAAGTTCAAATCATATTTTTATTCGTGCCGAATATAGCCTCGTAAAAATTCCGGTAGCTGACATTCTGTATGTAGAAGGTCTGGCAGACTACATTAAAATTCACCTGAAAGAAGGTAAGCCTGTTATAGCACGTATGACTATGAAGACTATCCTTGAGAAACTGCCGCCTGAATTTATCCGCGTTCACCGATCCTTCATTATTCCGCTCAACCGAATTGATGGAGTTCGAAATAAAACCATTACTATGGGTAGTTTAAAAATACCGATAGGCTCAAGCTATCGCGAAGCTTTTAAGAAAGTTTATAAACCTTAATTGTTTCTGCTTGCTTCAATCTCCGATATTTCTTTAGTTTAGCGGAACACATTTTTAATTCTCCACCAGATATTTCGTGGAAATCTTCTTACGACAATACCACCCATCGTTCCCATCAGTCCCGTCATTGATTGAGACATGACCATTAGGTCGGGCTTCAGATTAATGTTAAGTTCATTCTTCCCTGAAATACTTCTTTCTGTTATTTCATAACCGATAAATGAGAATTGCAGAGTATCATCAGGCATTGGATTAATTATTGAAAACTCAAATCTTCCATTAGTATCTGTAGTTGTTTTTTGCGCGGAACCTTTCAGCGTTATAACAACACCAGACATTGTGGTAAATCCCGTGTAATCATAAACTGTTCCTGTTATTTTTTTGATAATCGTGTTAGGTTTTGGCTGGTCATTCATAACCTTGCCTAACATCATGGTTTCATGTTGTGGAGATTTTACCTCTTGCGCCTTAGACTCACGGGAAGGAAGAAACAATAACAAGCTCAATGCAGACATTGGCAACCAGTGAATGGATTTGTTATTATCTGGCCTTAGAGAGTAAGTTTTTAACTGCGCAGGCATAAACTTACCGCAGGTGTTTTCTCGCTCTTTTTTAAAATAGACCTTTAACTCATCTTCACTCCAGGAAGTAAAGTCAATTACTTCTTTCTGGCAGTTAGCGCAGAAACCTCCCTTTGAGGTTGGTACAAAATTATTCCATTTCTCATGGCATGGGGTAGGAATGGAAAGAGATACTGATTTCGACATGAATGACTTTGTTTATACACCTAAGATTCATCAAGCAACTCTTTTCCATAAGCCAATGATTTATTTTTATATGAACCGACCAAATCTTCAAATCATTGAAAACGAGATAATTCGTTCCGTTGCAAAATTTTGCCGGTAAGATTCTGAACTCTATATTTTTAGTATCTTGAACTTTCTAAAGCTGTTTATGCGGGTTTATTTAAGTATAGTTCTTTGCTTCATTGGGATTGGTGCCTTTTCCATGTCAAATACAGACAGCTTGTTAAACCAGCTTAATGTTGCCATTGAAAACCGTGATACATACTTAAAGGAGAAACTCTCACGGATCGAAAAATTAAAATTGGATGCACAACAGCTGAAAGAGGCGGATCGCTTTGACCTATATCTTAAAATATACGATGAGTACAAATCATTTATTTATGATTCAGCTTTTCGTTACGCCAATAAACTTCAGGAGATTGCCTATAAACTGCATGATCCAGCAAAATTAGGATACACAAAAATTAAACTTGGTTTTGTTCTGGTGTCATCAGGCTTATTCAATGAGGCGCTTGACACTTTAAGAACATTAAAATCAAAGTCGCTGCCAGAAAGCATTCGTTCTGAATACTATTATCTCATGGCGAGAACATGTTATGATCTCTGTGATTTTAATCGCGATGATTTCTACAGCGTACGTTATGCAACGCGGGGCCATGCATACATTGACTCAGCACTGGCATTAACACCAAAGCAATCATCTTCATATTTGTTGATGTCTGGATTGAAGGATGTCCGCCAGCGTGACATGGTAAAAGCACAAGCCGACTTTGAATCGATGATCGGAAACTTTAAACTGACAGACGCTGATTTTGCAGTAGCGGCCAGTACACTAAGCTTTATTTATTTCTATACAAACAATAAAGAAAAGTCTGAAGACATGTTGATCATGGCTGCCATTGCCGACATGCGAGCTTCAACAAAAGAAACGTTGGCAACATTGAATCTGGCAGACATGCTTTATAAAAAAGGAGACATAGATGGTGCGTACAAGTATGTTAAGATTGCAATGGAAGATGCCAATTATTATGGAGCGCGACATCGTAAAGTGCAGGTTGCAGCAGTTTACCCAATCATAGAAGGCAAACAACTTAGCCTTGTTGAATCAAGAAGAAAGATTTTATTTTTCTACTCAGCTATTGTTACACTCTTAACGCTTGTTACGATTGCCTTTGCTATTATTATCTACAAGCAGTTTAAAAATCTGAGAGCTGCCAAGAAAATTATTTCAGAAGCGAATGATGTGCTGACAGATACCAACCATCAACTGGTGGATGCTAACAAGATCAAAGAAGAATATGTGTGGTATTATTTCACCACTACAGCCGAATATATTGCCAAGCTCGATGCATTAAAGAAAACACTTGATCTGAAACTCATGACGAAGAAGCTCGATGATCTTCGTTTTGCAGTAGATAGCATCAACATCAAAAAAGAACGCGACGATCTTTATCATAATTTTGATCTGGTTTTTCTTAAACTGTTCCCAGACTTTGTAACGGTGTTCAATTCATTGTTTAAAGAAGAAGACCGGATTGTGTTAAAAGAAGGTCAGTTGCTTAACACCGAATTAAGAATCTTCGCCCTGGTGCGAATGGGTATTCACGATCATGAGAAGATCGCCAAAATTCTTGACTACTCGGTTACAACTATCTACACGTATAAAACCCGCATCCGCAACAAATCAAAGCAACCCAATGACTTTGATAAGCAGATCATGGCGATCCGGGCTATTTGAGTTTGGATGATTTCAATATCGCCTGATTAATCTTGTTAGAAGATCGTACTCTCTGTTCACTGGTTTGTAATGTCGTGTCGTAAATATTTCGTTGTTCATGGATAGTCTGTAGTCGACACGGTAGTATTTATGTTTTTTACCCGGAGTTGACACTCCGGGTTACCATAATGTCATCCCTTCAGGATTTCTCGATAAGACAATTAGCCAGGAATATGCTTTTTGATTAGTGGTCTTTCAGATTGCGCCGAAACATGATCGCTAAGATCATGTTTCGAAACTTCCTTAATCAGAAGCCATCACAAAAGCCGCATGAGGCTTTTGTGATGGCTTCTGATTTTCTACGTGCCCTCCAGTGCTTTTAATCAGTGCATCGCAAACTCGGGCACGAGTTAAATAATTCATTCTGTGCGTTATCGTCAATTGCCAAACGCAGCACCATATCCCATGCATATCTTGATAAAACACTTCTTTTAAGCATAGACATACCTGAGATTTTCAATCTCCATTCAATTAACGAAACATCTGTTTTACAGAACGTTACATATAAATAGACACTTATTTTTTCTAGATTCTGCACAGACAAGTTGAAGTAAGGACTTGCCAGACACTTCCTTTGTCATATCACGCAAACGTTTGATATGCCCTCTTCACTGAAAAACGTAAGCAAAGAATTTTACTAATTAACCCAAACCTAGTATGACAAAACTCTATTGGATTTCAGGCCGATGCATGATGATTCTGCTCTGCTTCCTGGCCGGCCAAGCCTGGGCGCAAAGCCGAACAGTAACAGGAAAAGTAACGGGAGCCGACGATGGCACAGTCCTGCCCGGTGTAAATGTTCTCGAGAAAGGAACGGTAAATGGAACAGCCACAGATGCCGAAGGTAACTTCAGCATTCAGGTTAAAGAGAACGCTGTTTTGGTGATTTCATTTGTTGGATATGCCCCGCAGGAAATTACAGTTGGAAACCAAAGCTCAATTGCAGTTGCCCTCTTGCCCGACATTGCAACGTTGAATGAAGTAGTTGTTATCGGTTATGGATCAGTAAAGAAAACTGATGCCACCGGCGCATTGGCCGTCATCGATTCAAAAGTATTCAATAAAGGTGTTGTTGGATCGCCGCAAGAGTTACTTATGGGTAAAGCTGCCGGTGTTAACATTACAACCAACGGTGGTGCACCTGGTAATGCATCAACTATCCGGATACGCGGAGGTTCTTCATTGAGTGCGAGTAACGATCCGCTTATTGTTATTGATGGTGTACCCATTAGCAACAATAACCTGGGTGGTTCTCCAAATATTTTAGCAACCATCAACCCAAATGATATCGAAACATTTACCGTGTTGAAAGATGCCTCTGCAACGGCTATCTATGGGCTAAGAGCATCGAATGGTGTAATCATCATTACTACTAAACGGGGCGGTAAAGGTTTCAAAATTAATTATTCAGCTACAGCCACAGGATATACAGCTCCTCGCAAGGTTGATGTGTATAGCGGTAATGAGTTTCGTGCTTTGGTAAATCAACAATACGCTAATAATCCAAATGCATTGGCACTGTTAGGTAATGCCAACACAGATTGGCAGAAAGAAATTTATCATAAAGTTGCTGTTGGACAAGATCATAACTTAAGTGTTACCGGTACAGCATTGAAAACTCCGTACCGAGTATCTGTTGGCTATAACAACACTGATGGTATTCTTAAAACTTACAACTTCCAGCGCACAACAGCTTCCATCGGTCTTGATCCAAGTCTATTCCACGATAAGCTGAAAGTAAGTATCAATGTAAAAGGCTTGTATAACCACAATAATTTTGCTGATCAGAGTGCCATTGGTGAAGCCATTCGTTTCGATCCTACAAAGCCAGTGCGCGATGGTAACACTGCCTTCAGAGGATATTACAGCTGGGTTGATGGCAACGGCAATGCAAATGCGTTGGCACCTGCTAACCCGGTAGCCAAACTTAATCTTACAGACAATACATCTATTGTACAACGAAGCATTGGTAACATTAAACTTGATTACGCATTGCCTCTCGTAAAGCAATTAAAAGCCACGTTGAATCTTGGTTATGATTATACGGATACGAAAGGTCATAACAACGTACCCGATGGCACACAGTGGACTACAACATCTGGCGGTGGCAGATTTAATCCATATTCTTCTAAAGCAAAAAATCAGCTTCTTGATTTTTACCTCACATATAATAAGGAGATCTCAGCGAGTAGCAAATTAGAAGTAGTGGGTGGTTATTCATGGTCACACTTTTATAAAGAAGGTGGCGACTCAACCATGAATGCTAAGGGTGAAGGTAAAGCGTCACTGGTGAACGTTTATAAATCAGAATATTATCTGGTATCACTTTTCGGAAGGTTGAATTATTCATTCAAGGATAAATATCTTCTTACAGCAACTGTGCGTGATGATGCTACTTCGCGATTCAGTTCAAATAACAGATTCGGAATTTTCCCTGCAGTAGGCTTGGGTTGGAAAATCAAACAAGAAGAATTCCTGAAAAATGTCAACTTCATTTCTGATCTGAAACTTAGAGCAAGCTATGGTGTAACAGGCCAACAGGATATTACGGATAATGATTATCCCTACATCGCAACCTACACGATAAGCGATCCGCAAGCGCAATACATGTTTGGAAATAAATACTATCCAACATTACGTCCTGATGCTTACAACGAAAAAATAAAATGGGAGACAACCAAAACCTATAACATAGGTCTTGACTTCGGTTTCATGCAGAATAAAATTACAGCTTCATTGGACGTATATGATCGCAAATCATACGACCTCATTTCGTATGTGCCACCGGCAGCCGTATCTAATTTTGGTTCAAGTGTAATCAGTAACATTGGTAACATCACCAACAGAGGTATTGAATTAAACATCAGCACAGATATAATTTCTACTGATAATATGCAGTGGACCGTTGGTTATAACGTGACCTATAACAGAAACGAAGTAAAAAAATTAACACTCAACAACGATCCTAAATTCTATTTGCCATTGGGTAATGTTGGAAACACAACAGCAGGTACAATTCAGGCTCAGAAGGTTGGCTATCCAAGATCATCATTCTATGCCTATCAACAAGTATACAGTGCTGATGGCAAACCGGTAGAAGATGTTTATGTTGATCGTAATAACGATGGTGTGGTTAACGTGAGTGATCTCTACATCTACAAGAAGCCAGATCCTACTGTTTACATGGGGATCAACTCAAGATTAACCTATAAGAGTTTTGATTTCGCTTTCTCAGGTCGTGCAAGCTTTGGAAACTATGTGTATAATAACGTTGCTGCCAGCAGTACTTACTCATCAATTTACAATGTTGGTATTCTGAGCAACATGAGTAAACTGGCTGACAAAACTAAATTTACGACGGCCAGCAATACACGCTTTTCAGATTATTACATCGAGAATGCTGCTTTTTTTAGAATGGATAACATAAACATGGGCTATACTTTCAAAAATGTTTATGCTGACAGACTTAATATCAGAATAGGAGCAGGTGTACAAAATGCCTTTGTCATTACGAAGTACAGCGGCATTGATCCAGAGATTTCAAATGGAATTGATAATAATTTCTTTCCACGTACAAGATCATTCTTCCTTAATGTGAATTGTCAATTTTAATAACTATAGACACTATCAATATGATTCGATATAAAATATCAATGCTGGCCATCGTCCTCACAGGACTTGTTACAGCGTCATGTTTTAATGATCTTAATACAGAACCACTTAACAAACGAGTAAGCACATCAAGTTCTGTATTTAAAGATCCAGCTTCCTATAAAGAATTTCTGGCCAAGCTTTATGGTTCATTAACACTTACCGGGCAACGTGGTAAATACGGTCAGCCAGAAATTCCAAACTCAGACGAGGGAGAGACTTCTTTCATGCGCATGTACTGGTCAGCACAAGAGATTCCAACGGATGAGTGCATGGGTGCATGGGCCAACACAGGTGTTATTGAACTTAGAAGTGCAAACTGGTCTGAACAAAATCCATACAATCAATTATTGTATCAGCGTATTTTTATCAACATAGCGTACTGCAATGAATATATCCGCGAAGTGTCATCACGCGTTGATGGACTAGCAACTGATGTTAAGAATGATGTACAGCTCTACTTGCTCGAAGCTCGATTCTTAAGAGCATTGTATTACTACTATGCTATGGATCTCTGGGGCAATGTTCCGTTTGCTACCGAAGATGATGCAATAGGAGCATTCTTGCCAAAACGTATTCTTCGTGCTGATCTCTTTACTTACATCGAAGGCGAACTAAAAGCAATTGAATCACAAATGGCAGCACCTGGTAGCAATGAATATGCACGTGCCGATCAGGCCGCTGCGTGGATGTTGCTCGCCAGACTTTATTTGAATGCTAAAGTTTACACCGGCACAGAGCGTAATACAGATTGCATTACATACTGCAACAAAATAACAAGCTCAAATGCTTTTTCATTACACACAAACTATGACGAATTGTTTTTAGCAGACAATGACAGATTGCGTAATGAAATAATTTTACCAATAGCAGAAGATGGTGCCGCTACACAAAATTATGGAGGCGTAACATTTATTATTCACGCAGCTGTAGGTACCGATGCCGCTATGAATCCAGCACCATTTGGAATTGGTGGCGGATGGGCCGGTAACAGATTTAGAAATTCGTTTGTCCAAAAATTTACTGACATCACTGGCAACACGGATACACGCGCCAATTTCTTCACAACTGATCGTACAGCAGAGATTACAAGCGAGAATGAGTTTACACAAGGTTATGCCTGCACGAAATATAAAAATGTTACTTCAACAGGAGCGCCAGGACACGATGCTGACAAAATATTTGTCGATACAGACTTTCCATTATTTCGTCTGCCTGAAGTTTACCTGATGTATGCGGAAGCAGTGAAACGTGGTGGACAAGGTGGTGATATCGCCACGGCTGTAAACTATATCAATGCACTGCGTGTAAGAGCATACGGCGATACATCCGGAAATATTACTGCTGGCGATCTTGATCTGTCATTTATTCTGGATGAGCGTGCACGCGAATTATATTGGGAGGCACATCGTCGTACAGATTTGATTCGATATGATCTGTTCGCAGGAAACACATATCTCTGGGATTGGAAAGGTGGAGCTAAAGCTGGTAAAAGCGTAGATGCGCATTTTAATCTGTTCCCCATTCCAGCAACAGACCTGGCTATTAATACTAATCTGAAACAGAACGACGGATATTAATTTTACTGCTATGAGAAAACTATCATCATATATATTAATCGGATTAGTTGCACTTTTCTCCTGTGCGAAAGATGAAACACTTGTCAAACTAAGTGGAGATGGTAAGCCCGCGATTATCACAACAAAAGCTAATGACCTGAATCTTCAGATCACAAGCGAAACGTTGGGTACAAGCGCAACCATAAATTGGGATAAGGCAGATTACGGAGTCAGCACTGAAGTTACTTACACTGTTGAATTGGATTATAAGTGCAACAATTTTTCGAATCCAGTTTCCTTAGGCTCTTCCGTTGGAACTTCTTTTTCATTTACACTTGATAACCTCAATCAAAGACTGTTAAGTGATTTGAAATTGGTTCAATATCAAACTGCAGATATTGAGTTGCGCGTTGTTTCTGTTATCAACAATCAGTACTCCATGCCTTCAGCAAGTATTTCACTATCACTTACTCCATTTGTTGATAAGCCACATGCGCTTTGGTTGCTTAGCGATAAGTGGGATAAAGCCACTGCTCCTTCTATCTACCTGACAGGTGCATCAACGTATGAAGGCTACATTAATTTCAGCGACACAACAAATTTCAAATTCTCAAACGCAAAGTTTTGTGAAACGCTCACATATGCTTCAGCGGGCACAGTCGGTGCATTATCAACAGATGCAGCTGCACCTTCTATTGGAGTGAAGAAAGGTTATTATAAAATCAATGTTGATACTGAAAATCTAACCTATACACTTACTTGGATTGATACCTGGGGACTCATAGGCACGGCAACAGCAGGCGGCTGGAGTACATCAACGCCATTAACATATAATGCTACGAAAGATGTTTGGGAGGCATCAACAGAACTTGTTGCAGGCGCGCTGAAATTCAGAGCAAATAATGGCTGGGATATAAACTATGGAACGAATAACATAGACAATTATCAGGATTCATTAGTCTTTGATGCAGCTGCTGTTAACATCACTAAAACCGGTGCATATTCTATAACAATAGATTTCAGCAAAGCAAAAGCGCCTTATGTTTATAAATACAACGTTGTGTATACTGGTGACATCAGTCCTCCGGCAAGATTATGGGTTCCCGGAGGCTATGAAGGATTCGATCCCGCAAGTGCTCCTTTCCTTAGCGAATTAGTAAAAGATGGAGCAGCCTATGAAGGCTACATTAACATCCCTTCTTCAACAGGTATAAAATTCACAAATGCTCCTGACTATAGTCATACTAATTATGGTGATGGTGGCAACAGCACTTACGCTAATGGTGTTGGTAGTGGAAGCCTGTCAACCTCTGGTGCTGACATTGATTGGCCACATACCGGCTATTATAAATTTAATGTTGATACAAATGACATGAGCTACACAGCAACATTAATTAATACTTGGGGATTAATTGGTACATCAACATCTGGTGGCTGGAATACTTCTACACCGATGACATACGACGTTGTTAATAATGTATGGACAGTAAAAGCTGATCTGGTAAATGGTGCATTAAAATTCAGAGCAAATGATGGATGGGATATAAACTTCGGTCCTGAGTCAGACGAATTGAGCGGCTCATTAATTCATACTGATAATGCCATCACCATTCCTTCAGCAGGTAACTACACCGTTACCCTTGATTTCAGCAGAGCTACATCACCTTATCAATATTCATATACGGTGGTTAAAAATTAATCATGATGAAAATCGTGATTCAAATTGAATGGGTTAAATAATGTTTGGTTTGGAGAGAACTGATTCTTCAGTTCTCTCTTTTTAAGTTAAATTTAAAAATGTTGTTAAATGTGCTTTATGATGATAAAGAAAGTTTATTTTCTGGCGTTCATGCTGTTGGCTTGTGGGAACGACAACGATCCAAAAAATACAAACACCGATGGAGATTTCAAGCAGTATGGCACACCATACGCAGGTGTTCCTGATGTGCAGAATATTGTTTTATATGAAGTGAATACGCGTGCCTTTAGTACAGCAGGAAATTTTCAAGGTATTATTGATCGGTTGGATAGTATTAAAGCACTTGGTGCTAATACCATTTGGATCATGCCTATCCATCCTGTTGGAAAATTGAATTCGGCAGGCGGACTTGGTTCCCCTTACTCTGTACAAGACTACATGAAGGTGAATACCGAGTTTGGTAATCTTGATAAACTTCGCGAGTTAGTTCAGAAAGCGCATGATAAAAACATGGCTGTTATTCTCGATTGGGTGGCCAATCATACGGCCTGGGATAATTCATGGATCAAAAATAAATCGTGGTATTCACAAGATGCGAATGGCAACATCATTATTCCTCCCGGAACCAACTGGCAGGATGTAGCAGAACTTAATTATGGTAACAACGATATGCGCAAAGCTATGATCAGCGCCATGCGTTATTGGATACTCGAAGTCAACGTTGATGGTTACCGTTGTGATGCAGTTGATTTTGTACCAACAGATTTCTGGAAGCAAGCCATTGATGAACTCAAAAAAATAGATGGAAGAAATCTTATTTTTTTAGCAGAAGGAGGGAAGGCCGATAATTTTACCGCAGGTTTTCAAATGAACTATGCGTGGGATTTTTATACAAATCTAAAACAGGTTTATGGTAGTAATAAAGCAGCAAGCTCCGTATTTACCACGCATCAAAGTGAATATAGCAGTATCCCTGCTGGTGCTAAGAAATTACGTTACACAACCAATCACGATGTATCAGCTTATGAAGCTACACCCATTGAACTTTTTGGCGGAGTAACTGGTGCATTGTCAGCATCTGTTATTACCATATTTACAAGTTCAGTTCCGCTGATCTACAGCAGTCAGGAAGTAGGGCAGGCAGCCAAGCTTCCATTTTTTACACGCGAGCCTATTCAGTGGGATGACAATATATCGATGGAGCATGAGTACAGAAAACTATTTTCTGTTTACAACAACACGCTTGCGTTTACGAAAGGAACATTGGAAAGCTTTGCTAATAATGATTTTGCTGTTTTCAAACGCAAGTATAATGATGAAGAGTATTTGGTAATAGTAAATGTTCGCAATGTTAAAAAAGATTATACGATTGATGCTGCACTGCAAAACACTTCATGGGTGAATGCGTTGGATGGAACCGCAGTTTCATTAGGCACAACACTCTCGCTTGAAAAGTTTCAATATCTTATTTTGAAAAAGTAGTTGATTGATCTTTGCTTAACCAGCATTAAAGGCCATCTCAAGCTTTTGAGATGGCTTTTATTTTTACTTCCTAGAAAGAATACTTCAGCGTCATACCAAAGGTCAATTTCTTAAAGTCATTTGTCAGATAGAATTCCGGAACAATGTTTATCCTGTTACCCATCTCATGCGTGATGAAGAACTTGGCTGTCTTCCCAATAAAATAATCTCCATTTTTTCTAACCAACAAGCCAGCGCCAATGCCCGACCAATGTGGATGATCTTTCTTCGGGTTGAAGTTCCGTTCGAAGTTTAATGATAGAAATGAATTGACAAACGTGTTGTACTTCTCTGTAGTTTTTTCTGCAAAGAATAAATTATTATAGATCACAGAAGTTCTGATGTTTTGTCTGAAGAAGTGATCCTTGAATGTGAGCCCAAGTTTTAATGATAATTCTGGATAGATTTTATCATGAAGCAAGCCAACTCCGGCAATGGCCGTTAGAAAAATATTATCGCCAGGATGAATATATTTAATAGCATTCTTCTGAATCTTGTTTTCGTTAACAGAGAAGCGTGCATACATACTTTTTCTACCAATTACTTTCATGCCTGCATCATCAACCAACGCAGATGATGCCTGAGAGAAATCTTCTTTTCCTAAACTTACAAGTCCCTGATAAGTTTCAGAATAGATGTTGACTTTATATGTATTCGAAGTGATTGATACTTCCCAACCCGGTGGAAGAAGCTCTACAATTTGTTTTTCCTTGATGAGAACGTGTGTTTGTGACTTGGTTGATTTGTTAATTATAATTTGTGTTTTCTCCCCAATTGGTTTTGTAACACCTTCCTGAACCCATTCAAAAGTTCCTTCCACATCTTCAGGCAGAATTTTAACATCGATTGCATAAGGACCAGTTTCACTAAAATTAGTTTGTGTACTTTTCTGAATATAGTTTAAGAGTTCCTGAAAAAGTGCAGGAAAGTTTTTGATGAAAGCGTGATCTTTTTTTATAGATCTCATCTCGAAAACAACCAATGTATGCTGTTCAGGTAACTCAATGCGAATTGAATCAGGATAGTAGTTTATTTTTTGTTGTGCGAAAGCAGTTTGAACATGAATAGCAACTGCTATCATTAGCATGAGTATATATTTCATAATGTAATGGGTTTTAATTTTTATTGATTCGGGCGAGAAGATTTACAGGTTCACCTGTGTTGCCAATGGGGCTTGTTCCTTCCTCTGTCTTAAATAATCTAAAATGAACTTTCTTTTGTCGTTTGGTTGAAAATGTGACGACGGGTTTTTCTTCTACACCAAAAATCGCGTGAACTTGTTCTACATGTTTGGCAACTGTGGTATCATCAGTAGTTTTTTCAAACTGTAAGGGAAGTTCTTCCAATTCAACGGTTTCAACGTTTGTGGTAATCACTACTGTATCAACCAAAGTGTGAATGGATTTGATGCTTTTATTTTTTAGTGTATACGAAATTGTATTTCCAGACTCTTTACATTCCTCAACTGATATGATTGACTTAGTATGATCAGAAAAAATTTGCGTTTTGTGATCTTCTTTTGTTAAAGCATTCGATTTTGGAAGAACAATCTGATTTTTAGGTTGAAGTAGAAAAATGAACAACCCCAACGCTAGTGAAGCCGATGCTGCTACATAGTATTTGAAAGACATGTGATGATTGATCTCGAAATTGTTTTCGATTGATAACCATACGTTTTCCTTTTGCCATACCGGAGCTGAATTTTCAGCAGCTCTGACCTTTTCACGAATGATCTTTTCAGTATTATGTTCCATAGTGAAACCCCTCCTGTAGTAACATCTTCTTTAGTAATGCTTTTGCTTTAAATAATTGTGTTCGCGATGTGCTCTCGGTTATCGAGAGCATTTTACTAATCTCCTGATGATTGTAGCCTTCAATCACTGTCAGATTAAATATGGTGCGATAGCCTGTAGGCAGTGTTGAAATCATTTTATAGATATCATCTGCCTCCAGCTGACTAAATTGTGTCAGATCTGGTTCTGGCAATGTTTCATCCAGGCTTTCGGTGAGATTAAAATTATGTCGTCGTCGAAGCCACATGAGCGATTCGTTCACAACAATTTTTCGCATCCAGGCTTCTAAGCTTCCGTCGCCCTGATAGTGAAAAGATTGAATGTTCTTAAAAAGCTTTGTGAAGGCTGTTATCAAAACATCCTCTGCATCAACCTGACTTTTAATGTACCTGAAAGCGGTTCTGTATAGCTTATCAGCATACAGCGAATAGAGCTCTTGCTGCCCTTTTCTGTTTGCCTGCTGACAATTTTTTACCAGATCAATTTCCTTCAAGTGATTCTATTTCGCGTTACAATACCAGAAATGCAGAAAAGCAGGCGTTCGTTGCCTGAACATGAAATTTTCTTGATGATGAAATAGACCGGACTTAAGTTTTAAAAGAGAAGTGCTAGAATAGTAAGAACATTGTTGACTATGCTTTTGAAAAGTATAGCCAACATCGAATTACATTAAATTCGAGAGTGCAGGGATATTATATTATTTAGAATAAGGCCAGGGTAGTGATACTGATCACTTACCTTTTTCAAGATTCAGTAATTCTACTTTTCGAAAATCTACAGGTTGACCTTCGCTTTGTAATGCGATGAAGCCAGAAGTTAACGGCTTGCCTTCTTGCCAGATAGTTGAATCGTATCCATTAGCAACGCCACCACCCATGGTTGGTTTGCTGTATTGTAGAACGGTATCGCCATTGATAATATGAGTGATAAGCGAATCTCCTAATACAATAAGCTCAGCCCGAACCCATTCATCTTTAGCATAAGTCTTAGAGGTGGAGTTGAGACAGTGGCCATCATATTTTTTTCCTTGATAAACTATATCTGTTCCCGGTGAACACATATTGCCTGTAGGTCTTGGTTTGCCATCACCCAGGCCAGCCAGAAATTGCATTTCTATTGAGATTGGCCAATCTTGTTCTTTTGGCATAGTGTGAGGATCTTGCGAATGAAACATAACACCACTATTCAGCAAGGTATAATCAGGCGCACCCTTTTGTAATTCACCAGTGAGACGATATTCAACTACCAGGTGAAAATGCGAGAAGGGTTGCTTGTAATAGAGATGTGCAAACTGATCATTAAAATCTCCGTATTGATCGTAGCGAACTTTAATTATTCCGTCTTCTACCCGAAAGGTATTTCCAAAATTTACACCCACATCATGATGATGAATCTTCACAACCCAATCCGAAAGATCTTTACCATTGAATAGAGATATCCATTCTTTCTTCTCACTTGTCTTCGTGTTGTTACAAGCTGAAAGTATGATGACTACGGCAATTAATAATAGAGTGTGCTTCATCTTGGTGGCAATTTAAATGGTGATCAGGAAACTCAAATGTAAAATAAAGGAGCTTCAGTTCATAAACCAGCATTGTTTATAAATTCGGCATATAGTAAGTTTAGGAAGTAAATATCTATGTACAACTATTTTTTACATGCTCGCACGTATCTTATCATTAAGCGAAAGCAATGGAGTGAAGCACTGGGTCGTACTAAAAATTATTCATACACACCTTTTGCGATCTTGTGTGCGCCAAGATCTGGTTCTACATTATTACATACCTATCTTAATTTTCACTCACACATAAGATCTTACGGAGAAGTTCTGCGTGAATATTTTGAAAGTAACAATTTGGAAAGGGACTCTGCCAACCTTGTTGAGCGTCTTGTTTTTAAACCTCATTCAACTAATTGTAAAGCCGTTGGTTTGAAAATCTTCTATGAATATTATGAACAGCATTCATACTACGCAACTTGTTTTCAGGAGGTGTTAATCAGGAAAGATGTTAAAATAATTCATCTTATCCGGAAAGATATATTGAAGCTGTATGTCTCTTTAAAGATTGCTGAGAAAACTAACGTATGGAGTACTGGAAAATCTTCAGTGTATAACAATGCAGATCAGATAACCATTGATCCAGCTGACTATTTGAAATTTCGAAAAGAATATCTGCAACATCAGCAGTTATTCACAGGCTTGTTTCAAGATCATGCTGTGCTTGAAATTAGTTATGAAGAGCTGGCCCAACATCCTGATGTGATACTTAAAAGCGTACAACAATTTTTAGGAGTGAAGCCACAGCAACTGAAGACTTTGTTAAAGAAACAAAATCAGGATAACGTTAAGACGCATGTTACCAATTATGATGACGTGCAAAGGTTATCCATGCTTAATTAACCTCGTCACAATTGAGCTGAAACAGGCAGCTTTTTATAAGTCAAACAAGCCCTAATCGAGTGGGTGCTTATCCTTAATAGAGTAATTTCTCACGCCCAAGCTTTAATGCATAAAATTTTGAGAAGCTAATCTCATCCAATTTTAAATTTTGCACAGGGCCCTTAAAGTACTTGATTATCTTGAATTTGACCTTGAAATGCGGTTTTGGACCGGCTTTTAAAATAATTTAGAGTACTTTCTTGCAATCGTTTGAAATGATTATTAACTATGCAGCATACTAATAAGTGTTTACAAAACACTTTAAACCTGAAACCAGATGATTGAGCAAAGTCTGCATGTTCAAAAGGCCCAACAACATAATGAAATAGCACCTGGCGATCGTGGCAGTAATGCAACATCAGAGGGGCAGTTATGGGTTGACTTTTTGCAAGGCGACGACAATGCCGTGACAAGTCTTTATCATCTGTATGCAAACAAACTTTATAATTACGGCCGTCAATTTACAGCAGACAAAGATCTGGTGCTGGATGCTGTTCAGGATGTTTTTTTGAATCTGATTCGCACGCGTTCAAAGTTAAGCGTAGCAACATCAGTAAAGTTTTATCTCTATGCGAGCTTTCGTCATTCTATTATAAGACAATTAAAACGCAATACAAAGTTTGTTCGCCCCAATGATATGGCTGATGAAGGTTTTCAGATTTCTGTTAACGCAACGTATCTCTCTGTTAATTCCAATTTCAATGGCGACCAAAAGAAAATAGTTGAGCATTTCTGCAATAAACTTCCGGCAAGGCAGCGCGAAGCTGTTGTACTTCATTACTTTGAAGAACTTAGCTATGATGAGATTGCGAAAACTATGAATTTGTCAACAACAAAATCTGCTCGCACAATGGTCTATCGTGCGCTTGATTCACTTTCTGTGCTACTCTTATCCTGGAAAAAAGAACTTACCATCTTTACCGGATCATTGTTTTTTCTTTTCTGATAAAACGGTACCCGTAAAATTATATTTCCAGCCTCATGATGGGTTTCATGATTACTGTATTTATTCAGATTTCAGCCTCTTCTAAAAGTTTTTTAAAAAAATATCGAAATCGTTGTAGTCATTCTTGTGACTTGTGTCTCTTAACAGTATAAGCAATATTTAATTTCCCCTCATCAATGGAATTTACACCACATACGGAAGCTGATTTTTTAAAACAGGAATACTTTGTTCAGTGGGTTCTTTCACCTACGAAAGAGTCATCTGAGTATTGGCAGCGCTGGTTAAATCAGAATCCTGATAAGGTAGAGTTATTGGGCGCCGCTCGCGATTTATTATTATCCTTCGAACCCAAGGAGACGCATGCGATGGATGATGTTTCCTATTATAAAATACTCGACAATCTTCTTGAGGAGAACAGCAAACAAAAAGCACGGGCAACAAATGAGAAAATAAATACATCAAAACCATGGCTTATTGCTGCGGCTGCATCGGTTATACTTTTCTCAAGTTTATCGCTAATAGGTTTTCTTGGTCCAAAGAAAGATAATTCGGTAGCAAAACTTATCGACTACAATGTTGAGTCTGTTCCAAACGGATTCAAGAAAACTGTAACACTGCCTGATGGATCTGTAGTAAGGTTAAATTCAGCCAGTGAAATAAAATATCCTTCAAAATTTACCGACACCCTCCGCGAAGTTTACCTCACAGGTCAGGCGTTCTTTGAAGTAACAAAAAATGCAAAAGCTCCTTTTATAGTTCACACAAAACATTTTTCAACACATGTGTTAGGTACTTCATTCGACATACAATGCTATGATAGTGAATCGTTGAATCATGTTGCTGTTGTGACGGGCAAAGTGCAGGTAACGACATCAACGGGAGATGAAGAAGTGCTGACTCCAAAGAACATGTCTACATATGATGTCGATAAGAAATCGCTAAGTAAGACAAAGTTTGATCCTGCTGTTTTGCTGGCTTGGCGCGATGGAGTTCTTTCATTTGATCACGCTGGTTTTAAAGAGGTAGCAGCAACCTTATCTCGCTGGTATGGTGTGAATGTTGTGATTGAAAATGGATTTGAGGTGAAGGGATTTTATACCGGACGTTTCGAAAAAGAGGCATTAACTACCGTGTTGAAAGGCATTTCTTACTCTTCGCACTTTTCTTATAAAATCGAAGACAAGACCGTATTGATAACTAAACCCAACTAAAAAAACACCTATGAAGAAAAGCAACTCTACATAAAAGTTGAAGAGCCGATAGGATCGGCTCTTCATGAATGCAACTCCCCCCAGATTTTGCAGGTCGCAGGGAGATGCCACAATCAATTTGTTATAAACAAACATATCAAAGGTATGATACAATCATTACTTAAAAAAGTACTGGCCATGACCAAGTACGCATTTTATGGTCTTATTCTACAGTGTACTACGATGACCGTTTTATTGTCGTACAACGGTACTATGGCGCAGCGTAAAAGCTTAAAGGAAATCCATATCAATGTGGATGTAAAACATCGGGCAATCTTGGATTTTTTCAGGGAAATCGAAGAGAAGACTGACCTTCGTTTTGCCTATAATAACTTAAATCTGAGTAACGTAGATACAGTTACTGTTGATACAGAAAACAAAGATCTGGCTACTATACTTGGAGAAATTGCAGGCGTTACAGACCTGCGATTTAAACGAATAAACGATAACATTCATGTTACGTTGTCAGCCTCCACTTCCCTTCGCAAAGTGCCTGTTGTAACGGAGCAGATTTCAAGAGTTATAAAAGGTAAAGTAACCTCAGTAGAAGACGGCAATCCCATGCCGGGTGTAAATATTATTGTTAAAGGATCAACCACCGGGACAACAACTGATGCAGAAGGAGTTTATAGCCTGGAAGTTCCTGATGACAATGCAATCTTAGTATTTAGTTTTATTGGCTATGTAACAGAAGAAATTCCTGTTGGCAGTCAAACTGCTGTTAATGTAAGCCTTGTTGCTGACATCACATCACTTAGTGAAATTGTGGTTGTTGGTTATGGTACTCAAAAGAAGAGTGACTTAACAGGTGCTGTGAGTTTAGTTGATACAAAAGAAATGACCAAGCAGGCAGCCAGCGATGTAACACAAATGCTGCAAGGACGAGTTGCCGGTGTTGCCATTACATCAGATGGTCAACCTGGAGCTTCTCCATCTGTGAGAATTCGAGGAGTAAGTACCTTTGGAATCGGATCAAGTGCAGAACCTTTATACGTTGTCGATGGATTTCCTCTTGCAGGTGGTATCCGGGATATCAATCCAAATGATATCGAATCTATTCAGGTTTTAAAAGATGCTACTGCTGGTGCAATCTATGGTAACAGAGCAGCAAATGGTGTTGTTATTGTTACAACTAAAAAAGGTAAGAATGGAAAATTAACAGTAGCCTACAATAGCTACTATGGCTTTCAGAAAGTGTACAAGCATATTCCATTGTTGAACAGAGCACAATATCAGACTATCAACAATGAACTATTGACAAATGCAGGCATGGACCTAGTACCGGGTAATGATCCTAATTCTCCTTCTTACATTACTAATATCGATACAGACTGGCAGAATGCGGGTTATAAAAAAGGAAGCATTCAAAATCAGAACCTTAACTTTTCAGGAGGTACACAGAATACAAATTACTTCATCTCATTAGACTATCTGAATAACATTGGTACGTTGGTAGGTAGCGGTCCTGATTACAAACGTTATTCACTTCGCGCCAATACCGAAACAAGATTTGGAAAATTTAAAGTTGGTGAAAATCTGATGGTGATGCGTTCAGATGAAAATCCATTGTTCTTCACTACTTCAATTAATTTACCTGGAGGAAGACCAACACTTGTTAATGACTTATTACAGGCTGCTCCAACCATTCCACTATATGATCCATCAAGAGAGGGTGGCTTTGGAGGAGCTGATGCTGTACTAAATAACTCGATAACGTTGAACGTTCCAGGTATCAACACATTGATTAAAAATTCAACTGTTGTAGATCGGGTGCTTGCAAATGTGTATGGTGAGTATGAAGTTATCAAAGGGTTGAAAGCCAAGACGAATCTTCAGTTTGATAACACATCAATTCATGATCAACTGTTCGTTCCAAAATATGATTTAGGATATTTCTTCCCGAATACGAATGCACGTCTTACTATGGGTAACAGAAATTCTGAATCATTTCTGATTGAGAATACACTTAACTATGCAAAGCAAATCGGCAAGCATGATATCAATGTGTTGGTTGGACAAACTTATCAGGAGTTTGATTTTCGCCAGATAACAACTACAGCGTCTGGACTTGAAAAGCCTTACATCATGAGTCTGTCAAGTGGAAATTCTTTTAGTGTAACTGACAATCATCAACCTTCGAAGATATCATCACTTCTAGGAAGAGTTAATTATGCATATAATGATCAGTATCTTCTTACTGTAAATCTTAGAAGAGATGGATCATCAAGATTCAGCAAAGAAAACAGATTTGCCGTTTTCCCTTCAGTAGGTTTAGCGTGGAAAGTGCATCATACATTCACACTACCCGCCGCTGTTACAGAGTTGAAACTAAGAGGTGGTATTGGTCAGTTGGGTAATCAGGAGATTGGTAACTTCAGATATCAAAGCACAATCAATCGATCTATTCCTTATGAGTTTGCATCAGGTCGTAACTTAGGTGCAGCTACAACAATTCTTGTAGATCCGAATATAAAATGGGAGACGCGAATTACGCGTAACATCGGCGTTGATGCTTCTTTCTTAAATGGTAAGCTTGACTTTACGGCTGAATACTATTCTAACGTTTCAAAAAATGTATTGGTTGATCTTCCTATACCACTTACTTCTGGTTCACTAGCCGGGCTAACAACAAATGCAGGCTCGTTACAAAACAGTGGTATTGAATTGTCATTACAATATCAGGAAACACTTGGCGATTTTACAATCACAGTTGCTCCTAATTTTTATACTGTTAAGAACAAAGTACTTGACATAGGTCCGCTCGATTTAATTTCAGGAACTGGTGCTAGAACTGTTGTAGGTAAACCTGTTGGAGAAAATTATGGCTGGGTATATCAGGGAATCTTCCAGAACGCAAGTGAAATTAATACAGTTGATCCAACCAACGCTGCTTTTGATGCAACCAAACATGCATTCCAGACAGCACAAACTGCTCCTGGCGATGTTAAGTTTAAGGACCTGAACAACGATGGCAAGATTGATGATTCAGACAGAACTTTCCTGGGCAATGGTATGCCAACCTACTACTATGGTCTGAACATAACAGCAAACTACAAAGGATTTGATTTTACAGTTTTTGCTTCTGGTAGTGGTGGCAATTATATCAATAGTAATCTGTATCGTGGTTTGATGCCAACAACTGGTTATACAAACTGGCATAAGGATATTCTTAATCACTGGACGCCAGAACATACCAATACCGATATTCCAAGAGTTGTGTGGAATGATCCAAACGGAAACGGGCGTGACTCTAACAGACCAGGTTGGTTGCAGAAGGGAGATTATCTCAGATTGAACACAGTATCCCTGGGTTACAGTCTGCCACGAGATCTTCTGAGCAAGCTTAAAGTTTCAAGTCTGCGCATCTATGCTACACTGCAGAATGTTTACACACTGCAGAAGTATAAAGGATACAATCCTGATTTCCAGGCTGGCATTCTTAATCCAGGCTTCGACTATGGTACTTTCCCAAGACCTAGAACTACCATGTTTGGTGTACAATTAAAATTTTAAGTCATGATGAGAAAAATATTTAAAATATCGATATGTGCGTTTGCACTCGTAGGCTTAAGTGGTTGCTATGATAAGTTGAATATAGCAGATCCAAACAGGTTATCATCAAGTCAATTTTATAAGACAGAAGATCAGGCAGTGGCAGCAGTTGATGCCATTTACAATACACTTATCATCGATGGTCTTTACCAGCGAATGACGCCAACCATGAATGATGGAAGAGGTGATGAGATTTCCAGTAGAAGTCCGTGGGGTTGGTTTACAGGTTTTAGTGCATTTACAATTCAGCCAACGGATGGAGCAAATGATATTGCCTGGGCGGGTTACTTTATATTGGTATCTCGTGCAAATCAGGCTCTGGAAAATTTACCTACAGTACCAGACCTGGATAAGGATTTATTAAACCGTTTAATGGGACAGGCTTATTTTCTCCGTGGTCTCGCTTATTTTAATATGGCAAATATCTACGAGAAAGTTCCGTTAATACTTGCCGTGCCAAAAGGTGAGGAAGCTTTCTATCCTTCAAATAAAGATGTGACACAAGATCAGATTTATGATCAGGTGCAAGCGGATCTTGATCAGGCTGTAGCATTGTTACCAGCAGATTATAGTTCAGTAACCGGACCTGATAAAGGAACGGTAGGCAGAGCAACGCTTGGTGCAGCACTGTCTCTTCGTGGTAAACTTAATTTGTACAGAGCTAATTACACCGCTGCAGCTGCAGACTTCAAACAAGTTATTGAATCAAACAAATACAGTTTGAATACAGACTATACTAAGTTGTTTACAGGTGATGCTTCATTGGAACTTGCAGATCCGGAAAAAATATTCTGGGCAGAGTTTACTGACAGCAACGGTTCTGATTACAACTGGGGTGGAGATCCAACAGTTAACTGGAGACAGTTCATTGCTGTTACACCAACCTATTCAAGAAATGATTTCTTCGATTTCTATCCAACGTCTTTCTTATATAATGAAATGCGTGCAGAAAAAACAATTGATGGAAAACTTGATCCACGCTACCATGCTACTATTCTTTCGTACGAACCAGCCGAAGGAGATTCAATGGCTTACGGTGCTAAATGGGCTGATAAAGGATATCTTCCAACGGACTACTTTATTAAGAAATTTACACTGGCAGCTACCGGTGCAGATCCTTTCAGGTCAGGTATTAATTATCCTGTTGTACGGTATGCCGATGTGCTATTGATGTATGCAGAATGCCAGGCGAATACAAGTAATATCCCTGATGCTGCTAAATACGTTCAGATAGTTCGTGATCGGGCAAATCTTCCTGATCGTGAATCTGAATTTGCAGCGTACAGTCTTGATCAGTTCATGACACAACTGGCACACGAAAGAATTATGGAACTGGCGATTGAAGGAAGCAGATGGAATGATATAAAACGTTGGGGCTGGCTTGAAGACACAAACAAGTTGAATGAATTGAAATCGCATGATTTTGAATTCAATACGTTTACGTCAACCAGAAAATACATGCCAATTCCTCAAACTGATTTAGATCGAAATCCGAATCTTACAGGCAATGCTGCAAATAACAAATAACAATTTCAGACTGAGCAAGAATTTAGCATACTCTTGCTCATTTTGATAAACCATTTTTAATGAAGAGACTAAGGTACATATCACTATGCCTTATAGGAATATTGGTCATGAGATGTAAAAACGTAACGTATGAAAATGCTCGGTTTATGCTGATCTCTTCTGATCATTCTAATATTACCTTTTCAAACAACATCACAGAAAGTGATTCATTAAATATTCTGAGCTATGAATATTTGTATAATGGCGGTGGTGTTGGTGTGCTCGACGTTAACAATGATGGTCTCAATGATTTGTTTTTTACAGGTAACATGGTGCCAGGTAAGTTGTATTTGAACAAAGGCAATCTTGTTTTTGAAGACATTACCGAATCTTCAAATGTCCTTACGGCGAATAACTGGACTACAGGAGTTTCTATTGTTGATGTCAACAACGATGGGTTTGATGATATTTACGTATGTGTTGGAGGTACTGGAAACAAGAGCATTTTCAGAAACAAACTTTATATCAATCAACATAATCTTACCTTCAAAGAATCAGCTCACGAGTATGGTCTGGATGAGCCTGCTGAATCTGTACAAGCAACATTTTTTGATTACGATAAAGATGGAGATCTTGACATGTACCTGCTTACAGGCGGAGGTTTTGAAAAGTCAGCTATTATGGTAAGGCCTGTCAATGAAAATGGAGAAGCACGTAACACAGATCGTCTTTATCAGAATAATTATGATTCAACATTGAGACATGCTGTTTTCACAAATATTTCTGCACAGGCACATATTCTCACGGAAGGATTTGGCTTAGGTGTAGCAATTCTGGATGCAAATGAAGATATGTGGCCTGATGTATATGTTTCAAATGATTATCTCTCACGAGATCAGTTGCTGATCAACAACCATGATGGAACATTCACAGATCAGTCGCTTGCAAGATTGAAACATACAAGTCACTTCTCCATGGGCAATGATGTTGGTGATATCAACAATGATGGATTGGAAGATATCATTACGGTTGACATGCTCCCTGAAAACCATAAGCGTAAAAAATTAATGTTTGGTCCTGCTGACTACG